>Ga0307373_10008737_pt1 | contig 15330 bp, 18 predicted proteins | sample OX2MG_FD_202534 | JGI IMG/M metagenome (GOLD analysis project Ga0307373, IMG submission 202534) | Soil microbial communities from Risofladan, Vaasa, Finland - OX-2 | ecosystem: Environmental > Terrestrial > Soil > Coastal area > Acid sulfate soil | place: Finland: Risofladan, Vaasa | collected... | reverse complement strand
TCCATCACCGCGAGACGGCGCTGGATCGCCTCCATGTGGGTGATCTGGGGGATGAACACGGCGGCCGGGTCGAGCGCCGGATCGGCGCTGTAGACGCCCTCGACGCCGTTCTTGGCCATCAGGATCACCTCCGCGTGGATCTCGCTGGCGCGCAACGCCGCCGCGGTGTCGGTGGTGAAGAACGGATTGCCGGTCCCCGCGGCGAAGATCACGATGCGCCCCTTCTCGAGATGGCGCATCGCGCGCCGGCGGATGTAGGGCTCCGCCACCTCCTGCACGGTGATCGCGGACTGCACGCGGGTGTGCACCCCCTGCTTCTCGCACGCGTCCTGGAGCGCCAGCGCGTTGAGCACGGTGGCCAGCATGCCCATGTAGTCGCCGGTCGCGCGATCCATCCCCTCCGCGGCGCCCTTGAGCCCGCGGTAGATGTTGCCGCCGCCGGGCACGATCGCCAGCTGCACGCCCGACTCGACGACGCCGCGCAGCGCGGTGGCGATCGCGACGACGCGCGCCGGGTCGGTGCCGTAGTCGAGCTCGCCCATCAGCGCCTCCCCCGACAGCTTCAACAGGACGCGCTTGAAGATCGGCCCGCTCATCGGCGCTGCTATTCCCCGATCACGAAGCGGGAGAACCGCCTGATCACCACGTTCTCCCCGGTCGTGGCGGCGATCTGGTGCGCCAGCTCGCCGATCGTCTTGCCCTCGTGCTTGTCGCTGTTGACGTGCGCCTGGTCGAGCAGCACGACCTCGCTGTACCACTTGGCGAGCTTGCCGGCGGCGATCTTGGCGCGGATCTCCTCCGGCTTGTCCGCCGCCTCCTGCTCGAAGATCCGCAGCTCCGCGTCGCGGACCTCGGCCGGAACCTCGTCCTGGCTGACCCAGCGCGGACCGGCCGCCGCGATGTGGGAGGCGACCTCCTTGGCGAACGCGACGAAGTCGTCGGTGCGCGCCACGAAGTCGGTCTCGCAGTCGACCTCGACGATCGCGCCGATCTTCGCGTTGTGGTGCACATAGGTCTGGATCGTGCCCTCGGCGGCGACCCGCTCGCCGCGGTCCTCGATCCGCTTGCCCTGCTTGACGCGCAGCACCTCGATGGCCTTCTCGACATCGCCGCCGGACTCGGTCAGCGCGCGCTTGCAGTCCATCATCCCGGCGCCGGTGCGCTCACGTAGCGCCTTGACGTCCTGTGCGGAGATCTCAGCCATTTGGCGCTCCCGCGGAGGCCTCCGCCTCCGCCTGCGCTTCCGGAGCTTCGCCGGGCACCTCAGGCGCTGCTGCCGCTGCTTCCGGCGCCTCGGGAGCCGGCTCGGCCTCGGGCGCAGCCGGCGACTCAGCCGCGGCCTCCGCGGGTGCCGCGGGGGCCGCCTCGGCCTCGGGGGCCGCCTCGGGCGCAGCCGGCGGCTCAGCGGGCGCTGCCGCTGGCGCTGGCTGCACCGCCGGGGTCGGGGTCTCGGCGACCGGCTCGGCGGCCGCTGGCGGCGCCTCGGGGGCCGCCTCGGGCGCAGCCGGCGGCTCAGCGGGCGCTGCCGCTGGCGCTGGCTCCACCACCGGGGTCGGGGTCTCGGCGACCGGCTCGGCGGCCGCTGGCGGCGCTTCGGCGGCCGCTGGTGCGCTCGCGGCGGCGGCCGCTCTCGCCGCGGCGGCGGCGGCTTCGGCCTCCTGGGCCGCGGCGGCGGCCTGCGCGGCCAACTCCGCCTGCTCGGCCTCGCGCTTCGCGCGCTCCTCGGCCTCGCGGCGGGCCCGCTCCTCGGCCTCGGCGCGCAGGCGCTCCTGCTCGGCACGGTAGACGCCGGCGCCCTCGCCGACGCGCTCGCCGATCGCCCGCGCGATCACCGCGCACGAGCGAATCGCGTCATCGTTGCCGGGAATCACGAAATCGATGCCGTCGGGGTCGCAGTTGGTGTCGACCAGCCCGATGATCGGGATCCGCAGGCGCTGCGCCTCGCGCACGGCGATCGCCTCGGTCTTGAGGTCGATCACGAAGATCGCCGCCGGCGTGCCCTTCATGTTCTTCACGCCGCCGAGATTCGCCCGCAGCTTCGCGAGGTCGGCCTGTGCCGAGAGCCGTTCGCGGGTCGGCAGGAGCGCGAGCTGGCCCTCGGTCTCGTAGCGCTCGAGGTCGTGCAGCCGGCGGATCCGCTCGCTCATCGTCTGGAAGTTCGTCAGCAGCCCGCCCAGCCAGCGATGGTTGACGTAGGGCATGCCGGTCGCCTCGGCGACCTCGCGCACCGCGTCGCGCGCCTGCTTCTTGGTTCCCACGAACAGCACGGCGCCGCCTCGGTGCGCGACCGTCCCGGCGAACTCGCTCGCCTGATCGAGCAGACGCTTGGTCTTCAACAGGTCGATGATGTAGATGCCGTCGCGCTCACCATGGAGAAAGCGGCGCATCTTGGGGTTCCAGCGGCGCGTCTGGTGGCCGAAGTGCACTCCAGCCTCCAGCAGCTCCTTGATTCCTGGCTGAGCCACGGTGCTGCTCCTTATTGGGTGTGATGAATGCCGCGCGGCGAGTCGTGCGGACCCTGGCTCACCGGCCCGGGCAGGACGCAGACCCTCGACGCCACGCGGGTCGAGTTGGGTGGAGCGACATGTTAGTGGTTCGCGGCGGAGGCTCGGACCCGAGCGGCGCCGGCGCGAGGCCGGGAGCCGCGTTCGCGCCCGCTCAGCCGCGGCGTGCTGCGGCCAGCGCGCGCGAGAGCGCCTCGGGCAACGGCGACTCGATCGCCAGCGGCTGGCCGCTGAACGGCTGGCGGAGCTCCAGGCGGGCCGCGTGCAGGAACTGGCGCCGCAGGCCGTAGCGGTCGCGCGTGCCGTACTCGCGGTCGCCGCAGATCGGGTGCCCGATCGCCTTGAAGTGGGCGCGAATCTGGTGCGTGCGGCCGGTCTCGAGCCGGATCCGCAGCAGCGTGGTGCTGGGCAGCGCCTCCTCGAGCACGAAATGCGTGCGCGCCGCGCGGGGCTTGTCGGTGTCGATCGACATTCGCGTGCGTGCGCGCCGGTCGCGCCCGAGCGGCGCGTCGATCGTCCCGCTCCGCGCCGGCGGCCGACCCTCGACGAGCGCGAGGTACTCGCGGACGATCTCGTGCGCCGCGAGCTGCGCCTTCAGCCGCCGATGCGCCTCCTCGCCCTTCGCGACGACCAGCAGGCCGGAGGTGTCCTTGTCGAGCCGGTGCACGATGCCGGGGCGCCAGGGATCGCCGCCGGCGCCACCGTGGCGCGCGAGGGCCTGCGAGAGCGTTCCGTCGCGGTGCGGCCCGGCCGGGTGCACGACGACGCCGGCGGGCTTCTCGACGACGATCAGCTGCGGGTCCTCGTACATGATCGTGAAGTCGGCAACCGCGCCGCCCGAGGGGACGGGCGCGATCGGCGCCGGCGCGATCACGATCGTCTCGCCGCCGCGCAGGCGGTCGTTCTTGCGCGCCCGAACGCCATCGATTGAGACCGCGCCGGCCTCGATCCGGCGCTGCGCCTGGGCACGCGAGCCGAGACGCTCCGCGAGGAACTGGTCCACGCGCTCGCCGGCGGCCTCAGGCGGTACGCGCAGCGGCTCCACCGCGACCAACGACGATGAACAGCGTCAGCACCCCGAGCGTGATCGCGGTGTCGGCGAGGTTGAACGCCGGCCAGTGGGGCAGCTTGATGAAGTCGGTGACCAGTCCCGCTCGCACGCGGTCGGCAAGGTTGCCGACCGCGCCGCCCACGATCAGCCCGCACGCCAGCCACATGCCGCGGCGTTCGCCCTGCCGCGCGAAGTACGCCAGCACCGCCGCCACGACGACGAGCGTCACGATGATCACGCCGACGCCGCTCCCGCTCAGCAGGCTGAAGGCGATCCCGCTGTTCTGGGCGTGCACCAGCGTCACGCCGGGGAGCAGGTGGCGGGTTGCGCCGAGCGCAATGGAGCTGCGCACGAGCTGTTTGGTGAGCTGGTCGGCGATCAGCACCGCCGCCGCGAGGAGGCCGGCACGCCCCCACGCCGCCTGGGTCTTCACGACCGAATCGCCGACGCCAACAGCCGGCCGGCCAGCTGGAGCACGATGATCGCGACGATCGGGCTGAAATCGAGACCGCCGAACGACGGCAGGAACCGCCGGAACAGCCGCAGGTAGGGCTCGCAGACCTCGCGCAGGAAGCTCAGGATCGCGTCGCTCCAGCGCGAATAGGGGATCCGCAGCCCGGCCGCGAACACCAGGCTGCTGAGGATGTAGGCGATGATCACCAGCGTGTAGACGGAGGCGAGCGCGGTGACGTAGTCCGCGATATGGCCGGCGACGTTGGAGGTCGCCAGGATCACTTCACACTCGACCCGACAACCGCGGCCGCGGCGTCGCTGAACGCGCTCCGCAGCCCCGCCTGCTCGAGCGCGCGAAGCCCGCGCGCCGTCATCCCGCCGGGCGAGGTGACCGCGCGGCGCACGGAGAGCGTGTCCATGTGATGGGCGAGCAGCAGCGCGGCGGAGCCGGCGAGCGAGTCGGCGACGAGCTCCGCCGCCTGGGCCGCCGGGATCCCCTGCCCGACGGCGGCGTCGACCCACGCCTCGGCGATCAGCGCCACGTAGGCGGGCGCGACACCGCTGACCGCCGTGGCGGCGTCCATCAGGCGCTCAGCCAGCCGCACGACGCTGCCGACGCGGCCGAGCAGTTCCTCGACCTCGGGGACCGCCGCGCCACAGACGCAGGTCACCCCGCGCCGCACCTCGACCGCGGTGTTCGGCATCGCGCGCACGATGCGCGCTTCGGGGTAGGCGGCCCCCAGCGCGGCCACCGTCACTCCGCCGAGCAGCGACACGACGACCGGGACGGATCCGATCTCGCGCGCCACCGCCTCGAGCTGCGCCGGCTTGTGCGCCAGGACGACCAGCTGGGCGCGCTGTCCGAGCTCCTCGTTGGAGCGCACCGCCTCGCCACCGACCAGCCCCGCGAGCGCCGCCGCGCGCCCCGACCCGCCGTCCGTGTACAGCGCCGGCTCGTCGAGCTCGAGGCCCAGCGCGAGCGCGCGAGCCATGTTCCCCGATCCGGCGAAACCGATGACCATCAAACCAAGGCTACCGGCCCACGCCGGCGCGCAAAGCCGCGGCCAACCCTCCAACCAAGCGAGCCTTTCGGCCCCTGATCCGCGTGGCGTTTCGCGACCGCGAAACCCAGGAAATCAGGCTTGATTGAAGAAGCCCTTCTCGATCAGCCGCGCCCGCTCCTCGGCCGAGAGCTCGACGTTGCGCGGCGTCAGCATGAACACCTTGTCGGCGATCCGCTGCATGCCGCCATCGAGCGCGTAGGTGAGGCCGCTGGCGAAGTCGATCAGGCGCATGACCAACGGCGTGTCGATGCCCTGGAGGTTGAGGATCACCGGGATCCCGTCACGGAACTTGTCGGCGACCTGCTGGGCGTCGTTGAATGACTTGGGGATCACCAGATGGACGCCGAAATCGCCGGCGGTCGAGCCGCGGCCGGTGCTCGCGCGACCGCCGGCGACCGAGCGCAGCGCGACCGTCTGGCGCGGCGGCGGCGAGCTGGTGTCCTCGTCGGAGAAGATGTCGTCGAACTCGTCGCGGCGACGGCGGCCCTGCAGGCGCCGGACGTTCGGGCGCTCGCGATAGCGATCCTCGAGCGCTGCCTCGGCGTGCTCGGGCACCGGCTCGGTGCCGTAGTCGTCGTACTCGTCAGCCTCCTCGGCCAGGCCGAAGTAGACGAGCGTGCGATGCCAAGAGTCTCGGAGCGGCATGGCTGGATGTTTCGCTGGTCGGACTTGATTCCCTGCAAGCGGGACTGTACCGGAAGGCCCCGCTAGCCGAACAGGATGGTGCCGATTCGCACGATTGTCGCCCCCTCCTCGACGGCGACCTCGAAGTCCTGGCTGGTGCCCATCGAAAGTGTCGGCAGTCCGCGTTCGCGGGCCAGCTCGGCGAGCGCCGCGAAGTGCACGCGGCTGCGCTCCGGCTCCGCCGCGAGCGGCGGCATCGTCATCAACCCGGCGACGGCGACCGGGCAGCGCGCGATGAACGCATCGAGCTCGCCCGGCGCGATCCCGGCCTTGCCCTGCTCGCCGGCGACGTTGACCTCGACGAGGATCTGGAATCCGGGGGGCGCGTGGCGCTCGAGCTCGCGCAGCACCGAGTCGCTGGCGACCGAATGGATCAGCTCGACGTGCTCGACGATCAGCTTGACCTTGCGCGACTGCACGGCGCCGATGAAATGCCAGCGCAGGCGGTCCGGCGCTCGCGTGACCTTCTCGATCAGATCCTGGGCGCGGTTCTCACCGACCAGCGTCACGCCGGCCGCCGCGAGCGTCTCGATGTCCTCCGCGCCGACGTACTTGACGGCCACGAGAATCTCGACGTCGCCGGCCTCGCGACCGGAGCGCAGCGCGGCGCCCGCGACCCGGGCCCGCACAGCCTCCAGGTTCGTGCGCACCACCTCGACGTTCAGGCCAGCCATGCGAAGCCCCCCTGGCGTCCCGTGGCCGGGCCGTCGCGCCGATGCGAGAACAGCCGCCCGCGTTCGCCGCAGATCGTGCAGATGCCGAGGTCGCGCACGCTCGTCACGCCCGCCTCGCGCAGCTGTGCGCCAGCCACCGCCTTGAGGTCCAGCAGCCGCCCGCGGCTGGCCCGGTAGCGGCGGAAGGCCTCGCGCACCTCATCGCCGGTCTCGTAGCAGCAGCCACCGGCAGCGGGCCCGATCACGGCCTCGAGCTCACCGTGGACGCCGAGCGCTCGCAGCGCGCGCACCCCCTCGGCGACGATCCCCCCGGCCAGCCCGCGCCAGCCGCCGTGCAGCATCGCGACGCCGCCGGCCCCGGCGAGCGCGATCGGCAGGCAATCGGCGACGTGGACGCCCACGGCGACGTTGCGGGCCCCGGTGAGGACACCGTCCGCCTCGGCGACGCCGGTCACATACCCCGGCACGGCCTGCTCGACCACGGCCACCTCGGCGCCGTGCACCTGCCGCGCGACGACGACCGATGCGACACCAAGCAGCTCCAGGATCCGCGCCTGCACCAGCTCGAGCGGCTCTCCCTCGCCGCGCGACGCGACGCGCAGGTCGCCATCGCCACGCTCGGTGAAGACGACGCTCCCGGCGGCGAAATCGGCGCGGAGGCTCACGCGTCGAGCTCCAGCGCGTAGCGCAGCTCCTGTTCGCGCCCGTCCGCCAGCTCGCCGTCGAGCTTGGCGGCGAGCGTGCGCTCCAGCCGGCGACCGATCGGCGGGCCCTGGCTCAGCCCGGCCGCGATCAGGTCGTCGCCGCCGATCTCCAGGCGCACGTGCCGAAGCGTCTCGATCCACCACCCCGCGGCGTGGGGGTTCTCGCGCGCCCCGGCGACGGCCACCGCCTCGACCGGCACGGTGCGCCACGCCCGCCACAGCCCGCTCGCCGTGCGGTCCGCGGGCACGTGCGTGCCACTGCAGGCCAGCGCCACGTCGCGCTCGCGGGCGGTCAGCTCGAGGCCGTCGAGCCAGGCGGTGTCGGTCACGATGGCGCCGAGGATCAGCATCGCGCTGTCGCTGTCCGCGGGGGCGAGCGCGAGCGCCCCGTCGACGAGATCGCGGTCGAGCGCGACCGGGAGCCGGTCGGAGACGTGCGCGAGCACGGCGAGCGGGTCGGGCTCGGCGAGGATCAGTCGCAGCTCGCCGCCGATTCGCCCGCCGCTGACCGTCCGCAGGCTCGCCTCTCGCGCGAGGCGCGCGGTGGCCGGTTCGATCTCGAATCCGAGCCGCTCCGCGTAGCGTGCGAGCCGCAGCACGCGGGTCGGATCGTCGATGAAGCTGCGCTGATGCAGCACGCGCAAGCGCCGCGCCGCGAGGTCCTCGAGCGCCCCGTCGACGGCGAGCAGCTCGCCGGCCGGGAGCGTCAGCGCGATCGCGTTGACCGTGAAGTCGCGGCGCTCGAGATCCTCCTCGATGCTCGCCGGCTCGACCTCGGGCAGCGCCCCGGGCGCCCGATAGCGCTCGCGGCGCGCCATCGCGAGATCCACGCGCCAGCCCGGTCCGGTCACCCTCGCGGTCCCGAACGCGTCGTGCGTGGTGACCGCGCCACCCAGGGTGCGAGCGAGTTCCGCCGCATCGCCCTCGACGACGAGGTCAAGCTCGCGCGGCCTGGAGCCAAGCCAAATGTCGCGGACGAACCCGCCGACGACGGCCACGCGCGCGCCGGCGAGGACGAGCGGCGGATAGCGGACCAGGGCGGCCAGCACGGCGCGAGGGTCGAACGCGCCGTCGTTCATCAGAGCCGCACGGCGATCCCGGCGGCAGCGAGGTGCGCCTTGGCCTGCGCGATGGTGAACGTGCCGTAGTGGAAGATCGAGGCGCACAGCACGGCATCGGCGCCGGCGCCCAACGCGTCGACCAGGTGCTCGAGCGTGCCGGCACCCCCTGAGGCGATCACCGGGACGCCGACCGCCTCGGTGACCGCCCGCGTGAGCTCGAGGTCATAGCCATCGGTCGTGCCGTCGCGATCCATGCTCGTCAACAGGATCTCACCGGCGCCGCGCTCGACCCCTTCGCGCGCCCAGCCGACGGCGTCGCGCTCGGTCTCGGTCCGCCCGCCGCGCACGTGCACGCCCCAGCCGCCGGGCGTTCGCGCCTTCGCGTCGATCGCGAGCACCACGCACTGGGCACCGAACTGCGCGGCCAGCTCGTCGATCAGCCCCGCGCGCCCGACCGCCGCGCTGTTGACCGCGACCTTGTCGGCGCCGGCGTCGAGCACCGCCTGCGCGTCGGCCACCGACCGGATGCCACCGCCGATCGTAAAGGGCACGAAGACGTCATTGGCGGTCCGGCGCGCCAGCTCGACGATCGTGGCCCGCTTCTCGTGGGTCGCGGTGATGTCGAGGAAGACCAGCTCGTCGGCGCCGCCGCGGTCGTAGTACGCCGCCAGCTCCACGGGGTCGCCGGCATCGCGGATGTCGACGAAGCGCGTGCCCTTGACGACCCGCCCGGCGTCCACGTCGAGGCACGGGATCACGCGTTTCAGGTGCACAGCGCCGCCTTCGCCTCGGCGATCGTGAAGCGGTGCTCATAGAGCGCCTTGCCCGCGATCACGCCGGCCAGACGCGGGTGGCGCAGTTCGGCGAGCGCCCGCAGGTCCGCCAGCGAGCCGATCCCGCCCGAATACAGCAGATCCCCGTGCACGGCGTCGGCCACGCGAGCGAGGGCGCCGAGATCGAGCCCCCCCAACATGCCGTCGCGGTCGACATCGGTGTAGACGAAGCTGCGGACGCCCCGCTGCACGAGCGCCGCGACCGCCGCCACCGCCGCCAGCGAGCCGGTCTGGGTCCAGCCGGCGGTCGAGACCATGCCGCCGCGTACGTCCACCGACACGACGATCCGATCGCCGTGCTCGGCGAGGGCATCGGCGAGCAGCGACTCGTCGGCGAACGCGGCGGTCCCGAGCACGACGCGCTGCGCTCCAGCGCCGAAGGCGGCCGTGATCGCCGCGGCCGACCGCAGGCCGCCGCCGATCTGCACGGGCAACCCGGTGTCGGCGACGATCCGCTCGACGTGCTCGAGGTTGACCGGCGCCCCGGTCCGCGCGCCGTCCAGGTCGACGACGTGCAGCTGCTCCGCGCCCGCCGCCGCCCATCCGCGCGCGGCGTCGAGCGGGTCGGCCGCGTACTCGGTGCGCCGGTCGAAGTCGCCCTGCACGAGCCGCACGGCGTGCCCGTCGAGAATGTCGATCGCCGGGTAGAGGATCACGCGCCACCGGCGCAGCGAGCGACCCAGTTGGCGAGCAGCCGCAGGCCGTCGTGCGAGGACTTCTCCGGGTGGAACTGGGCGCCCAGGAACGAGCCGTGGGCCACCAGCGAGGTGAACCGCTCGCCGTACTCTGCGCTGCCGAGGACGTCGGCGGGGTCGGCGGGGACCGCCACGAAGCTGTGCACGTGGTAGAAGGCGGCGTGCTCGCCGAGCCCGTCGAGGATCTCAGCGGGGCGCTCCCAGCGGACCTCGTTCCAGCCGATCTGCGGCGTCTTGAGATCTCCGGCCGCCAGCAGCCGGACCTCGCCCGGCACGATCCCCAGGCCCTCGGAGCCGCCGAGCTCGCTCGAGCGCTCGAAGAACAGGTGCATCCCCAGGCAGATCCCGAGCAGCGGCACGCCCGCACTCGCGCGTTCGATCAGGAAGCTGTCGAGCCCGAGCGCGCGCAGGCGCTCCATCGCCCGGGGGAAGGCGCCGACACCCGGGACGACGAGCGCGCGGGCATGGACGAGCGCCGCCGGGTCGGAGCTGACGAGCACCGACGCACCGACGTGCTCGAGCGCCTTCTCGACCGACCGCCGGTTGCCCATCCCATAGTCGACGAGCCCGATCACGGATGGCCGAGTGGAGCACCGGGGCTGGTCGATCGCGAGTGACCGCAACGGCGAAACCCGGGGTCACCCATCTACAACACCCCCTTTGTGCTGGGCACGCCCGTCTCGGTCGGGTCGATCGCGACGGCGCCGCGGAGCGCTCGCGCGAACGCCTTGAACGCAGCTTCGATCATGTGGTGCGCGTTGCCGGCGGCCTGGATCTCGAGGTGCACCGTGCACTTCGCATTGTTGGCCAGCGCACGGAAGAACTCCTCGAGCAGCTCGTGGTCGAACCCGCCGGTCGAGCCGGCGGGCAGATCGGCGGCGATCCGCAGGTACGGGCGCCCGGAGATGTCGATCGCGCACAGTGCCCGCGCCTCGTCCATCGGCACGATCGCGTCACCGTAGCGGCAGATGCCGGCGCGGTCGCCGAGTGCCTGATCGAGCGCCTGTCCGAGGACGATCGCGGTGTCCTCGACGGTGTGATGCCCGCCCGTCTCGAGGTCGCCGGTGACCTTGACGTCGAGGTCCAGGCGCCCGTGGCGCGCCAGCAGGTCGAGCATGTGATCGAGGAACCCGACGCCCGTCTCGCGGGTGCCCGCGCCGTGGCCGTCGAGCCCGAGGTCGAGGGTCACGCTGGTCTCGCGCGTGGCGCGGGTGATCTGTGCCGTGCGGCTCATTGCGAGGGATTCTCCACGATGTCCGGGACGCGGGCCCGCATCGAGTCGGCGTGGGCGGTGAAGCCCTCGGCGCGGGCGATCGGGGCGCCCGCCCGGATCAGCTCCTCGAGCGCGCCGTGGGCGATCCGGACCTCCGCCATCCGGCGGCAGAAATTGCTCGGACCGAGCGCCGAGGCAAACCGCGCCGAGCCGCCGGTCGGGAGGATGTGGTTGGAGCCGGCGACGTAGTCGCCGAACGCCGTCGCCGAGGGCCAGCCGACGAACACGCAGCCGGCGCTGCGCACGCGCGGGGCGAGCGCCTCGGCGCCGGGACCGATCAGCTCGAGGTGCTCGGGGGCGAAGCGGTCGCTGAACTCCAGCGCGTGCTCGAGCGTGGCGGCCTCGACGAGCACGAACGGCGCCGGCTGCCCGGCCCACAGTGCGCGCAGGTCGGCCTCCAGCGCGTCGAGCAGCGGAGCCTCCGGTGCGACGGCGACGACGATGCTCGCGGCGCCGTGCTCGGCCTGGGCCAGCAGGTCGTGGGCGACGAGCCGGATCGAGCCGGCGTCGGGCGCGTCGAACACCACGATGAGCTCGCTGGGGCCGGCAAATCCGTCGATCCCGACCATGGCGCTCAGCTGCCGCTTGGCCTCCTGGACATAGAGGTTGCCGGGTCCGACGATCACGTCGACCGCCTCGACGCTCTCGGTTCCGTAGGCCAGGGCGGCGATCGCCTGCGCGCCGCCCATGCAGTGGATCTCGCCGATTCCGATCAACTCGCACGCGGCGAGCGTGACGGGGTCGATCGGGGGTGGCGTGGCGATCACGACGTCGGTGACTCCGGCGGAGCGCGCCGTGACCGCGCCCATCACGACGGTGCTCGGGTAGGGGGCGCTGCCGCCCGGGACATAGATCGCCGCGCGCGCCACCGCGACGTCGCGCAGCAGGACGCTGTGCCCCTGGGCGAGCGTCACCTCGCGGTCGGCGCCCGCCGCGGCCCAGGCGAGCTCGGCGACGTTGGCGATCGCGACCTCGAGCCCGGCGCGGACCGCCGGGTCAAGCGTCGCCAGGGCGAGCCCCGGCTCCTCGCCGGCGACCCGCTGGGGCGGCGGCGGATCGGCGTCGAAACGCGCCGTGTAGCGGCGGACTGCGACGTCGCCCTCGGCGGCGACGGCCGCGATGATCTCGGCCACCGCGTCGCTGACCGACGGCGCGGCCGGTGTCAGGGCACGGATCTCGCGCACGAGCGAGCCGGGCTCGGTCAGCTGGCGGCGTTCAAGCAGCACGCGAGCGCTCCAGCAACTCGTCGATCGCCGCGGCCTTGAGCTTGTGCGCCACCGGGTTGGCGATCAGGCGAGCGGTGCAGACCGCCAGCGTCTCGCGGATCACGAGGTTGTTCTCACGCAGCGTCGTGCCGGTCGCGGTGAGGTCGACGATCGCCTCGACGAGTCCCGTCAGCGGGGCCAGCTCGACCGATCCCTTGACCTCGATGATCTCGACCTGGCGGCCGGTCCGCTCGAAGTGCGCGGCGGCGACGTGCGGATACTTGGTCGCCACCCGGATCACCCCGAGGCGGCGCAGCGCCTCCGCCGCGCGGTCGGGACCGGCGACCGTGGCGACGACCATCGTGCAGCGGCCGAAGCCGAGGTCGCGCAGCTCGTAGACGTCGCGGGCGGAGCCGCCGGGCGCCGCGCTGCTGTGCTCCATCAGCACGTCCTTGCCGGTGATGCCGACGTCCGCGGCACCGGCGGCCACGTAGGTCGGCACGTCGGATGGCCGCATCGTGATCAGCCCGACGTCCTCGAACAGCAGCTTCCGCTCGTTCGTGCGCACCTCGGCGGTCGCGATTCCCAGCCGTTCGAGCCAGTCGAGGGTCTCCTCGAACAGCGCGCCGCGGGGAACGGCGATCGTCAGCCCGCCGGCGCTCATGGTTGCGCCGTCCCGAGCTGCTCCTCGGCGGCGAGGGCCTGGTGCAGCTTCTCGACCTCGAGCGCGAAGCCGACCGCCGGCAGCTCGCGACCGAACTGGCCGAGCAGGTGGTCGTAGCGGCCGCCGCCACCGATCGGCATGCCGGCGGCCGGGTCATAGACCTCGAACACGGCACCGGTGTAGTAGCCGGGCGTGCGCGAGAGGCCAAGGTCGAAGATCACCCGCGCGGCGACGTCCGCCTCGAGCAGAGCGTGGACCGCGCGCAGCCCGGCGACCGCATCGGCGACCGGGCCGGGAGGGCCGTGCAGGACATCCGGTCCGCCGCGCATCTGGGGCACGCTGAGCAGCAGCTCGATCGAACGCTCGTCGATCGCCAGCTCCCGCAGGCCGTTCTCGAGGCCGACGAAGTCGCCGCGGCCGAGCTCCGCGAGCAACAGCGCGCGGCGGTCCTCGGGCACGCCGAGACCATCGAGCAGCGCCGGATAGAGCGCGGCGTCGCCGATTCCGACGCGGTAGCGCGCGAGACCGGCGCGATCGAGCGCGCGGCACAGCACGGTGACGGCCTCGGCGGTCCCGGCCGGCGCCGCCGCGCCGATCAGCTCGATTCCCGCCTGCAGGAACTCGCGCGGCTGTCCGCGCTGGGGGCGGATCCCGCGGTAGCAGTGCGCGAAGTAGGCGAAGCGAAGCGGCAGCTCGGCCGCGCCGTAACGGGTCCCCGCGACGCGCGCGATCGGCACGGTCATGTCCGAGCGCAGCACCAGCACCTCCCCGTTCTCGTCGAACACGCGGTAGGCGGGGCGCGCCCCGTCGAGCACCCCGCGCGTGATCACCGCCTCGTACTCGAGCGCGGGCGTGTAGACCTCGCCGTATCCGGCGTCGCTGAACACGGCTCGCAGCCGCTCGGTGAGCGTGCGCAGCTCGCCCATCTCGTCGGGCAGCACATCGCGCGTGCCGCTGGGAATCGGGAGAATCATCGCCCGGGGGACGGTAGCGGACGCCTTGCTCAGCTCGCTGTGGCGGACTCGCGCTCGATCTGGGCGCCGAGCTCGCGCAGTCGCTCGTCGATCCGCTCGTAGCCGCGGTCGATCTGTGACACGTTGCCGATCTCGCTGCGACCCTCGGCGCACAGCGCGGCGATCAGCATCGCCATCCCGGCGCGGATGTCCGGTGACTCGAGGCGTTCGCCGTGCAGCCGGCGCGGGCCGGTGACGATCGCGCGGTGCGGGTCGCAGAGCACGATGTCGGCACCCATCGTGGCCAGCTTGTCGGTGAAGATCAGGCGGCTCTCGAACATCCACTCGTGGATCAGCACGGACCCCTCGGCCTGGGTGGCGAGCGCCACCGCGACGCTCGTGAGGTCGGCCGGGAACGCCGGCCAGGGGCCATCCATCACCTTGCGCTTGTAGCCGCCGAAATCGGCTTTGACCACGAGCCGCTGCCCTCCCGGGACGAGGATGTCGTTGCCGTCGAACTCGCTGTGCAGCCCGAGCTGCTCGAACACCAGGCAGATCATCCGCAAATCGTGCGGGATCGTGTCGGTGATCCGCAACTCGCCGCCGGTCACGCCGGCCAGCGCCATGAAGCTGCCGATCTCGATGTGATCGGGCGCGATCTGGTGCATCGCGCCGCCGAGTCGTTCCGCGCCGTCGACGGTCAGCAGGTTCGAGCCGATCCCGCCGATCCTGGCCCCCATCTTGACGAGCAGGCGCGCGAGATCCTGGACGTGGGGCTCGCAGGCCGCGTTGTGGACGATCGTCGTGCCGGGCGTCAGCGCCGCCGCCATCAGCACGTTCTCGGTCGCCATCACCGATGGCTCGTCCATGAACACGTCGCCGGCGCGCAGACCGTGCTTGGCGTGCAGCACGAAGCCGCCCTCGTAGTCGCACACGGCGCCGAGCGCTTCGAAGCCGTCGATGTGCGGATCCAGTCGCCGGCGACCGATGAAGTCGCCGCCGGGCGGGGGCATCTCGGCGCGGCCGAAGCGCGCGAGCAGCGGGCCGGCGAGCAGGAACGACGCGCGGATCTGCTCGCCGAGCGCCGGCTCGATGGCGCGCGCGTCCGCGTCGGCGCCGCACAGCGTGAGCTCGTGATCGCCGCGCCACTGTACGCGGACACCGAGGCCGGCGAGGATCTCGAGCATCGCGTCGACGTCGCGGATCCGGGGCACGTTGCCGAGCGTCAATTCGGCGTCGGTCAGCACCGAGGCGGCGAGGATCGCAAGCGCACCGTTCTTGTTGCCGGCGGGCACGACCGTGCCGCTGAGCGGCGCGCCCCCGTGAATGACGAACTTCTCCATCGCTGGTGCCAGCGCGCAAGCCTACACCCCCATCCGCCGACACCCCGATCCAGCACCAGGACGTCCGTCGGACCCGCCATATACGAACACGCGTTCTGCAATTCAGCTTGCAATCCCGTGGCGGCCCTCCTGCTCTGCAGAGCCAATTGCGGAGCGCGCTTGGCGCGGC
>Ga0307373_10008735_pt1 | contig 15332 bp, 8 predicted proteins | sample OX2MG_FD_202534 | JGI IMG/M metagenome (GOLD analysis project Ga0307373, IMG submission 202534) | Soil microbial communities from Risofladan, Vaasa, Finland - OX-2 | ecosystem: Environmental > Terrestrial > Soil > Coastal area > Acid sulfate soil | place: Finland: Risofladan, Vaasa | collected... | reverse complement strand
TGGTGCCCAGGAGAGCTCCCGAACATATCCGCCAGGCCTTGTGGCAGTTGAGCTTTCACGAATCTCGGTTTCAGATACCCCCATTTATACCCCCATAATATTGCAGTAATTGCGAATTACTGACATTAATCAAGATGACCATGGGCTAATATTCTACGAACGCTTAATATTGTCAATGTGCAGATAATTGATGCAATCTAGTGGCCAGTGAGATTTTCAAGATAGCCTTATCATTCAACATGCATCAGTAAAATATGTACGAGTTGACTGGAATGCATCATTAAGTTTAGCAAATATGTATGTTGCTCAGTCAGTAGGGATGATCAATGCAAAATAAAATATCAAAGACAGCTGTTATAGTTTGTCTATCGCTCTTCTTCACAGGCTGTGCGACAGCTCCGTCTAAAGTCAAAACAAACAATCAGAGCGTGGTGATTGATAGCAATACTAGTCTAGACCAACTTGAAAAGTTGGTTGACATGAACAACCCACAGGCAGAGGACGAATTGGGGCATAGACTCGATAATGGCACCGGCATGAAACCGGATCCAGAAAAGGCGGTATCATTGTATAGAAGAGCGGCTAAGCAGGGTTATGCAACCGCCGAATCGGATTTGGGTTATTCCTACAATGTAGGTTGGGGTGTAGCTCAAGACTTCAACGAAGCGCGTCAATGGTATGAGAAGGCTGCGGCGCAGGGTGATGACTGGGCAGAAATCAATCTCGGGAAGTTTTATCAAATTGGCCAGAGTGTGCCAAAAGATGGCTCGAAAGCCGTTTATTGGTATCGTAAAGCGGCTGAACAAGGAAATACTACTGCACAAACTAATCTAGGGATTCTATACGCAAATGGAATCGAGGTATCAGTCGACTATGAAGCAGCGATCGACTGGTACCGTAAAGCAGCATGGAAGGGCAATGTTGATGCCCAAGACTTTCTAATTCAGATGTATGGGAAAGGTCAGGGCATTCCGAGCAACCCGAATAGATCACTGGCCTGGTTCCAGAGGTACGCTAGCCGCGGCTATCCTGATGCAGAGGAGTACCTGGGACGTGTATATGATTTCGCTAAATTTGATCTGCCAAAACCTGACTACTCGAAGGCGATGTTTTGGTATCAAAAAGCGGCAGAGCAGAAATATGCAGCCGCCCAATATCGGGTTGGTACCATGTACTACCTGGGCAAAGGCGTGAAACAAGACTATGCGGAGGCTGCTTCTTGGTATCAGAAATCAGCGGATCAGGGCTATCTGTCTGCCGTCAATGACCTCGGCTTGATGTACATGCAAGGCAAAGGAGTCGAGAGGGATTACGCCATGGCTGCCAGTCTGTTTCGCGTGGCGGAGAATGGCGGGATTACGGCGCCAATATGTAACCTGCTTGAAATGCAAGCTATGGGTGCCGTGCTGCCTTTAAATGACCATGAGGCCGGACTATGGAACGATGCTCTTGCGGGTAAGGGCGAGTGCGCGAATGACCTGGCTTGGTTCCTAGCTACCAGCAATCACGATTCATGGCGCGAACCGAAACGGGCCATTGAACTTGCACAGCGTGCGGTATCAGGTTCAAGCCTGGATGCCGGCGTGCTCGACACCCTTGCAGCCGCCTATGCCGCCGATGGCGATTATTCCAAGGCTATCGAAACGGAGCAATCCGCGATAAAAATGCTGCTGAGCAAGCCATACGACAGTGACATGGAAGCGGGTATGCAGAAACGTTTGGCCCTGTATCAAAATAATAAACCTTATATTGAACCTCGATGATTTAGGATTATTCAGTGAATCTCTGCGTGCCTCCGTTGCCCGCCTTTCTAAACAGACAGATTGAGTGGATATGCGCATGGGTACCTGCCGCCATCTAAGCAAGCCCATGGTCTCAGCCTTATGCGGCATGATGCTTGCGGGTTGCGCAGGCATGAGCGCGCTTCAATGCGGAGATGGAACCTGTGTCAGTTATCAAGCAGCGATACCCGGAAGCGCCGGGATTGATGGTGGTTCGGCGACTTACAACATTGCGATCGAGGTTCCACCGGGCCGAAATGGCATGACTCCCAATATTTCAGTCGGATATTCCAGCAGTGATGGGCGCTCGGTTCTGGGCGTGGGATGGTATCTCAGCGTCGGTTCGTCTGTATCTCGGTGTCCCGCTACGGAAGAGAGGGATGGTTACTCCGAAGGCGTTCGTTATGGCATGTCATCCGACAAGTTGTGTCTAGATGGTACTCACCTAGCAGTCACGCACGGGCAGTATGGGCGCTCCGGCGCGGTCTACCGCACGCTCTCGGATGAGTTTGCCCAGATCCGTGAGTACGGCGATATCAACGACCCCTCGTCGTATTTCATCGTCACCTATAAAAATGGTAATCAATGGTATTACAAAGATGCCATTTCAGCGAGTGGCATAAAACCGCCGCTTACATGGTATGCCACGTTCGAGGAAGATACTGTCGACAACTCGGTCAGCTTTAGTTATGAGCATCCTGAACCAGGTGAGACGCTTGTCTCCGAGATTCGCTATACGGGACGCCGAGAAAGCGGCCATGACCAAACCGGTACGCGCTGGGTACGCTTCAGATATGAGCCGCGTCCAGACAACTCGACTTGGTTTGTGGCAGGTGGCGAGACCCCAGAAACCAGGCGACTCAAGTCCATCACCACGGGCATTGACCACGTGGATAAGGGAGTGATCCAGGAACAGAAAATACTCGAATACATTTTTTCCTATACACAAAGCGTGAGTACAGGACGTAGCCTTCTCACGACCATACGGGAATGTACCCATGATGAAATGGGCAAAAGATATTGCCGTCAACCGACCTCGGTGGTTTGGATAGATAATCAACCGGTGTTTGCTGATCCGGTAGCCTATGACGTCCCAAAAATTACTGACAACGAGCGCGTCGATTGGCAGCCTGACACACACCCAGCCGCACAGCCGACCTATGCCATCGCTGGCGATTACGATGGCGACGGTAGGCACGAGATCCTGTTCTACAGGGCCGGCATTGCGCCGCACCTCTTCAATGTGGATATCCACAACAACCTTTCTGAGGATATTAATCTTGACTCTTACATCCAAGATGCCAATGTCCAGTGGGCGAGGGCGATTGGCCACGATATACGCAACAACGGTGGCGCGAGCATGCTCGGAGAAAGCCAAGCGCAGCTGACTGTTGCCACCTGGAAAGGCTCAGGGCTCGGCGCAGCGGATCAGACCGGCATCCCTTTCAGCAAAGACATGTTGGTCGGCGATTTCGATGGTTCAGGCCAGCAAGATGTATTGGAGTCAATAATCGAAGACGGCAGTTATGTAGTTTATCTGTACCGCAACAACGGTTCGACGCCATCAAGGCTCATTTTCGGCAAGCCCATTGAGGTACTCAGGTTGTCAGCAACACCCACCCAGGTGGGTGGAGACAGGTCGCATCTGTTCAGCGTGGGAGACTTGGATGGAAATGGTGCCGAAGATGCCTTGGTGATGGCGGGCGATATCATCGAGAAGATTATTTTCTTCCACCAAAATACCGACGGTTCCTTGCGATTCCAGGTCGTCAATCCCTCCGAGTATGGCATCTCCGACCATGCACAACGGCACCATATTTACTTCGACGATATCAATGGTGATGGACTGGAGGACATCGTTTATTCAGACGATCTCGGCCATCCCGGGCCCACATGGCGTTACCAGTTGAACACCGGCGCTGGGTTTGCTTCTCCGGTCGACACTGGTGTAGCGGACGCGCGCCGCTCGGGATCCGCAAAGACTTCTACAATAACTACAGATTTGTTTGCCGATGGCAAAGAGGAACTCATCTATCCAGAAAAGTTGCTGGTCGATTATTGTCTCCCGGTCAAGCACACGAAAGAGGCGTCAGGTTCCAGTTACGAGTGTTCGAGCGATGGCCTTGATGATGATGAACCAGCGTTCGATTACGGCATCTACCAATTTGCCATACTCAAATTCTCAACAGGGCCGGACGGTAAGCTATCTCCAAAAGTTATCGATAACGCCAACATAATTGCGCAAGCCAACCTGCTATCGGCTGGTGACCTCCAAGGTGACGGCATTACCGACATTCTCTCACCATTCGATCCCGGGTTCTCAAACGGCAGATTTCGGAGCAAATCAGGTGTCCTGAAGGTGTGCCCCCAGATGTATGGCTGTGGACTGCACGTCGCGTCCTCCATGAGTGCCGGACGGGATGATCGCATGAATGCAGCGCCCGATATGATGGCAAAAATAGATCATGGTGATGGCGAATGGGAATCATGGAACTACTACCCGCTTTCCAACCCGGTCAGGGCGCTGTACAGCGTGCCACGTATCGACTCGCCAGACAGGTTTATTGATGCACATGAGTATTTCTTTACCTCCTCCATGTACGTCGTTGGCGAGTGGACGCAACACACAGCCGGCACGATCACCCAGAAGTTCGAATATGGTGGTGGCGAATATAACAGTGCCCTGTATGGATTTTCTGGTTTCCGATGGATCGTTTATCGCTATCCGGATGCCAACCTTAAGTATGTAAACTGGTATGAACAGAGTTTCCCGTTCTTTGGTGAACGGCTGGGTTCTTGGTCGGAACCTGATAGCTCGAAGGGCGACGATTATCTTCACGGTGTACCAGATGATCACTATTTCAAACATACGGTTTATGAGTATGACTGCCAAGGTCCACCCAAGAATCTGGACAGTGTGAGATGGAAATGCGTGGATTCGAAATCGCCGACGTTCTATGTGCGTTTGCGTAGCCTGACGACAACTGCGCGCAACATAGCAACCGGCAAAGACGATGTCACTGAGCGTAAATCCTATGACTACGACCTGTTCGGAAATATAACCCGCAGCAGCATACAGGATGATAATGGTGTGACAACTGTGACTGTTTCAAAATACGCACAACCCGATTTCGATTCGTGGTGGATCAATAAACTTGATGAAAAACGTGTTACCACACGCGATGGTGAGAACACATCATCGGGATCGAACGCACAGGATGACTCCGCTGCAGAGACTCTGGTGTCGGAAACCAGCTACGAATATAACTCGCAGCGGTTATCGACGAACAAAACAGAGCTTAAACCTTCAGTTAGCAGCCACAAGGAAGCCGATACCTATGAGTATTATGAACACCCAGGTGATGCCAGTTATGGAAACCTTAAATCCATCAGGTTCGGATCCATTGACGATGACGGACAAAACAGGATTTTTGAGGAAAGGATTTTCAGTTACACAGCGGATGGGTATTTTATTTTATCGGAATTCGATTCAGAAGAAGGCACAACAACCTATAAATATGATCCAGTTAATGACAAACTTCTTCTGAAGGTATCTCCAGATGGAAAGACTGAAAAACACATTTATGATGCTTTTGGTAATGAATGATGGAGCATCCAATTGCGAATATCTGATTCAGGCAGGTACCCGCGAGCGCCTGCTGGGTTAAATCGCTGGCTCAGCATAAATAAGGTCCTGCCCATCGACCTTATCGATGCGAGTTGTTAGTCTTCTGATATAAATTGCCAGGGATTGGCATCAGGTCTGGCGACCCGATGCAGGCAGCCATCATTAATTGGGGAGGGTTCTATGTCTCGCCAATCACGTTCCCTGAGCGCCGCCAGTTTCATCATCTTTGCATACATCGGTTGCCTGTGCGCCGCAGATACCACCGGAGTCTCTCCACCCAATGGCCCTGTCCAAGTACTGAGGATCACGCCACAGGGTGATACCTATTCCTCGCAACGGCAGATCGTGGTGCAGTTTGACCGACCCATGGTTGTATTGGGATATGCTCCACCCAAGCTCGCGACAGTACCGGTGACCATCAAGCCGGCTCTGAACTGCAACTGGCACTGGCTGAACACCTCGACACTCGCCTGTGAGCTCGGCGAGCGCGGAGGCGCGCCCTTCAATGGAAGCCCCAGCTATGGGGTACAGGCAGAACAGGGTGGACTTGCGCCCGCCACCTTCTACGAAGTGGTGGTGCATGCCGGCATTAAGGCGCTGGATGGCAGTACCTTGCAGCAGGATGCGGAGAGCGACTTCTCTACGGAGAAACCGCAAGCCCAATATGCCTATCTCTGGCAATGGAGCGGCCCCACCTCGCCTGTGCTGCAGGTCAATTTCAACCTGCCAGTCACCAAGAGCTCGATCGAAGCGCATCTATATTTCGAATCTTCCGCCGGCCGCACCGCGGTCAGCGCCATGGCCGATCCCAGCGACACCCGCGGTTACTACGTGATACCGGCTGCCGGCGGCGCACCGGTGTTCATACAACCGAAGCCATCCGTGTCTGGTGCCTCGCCTGGCCAGGATGATGAAGATGAGGATTCTGACAGTAGCGCACCGGCTACGGTCACGACTGAAGCGCCAACGATCGCCGCGCCTGCCGGGGAGCAAGCGCGTTACCACTGGGACATTGCAGTCGCTTCCGATGCTAAACCGCTTCCGGGGGGAGAGGATGTCAGGCTTGCGCAGGAGCCCGGTTTGGCGACGCCGCTCGGCCCCGGACAAAGCGACACCTCGAATCCTTTACACAGTTTCTCCACGTTTGGCGACTTTGAATTTGTCGGCGTGTCCTGCGGTGATTTCACAGGCGCTGATCGCGACGCGCCGGGCGATGCAGCCAATCCTGCAAGGCCCTCGTGTGATCCGCAGCGGTACGTCTCGCTGGTGTTCTCATCGCCCGTGCACAAGGACGAACTCACCGCCCATGTGAGAGCGCAGGTGAACAACAAGTCCGTGGACCCCATCGGCTATGTGCCGTCGGACCGCGAATGGAATGGTTCGTTGGGCCGGGATGGCCAGTCATTCAGGGTGTACTTCTCAGTACCCCTCAAGGCCAACGCGGATTACCAGGTGCAGGTATCGCCGGGCATGCAGGATGTCTGGGGCCGTACCCTCAAGACCGGAGCGAGCGCCGCCTTCCACACCGAGCATCGCCAGCCGGATTTCTCGCTCGATGAGGGCACCGCAGTCCTGGAAACGAACGTGGACAGCGAAGTGCCGATGTATGTCACAAATCTCGATAGCCTCTCGGCCACCTATACTCGAGTATACGTGCCCGGTCTGGCTAAACGATCCCTGCACACACTCAGTGGCCAAGGATCCACTGACAACCCGGTCACATCACAGGGCACCCTCGACTACAAGCTGCCGGATGTGAAGGATGTATCCGTCGAGCTGCCGTTGGATGCCCGCAAGATGCTGGAGGGCCAATCGGGTATCGTCTACGGGACACTCAGCCCCTCACCGGATATCCAGAATCAGACCTTCAAGTTCTTCGCGGAAGTCACGCCCTTCAACGTGCAGGTCAAGGTCGGCCACTTCAACACCCTGGTATGGGTCACCGATTACGCCACCGGCCTGCCGGTCGCCGGCGCCGAGGTGGATATCTACGCGGGCTCGAAGGACGCGCTCGGCGACGAGCCGGAGCACTCGCCTTCCTCCGTCACCGATGCCGCCGGCATCGCCATGCTCCCGGGCGGCGCGACCATCGACCCCGACATGAAGTTGCGCCAACCGAGCTACGGGAACGATGCGGCGCAGGAACTGGTGGTGCAGGTGCGCCGTGGCAATGACCTTGCGTCGATACCGCTGGATTACTACTTCGAGGTGAACACCTACACTGCATCCCATTACCAGGTAGATGAAAACTTGCGCAAGAGATACGGCCACATGCATGCCTGGGGCACGACCGCCGAAGGCATCTACCGCGCCGGCGACACCATCCAGTACAAGATCTTCGTGCGTGATCAGGACAATGGCACGTTCGTGCCACCGCCGGGCGGCGACTACTCGGTTGCGATCGAAGACCCGATGGGCAATACCGTCTACCACGTGGATAACGTGAAGCTCTCCGCCTTCGGGAGTTGTGATGGCGAATACACGGTGCCGACCAACGCGCCGGTCGGCTGGTACACCTTTCACATCACGGCCAAAGAACTCCCCGGCAGCGGCGCAGGCGACACGCTCGATGCCATGCGCGTCTTGGTGAGCGACTTCACGCCGGCGCCCTTCCACGTGGATGCCGCGGTGAACGGCACCCGCTTCCAGCCCGGAGATCCAGTGGAAGTGACTACCACCGCACGTTTGCATTCGGGTGGTCCATACACTGATGCGCAGGGACGCGTGATCGTGACCCTCAAGTCCGCAGACTTCACATCAAAGGATCCCATCGGTCGCGACTTCACCTTCTCGAGCTATGACACCGAGAACAACCAGCAACAGCAGACTATCAACGAGACCGATGGCGCGCTCGACAACCAGGGCGTGTTCAAGGTTGATTTCAAACTGCAGGATGCTGACGTGTACTACGGCAAGCTCCTGGTCGAGGGCGATGTGCGCGATGAGCGCGGAAAATATATCGCCGGTGTCACCAGCGCTGACTACCTCGGACGTGACCGTTTCGTCGGCCTGCGTCTGCACCAGTGGGTGCTGCATGCCCAAAGTCCGGAATCAGTGGATTATCTGGTTGTGGATGGCACGGGCAAACCGGTGGCAGGCTCGACCGTCAAGATCAGCATCGAGCGCCTGGATCTCAAGGCCGCGCGCGTGAAAGGACCGGGCAACGCCTACCTCACCCAGTACGTGCGTTCCTGGGTGCCGTCCGGCAGTTGCGAGGCGGTGGCTGAGGCCAAGCCCGGCACCTGCACGTTCACGCCGGACAAGCCCGGAGAATTTCGCATCAAGGCGAGCGTCACCGACACCCATGGCCGGGTCCACAGTTCATCGCTTCCGGCCTGGGCCGCAGGTAAGGGTGAGGTCGTGTGGGAGGACAAGGATGATGGCGCACTCAACCTCATCCCCGAACAGACCGAATACCATGTGGGCGACACGGCCCGCTACCTGGTGCAGAACCCTTATCCGGGTGCCAGGGCGCTGATCACCATCGAGCGCTACGGCGTTTTGAAGAGCTGGGTGCAGACGCTGGATGGCAGCACGCCGGTCATTAGCTTCCCAGTAACCGAAGACGACGTGCCGGGTGTGTATCTCTCGGTCACCGTGATGTCGCCACGAGTCGCGAAGCCCATCGGGCCGGGCCAGGTCGATCTCGGCAAGCCCTCGTTCCGTTCAGGCTATCTCAATGTGCCGGTGATGGATGACTACAAGACGCTCGACATCAAGGTCACGACACCGAAGGACACCTATAAGCCGCGCGCGCTTGTGAACGTGAGCGTGAACGTGAAAGCGCGCCATGGCCATGCGGGACCGGTCGAGCTCGCCGTAGCGGTGCTGGATGACTCGGTATTCGATCTTTTAAGCCAGGGCAAGGACTACTTCGATCCCTACAAGGGTTTCTACACCCTCGATGGGCTCGACATGAAGAACTTCAATCTCTTGACCCGGCTCGTCGGGCGCCAGGTGTTCGAGAAGAAGGGCGCGACACCGGGCGGTGATGGTGGTGTGGCCTTAAGCCTGCGTTCACTCTTCAAGTTCGTGAGTTACTGGAACCCCTCGCTCAAGACTGATGCAGAAGGCAACGCACACTTCAATTTCACCGTGCCGGACAACCTGACCGGCTGGCGCGTGCTGGTCATGGGCGTCAATGAAACTGATCGCATGGGCCTCGGGCAGACGGTGATCAAGGTGAACCGCCCCACCGAGTTGCGCCCGATCATGCCAAACCAGGTGGTGCAGGGCGACGGCTTCAGCGCCGGGTTCAGCGTCATGAACCGCACCGACAAGCCGCGCGACCTCAAGGTGCATGTCACGGCAACGGGATCTGTCGAAGGCAAACCGGTGCTCGACCAGACGGTGCATGTCGATCCCTACAAGCGTGCAGAGCTGTGGCTGCCCGTGGTCACCACTTCTCCGGGCTCAGTGGAATTCACAGCGACTGTCGGTGATTCCATGGATGCCGATGGCCTCAAGCAATCCGTGCCGGTCGAGCGCAAAGTGACACTCGTGCACCTCGCCCAGTACGGCACGACCACCGCGCCCTTGAGTGAACCGGTGCAGTATCCTCCCGATGCGCTCGCCGGCAGCGTCGAGCTCGGCGTGAACCTGACGCCCAGCGTCATCGGCAACGTGCAGGGCGCATTCAGTTACATGCGCGATTACCCGTATATCTGCTGGGAGCAGCAGCTCACCAAGGCGGTGATGGCGGCGAACTTCAAGCGCCTGTCCGCGTATCTCGGCAAGAGCGTGAGCTGGCCGGGCAGCGATACGATCCCGGCCGAGACGCTGGCGAACGCCGCCGCCTTCCAGGCGCCGGGCGGGGGCATGGCCTACTGGGTGGCGGACGACCGTTACGCCGATCCCTATCTCAGCGCCTACACGGCGCTCGCATTCAACTGGCTGCGCGCGCAGGGCTACGCCGTGCCGCAGGAAGTCGAGACCAGACTTCACACCTACCTGCAGAACTTCCTCAAGGGCGATGCGGTCCCGGATTACTACACCCTCGGCATGCGTTCCTCGGTGCGTGCCGTGGCGCTCTCCGCACTCGCGGCTGATCACGAAGCGAGCATCGACGACCTGCGCCGCTTCGAGCCGTACGTGAAGGACATGAGCCTGTTCGGCAAGGCCTGGTTCATGCAGGCCGCGCTCGACCTCGGCAGCGATGATCTGGCGGCCGAGGACCTGAAACTCATCCTCAATCAATCCAACGAGACCGGCGGGAAGTTCGAGTTTAGCGAATCACAGGATGATGGCTATCGCCGCATCCTGTCGACGCCGCTGCGCAGCAACTGCGCGATCCTCTCGGCGTTGTCGCACTATGCGCACACCAGCGCTACCAACGCCGGCATGCTCGCGGATATTCCCTTCAAATTGGTGCGCAGCATCACGCAGATTCGAGGTGGAAAGGACCACTGGGAGAACACTCAGGAGAATTTGTTCTGCATGCAGGCACTCGCCGATTACGCCCTGGCCTACGAACAGACAGTACCCAGCCTGCGTGTGACAGTGACGGCCGGGACTGAGAACCTCGGCAAGGCAGATTTCCACTCGGTGACGGATCCTGCCGTGCTGCTCACCAAACCGCTGGCAAAGAATGCACAGCCGGTGCCGGTGAACATCACGCCCGTCGGTAGTGGGCGGCTGTATTACGCGGTAGGGCTCACCTATGCGCCATCTAGCTTGCCGAACGCCATCAATGACGGTATCGAGATCCATCGCGAGTACAGCGTCGAGCGCGACGGCAAATGGGTGCTGCTCAAGTCACCGATGGTGATCGCGCGCGGCGAGCTGGTGCGCATCGACCTGTATGTGTCGGTGCCGGCGGCGCGCGAGTTCGTGGTGGTGGATGACCCGGTGCCGGGCGGTCTCGAGCCGGTGGACCAGAATCTCGCGACCAGCTCCCGGGCGGATGCCGATGCGGGCAAGTTCCAGGCCGCGGGCGGCGCCTTCTGGTTCAATTTCGACGACTGGGAAGATTACGGCGTGCAGTTCTGGGACTTCTATCACCGGGAACTGCGGCATGACTCGGCGCGCTTCTACGCCGACTACCTGCCGGGCGGGCATTACCACCTGTCCTACAGCGCCCAGGCCATCGCCGCTGGCCGTTTCATGGTGCAGCCGGCGAAGGCGGAAGAGATGTATGACCCGGATGTGTTCGGGCTGGGCGCCTCGGCCATCCTCAAGGTGACTGACCCGGCGCCGGGCGCACCCTGAACGGGATCCGCATGCACGGGGCATTGAAAAAGATCGTGTTCAGCCGGCGGGCGTGGGCGGCGTATGCCGGCGTGTGTGTTGCCGGTGCGCTGCTCATGGTCGCGACCGTCGCTTCGATGCGCCTCTTGCCGGCGAGTCTGCATCTGCAACCTGAAGCCGGGGCCAACCCGCGCCTTCTGGACCGCGACGGCATGCCGCTCGGCGGACCGCACGTTGATGGTTGGAATATATACGATGTGGTGCCGCTGCAATCGGTCCCGGAGTTCCTGCAGCAGGCGTTTCTGATGTCCGAGGACCGACGCTTCTATGTGCACGGTGGCGCCGACTGGCGCGCGCGCGTGCACGCCTTGTGGCAGAACCTTTTGCATTTTCACGTAGTGCGTGGTGCGAGCACCGTGGGTGAGCAAGTGGTACGCATCCTGCAACCCCGCCCGCGCACCTACTGGTCGCGCTGGGTCGAAGGTTTCGAGGCACACAGCCTCGAGAAGCGCTTCAGCAAGGCCGACATCCTCGAGTTCTATCTCAACGAAGTGCCCTACGCATCCGGGCGGCGTGGCGTGGTCGAAGCCGCGCGCTGGTATTTCGATCGCGACCTCGAGACCTTGAGCCACAAGGAGATGCTCGCGCTCGCCGTGATGGTGCGCGCGCCGTCGGACTACGACCTCTACAGGCACCCGCTGAGCGTCGAGCGGCCGATCGAGGAGCTGGCGAGCAAGATGCGGGATGCGGGCTTCATGCGCACGAATGAATACGCCGTGCTCGCGCGGCAACCCTGGGGCATCGAGCATCCGGATCCCGATGTCGATGCCGCGGCGTTCTCCGATTTCATCTTCGGCCAGCACCCGCCGATCGAAGATGGCAGCGTGCGGACCTCGCTCGAGCTCGGCCTGCAGCGCCGGGTGCAGGCGCTCCTCGACCAGCGCCTGCGGCAGATGCGAAACGGCGACATCCATAACGCCGCGGCACTGGTGGTGGATAACCGCGACAACAGCATCATCGCCTGGGTGGTAGGCAGGCAGGGTAAAGGTGTCGAGTCGCCGGGCTCACAGATCGATGCGGTGCTGACGCCACGCCAGCCGGGCTCGACCCTGAAACCGTTCCTGTACGCGCTCGCGCTCGAGAAGGGCTGGACACCCGCGACGCTCATCGACGACTCGCGCATGGTCGAGCCGGTCGGGCATGGGCTGCACACCTTCCGCAACTACAGCGGCGAGCATTATGGCCACATCACGCTGCGCGATGCACTCGGCAATTCGCTCAACATACCGGCGGTGCGCACGGTCGAGTTCGTGGGCCCCGGGGCGCTGCTCGAGACGCTCGACCGGCTTGGCATCAAGACCCTCGATGAAGATCCGAATTATTACGGCGACGCGCTCGCACTGGGCGATGGTGCGGTCACGCTCTACGGGCTGGTGCAGGCGTATTCGACCCTGGCGCGCGGTGGCGAGTTCCTGCCGCTTGAATCGCTCTCGGATGCCGGACCCATTCGCCGGCCGGTCCGCATCTACAGCGATGAGGCGAGTTCGCTCATTGCCAACATCCTCTCGGACCCGGGGGCGCGGCGTCTCGAGTTCGGCGAGGAGGGGCTTCTGGATTTTCCGGTGCAGACCGCGGTCAAGACCGGAACCAGCAGCGATTATCACGACGCCTGGACGGTGGGGTTCGATTCGCGCTACACGGTCGGGGTGTGGATGGGCAATCTCGACTACGCGCCCATGGATGGCGTCACCGGTTCGCTGGGTCCGGCAATGGTGTTACGCGCGGTGTTCGCCGCGCTCAACCAGCGCGCAGACACCGCACCCTTATATATGAGTCCCAGGCTCGTCGAGCGGGCGATCTGCGTGCATGAGGACTTCATGCCCAGGGGCCAGTGCCTGCATCGTACCGAGTGGTTCATGCCCGGAACCGCACCTAAGGAACCGCCCCGGCGGGTGGCAAAATCCGCACCACGCACGGACGAACGGGTGCATTTCGAGACGCCATCCGATGGGCTCCTGCTCGCTTACGATCCACGTATTCCAAAAGATTCCCAGGCATTTCTCATGACGCTTAATCATGGGCCATCGTATACAAAAATCGCCTGGTATGTTGATGGCCGACAGACACACATGACTACAGGCCCTAATTATCTCTGGCCGGTGAGCCGTGGGCATCACACAGTGAGCGCGAGAATCTGGCTATCTGGCCAGAGCCGTGCGATACGACTTGCCAGTGTGAAGTTCATGGTCAAGTAAGCTTCCGGAATAAAGATGGCGGGTAGGTAACGTGTGCCAAGCGGCGGTTGGTATATCCGGGAAGTGCGGATTATCGGATAGGGGTTTTTTTAGTTTTAGCCGAGCAGGGCCGCGCGATGCCTGCGAGGCTTAATCTGTCCCTCAACGGAATCCGAGCTTACTGGCTGCAGGCATGATCGAGGTAGGCACGCAGCAACTTAAGGCCCACCAGCCCTTGCTTTTCGACGACCTTAAGCGGGGTCATGCCGTTAAATGCGCGGTTGCGCGACGTCATCCATTGACGGGTGTATTCAGGATTGCGAGGCGCGAGAATTCCCAGAGACTTGTAGATCGCGGTGATATGGCCAGCGCGCTCCAAAACCTCCGGGTCCGCGGATAGCGGCGCGCCCGCAATGAGGGCCTCAAGCATCCAATCACCCCGTTTGAATCCCAACAAAGTCCTTCGCGCCTCGGCGCGCAGCTCCCAGAAGTCGAAGATGCCGGTGACGCCACGCGCCAGGAGCTCGCGGTTTCTTTCACTCAGCCGGTCAGTTTTGCGCTTGGGTGTTTTCATGCATCCTCCTGGCCCTCGGGCATGAGTATCCAGGCGCCGGGCGGCCGGCGGATCCGGGTGCGGTCGAGCCTCGGGGCGTTGCAGTCGATGAGCTCGAAGACACCCCGCGTGAACACCCGCAGCGCCTGGGTATCTGGATCGCACCTATTGCAGCGCACCTCGTGCTCCAGCACCTTGAGATATATCACCAGCTCATCGGCAACCCCGTCCGTGTGCGGAGTGACCGACCAGAGACACGCCTCCTCACTCACCCACAGGCTGACCCGGCCGGGCCGGGATCTTTGAAACCGCAGGCTAAAGAGCCGGCGGTCGGTGGATGACAAGGATTGCGCGATCGCGCCGCTCACCGAGTCTAACGCGAGATTGGGATACACCACCGAGCGCACGTCGCCTGAGTAGACTGTCAGCGGCCGGATTATTCCATTCGGCAGGCCCCAGTCGTTCATGGTGCACCGGAACGGTTACGAAACCGTGCATCATCGCGTTCGATGCGGGCGAACTCAGCATCCAGAAATCGTTCATGTCGCTTCCGAATTCGCCGCACACACACCAGGGCGAGCATGATGGCGAGTGACGAGACGCCGATGGCAATACCGCGTGCGATCTCCGCTCTCGGCAAGTTCAAAATAAACCCTGACAGGGTGGACAACTGAATCATGGATCAACCTCGCAACTAAATAAGAAATTGCTACGCATAATTTACTCGCCCTAGGTTCCCGATTTAAGCTGCTGTAAGTGTGCACGCGGGAGCGCCCGGCGGTCGGGCCCGGAACGGCGCGCACGCTTCAGATGCGCCGCGCGGTTCTGGATCAGGCTGCCGGCCCGGTAGTAGCGCCAGGCGATGGCGATCGAGCGGTGTCCCGAGACCGCCATGGCCTCGGGCAGTGGGATCTGCTGGCGCGCCGCTTCCGTCACGAATCCCGAACGCA
>Ga0307373_10008734_pt1 | contig 15333 bp, 10 predicted proteins | sample OX2MG_FD_202534 | JGI IMG/M metagenome (GOLD analysis project Ga0307373, IMG submission 202534) | Soil microbial communities from Risofladan, Vaasa, Finland - OX-2 | ecosystem: Environmental > Terrestrial > Soil > Coastal area > Acid sulfate soil | place: Finland: Risofladan, Vaasa | collected... | reverse complement strand
ATTGGTCTATCTGGACCAGCGCGAATATCGCATGCGGCGCATCCTCGACAGCGTGAAGGCCGACTACGACTTCATCCTGATCGACTGCCCGCCCTCGCTGGGCCTGCTGACGGTCAACGCGCTCACCGCGTCGGATGGCGTCTTGCTGCCGTTGCAATGCGAGTATTTCGCGTTGGAAGGCATGCAACAACTGCTCAACACCATCCGGCTGGTGCGCGACCGGCTGAACCCCAAGGTCTACCTCTTTGGCGTCGTGCTGACGATGTATGACCCGCGCACGCGGCTGGCCAGCGAAGTGGTCGAGGAGATCACTCAGCACTTCCCGCAAGAGAAGTTCCAGAGCCTGATTCCACGCAATGTTCGTCTCTCGGAGGCGCCCAGCTATGGGCTGACGATCCTCGAACATGACGCTCGATCCCCCGGCGCGCTGGCCTACAAAGCGCTGGCGGAGGAAGTGATCGCCCGCGCCGCAACAATGGAGGCTACCCGTGCCTAAGCAACGATTCGGCCTCGGGCGTGGCCTCGACGCCCTGATCCCCGGCGCAACCGCCATCCCCGACGAGACGATTCTGGATACCAGCCTCTCGTCGTCGGCGCTCTTCGAGGTCCCCACCGAGGCGATCTCGCCCAACCCGCAGCAGCCACGCGCCGCGACGGGCGACGACACACAATTGCTGGAACTGGCGGCTTCCATCGAGCAATACGGCTTGTTGCAGCCGTTGCTAGTCACGATCGCCAATGACGACGAGACCAACCCGCACTACCAACTGATCGCCGGTGAGCGCCGCTGGCGCGCGGCGCGGATCGTCGGGCTGGAGCGCGTGCCGGTGGTGATCCGCGAGGCCACGCCGCAGCTGATGCTGGAGATGGCGCTGGTCGAGAACCTGCAACGCACCGACCTCAATCCGCTGGAGGAGGCGCAGGGCTATCTGACACTGGTGGAGGAGTATGGCCTCACCCAGGAGCAAGTGGCCGAGCGCATCGGGCGCAACCGCGTCACCATCACCAACACCATCCGCCTGCTGCAACTGCCGCAGAAGGTACGCGACTTCCTGATCCAAATGCCCAAGGTCTTCACCGAGGGGCATGCCCGCGCCGTGTTGCAGATCAACGGCGACCCTGAGCGCGTCCACCTCGCCGAGCTGATCGTCTCGCAGCGAATGAGCGTGCGCGAGGCGGAGGAGCAGGCGCGGCGCATGAACGAGGCGTCGTTGCGGCTGACGCCGGACCGGCGTGGCGGCGCGGCGCGTCCGCAGAGCTACGAGACGCGCACGCTCGAAGAGGAGTTCACCCGCGCCATCGAGATGAAGGCGCGTCTGCAACGCACCACCAAGGGCAAGGGATCGCTGACGCTCTTCTTCACCAATGAGGAGCAACTCAACACGTTGTATGAGCGGCTGGTTACCCCTGCCCGCACCGTCAACGCCGCTGTTGGTGGGAACGGCGTCGTCGGCGCGCTGACGGCAGGCAACGGCAATGGCCACTATGGCGTGGACGGCGCCGAGACCATCGGTGGCTTGCTCGACGACAACTACGACATCAGCTTCGACGCGCTGGATGACTCCGACAACGAGAACTGATGCGCATGCGTCGGCTGGCGCGGCGCCCCTCCCCAGGTCGGGGAGGGGCATTTTTGGCGCTGGCGTGGTGTAGACGCAAGGCGGTACAATGCGAAGGGAAGCGCAGGGGTGAGCGCACACGCGACGATCGACACTTCCTGCGTACAACTCTACGAGCCTACGCATGTACCACGACATTTCACGATGATAGGCGATACAGACGCTCAACGTCAGAAGGGGTTTGGGCATGGACGAACGGAAAGCGCCGGGCTACTATGGGATGCGGATCGGGCTGATCAGTGGCCTGTTCTCGATCCTCCAGGTCCTGTTCGCCGCCGCCGCCCTGAATGGGGCAAGAGCGGCGGTCAGCGCCTATTACACGATAGGGTATCCCATCGGCGAGTTGGCGATCCTCAATGTGAATGGGACGATTCCCACGTTCACCGATGAGATTGGCGGGTTGGTCTTCAAGACCATCCTCTCGGCGGTCGTGATGGGGGTGGTCACGCTGTTCTTCGCGTGGTACGCGGGGCGGCTGACGGCGGTCGCGATTGGTCGCCACGCGCGCGGGGCCAGCGCCGGTTCGACGGTCTGGTGGGTCAGTTCGCTGATCTGGATCGTCGCCTCGGTGATCGGCGCGGCGGCCACCAGCCCCAGCGGCAACCTGATCGACATCCCCACCTCGTTCTTTTCGGCGGTCGCTGGCCACGGCTTCGACACCAATTTCTTCCCGCTGGGATTCATCGCGCTGCTCGTGCTGGATGGCCTCGTTGCGCTGATCGGCTGGGGCTTCTGCGCCGCCGCTGGGGCGATGGGCGCATCGAGCGCGCCGCGCGACGCCAGCGCGCCAACGTTCGCCCCCGGCATGCTGGCGATGGCGCCAATGGGCATGCAGCCGATGGCGCTGGCGGGCTATCCACCCATGCCCGGCTACCCCATGCCCCAAGGCTTCCCCCCGGCAGGCGCCTACCCCCCCCAGGGGTATGGGCCGCCGCCAGCGGGCATGTACCCACCGCCACCGGGCTACTACGCGCCGCCGCAGGTCGCCCAGACCACGCCACGCCCGCCAACCACGGCGCCCGACGCCGCAACGGGGGACGACCAACGACCGCCATCTCAGTAGCGCGCCCAATCGCCAACTACGCGCAACACCGCCAGTGAGCGCGCGAACCAGCGGCAAGCCCGCCAACCGGCCCTCGGACGCAGCTTTTGTCGGCCTGCTGGCAGTCGTCGCGCTGGCGGGCGTGGTGGCGCTGTTGGCTTCGTTGGCGACGGCGACCAGGCCGGGTTGGCGGCGGCGTAGGCGAACCCAGTGACGGCTATGGGGTGGCCTGGAGGTCAGGCCGGGTCAGCGGCGAAATAGGTGACGAGCGCGTCGAGCGAGGGAGCCAGCTTGCAGGGGAACAGCAGCCAGCGATGCTCTGGCCAGGGGATGCGCTCGTAGGCGTCGCTGATCGCCTGGGGGTCGCCGCCAAACCAGAAGCGCGGCCCGGCGGGCAACGTGGCGACCAGATACGCCGTGCCACAGCCACACACCGCCTGAAACACGTAGTATCGGATGCGCTGCTCTGCCAAATCTTTCAGCGCCTGTGGGTAGTAGACTTCGTGCTTGCTGCAGGGGGCAGGCAGCGCGACGAGCGGGCCACCATCGCCAGCGTTGATCGGGCGGGGTTGACCAGAGCTAAAGTAGCCATGCTGAGGGTAAGGGTCACTCTGTTGGTCGCGCCGGGGATCATGGGGATCGCTGCCTCTGCGGCCAAAGCGGTCAGGCCCATTGCGGTCCGCCATCGGCTCATCCTTCCCCTCGCCTCAGTATCTGCCCTGTAGTATACAACGAGTCGAGTGGGGAAACGACATTGGCGTGTGATGAGGAATGGCGCGCGTTCAGGGCGCCAGCAGATCGTCGAGCAGCGTCACCGATAGGTTGGGGACGCGACGAAACCCTGCGTCGTTGGTGAGGAACTGCGCAGCGACACTTCGAGCGCCGTCGCCGCATGGATGGCGTCGGGCGTCTTCAAGCCGCCGGTCGTCGCCCGCAGCCGCGCCGCCCGCTCGATGATGGGCAGCGTGACGGGAAACAACTGCACGTCTGTTGACCGCAGAAGCAAGTCCCGAAAACTGGCCTCGAGAATATCATCTTGGGTCTTGAAGGGTCGTACAAGAACCTCCAGTACGGCTAACTCGCTTGTGACAATTTGAAAGGTTTGAGGGCTGGCAGCCTTCCAAATCGGCGCAAGTAACGCATCATATGGCTCAACATGCTCGACGCTGTAGATGATGCAGTTCGCATCTACGTAGACCAGGCCGCTTGTCGGCAGCATCAGTCCCCCACGAATCCCGCTCCTCCCGAATATACGCGTCTACTTCTTCGGCAGTCTTGAATTGCCGATGACCTTGCGCCTCGGCGATAATGTCCGCTGCCCGACGCTTGGGTTTGGGAGTCGCTTGCCCGATGCCGTTCGCAGCCTCGTTCGTCGCGCTGGCCTCGGGCGCGACCGTAATCGTCACCGATTGCCCCGGCGCTAGTTCGGGAACATCAATCTCGATTTTGCCGTTCGGTTGTACGACGGTATGGTAGATCGTCGCCATTGGTGGCTTCCATCTCGCTCAATGATTAGGAATACGTCGCGCAGCGCTGACCGCATACCACGCCACGAAGCCTGCCTGCGCAGGTTGGAGCGCGCCTCTCTGCAAGCCGCGACAGCGGCCTTTGTCGCCGCCAGCAACGTGACGAACAGAAGGCTCGCTACATCGAGCGGCGGCGAGGCGATCAGATACGCCGCGCCGCCGCCGAAGGCGGCCTGAAACGTCTACACGCTCACGTCTGGCGCGTCAGGTACGAGCGCCGCCTGGACGAGTTCGCGTATCTGGCGATCTGGGTCGGACATCCGTTCGCTGATGGCGCCATCGATGGCGTCTAGTGGATAGGCAGGCGCCAATTCGGTTCCTCGGCGGCGAAACTCCTGCAAGCAAAGCAATGCCTCCCATCGCACCTCCGGCTCTGGATCAGCCGCGCATGCGATGACCCGCTCGACAAGCGATGTCGAGGGACGGAATCCGCTGCGCAGCATCTTCCCCAGCGATGCCAGACCTTCTCGGCGTGTCCAATAGTGCCAATCATGGGTAAACTCCGATATGATGGTGTTCCGTTCGGGGTCGTCATAGACCTCAGTTAGCGCGAGGACGTCTGCCGCCCGGCCAGCCGCCGCCCAGCGCATACCGACATCCTCATCTTTGCGCAACATCTCGAAGAAGTTGCGGTATTGCTCGGGGCTGAACTCCTCCGTTGCGCTCGCCAGCTTCTGCTTAATGTTTTCGTAGCGATCTGTCTTGGCAAGATCCAGAATGTCGCTGCCGAATGGCTTCTCAGGCGTACGGCTGGACCGGGCAAGTTGCTCCGTTTCAGCCTGTAATTCCTCCCGCTCGCCTCCTGTAGAGCCTTTTCCACTGTCGGAATCTGGATCGATTGCAGCGAGTGAATAGCGCACGGCGAACTTGACCCGTGGATCGGTTTCCTGGTTAAATCGCGCCAGCCATTCTTTCGCCTGAGACGTGTCCTTGAAGGCGCCCAATGAGCGGGCCACCTCCCAACGCACCTCGTCGGCCCTGTCGGACAACAGCGCTTCGGCAATTTCGCTACACCCCAGGCCGACGAGGTGATACAAATCAGGGAGCCAGAACGCCACATGCTGTCGTGTCCACACGCTATGCTCATCGCGGCTGAGGTCCAGCAGCAGCGGGAGCGTACGTTCGTATACCGCTGGCGCCAGTGTTGCTTTCATCAAGTTTGCCAGGTCGCTCACCGTCCGCCATCGTATCTCCTCCACATCGTCATGGGCCAGGCCAGGTAACAACTCCAGAGCCAATTCGGGATCGCGCAAGAGGCCGGTCCGGGCCTGAACCACCGCGCGACGCAGACGCCAGAGGTCTTTTCCTTCCTCATCCTTCCGCGCTTTGGACCACGCCCGCAGAAGACCATTGGCGTTGTCAGGAGCCAGCCGACAGAGGTCACCCAGCGTGTTTCCCACTTGCCTGCGGACACGCCAGTTGATGTCATCCGCCAGATGTTCGAGTCGCCGCTCCAACGGGGCGAAATCGCGGTAGAGCTGACCAAGCGCGACTGCGGCAGTCTCGCGCTGCTGCCATTCCCTGCTGACTTCCAATTTCCGCAACTGATCACTCGCCAACGTTACTCCTTGCGCTCCCACCAACGCGCCCAGCGCGGCGCCAGCGGACCAGCGCACAAAGCTATCGCCGTCTGTGGCAATATCTACGAGCGCCGGTATCAGTTCATCTGACAACGCAGAGCTGTCGATCTTTGTCACGAAATCGCAGAAGAACACCTTCCATCGCTGGTCCATCTTGGTGAGCGCAAGGAGAAAACCCTGCGCTGCTGTGCGATCACGCGGAGCCTGTGAGTCGGTTCGATGCGAGTCCATCAAATACAGCAGCAGATACTGGAGGCAACCCTGCGCAAAGCGGTATTTCCGGGCCTCCGCCTGCATCTCTTGCAAATGCGCCAGCACATTCGACGCTGGGTCGTGGCTGTCGTCAGACGCCCACCCCCACGCCGACCCGATCAGGTAGGTGGACAGCGCATACTCGAAGAATGCGTCATAGGTGAACTCTACTAATTGCTCGCCGACGCGATTTTTATGTGTGTAGATGATGACGGACTCATCCAGCAGGTGATTGTACTCAGCGTTGTTATTGATGACAGCCACGGCGTCGAGTTCACGCACCTGGCCGACACGCCGCTGGTACATCATCCCGACCAGATCTAACAACTTGGCTTCGGTGAGCGGGCCGTACCGGGCGCGCAATTTGTCTTGCCAATATTCTGCGAAGATCTCCCTGCGGTGAATACCCGGCGGCACCTGCTTACTGGCGAACGCCAGGCACAGGAAGCTCAGCATCAGTGGGTGGTGGCATACCTGCTTGAGCGCCTCACTCAGGTCGCCCTGCACATGGTACCGCTGCCGGTACTTCTCCCATGCCTGGTCGTACTCGCTGTCGGTGAACAATCCAACGGCGACGCCATGCGAAGCGTCTGCGCTCGCCTCCTCAGGCGTGTAGAGTTCGGTGACCAGCGCGGTCTCGCTCGAAAAGAAATGCCAGTCCACATCACGGCAACTCATGCAGATATGAATAGCAGACCCGCGCGCCATCTGTGCGGCGTTCGCAAGGCTCACGCGCAACTGATCGATTTGTGTGTTCTCATTGACGCCATCAATAAAAATGACCAGTTGCGCTTGCCAGATTTGTAATGAGGCGTCGAGGTTGACCAAAAATTGACTGAGGTCTACCTCCGAGAGCTTTCCGACGCCGACCGCTTCCGCGACAGCGCGCCAAAGTCCCCACTTCCCGTCCATGTGAGTGGACCCACGTAACAGGAGCGTCGGCAGTTCACCTGCTCGTGTACGCGCCATCTCGCAGAGCAGGTTGGTCTTGCCCATGCCAGCAGCGCCCAACACTAACAGCGTCGAGGACTGTGAGCGCAGGAATTGTGCAAACTCCTGATCCACCCCCTCACGCTTCACGTAGAGGCTGGCGTCGTACTTGGGAATGCTGTTGATCGTGGTATCCACCGCTGCCGCACACGCCACCCGAAACTGTTTCAGTGAGTTGAACCCAAGGCCGCTAGAAATCTGGGAAACCTGGTTGGCAATCGCTCCTGCTGCCAGGAGTACGAGCGCCACCGCGATGACCAGCGCGCTCTGCCAGACATGCTCCGTCACGAGGAGGTAAATCGCCCAGGTTCTTGGATCAACTGAACCAGCGCTCCCCGTGGTAATCCAGGCGATCACGGCGCCGAGCAGAATTCCGCTTATCACAAGATTATTAACGACCCAGCGAGTTATTCGGTAGAAGCCGTCTAATGCTCGAACCACGACGCCAATGCGGTGGTGCGGAAGATTGCGCAGCCATGACGGCAACTGACGAGGACGACGAGACGGCGCCACCCGCGAAGGGGCGATCACCGTTCGGCTGGCGCGATGGGCAAGTTCACTGAGGCCATAGAGCACGAGGATGGCAATACCCACCCCAGCGCTGAGGAGTGGGTGCGTGAGCAGCCAGTGCACAGAGGGCCATTGCAGCGGGCTGGAAATTTTGAGATTGCCGGTAGTGAGAAGATCATAAAGCGCGCCAAAGAGGACGACGCCCACCAGAAGCCCACCGATGAGAATATTGGCTACCAGCCAGCGCATGATGCGGTAAAAAGCCGCAGACATCCGCGCCCAGGTGGGCGGGCGTCTTGGTGGATCAGCCTGCGCATCAGGAACGCTAGCTGAATCAGTCGGGTCACTCATGTGAAATGCCCTTCTCCATCAAACGCCACCATGCTGTCTTCTGACGGGCAGGCGCAACGAAAGACCTGGCGCAAGCAAAGGCTGTGCCGCGCGCTGGTCCTACACGGCTGTGAATTGCGATGCGCCGACAGAAGCATACACTATAGGGACAGCGTAATGAGGGCGCATGTGCCGATTGGCACTATACAATGACGCGCTTGTTTCGTCAAGGTGAATAAAACAGGCTCAAACGTATCAGGGTAACGGCGCAAGCGAAGGCGCCAATCACTCGCGCCATCTCGCGTGTCTCCTCTGTTGTCCGCCGCCTATTGCTCTATCACTCCTCTAGGCCGTATGGGGATATCGCCCGTTCTCCTTGCGCCACTATGATAAGATGCGTATGTTGAGACGTCGCCTTTATGCTGCGAAGACAAACGGTGGTATGGGGCCAACGCTACTCGCAGTACACCCGGCGCTATGCTGCTTTGCAGCCCCATGACAAAGGTGGACAAGCCATGCGGACTCCACGCCGCGCGTCGGTTATGATACAACAGCCTACGGCGATAGTTGGGAAGCCCATTCGAAAGACCATCGGCGGCGTTCCACACTTGCTACCCCCTGCTGCCAGGTTGATGACGGGCGACGATGGTATGGAGGCCAGCGGCCCGGGCGTCACCGTCCGGCCAACGCGAACGGGCGACACCTTGGTTCTCGTTGTCCCACACAGCACGGGCCGACTTGACGAGTTTGTCACGCTCTGCTCACTACGCCAACTCTATCGCCTCGTCCATGAGCAAAAGTGGAATGGTGTCATGGCGCCGCATGATACGCACACGCTGGCGGCGGAGCAAAACCAAGCTCCCTACGCGCGCTATGTACAGGCAGTCACCTTTGCAAAAGTAGTCGGCGAGATGGAGTATAGTGGCGGCAAGGAATCGGCTCCTTGTGCGCTCCTCAATCTGCGGCCATCGGGCGAGACGTATGGGGGGAGCCTGTGGTGGGTGCTTGGTGGCCACAATATCGCCCATCAACGGGGAAAAGTAGCAAAGAAAACGTACCGTCGCGCCGTGTCTTCGCTGGGCGCAACGTTGACCAAAGAAGGGCAAGAGGAAGCGTTGCTTGTCGGCGCGGGAGAAGTCTGCGAGAGACCCTTCGACCCGCGCCAAAAATCAGCGGGCCGAAGGGTGCGGGTCTTGGGGTATGGGCGTTCATCTGATCGCATTGGGCGTGTCCATTCGGCCACTGTTGTGGCGATTCATCTTGCAAAAGGTGAGCGCCTGTTGGTACATGACCGTACCGAGTCTTTGGGATTCATTCCCGTCCCATTAGCCGAGTGGATGCGGTTCATGGATGGTATGGCAACGATTGCTGATCGGCGACTGATTCGCCGCGCCATCACGACGGGGCTGGAGCGCGAACTGGCCAGAACGCCCGAACCGGAACGTTTGGCCCGCAGCGCGCTGATTGACCAGCAGTTGCAGGCGTTTTTTGGTGAGCCAGGTAACGACGGTGAGCGGCGCGAATTTCACCTCACTCCTGCCCAGAACACCCCCCCAATTGACAGATTGAGTCTCCCGCCCATGCAAGATTTGTTGCGCCAGTGGGGACTGCTTCCCGACCTTGCCCAGGAATCTCCTGCTGGATAGGCGTTTACTGGGCGCTAGCTTGCCTCATAGGTGGCAGCCTACAGGCGCCTGTGCGCCTACACCCTGCCATCCATCGCCACTAGCGCCGCTTCCAGCGCCGCGACGAACAGGAGGATTGCCTCGTCCAGCGGGCGGTGAATAGTGGCTCCGGCGGCGCGCACATGGCCACCGCCGTCAAACTGTGCGCAGACGGCGGCGGCGTCATACGGCGCGACTGTGCGGACGCTGACCCGCGTCGCGCTATCCGGCCCCTCGCGGAAGAGCGCGGCGTAGGCGACGCCATCCACGTCAATCAGGTAGCTGGGCAGCCCATCATCCATATCCGACGATGCGCCGACAGCGGCGAGGTCGCGCTGGCGGATCGACGCCCAGACGATGCGCCCATTCGTCGTCGTCGCCGACGAGCGTAGCGCCAGCCCCCAGAGCTGCGCCTTCGCCAGCGGCTTCATGCGATACATCGGCTTGATGATCGTCTCGGGGATGGCCCCGCAGGCGACGAGGTACGCGCCCGCCGCCAGCGTGCGGTCGGTGGTGGCGTCGAACTCGAAGGCGCGCGTGTCGGTGATGATCCCCGCCAGCAGACACTGCGCTGCGTCGCGCGCGATGGCGACGCCGGAGTGCAGCAGGAAGAGCGTCAGCAACTCTGCCGTCGCCGCCGAAGGCACGTCTATGATCGAGCAGGCGCCGATGCCCGGCGAGGTGACATGATGGTCCAGATTGAGGATGCGCGCGTTGTCGAAGAACGCCTGATGGCGCGTATAGAGTGCGCCATAGCGCGAGAGGTCGCCTGCGTCCAGCGCGACCACCAGATCGAAGTCTTCATCTGGCAGATCATTGACGACCGTCTCGTACCCCGGAAGAAAGCTGCGGAAGTTCGCGGGGACGGGGTCGGCGCAGGCGACGACGCATGCCATGCCCAGCGGCGCCAGCGCGTGCGCCAGCCCCAGCGCCGAGCCAAGCGCGTCGGGGTCAGGATTCATATGCGCCAGCAGGAGGATGCGCGTCGCGTCGCGGAGCAGCCCCCACGCTTGCGCCGCCAACGTCGGATCGATCTCGTCCGCCAGCAGCGCAGCCAGCCGCTCGCGCCGTAGCGCCAGTTGACGCAGCCGGTCGCTCGCAGTGTCGGGCGCTGCTGGTGTCGCGCGTTGCGTGTTCATGGGGTCCTCCTGGATGATGTTCTGAAAATATGCAACGGGGGCGAACGGGCATTCGCCCGTCGCCCCCGTTTGGTGAACTGCGCTCATGCGCGCTCGTGTGTTCCCGGCAAGGGTATACGTCGCTACTCGCCGGGCGTCGCGCCTAACGCTGGCTGCCCCGATTGGCCCGGTTGGTTAGAGCGACCCTGCGCCGCCTGTTCACCCTCCTGGTTGAGCAGCTCCAGCACGCGCACGCCGCGCGCGATGGATTCATCCAGGCGGAAGACCAGTTCCGGGGTATAGCGGATCGTCAGGCGTTGCGCCAGTTCATGGCGCAGGAAGCCGGTCGCGTGGGTCAGCGCGGCCAGCGAGGCGCGCTGCTCCGCCGGGCTGGCCATCACGCTGACGTGGACTTTCGCATGCCGCAAATCCTGCGAGAGGTCAACGCCGGTGACACTGGCGAAACCGATACGCGGGTCTTTCATCTGGGAGATCAGGTCGCTCAATTCATGCGCGATGAGGTGACTGAGCTGATCCTTCCGCCAGTGCTGTGTCTGATGCGCCATAACGGGCCTCCAAACTGGGGCATGCGTCGGACGAACTCACGCCATACGCCAGCGTCTATCCCGGCGCGCCCCCGACTCTTGTAGAATAGCGCATACGCGACGTGACCGCAAGCAGCCCTAACCCCCCTGGCCCTCTTCCCACAAACTGTGGGAAGGGGGGACGAAGACTTTGGTTTGCCTCGCCGCTGACGCCGCTGACGCCGCTGACGCCGTAGGCGTCAGCAAGCTCCCCTTCCCACACCTGTGGGAAGGGGCTGGGGGTTAGGGATGTTTATACGCGGACCTTGCTGAAGGCTTCGACGATGTCGCCCATCTCGAGGGTGTTGAAGTCTTCGAGGGTGAGGCCACACTCGAAGCCCTGCGCCACCTCGCGCACGTCATCTTTGCCGCGCCGCAACGTCTGGATCAGCCCGGTGTAGATCAGCTTGCCACCCCGCGTCAGGCGCGCCTGTGACGAGCGTGTCAGCTTGCCATCCACCACACGACAGCCGCCGATGATGAGCGTGCGCCCCGCCTTGAAGAGCTGGACGACCTCGGCGTGGCCATCCACCTGCTCACGATAGACCGGCTCGAGCAGGCCTTGCAGCGCCGCTTCGATGTCTTCCGTCAGCTTGTAGATGATGTCATACGAGCGGATGTCTACGCCGTCGATGCTGGCCATGCGCAGCGCCGTGCCGTCCACCTTGACGTTGAAGGCGATGATGATCGCCTTCGAGGCCGAGGCCAGATGCACGTCGGCCTCGCTGACATTGCCGATGCCATCGTGGATCAGGCGCACCTTGAGGCGCTCGTCGCCGATGCGGCTCAGCGCGTGTTTCAGTGCTTCCGCCGAGCCTTGCACGTCGGACTTGATCAGGAGGTTGAGTTCCTTGACCTTGCCCTCGCGCATCTGCGTGTAGAGCGTATCCAGCGTGATGTTCTGCTGGGCGGCGATCTGCGCCTCGTTGCGACGCTCGGCCACCAACGTGCGCGCCGTCTTTTCGTCGGCCACCGCTTCGATGCGGTCGCCCGCCTCCGGCACCTCCGAGAGGCCCAACACGCTGACCGGCGCGCTGGGCGGCGCCTTCTGGATGCGCTTGCCGGTGTCGTCAAACATCGCGCGCACCTTGCCGGAGAGCTTGCCCACGACGACGATATCGCCGACCTTGAGCGTGCCTTCCTGGATCAGCGCCGTCGCGGTGACGCCGCTGCTATGCTCCATTCGCGCCTCGATGATGACGCCCTGCGCCGGTCCCTTCGGGTTGGCGCGCAGGTCCTGAACGTCGGCGACCAGCAGGATCATCTCCAGCAGGTCGTCCAGGCCAATGCCACGCTTCGCCGAGACGGGCACGCAGATCACATCGCCGCCGAACTCTTCGATGACGACATTGTGATCGGCGAGTTGCTGCTTGACGTAATCGGGATTGGCGTTGGACTTGTCGATCTTGTTGAGCGCGACGACAATCGGCACCTGCGCCGCCCGCGCGTGGTCAATCGCCTCGATGGTCTGTGGCATCACGCCGTCGTCGGCGGCGACCACGATCACGGCGATATCCGTCACCTGGGCGCCGCGTGCGCGCATGGCGGTGAAGGCCTCGTGGCCTGGTGTATCCAGGAAGGTGAGCTTGCGCCCATTGATCTCGACCTGATAGGCGCCGATGTGCTGGGTGATGCCGCCCGCCTCACCCGCCGCCACCTTCGTTTTGCGGATGGCGTCGAGCAGCGAGGTCTTGCCGTGGTCCACATGGCCCATCACGGTGATGACCGGCGGACGGGTGATACGACCAGCGTCCTGCGCGGGCTGATGCTGCGCCGCAACCATCGCCGCACGCGCCGCCGCCACCGGCGAGGTGGTGACGACCACCGCTTCGTCGGGGATGAAGCCCAACGTCTCGGCAGCCTTCGCCGCGATCGCGTAATTCACCACCTGATTGATGCCCGCGTAGACGCCTTCGGCAATCAACGTACGGATGATTTCGTTGACCGTCACCTTGAGCAGGTCGGCGAGGTCTTTGACGACGATCTGGGACGGGATGGTGACTGGCCCGGTTTCTTTCGGCGCCACCGGGGCGCGCCCGGCGCCCGGCGCAGCGGGGCCACGTTGCGCGGCAGCGGCAGCGCCGCCACGTCCGCCGCCGGAGCGCCCACCACCGGAGCGTCCGCCGCCAGGACGACCACTGCCGCCGGGCCGTCCGCCACCACCGGGGCGTGGCGCGCCGTAGCCACCCGGCCGCGCGCCGCCAGGGCCCCCGGCGGGCCGGGGCGGGCCGAAGCCATTGGGACGCGCGCCGCCGGGCGCGAAGCCCGGGCGGGAGCCGCCACCAGGGCCACCGGCAGGCCGCGCGCCGCTGCCACCATTCGGTCCGCCCGCAGGCCGCGCGCCACCGCCGCCATTGGGGCCACCAGCGGGACGAAAGCCGCCGCCGCCATTCGGCCCGCCAGCCGGTCGCGCGCCACCAGCGCCATTGGGGCCACCAGCGGGTCGCGGCGTAAAGCCGCCATTCTCACCAACGCCCGGACGTGGGGCAGGTCGCACCACGCCAAACGGACTATTGGAAGGGGTATTCACGGTAGTCGTTCCACTGGTTCCACTGGTTCCACTGGCCCCGTTGGCCCCGTTGGCCCCGTTTGTCCCAGGAGATCTGTTGCCTCCCGGCGCACTGGGGGTGGGTGTGTTCGTGGGTGGTTGTCCCGTCGGCGTTGGCGCAGGCGCGCGGTTGGGGGCGGGAGTAGTGTTATTGGGGGAACGAGGCGATGTATCTGGCATGAAGCCCTCCTTCAGCACGGCTATCCGGCGCCATCAAACGGAAACCCACCGGCGCAACGTTCGCGGTTGGCAGCCAGGCGCCGAAGCGACCGGTAGTGAGTATAGCGTAAGACAAACGGAGATGAACCAAAACAAACGATGACACACGATCACGAGTGATGGCGAACCATGACGACGATGATGAGTGACTACAAACACGCTGAACACGACAAAAGAGATCGGGCTGATGATCTGTTGATGATCACCAGCCCGACGCGGCGTGGGGTGCATTGAATTGGGGCAAAATTAGTGGCTTGCGCGTTTGGCCAGTGGCGTATCACGTTGACACGAAGACGCCTGCCGCGACGACCTATGCCGTCAACACACCGGCGCCAATCGGTCATCCCATGAATGCCGTCTGGCTGTTTGCGCGTAAGCGCCTGTGTTACGCTCCCATAGCACTACTCTCGCTGTCCGCGTTGGGATTGTGTGTTCAATGTGTTTGACATGAACGAATGTGAACGAACCGGCGATCACTGCGCACACGCGAGGGACCGCATCACGACTCGACTCACGATTCGGCTGGGGAGCTGCGCGCGGCGTCTGCATGACACGCCGGAAATACCCTTGCGTCCTGCATCGATCAGACCATGATCATACCGCGTTCACATGCCGCCCAACTTACTTATCATACCGCATCTGGGGGCGATTGTCAACGAACTCGCCGCGTCTCAGGCCCAATGTACTGGTCTGTTGGCTATGCCACCTTTGGCCGCGACGCCAATTGGAAGGGGAGACGATTGTGCTGACACATTCTCAGGCCAACGACGAGCGTGTACACCTCTCTTGACATGATGTTAAATATGCTTTACAATATGTATGTAGTTTTTGACAGCCACGACAGTCACGTTTGGCCCGTACTTTGCGGTCGTTGCGTCGGGCGTCCTTCCCAGGGAGGCGCTGCCAAACGTGCGCCAGCTTGGCCTCTTTGCTGTGGTAGCGGTTGCGCAGGGGATCATCCAGGGCATTGGCTATCTCTATTTCAGTCGCGTTTCCCCTCAGGAAGTGCGCACACCGCCAGATGAGCGGGATCGCGCTATCATGCGTCGCTCAATCAGTGTCGCATATTATGTACTGATCGCTGGCATGATCGAGGTAGGAGTTATCATGCCGTTCACATCCAGCGGATGGACCATCATCAATGCCGCGCTCTTCACCATCGTCGCCGCCGAAATTGTGCGTTGCGGAGTCATCGTGGTCAGCTATCGCAGGCAGGCGTCATGAAGGGATCGCTTTCTAATCGGATCCGCATCCTTCGTTTCCTTCACGGCGAAATGTCGCAGGCCGAGCTTGGTCAGCGTATCGGCGTCACCCGGCAGACCATTGCCGCGATCGAGGCGTGGAAATATTC
>Ga0307373_10008733_pt1 | contig 15333 bp, 13 predicted proteins | sample OX2MG_FD_202534 | JGI IMG/M metagenome (GOLD analysis project Ga0307373, IMG submission 202534) | Soil microbial communities from Risofladan, Vaasa, Finland - OX-2 | ecosystem: Environmental > Terrestrial > Soil > Coastal area > Acid sulfate soil | place: Finland: Risofladan, Vaasa | collected... | reverse complement strand
TCTGGACGAACGCGACCGACAAGGTGACCGAGGTCACCATGAGCTCGTTCGACCGCTTCCACTCGGTGCTGATGATGTCCCAGTCGGGAGCCCGAGGCAGCAAGCAGCAGATCCGGCAGCTCGCCGGAATGCGCGGACTGATGGCCGACCCGACGGGCCGGATCATCGACCTGCCGATCAAGGCGAACTTCTCCGAGGGCCTCACGGTTCTCGAGTACTTCATCTCCACCCACGGCGCGCGCAAGGGGCTCGCGGACACGGCCCTTCGCACCGCTGACTCGGGGTACCTCACGCGCCGGCTCGTCGACGTCGCGCAGGATGTCATCGTCCGGATCGAGGACTGCGAGACCACCGCGGGGATCTGGATCGAGCTCGCCGACGAGGAGCTCAAGGATCGCGTCATCGATCGCTACCAGGGACGCATCTGCGCTCAGGACATCCTGATCGGCGACGAGACCGTCGTCCGCGCCGGCGAGGACATCGACGACGAGACCGCTCGCCGCATCCTCCGCGAGCGTGAGGCGGTCGGCCGCGTCAAGGTCCGCAGCATCATGACGTGCAAGGCCCGTGAGGGTGTTTGCCGGATGTGCTACGGACGGAACCTCGCAACGGGTCGTCTCGTGGAGATCGGCGAAGCAGTCGGCGTCATCGCGGCGCAGTCGATCGGCGAGCCGGGCACGCAGCTCACCATGCGGACGTTCCATACCGGCGGTGTGGCCACGGGCGGTTCGGACATCACCCAGGGTCTCCCCCGCGTCGAGGAGCTGTTCGAGGCCCGTGTCCCGAAAGGCAAGGCGCTCATCAGCGAGATCGACGGTGTCGTTGAGGTGATTCGCGGCGAGAACCGCTCGCAGAAGGTGAAGGTCACCTCGCGCGATGTGTTCGACACAACGTACCCCGTGCCTTCCAAGCACGCGGTGACCGTTGCCGACGGCGCACTCGTCAGCGAGGGAACCGAGCTCATTCGCGGGGTCGACGAGCATGGCAACGAAGTCGCAATTCGGGCGCGCTACGCCGGCCACGTCAAGGTTGACGGCAACCAGCTGCTGGTGCGCAGCACGGACGACGATTCACGCGAGTACCCCATCCCGGTGTCGGCGCAGATCAAGGTCCGCGACGGTGATCACGTCAGCGCCGGCGACAAGATCAGCGAGGGCTCGATCAGCCCGCAGGAACTCCTGCTCGTCCGCGGTCGTGACGACGTGCAGAACTACCTCGTCCGCGAGGTCCAGCGCGTGTACCGGACCCAGGGCGTTGATATCAACGACAAGCACATCGAGGTCATCGTCCGGCAGATGATGCGCAAGGTTCGCATCGACAACGCCGGCGACACCGACCTGCTCCCCGGCGAGATCGTCTCGCAGCTCGAGTGGGAGGAATCCAACGCCCGCGCACTGAGCGAGGGCGGTGAGCCCGCCATCGCGCAGACCGTGCTGCTCGGCCTCATCAAGGCCGCGCTCAATACGGCATCGTGGCTGTCCGCAGCGTCGTTCCAGGAGACCACGCGAGTGCTCACCGAAGCGGCGATCTCGGGCAAGATCGATCGCCTTCGCGGCCTGAAGGAGAACGTCATCATCGGCAAGCTCATCCCCGCGGGCACCGGGCTCGACTACTACCAGAAGCTTCGTGACGAGGCGCTGCGCCTCTACGAGGAAGAGGCGGCAGCAGCCGGTGGTGGTGACGCCGGCTACGTCGGCATGGCCGTCGATGCTGACCCGGCGCTTGCACTCGAACCGGAGCCACAGCCAGAACCCATCGCGTAACCGAACCCGCTGCGCGACGCAGACAGCACTCACGATCCGGTGATGGCTTCCGGGCTGTTACCGGATCGTGAACTGATGCGTCGCAAGTGCGGGATAGGCTGTGCCGGATGCTCCTTCTCCTCGCAGTTGCCGCGCACGCGTCGAAATCCTCGGGGTCGATCCCCGGCGACGTCTATCTCGCTGCAACCGGCGCGCTCGTGTGCTGGGTTGTTGTGTATCTCATCTACAAGGTCGTCATGACCGGACGCAAGGACTTCGGGATGCCGGTGAAGCGCAAGGTCCTCTGCAAGCACCTGCGCGTCGACCACGACCAGAGCGCCGAGGTCCCCATCTGGTGGACCGATCTCCAGGTGCAGCGCGCGGTGCGCGCCCATTGGCGGCACACGCTGCGGCTTCCCTTCGGATCCGCACCGGAGCCACGACCCGGCTTGTAGCGTTCTCGCACGGGCTTGTGACGAGCAGGTCCATAACGGCAGCATCGGGGACCATATCCGGGTCACGCGACCGATCGCATAGTCGGCCGCGATGACGGCGGAGGAAACCATTACGTGGCTCGGGTACTCGTCGCCGACGACGACGCGCTGATGCGGCGCTTCATCGAGGAGGCACTGGCGTTCGCCGGCCATCAGGTGTCGTCAGTCGCCAACGGCGCCGCCGCCATCGCCTCCGTCGATGCGCCCGGCTGCTTCGATGCCGTGATCGCCGACTATGCGATGCCGCACGCCGACGGCGTCGACGTCGTGGCGCATTCGCAGCGGATCGACCCGATGATTCCGTGCATCGTCGTCACCGCCTTCCGCGATCTCGACCTTGCGATGCGGGCGATGCAGGCCGGGGCCGTCGCTTTCGTCCCGAAACCGTTCACGGCCCTGCACCTGCTCACCGTGCTCGATAGAGCGCTCGAGCGTCGCGAGCTGGCCGACGAGGCACTCCGGCTCCGTTTCCTGGCGCCGATGCTGGAGCGGTTCACGATGGTGCTCGCCAATGCGCTCGAGTCAAAGGACTACGAAACGCAGGAGCACTCGAGCCGGCTCGTCGGGATGTCAGATGCAATCGCGCGGCAACTCGGCATCGCGGACTCGGCCCGGACCATCATCCGTTTCGGGGCATGCCTGCACGACATCGGCAAGGTGGCCATCCCCGAGGCACTGCTGCGCAAGCCGGGCGCGCTGACCGCGGAGGAGCGCGCGATCATGCGAACCCATCCCGAGGTGGGCGCCAGCATCCTGGCAGACATCGACACCTGGGAGGACGTCCGTCTGATCGTCCGCCACCACCATGAGCGCTTCAGCGGTGGCGGCTACCCCGACGGGCTGCGCCACGCCGACATTCCGCTCGGCGCCCGGATCGTTTCGGTCGTCGACGCCTTCGATGTCATGCGCACCGGCCGTCCGTATCAAGCGGCACGCTCGACCGAGTGGAGCCTCGATGAGCTGCGCCGCGAGAGCGGACGCCAGTTCGACCCGGAGATCGTCCGGGCGCTGCTTGCAGTCCTGCCCGCGGACGGGAGCGATCCCCCGGCCCCGCCGCTCGAACTGGATGCGCTGCCCGATCGCCGCGCTGTGATCGGCCGCAGGCGGACGGACGTCGCGATCGCGTCGTGGCTCCGGGAAACCCCGGGGTCGATGGTCCGGGGTCGACGCGCCGGAGGCTGACTGCCTAACCGATCAGCGGACTGAGCGCGGTGAGCGCCCCGAGATCCCCGGTGATCAGAGCATCAGCGAGATCGGCAAATCCCCTGCCGTTCGGCTTGGTCAGCACCACGTCCGCCCTCGCCTTGAGAACGTCCACTGCATTGGCGACGGCGACCGAGACGCCGGCGACGGCGAAGAGGGCGACATCGTTCTCGCCGTCACCGATCGCCACCGTCGTCCGCGGCGCCTCACCGATCGTCCGCAGCGCGACTTCGAGGCCGGTTCGCTTGCTGATACCGGGCGGCATGACCATCGCCGACTCGCGATTCCGGACGACGGCGCGGTCGATCCCCAGCTTGGCGATCGCGGCAGACAGTTTCGGGGTCTGGGTGACGGAGGTCGAGCACAGCACCCGTCCGACCACGAGCGGCGTGACGCCCGCGCGCCGGAGCTCGTCGACGAGCCCACGTGGCACCCGAGGCGCCAGCAGCGTCTCCTCCCCGCCCGCATCGATGACCACCGAACCGTTCTCGATGACCATCGCCGCAAACAGCGAGGTGCGGTCGAACACCGATTCGAGCTCCTCCCGAGTTCGGCCGGTGACCAGGACGAGGCGCATCCCGGCGGCGGCGATCCGTTCGAGCGAGGCAATCGTCGCGGGCGAACAGACCCCTTCGGTCGCCAGCGTTCCGTCGTAGTCGCAGGCGAGGACGCGATGACGCATATCCCCCATTCTCCCGGGCGCGTACCCAACGGGGTCCTCAGGCGCCGCGATCGCGGGCCTCAAAGGTCGAAGGTCGCCCGGACCTCGGTCCCCTTGCCGATCGCGGACCGGATCTCGAGCTTGCCCTTGCCACCGTCGGCGCGTTCGCGCATGGTCAGCAGGCCGAAGTGACGCGTTCGATCCATTCCGGCCTCGGTGGCCTCCAGGTCCATGCCGACCCCATCGTCGCGGATGACGGCGGTCACCTGAGTCGGGAGGAAGGTGATGACCACCTCGACGGTGGTCGCCTTGGCGTGCTTGCGAGCGTTGTTGAGCGCCTCCTGGACGATCCGGAAGAGGGTCTGCTCGAGACCGCCGCCCATCCGGATCTCCTCGCCCACGACGCGGAGGTGCGCGTTGACGGCATTGCGTTCACCGAACTCGCCGACGAACTTGCGCAACGTCGGGACCAGTCCGAGGTCGTCGAGCGTCATGGGACGAAGGTCGAAGATGAGGCGCCGCGTGTCGTCGAGGACGCTGCGAACGCCACTCTTGAAGTCGGCAAGCTCGCTAACGACCATCTTCGGGTCGCGCGCGATGAGGCGCTCGATGATCTCAGCCTGAAGCACGAGATTTGCCATCGATTGCGCCGGCCCGTCGTGCATGTCGCGCGCGATGCGCATGCGCTCCTCTTCGATGATCTGGAAGACCTGGCGCGAGGCGTCGCGCAGACGGGCGGTGCCGTTCGCCGGGCCCGCGCTCGAGGCGACCAGATCGTCGAGGCTCCGATAGACGGCGCGGAGCACCTCCTGCTCGGCGCGTATGCCCGTGAGCCGGGTGCCGAGCTCGACCTGGCGCTCCTCGGTGGCAGCCAGGTCGGCTCGCACCTTGGCAAGCGTTCTGAAAGCGGTGTCGATCTCGTCGACGTCACCTGCCGGAAGCACGTTCAGGAGTGCCGCCCAGCTGGCCTCGGCATCGCTCTGTGCGATCCGAAGCTCCAGCAGCCGCCTAGCCACGGCTGCAATCTCCTCATCAAGCGCGGCTGCGGAGGCGTCGAGGTCCTCGATGCGCTTGGTCACCAGGAACCGCACCCCGGACAAGGCCGACGGATTCATGGTGGGGGCTGCTTCCACGTCGCTCACCACATTCATCATGTCACCGCAGAGTCGCACCCTGCCCGCAGTTCACAAATGGCTGTGACAGGCCTGTTGCACGGCGGGCCGGAAGTTGCGGCCAGCGTATAACCAGATCGAAGTTCCATCGCCTCTCAGGGAAGACTCACGCACATGACACACGGCGACCCTCCTCGGATTCTCATCGCGGAAGACGACGACTCGCTGCGACGACTCCTCGAGCTGCGGCTCGCGAGTGACGGGTTCGACGTCCGGTGCGCTGAGGACGGGATGGAAGCACTCGAGATCGTTATCAAAGGCTGGCTTCCTGACGCCGTCGTCTGCGACGTGATGATGCCGCGATTGAGCGGACTCTCGGTGTGCCGCGAGTTGCGCGCGCAGGCGAAGACGGCGGAGACGCCGATCATCCTGCTCACCGCGCGGTGCTTCGACGAAGACATACAAGCAGTTATGGGTCTCGGCGGGATCACATACATGGGCAAGCCCTTCGAATTTGCGCATCTGCTGAAGATGCTCTGGTCGTCGGTCGGTCCTGAACAAGCGGGCGATGCGAAAGCGGCCCGCGTGATCTCGGGGGCATCACAGAGCTAAAGCAGGCGGCGGGCAACAGCGTATGACCAGCGTGGCTGAGGCGGGGCTCCACGAACGGCGGAACACGTTCCGCGAACGCTTGGATTCCTTCACGTCACCCAGCGGACTGTTCGTCGCGGCTGTGCTGATCATCATGGCGCTGCCGGTGACGCGCACCATTCAGGACCCCGATTTCTGGTGGCACCTTCGCGCCGGACAATTGATCATTCAGCACGGCGGCCTGCTCGGCAACGACCCGTTCACATACACCGCCGCGAGCCACCACTGGACGATGCATGAGTGGCTGAACGAAGTCCTCTTCGCCATCGAGTACTCCGTCGCCGGCCTCAGCCTCATCGTGCTCACGCTATCGGCGATCACGTGGTTCGGCCTCATCTGTGTGATGCAGAAGGCGCGCATGCGGCGACCAGGGCGCGGCGTGCTCGGGTTCGGCATGCTCGTCGCCGTGGTCGCAGGCTATCCGATCTGGGGACCGCGTGTGCAGATGATCACCTTCGCGTTCGCCGCATTGACACTGCTGCTCGTCGAGCGGCAGTTGACACGCGGCGGTAAGGCCATATGGTGGCTCGTTCCGCTGTTCCTCTTCTGGAGCAACCTGCACGGCGAGTTCCTTGTCGGGCTCGGCTTCATAACCGTCATCCTCATCGCCGAGCTGATCGGCGGCGCACTGCACATGCCCGACCAGGCTCCGCGCGGACGGCTGCGACCAATCCTCTTCGTGTTGATCGCGTGCACGTTGGTGAGCATGATCAACCTGAACGGCCCCGGCATCCTGCTGTATGCCATCGGCACGCAGGCATCGAACGCGCAGCAGTCACTCATCGAGGAATGGTTCTCGCCGAACTTCCACGACTGGGAGGTGCTCATCTACGGCGCGATGCTGCTCCTCCTCGTGATGCTCGTCGTTGCGAACCGGCACATCCGCGCGCGTGACGCAGCGCTGGTGCTGGTGACGACAATGTTGTCGCTTCAATCGGTGCGACACATCGCGCTTTTCGTTGCGGCAGCAACACCGGCGTTCATCGATCAGCTTGCGATGGCGATGCCACGTATCCGCGCCGGCGTTGGCCGCATCCGTCGCACACCGGCGAGCGCGAAGCGTCGAGTCCGCACGCAACCACCGCTGCCGTTCCGGGCCGCCGCCTCGGCGCTCGTGCTCGCCGCCCTCGGTGCGATCGCGCTGGCGTGGCTCATCCCCAAGATGCAGGTGCAGGCGTATTCGCTCACCTACGCGCGCGAGTTTCCCGTGTGCGCGGCGCAGTGGCTGAAAGGTGCGCCGTCACCGCTGAAGATCTTCAACCAGTACGGCGAGGGAGGCTATCTGGCGGATCAGCTTTCCTCGCGCGGTGACAAGGTGTACATCTTTGGCGACGCGGCGGTCATGGGTGACCCGCTGCTCCTGACGTACGCGAAAGTCGAGACTGTCGAGCCGCAATGGGATGCGATCATTCGCGACGCCGGCACCGACATCGTGCTCTACGACGTCAACACTCCACTCGCCGATGTGATGGAGCACAGCACCGGCTGGACCAAGGTGTACCAGGACGCGCTGAGCATCGCGTTCGTGCCGACAGACAAGCTGGCGTCACTGCATCTACCGCCGCAACCGGCCTCGTATCCGGCGAACAGCGTCTGCGCACAGCTCGCCAAAGGGCCCGCGAGTGCCGCGGCGGTAACCCCATGAGTCCCGCTGAGCTGGTGGTGATCGCTGACGATCGGGAGCGTCGCGCAGCGCGCGCGGCGCGTCTCGCTTGGATCGGCGCCGCCGCGATCGTGGTCCTCGTCCTGGCGGTGCAGCCGTTCAGCAACACCGACGTCTGGTGGAATCTCGCGCTCGGAAGATTGATCACCGCGAGTGGCATCCCTGCGCACGAACCGTTCAGCTTTCTCCCTGCCGCTCACGACTGGATCGGTCAGCAATGGCTCTATCAGGTGACGCTTGCGGGCCTGGTCGGCGCCGGGGGCGCCGGTCTCGCCTCACTGGTCATGGGCCTCGTGGCGACCGCCGCGGTCGTTCTCGCCGCCCTGTCGGTGCCAAGCACCGCGCGGGTGACCGGTCCCTGGCTGGCACTCGCGATGGTCATCACCGGCATCGTGCTCACCAGCGTTGTCGGCGTGACGAGCGAAGAGATCACGGTGCTCGGGGTCGCCATCGTGCTGTTCGTGCTCAGCCGGTGGCGCGAAGGCCGGACGGCTGCCGTCTGGGGCCTGCCACCACTCTTCCTGATCTGGGCCAACATGGACCCCGGCTTCGCCGCCGGGTTGCTCCTCCTGGTGGCGGCGCTCGCGCTGATCCATCCTGCGGGAAGCAGCGGCCGCCATCAGCTCGCACTCGCGCTGATCGTCAGCGTGGTCGCCGCCCTTGCTAATCCGATCGGTCCGAGCATCTACTCGTCCGTGATCGCCGGCGTGTTCAGCCCCGGCGCGGCGCAGAACCTGACCGGGTGGGCCTCACCGAACTTCCACGACTGGTCGCTGCGCATCTTCGAGGCCGAGATCATCCTCATGGTCGTCCTCTGGACCATCTCCGGCGGCCCCGACCGGTTCGCCGCGATCGTCGGCTTCGGGATGCTCATTGCCACGCTGTTCGCGCAGGAGAATCTCGGCATCCTGGCCGTCGTCCTGACACCGCAGCTTGCCGTTCACGGCGCCCGCGCGTGGAAGCTGCACGTTGAGCCCCGGCTCGGGGACCGCACATGGGCAACGCGTCGGCACCTCCACCCCATCGCCAGCAGCGGCGTGCTCGTCGCGATGACCGGCGCCATGGCGGTCGTGATCGTTCCCCAACTGAGCCCGACCGCGGCGGCCTCGTACCAGGCGACCACCTACCCGGAGGCCGCAGCGGGCTACGTCGCCGGCCACTTCCCGGGGCAGCGCATCTATACCGTCGATCCCTGGGGCGGGTATCTCGCCTACCGGTTCCCCGACGGCCGCGTCGTCTTTCTCTATGACGAGCCGGCAGTTTTCAGCACCAGCGCGATGAACCGGTACCTGGATATCGACCGCCTCGCTCCGAACTGGAGCAAGGTGCTGACCGGCGAGGACATCCGGGTGGCGATCCTCCCTGCCGACGCACGCGAAGCGTCGGCGCTGCACGCGCTGGGATGGACGATCGACTGCTACGACTCAACGAACTCCAGCATGGTGATGTCGGCGTCACCGCCGGGGACTTCGCAGCCCGCGGATGCGCTGGTGATTCCCCCGCCCGCCGTTCCCGACTGCTGACGGGACCCCTGAGCGTCAGCCGCCGGTCGGATTGACCACGGAGCGGGCCGCCCGGAGACCGGCCTCGAGTCGGGTCGTGCCGGCGTCGGCCGGCCCCGTTGCGCTGTCCGGGCTGACGTGCGCCGCGGGTGCCACCACCTGGGCAAGATCGTCGCGCTCGAGGAGTCGATAGATCTCGGCCGCGCCGTCGTTCGCCGGCCGGGCAACGTCCTCGAGGCCGGCTCTCGCCGCCTCTGCGCCGACGAGGAGCAGCGTCACCGCACAGGCTTCCAGATCGTCCTGTCCCACAGAGAGGATCACCGCCTGCTCCGCATAGCCGAGCGCTCGCAGCAACGCGCCGCGCCGAACGGCCACTTCGGCCAGAGCACGCGAACCCGCGGCGGCCAGAGGATCGAGACCGAGGCTCCGGGAGATCACGACGCTCTCAGTGAGCCGCGACGCCGCCTCATCGAGGGCGTCCGCGATCATCGCGATCCTGCCGAGATCGTGCAGGGCTTCCGCGGCAACGGTGAGATCGCCCGCACCCTGGGCGCTTTCGAGCAGGTCCTCGCCGTGGCGTGCGGCGGCGACGAGGTCGTTGCGGGATCTCGCCAGCCCGCTGAGCGCGGCCAGCGTGCGTTCGCGGATCTGCCGGTCCGCGGTACCGCACAGGGAGAGCGCCTGCTCGAGGCAGAGCTCCGCATGCGCTGTGTCGCCGGACTGGAAGGCCTCGGAGGCGACGTCGATGAGCAGGCCGGCAGTGGCCGCGCGCAGGTCGCCGCGTTGATCGCGGGCGAGCGCCTCGCCGATGTTGCGCATCGCGTGGCCGCCGCGGCCGGCATCGAGCTCCACGCGCGCGAGATTGACGAGTGCTTTGGCGACGATCGCATCGTCGCCCGCGCGCCGGCCGAGCTCCGCGGACTTCTCGAGGAGCGCGACTGCGGTGACCGCGTCCCCCGCGCGCGCCGCGTGCCGGCCCCACTCACCGGCAACGGCCGCCTGGAGGACGACATCACCGCTGCGTTCGGCGAGGCGGAGCGCAGCCTGCCAGTACGCGTCGGCGGCGCCGTTGTTGGCGCCGGAGAGCGCGGTGGCGAGATCCGACATGGCGCTCGACGCCCAGTCGGCGCGTGCAAATGACCAGACGTTCAGCGCCCCGAGGACGTCCGCCGACGCGCCGGGCTGATCGCCGAGCAGCTGGCGCGCGAGACCGCGCGCCAAGAGCGCCGCGCCACGCTGCTCAGGATGCGCGTCCGAGGAGAGACGATCGAGCGCGCGGTCGTATGCGGAGACCGCATCGGCGAAACGACCCTCGCGGAGAGCGGCAGCCCCGGCTGCGAGGTCGTCCGGTCGATCCGGCTGCACTGCGGCGTTTGGTTGAAGAGACACGGCTGATCAGAAGTTTCCAGGACTGGGGCATGCATCCGTTCGCCTGTAACAGTGGGTGGTGCGGCATCGTTACGAGACCTTCGTCTGGCGAGACCGCGCGCCGCTTAGGCTCACCTGAGTGAGCGAGGCCATCCGCGACCGAGCGCGCGTATTTGACCGTCATGGCTGAGGCCCTGAGCCGAGAGCTCACTCAGCCCGGACCGGCGCGCGCCCCGAGCGGCTCCGAACGACCGGCGGGGCGTCTGCCAATGCGCCGACCACGCTCCGACTCGACGAGCATGCCGGCGCACGACCGCAGAGTCGGGATCGAGCGGACCATCGAGTTGAGCCGCTGGATGGTGCTCATCTTCGCCGCGGTCGCGAACAACTTCCCCGGCCTCGCCACCGGACAGTCGACGGCGGCCGTCAACCTGGTGCTCGGCAGCTGGGGCGTCTTCAACCTCGCGGCGACCGTGATGCTCCTCGCCCATCGCGTCCCAGGCCGGCGTCTCCAGGTCGCGACCATCGCGCTCGACCTCGCCGTCGCGAGCGGTCTGGTGTACCTGACCGGTGGCTACAACTCCGACCTTGCCGTCACCTTCTTCATCGTCGTGATCGCCAGCAGCCTCCGCTTCGGCCTCGCGTCGAGCATGGCGTGCGCCGTCGTCGCCGGGCTCGCGTATTTCATCGTCGGATTCGATGTCGCGAACCATCACCTCGACACGGCACTCGTGGACGCGCTCGTATCTCGACTGTTCCTCCTGTTTGTCGTCGCGCTCAGCAGCAATCTGCTCGCGCGCGAGCTCGTTGGTGAGCGTGATCGTCAGTTGCGCAGGTCCATCGAGCTCGAGCATGCGGCGTTCGCGGAGCTGCGTGAGGTTGATCGCATCAAGAGCGAGTTCATGATGCTCGCGTCGCACGAGCTGCGAACTCCGCTCACGAAGATCAAAGCCTGGCTCACGTTGATGCACGACGCCGGCGACCGTCTGCCGCAGGATGCGCGAGACGAGGGTTTGCGCGAACTGCGACTCGAGGCCGAGCACCTCGCGCGCCTCACTGACAATCTTCTCTGCATTGCGCAGCTCGAGTCCGGCGAGATCCGGCTCAAGACTGCCGCGGTGGACCTCGAGAACGTCTTCCGCGAGGTGATCGCACGCTTTGTCGAGTCTGCAGATCACGATCGCTTCGCTATCACCGTCGCGCCGGATGCACAGCGCGTGCTCGCGGACCATGAGCGCCTCGCGCTTGTCGTCGCGTGCCTCATCGACAACGCACTCAAGTTCTCACCGGAGTCCGAGCCGGTCCGCGTCACCACGTATCGCGCCGTAAACAAGGTGCATGTCGAGGTGCGGGACAACGGGCGGCGCATCCCCGACAGCGACGTCGATCGGGTCTTCGCCTCCTTCTATCAGGTGGAGTCGCCATTGCTGCGCCAGCGTGGTGGATTCGGCGTGGGCCTCTATCTCGCGCGCCAGCTCATCGAGCGCATGGGCGGGCGTATCTGGATCGACAACTCACGAGCCCGCGGCAACACATTTGTCGTCGCACTACCGGTGCACGTGTGAACAGCACGCCACGCACCACTGCCGCTCAATCCCGCGTGTTCCGGTTGCAGACACGTAAAGACGGGCAACGCCTGCGTAACCACGGGAGAGGTGTCCCGCCTGCGGTGCTACCTTGCAGCGGTGGACAAGTTTGGCGCGCTCGACCCGAAGTGAAGGACAGATGACGACGTTCACCGAGTCCATCCTGGCACCGCTCGGCCATGGAGTCGTACGTGCGCCCGCCGAAGCGACGGTACTGGTCATCGACGACGACCCCGCAATGCGCGACATCCTCTCGACCGTCGCCCAGCAGCACGGGTTCGGCCTGCAGTTCGCGGAGGACGGCGCTGAAGGCCTCCGCCTCGCCGAGCAGAGCGACGTGGACCTCATCCTGCTCGACCTCAGCCTCCCGGGCATGCCGGGCCTCGACGTGTGCCGGCGGCTCCGTGGCGCGGGCGTCGAAGTCCCGATCATCATCCTGTCGGCGAGCAACGACACGGTGGACGTGGTTGTCGCCCTCGAGATCGGCGCCGACGACTACATTGCCAAGCCCTTCGAGATCCGTGAGCTTGCCGCCCGCGTCAACGCGAAACTGCGCCGGCAACGGACGTCTCAGTCGCAGGTGCGCCCCGGCCGACTGAAGTTTCCCGGCCTGATCGTTGACATCGGACGGCATGAGGTCCTCCGGGACGGCGAGTCCGTGAACCTCACCCCCACCGAGTTCGACCTCCTGGCGCTGCTGTCGGCATCGCCAGGTCGGGTGATCTCGCGCTCCGAGATGATCCAGAAGGTCTGGGGTCAGGGCGCCGACCTCGACCTGCGCAGCGTTGACGCGCACGTCTACCGGCTGCGCCGCAAGATCGAGCCGCTGGGACCGCGACCGACCTACATTCACGCGGTCCCGGGCATTGGCTATCGCTTCGAGCGCCGCGGCCTCAATGAGCGGCTGTCGCGAAGCGCGGCCGAGCCCGATGAGACCGGTCTAGCCAGCTGACGGTTCCGGCGGATGCCACTTGGGCCGGCCGTTGAGGCTGCGAGAGAAGGTACGGCGCTGCCGTGGGCCAGGCTCCTCGACGAGGACGAGCTGTCCCCGCTCGTTGAGCGTCGCCGGCCGCGCCTCGACGATCTGACCGCGGAGCAGCGACAGTGGACGGCCGTGGGGCCGCTCGAACTCGTAGCAGATCGCTTCGTGGCCGTCCCAGAGACGCCGCTTCGAAGCGCCGGTGTAGACCGCGAGACTGCGTGTGACCCGCCGGAGCTGGGGCGTCTGGAGGCTGTACGAAACCCTATACATCTCACCACGTCGCAGTTGGACGTTCTCCACCTCTCCGTGATGGTCTGCACGCTGTGCATTCATCATTACTTGGAAGTATTGACGCGTTCTGTGTCGCGTCCTCGGACCGCAGGTCACGCGCGGGTGACAGACCGCCATCGCCTCGCAGGTCCGCAGTCCCGCCTCAACCCGTGTTGGCTATCGACTGGCGGTGCAAACTATTGTGCAGGGGACAAATGACGACATCTATCGCATGCGTGTCTGGAAAGGGCGGGGTGGGCAAGACCACGACCGTCATCAATCTCGGCGCCGCGCTCGCCGAGCGGGGGAAACACGTCTTGCTCGTTGACTGTGACCCGCAGTCGAACCTCACCAGCGGCGTCGGACTCGACCCGTACGACGAGCGACCCGGGATCGCCGCAGTGATGGCGGGAAGCCTCGAGGCCGGCGAGGCAATCGTCGAGACCGGCTGGCCGAACCTCTTCGTCCTCCCCGCATCACCGGACCTGTCAGCCGTCGAGGGCGAGCTCGCCTCCTCCATCGACAAGGAGCTCGTCCTTCGCGACGCGCTGCGCCGGGACGGGTCACGCGCGACCTTCGACTATGTCCTCTTCGACACGCCACCGAGCTTCGGGTTTCACACCATCAGCGCCCTTGCCGCGGCGGGCGAGGTATTGATCCCGGTGCAGATGTCGGGGTTTGCCATCCGCGGCCTCAAAGAGGTGCTTCGCACCGTGCACCTGGTTCGCAGCCGGCTCAATCCCGATCTCGCGATCCTCGGCATCGTCCCCACCTTCGTCAACCTCCGCACGAAATTCAGCCGGCAACTCCTTGACGGGCTCTGCGAGCTGGCGAACATACGGGTCTTCGCGACGGTGATCACTCCGACCGTGAAGCTGCAGGAGACCTCACTTGCGGGCGTGCCCATCACCGCGTACGCCTCGTCGTCGAAAGCGGCGGCCGCGTATCGCGAGCTCGCCGGCGAGGTCATGACCGATGACGAGGTGGCCGCAGGTGTCTGAGCTCGGCGCAAGCGCGGAGCGCGGCGTGAACGGACCACCGCTCTCTGGTCCAATGGCGCGCTGGCTGGCGCCGACGTCGGAGTCGCGCGTCGAGCGCATTCCCATCGACTCGGTGCACGACCGGCCGTGGTGGCCGGGGAGTGACGTCGACGCCGCGACGCTCGCGGCGCTCCGCGCAAGCATCGCGTCGCGCGGGATCATCGAACCGCTGTTGCTGCGCCGCCGTGGCAGCGACCGCTTCGAGGTGGTTTCGGGATCCCGGCGGCTTCGCGCCGCACGCGAGCTCGGCATGGCCCACGTTCCGGCGATCGTGCGTGAACTGTCCGAGCGTGAGGCCCTGTTGGTCGCCGCATGGACAACCGTCGAGCGCCGCCAGCACACCGGCGACCGGACAGCGCTCAGCGAGCGCCTCCTCGCGGCCGGGTTCACCCAGGATGAGACGCGCGTGCTTGCCGATCAGCCCTCGCTGGCTGCGGGCAAAGCCATCGTCCGGGCCGCCCCGCCCTCGTTCGTGCTGCGGCCCAATCCGCTGTCGCGACCACGGCGCTTCGCCGCCGACATCGCGTTCGAGCTCCCCCACGCTGAAGTCCTGCCACTCATGGCGCCGGAGGCGCTTGCCAACGCGCTCGCCGCGCTCGACGGCGTGAGCCTGGTCGCCTTGGTGCGGTGAGCACAGTCCCACGCCACTCCGAGGAAGAGCTCAGGCAGCAGTGGGCTTTCCTTGATGCGTTGGTGGACCGGCAGGCGGCGAGCCTGAAGTCAGGGAGCCAGGATCCCGAAGAGGTGGATCCGCCCGCTGTGGCGGTGGAGGCCGCCGACGGCGTCTATCTGGAGGAGATCTCGACGCTGACGCGTCGCATCACGACTCTCGAGAGCGAGCGCGCGACCCTGCTGCGCCGCATCGATCTGGCCGAACAGGCACGTATGGCAGCGGAGACTGGGCGTGCCGAGGCCGAAGCCGCGCGCATGGCAGCGGAGACGGGACGATCCGAAGCCGAAGCCGCGCGCGTGGCGGCCGAGCGCGCACTCGAGGAAGCCCAGACGCGGGAAGTGCCGGTCGCCGCGCCCACGCCCGCGGTGCAAGCGCCACCGGCGGTC
>Ga0307373_10008731_pt1 | contig 15338 bp, 11 predicted proteins | sample OX2MG_FD_202534 | JGI IMG/M metagenome (GOLD analysis project Ga0307373, IMG submission 202534) | Soil microbial communities from Risofladan, Vaasa, Finland - OX-2 | ecosystem: Environmental > Terrestrial > Soil > Coastal area > Acid sulfate soil | place: Finland: Risofladan, Vaasa | collected... | reverse complement strand
GGTCGGCCTCGCCGACCGGATGTGGGCCCTGATGGTGCTCAGGTTCGCCGCGGCACTGCCCGGCGCGCGGCAGGAACTGGCGAGCCTGGCCCTGAGCCCGCTCCGCTCGCGCAAGTCGCCCGCCGAGGTGGCGGCGCTGCGGGAGGCGGGCCAGGCGATCGACCGGGTGCACGCGATGGTGCCTGGCTGGCTGCGCGCGGGCCGCACCGAGCAGCAGGTCGCGGCGAATATCGGCAACGCGATCCTCGCCGAGGGCCACAGCCGGGCCGACTTCACGATCGTGGCCTCGGGCCCGAACGGCGCCAGCCCGCACCACACGGCCAGCGACCGGGTGCTCCGCGAGGGCGACACCGTGGTCGTCGACATCGGCGGGACGATGCCGAGCGGGTACTGCTCCGACTGCACGAGGACCTACGTCATCGGCCAGCCGCCGGATGATTTCGCCGCCTATTACCAGGTCCTCAAGGACGCGCAGGATGCCGCCTGCGCCGCCGTCAGGCCAGGTGCCAGCGCGGAGTCCATCGACGCGGCGGCCCGCGAACCGATCACGGCGGCTGGCTACGGCGAGTACTTCCTGCACAGGACCGGCCACGGAATCGGGCTCGAGACGCACGAGGACCCCTACATCGTCGCTGGCAACACCGAGCCGCTGCAGCCGGGTCATGCCTTCTCGGTGGAGCCTGGCATTTATCCTGGGCAGCATGGCGCCCGGATCGAGGACATCGTCGTCTGCACGGATACCGGCTGTGAGCGGCTCAACACCGTGACCCGCGAGCTGGTCTCCGTACCCGCCTGATGCCCCCGGTCGAGCGCGAGTGCCGCGACGACGCGGCCAGGGCGCTATTCGAGCTGACGGCCGAGATCGCCGGCAACGAGCTGCGGCCCGCCGCGGCCGCTGCCGAGCGCGACGGACGGTTCCCGCGCGGGGAGTTCAGGCTGCTCGGCCGCGCCGGGCTGCTCGGGCTGCCGTACCCGGAGGAACTGGGCGGGGCTGGACAGCCGTACGAGACCTACCTGCAGGTGGTCGAGGAACTTGCCGCGGCCTGGCTGACCATCGGCCTCGGGCTGTCCGTGCACGTGCTCAGCTGCTTCGCGCTGGTGACCGCCGGCACCGCCGAGCAGCAGCAGCGCTGGCTGCCCGGCATGCTCGGCGGCGACCTGCTCGGCGCCTACTGCCTGTCCGAGCCAGGCAGCGGCTCCGATGCTGCGGCGATGCGCACCACGGCGGAGCGAGCGGGCTCTGACTTCGCTCTCAGCGGGACCAAGGCGTGGATCACCCACGCCGGGCAGGCCGACTTCTACACCGTGTTCGCCCGCACGTCGGGCGAGCCGGCCGAACCGGGCCGGTCCAGGGGAATCAGCTGCTTCCACGTTCCGGCCCAGACGGCAGGCGTGGCGGCGGCCGCGCCCGAGCACAAGATGGGCATGCGCGGATCGGTGACAGCCCAGGTGAACTTCGAGGCGGCGGCCGTTCCCGCCTCCCAGCTGATCGGCGAGCAGGATGACGGCTTCCGGATCGCGCTCGAAGCCCTGGACGCCGGGCGGCTGGGAATCGCCGCCTGCGCGACCGGCCTTGCCCAGGCGGCGCTCGACGCCGCCACGGCCTATGCGTGCGAGCGGCGCCAGTTCGGCCGGCCGATCATCGAGTTCCAGGGGCTGTCCTTCATGCTGGCCGACATGGCCACCTCGGTGGCCGCCGCCCGCGCCCTGTACCTGACCGCCGCCCGGCGCAAGGATGCCGGCCTGCCGTACCGGCAGCAGGCCGCGATGGCCAAGCTGTTCGCGACCGACGCGGGGATGAAGGTCAGCACTGACGCCGTGCAGGTACTCGGCGGCTACGGCTATGTCGAGGATTTCCCGGCCGAGCGGTTCATGCGGGAGGCGAAGGCACTGCAGATCGTCGAGGGGACGAACCAGATCCAGCGGATGGTGATCGGCCGGTCGCTGGCCGGCGGCTCTGCGGGGGGCTCCGGGTCGCCCCCTCGGGCCAGCGGGGCTGGACGGTAGCGGGGTGGAGGAGACCAACCGCAAGATCCTGTCGCTGCTGGCCAGCGACGGGCGGCTGAGCTTCACCGAGCTGGCCAGGCAGACCGGGCTGTCGGTCTCCGCCGTGCAGCAGCGGGTCCGCCGGCTCGAGGAGCGCGGCGTGATCCGCGGGTACAGCGCCGTGGTCGACTCCGAGCAGGCGGGACTGCCGCTGACCGCGTTCGTCTCGATCAAGCCGTTCGACCCGGCCGCGCCCGACGACGCGCCGGAGCGGCTGGCGCACCTCAGGGCGATCGAGGCCTGCCACAGCGTGGCGGGCGACGAGAATTACATACTCAAGGTGCGGGTCGCCTCGCCGACCGCGCTGGAGGACCTGCTCCAGGAGATCCGCGCCGCGGCCGGCGTGTCCACCAGGACCACCATCGTGCTCAGCACGCCGTACGAAGGCCGGCCGCCCGACGTCTAGCCAACCGGCTCACGACGTGATCGCCCATTGTCGCGCCGGGAAGTCGAACAGCCAGTCGGCCGGGCGCCAGGCCGGGTAGCCGAGGATCAGGTCCATCGGCCGCTCCGGCGACCTGTCGGCTGCGGTCAGGTCCACCCGCCGTGCCCACCTCCGCCGGTCCGCGCCAGGCTAGCAAATCCGCCCGCGGGTCTGCCGGCCGCCATCAGGCGGCCGGCAGACCGATGATCCCCCCAGAGCAAACTCGTGTGGCCTGCTTGGTCATAGCCGGCCGGCTAGTCGGCCTACCCGACCGGGATAGTGCGTACCGAGGCCGGGACGACGATCCTGGCATCCTTGGGGACGACAGCCACGGTGCCCTGGTACGCGGCCGCGGCCATCGCGAGATGGGGGCCGCTCACCGCGACCACGGTGGCACCGCGGAGCAGCGCGCTGTCGATCAGCGTCGCGTAGGACAGCCCGTCACCGACCGGCGGCAGGGCGATCACCACGTCGCGGCTGGTGAAGCCGGCGCCCTGATCGGCCTGGTCGATGAGCTCGACCAGCTCCCGGTGGCTCACCGGGGCAGGCCGCAGCCTGCCGTCCTGGCCGCGGGAGAACGGCAGGAGCGCGACACCATCCGGCCGGCCCCTGGACGGCCGGATCATGTCGAGCCCGAGCAGATCGCTGAACCGGGTCGCGCCAGGCGCATCGACGAACGAGAAGACCTGGCGTACCCAGGACCGGTCGACGGCGGCGAGCGCGGTGTCGGCCAGCGGCGGAGCCGTGATGACCATGCGCGCGCCGCTCTCGGCCAGCTGGCCAGCCGTCTCGACCGCGCACAGGGCCGTGTCCACCGGTGAGGGCACGCCGCCCGCAGCGCGCACGGCGTGCGTCGCGATGGCGAAGCCGACCGCGTCGGGAGCGAGCACCCCGACGACGTCCCGTGGCCGCAGCCCGCGCCAGGTCAGCCCGGCCGCCGCGGCCTGGACGGTGGTGGCGAGGCTGGCGTAGCTGTACGACCCGCCGCCTGGCTGGCCGTCAGGTCCTGGCCCGCCGATGAGAGCGGTCAGGCCGGCACGATCGGCGGCGACGGACACAAGCCGTTTCGTCACCGAGACCTCGGCGATGAGGTCGTCCAGCTTCGACATCTGACGTTCCCTTCTGCGGCTGCGAGCCATCACTGGTGGACACTAGGGCAGCCAGGGGAACGATCGCATCGTCAGAAATGTGCACCATCGTATGTAATCAGCGGACACCGGTATGTAGAGCGGCTCGACAGGTATGTAGGACTTCGTGTGCACGGTGCCGCTAGGTTGCCGGACCAGCGTGCATAGCCACCGGCCGGGCAGCTCAGTTACTCTCCGGGCCGTTGTCGGCCATCCAGGCCACGAGCTGCGCGCGTGAGCTGACGCCGAGCTTGGTGAAGATGTTCGCGATATGCCGGGCCGCCGTCGCCTGGGTGATGAAGAGCTTCTCGCCGATGCCGCGGTTGGACATGCCGCGAGCCGCCAGGACGGCGACCTCCATCTCGCGCTCCGTGAGCTGCCCGCCGGGCCGGTGCCCGTTCGGGACGGACGCGACTGGCTCTGGCGGCGGCGCGGCAGCGAGCTGAACCGCCTGGTGCGGGCTCATCGCCTTGCCCTCGGCCAGCAGCGACGTGACGGCGGCGGAGCCCAGCGCGCTGCCGGCCGAGCCGAGCAGGCGGTCGAGCCTGCGGCCGGCCGCCGCCGACGGCAGCGGGCCGATCGCCTCGAACACCGCCTGCGCGGCTCCGGCGAGCCGGACGGCCCGCGCGAGGTCACCTGACGCCTCGGCGAGCGCCGCGAGGGCCTGCAGCCCGCGGGCGATGGCCAGCCGGTGGCCGACGCCGAGGCTCAGCTGCATGCACTCGGACAGGCAGGCGGCGGCAACCGCGAGGTCACCCTGGGACAGCGCGACCCAGCCGATTCCGGCCAGGCACCGCGCCATTTCCGGCCTGGCATCGATCTGCCGGTACAAGCCCAGCGCGTCATGGAAGTACCGCACCGCGCTGTCGGGGTCGCGCCGGGCCCTGGCGACCCGGCCGAGGCCGTAGAGCACGTTCGCCACGCCCCAGCCGTTGTTATCCCTGAGCACCTCAAGGGCCTGCTGAAAGCCATCCTCGGCCTCAGGGAACTGCCGCTGGCTGGCTATCGCGGCAGCCCGGGTAGCCAGGGCCATGCCCTCTTCCCACTCATCCGCCAGCTGCCTGGCGGCGGCCACGGCAGCGTCGGCGTGCGCGAGCGCTTCCGAGGGGCGGCCCGACATCAGGTCGGTCAGCGCGAGCAGCCGGAACCCGCCGGCCGGGTTCCCGTCCTCGCAGGCCGCGCTGAATTCCAGGCAGGCCCGCGCGTAATCGGCGGCGCCGTCATAGTCCAGCTGCTCGAACGCTAGCTCGGCGCGCACGGCAAGGGCCCTGGCCCGGACGCCGGGCGAGACCACGGCTTCGACTGCCAGCAGCCGGTCCAGCCAGAGCGCCCCCTCGCCCACCTCGCCGCTGGCCAGCCAGGAGCCGCTCAGGGCATCGCACAGCCGCAGCCCTTCCTCGGCCTCCCCGCGCTGCACGCAGCACGCGAGCGCAAGCTGCAGGTTCGCCCGGTCAGCCCGCACCCGGTGATACATCGCCACGCGCTGCGGCCATGACGGCTCACCACGAACGAATGCCTGGCTGGCGATCGTCTCCGCGAGGGCCAGCGTGCAGTCGCGGTGCGCCACCCGCATCCTGGGCATCTCCCCCGAGGCGATCGCCCGCTCGGCCGCGAGTTCCCTGACAGTATCCAGCAGCCGGTATCGTGCGCTGCCGTTCAGCTCGGCGTCGAGGCTGACCAGGGACTTGTCGATCAGCGCCCGGAGCAGGTCAAGCACCTCGTCGGCGGGGATCAGCTCGTCGGCGCATACCTGCTCAGCCATCCGCAGTCCCCAGCCGTGGAAGACGGACAGCCTGCCGAGCAGCAGCTGCTCGGATGGGGTGAGCAGCTCGTAGCTCCACTCCACGGTTGCGCGCAGCGTCTGCTGACGCGGCGGCGCGGCCCTGTTCCCCAGCGCGAGCAGCTCGAATCTGTCGGCCAGCCGGCTGCTGATCTGCTCGGGAGACAGGGTCCTTACCCATGCGGCCGCGAGCTCGATGGCCAGCGGCACGCCGTCCAGCGTGCGGCAGATGTCGATGACCGCGGCGAGGTTCGATTCGTCCAGTGCGAACCGCGGCCTGACGGCCGCCGCCCGCTCCACGAACAGCTGGATCGCCTCGTACCGCTCGGCCTCGCCGGCGCCGGTGCCCGCTCCGTCGCCCGCGGCGGCCGGCGGCAGCCCGAGCGGGGGGACCCGCCAGATGATCTCACCGCGCACCCCGAGCGGCTCGCGGCTCGTCGCGATCACGCGCAGTCCCGGGCAGCCGGCCAGCAGCCGCTGGACGAGCTCCGCGCACTCCTGCACGAGGTGCTCGCAGGTGTCCAGGATCAGCAGGGTGCTCCGCGGGCGCAGCGCCTCGGTGAGCGTGTCGGCCAGCAGCCGGTCCGGCTCCTGGCGGATGCCCAGGGCTGCCGTCACGAGCGGCATGAGCCGGTCGTTCAGGTCAGGTTGGCTGCCGCCGCCGGGCGGCTGTCCGTCCGCGGTCTCGCCCGGATCTCGCCTGCTAGCGGCGACCAGGTCGGCGTCGGCCAGATCCGCGATCCAGACCCCGTCAGGGTAGGAGGGAGCGAGCATCGCCGCGAGCCTGAACGCGAGCCTGGTCTTGCCGATCCCGCCAGGCCCGCACAGCGTCAGCGCGCGCACGCGGCCGAGAATCGCGACCAGTTCCGCCAGGTCGCGCTCCCGGCCGATGAAGCTGTTGGGCTCGGCCGGGAGGTTACCCGGCGGTACTGGGATATCCGAGGTCATTGGCCGTCATGGTGCTCGTCGAATCCTGTCTATTGTCACATTATCGGTCGGCGGCGCCGGGGGAGACGGTTATCCAGACGGGCTCGCTGTAGCGAAGCCGGCCGAAGTACATGATCTTCACCAGCGCCCACCACCGCGATCCGGGGCGGGCGTCGCGAGGAACGGTGACGGCGAAGCTGAGCGTGGCCTCGGCCCCCGGGCCGACCGAGAACCCGGTGGCCCACCGCGCCAGCGCGGCCCAGGAGCCGTGCGGCGAGATCAGCTGGGCCTCGCCGCGCAGTTCGGAGGCCACGGCGCTGGACAGCTTGACGACGATCTCGCCGCGCCCGCCGGGCGGCAGCTCGAGGTGCCCGGTCAGGCTGGTCAGCTCCGCCTCGGCCGCCTCCGCCAGGCTGATCGTCTCCAGCGCCGGCAGCAGTTCGTCGAGCGGCACGTCGACAGCGGGCGGGTCCGCCTCGCCGATGGCGATGACGGCGGCGTCTTCGAGCAGCTGGCCGGCGTCGTCGATGATCATCGCGGTGACGAAGTGCCGGGCCGGAGCGGCACCGGCCGGGGCCTGGACCACGAGGTCCCAGGCGGCGAAGGCGAACGCGGCCAGATGGTAGTGCAGCTTGTACTCCCCCGCCTCCTGGCCGGCCAGCCAGTCCGGCCCGGCGGGCGCGTCCTCGCCCGCGGCTTGCTGGTCCGCGGAGCGGGCCGACACGAACCGCAGCCCGGCGGGCACGTCGACGGCGACCGTGCCCGATGCGGGGGCCGGGCCGCAGGCAACCGTGAGCCTGATCGTGGCCGGCTGGCCGGCCTGCACGGGGTGCCGGCCAGGAGACAGGTGCACCGCCACCGGCAGGTTGCCGGCCGGGGCCGGTCCCTTGCCGTGCAGCCAGTACCTGGTGAAGATCGGCTGGGCTGGCTCCGGCGGCGCGCCGGTGACGGCCGGGCGGAGCTCATCGCTGGTCCCGGCGTCGATCAGCCGGCCGGGCTGCACCGCGAGCGTGACGGTGCCTCGCTCGGGCACGACGGCGGTCACTGCTCCGTCCCGGGCGGCGGCCGGCTCGCCCTGGCCCTGCTCGAGCAGGTCGGTCACCGCGGCCGCCGACGCACCCGTGAACAGGCGCACGGTAGCGGAGGTAGGACCGCCGCGCGCGGCCAGGTCGCGCAGCCTTACCGTAACGCCATCATGCGGGTCCGGCTGAGCGTGCGGCGCCAGCGGGTTGCCGCGCGGCTTGAACGCCATCAGGTCAACCCCCGCGGGCGCGACTCCGGCCAGGCTGTGGGCCGCGGGCAGCGGCCCGGCATGCAGATCGGTCTCGCAGGCCAGCAGCCGGTGGCTGTATTCCTGGCCGGCGACGGGAAAGCCGGCCGTGCGCCAGTCGCCCGACCCGGAGGCGAGCGCGTACTCGAAGGTGTGGCTCCAGTGCTGCCACGCGAAGCTGCTGCCGTCGGGGACGGTGCGCTTCTGGCCGTCCAGCCAGGTCCCGCTCGGCCAGGCGCTGCACGCCCGCATCAGCGAGATGCAGGCCTCGCCGCCAGGGGTGACCAGGCTGCCGGGCAGTCCGCGGTTGAGCAGCGCGACGGCATGCCCGGCCAGGCCAGGCTCGTCGGTCCAGCCGTAGTCCGACCACGGCGTCTCGATCTGGGCATCGGCCAGATCGTCGACGAGCGCGCCGATCGCCGCATCGAGGTCGGTCCCGGCCACGATCAGCACGGGCAGGTCAGCGGGCCCGCGCAGGTCGGCACCCGGGCCGAAGGCGTCGCGCCTGCTCCGGGCGGCCGGCACCCAGATCCTGGCGGACCCGGCCGTCGCCAGCTGGCTGTCGAAGCCGGAGGTGACCGCGGGACCGGCGGCGGCCAGGACCTGCGCCGTGAACTCATTCTTCTCCGGGCCGCCGAGCGCGATCCTGACGTCGGGCAGGTTGGAGTCCAGCTCGGCCGAGCCGTACCTCGGTCCTTCCGGCACCGAGCAGGTGGCGGTCACGCCCTGCCTGGCCAGCGCGATCACCAGGTCCCTGACGGCCTGCCTGGAGCCGGACCCCGCCCTGAGGTCGCGCGGCGCGAATCCGTCACTGGCCGGGTCGGCGGGGACGATCACCTCGGCCACGCCGATCGCGTGCAGCCGCCGCTCACCCGCCTGGCCGGTCAGGGACACGCGCGCGGTCGAGCCGACCCCGAACCATTCGTGCGCTGGATTGTCGAGGGTATAGGTGTGCTCGGCGACGTCGACCTCCGCGTGGCCGAGCGGCCGCCCGATCACCGACAGGCCGGTCTGGTAGACGGGCAGGCCGCCGGGGACGCTGGTGGCGAACCTGACCCTGAGCAGCCGGTCATGCCCGATCGAGCCGTCGACGTGGGTTCGGAACTCGACCCGGTCGGCGCCGTCCCACAGCAGCGTCTCCTGGGTCACCTGCAGGTCATCGAAGCTGAACCTGGTCACCAGGCGCGAGCCGATCGGGCATCGCTGCGCGTGCACGGTGGCGTGCCGGTCGGCCGGCCCGCGCCAGCGGCCCTTCTGGCAGAGCAGCCACGGTCCCTCGCCCCAGCGCGGGTGAGTGGCGTACTCCTCCTGGAGCACGAGCTCGTTGCCGGCCCCGGCGAGCAGCTCGGTGCCGGTGCGGCGGTCCACGATCGAGCGGAGGGAGCCGCCGTCGGCCCTGGCGGCGGTCACCGTGAACGCGTCGTTCCCGATCACCAGGCCGCCCGCGTCCTGCCAGGCGGACGCTTCGGGCTCGGGCAGGTCGGGTTCTGGTACTTCAGGATCTGGCGCCTGCGGCTGCTCAGCGAGCGGTGCCGCGATGAAGGTCCGGTAGCCCATAGGCGGGATGCCGGCCGCGCGGAACGTCAGGGTCACCGCCGCGAGCGAGCCGTCGGCGTGGCGGGCCATGCCCTCGGCCAGGTATCCGACCGCCGCGCCCGTGTCGTCGGTGAGGGCGACGGCGCCCGCCTCCTGCTCGGCGAACTCCAGCGAGATCCTGGCCAGGCCGGACCGGGGCCATGCCAGCGTGTTGAAGACCACGACGGCCCGTGGCCGCTTACCGGGTTCCGGCCCGCCGGCGGCAGCGGAGGCGGTGTCGGCCAGGCCGGCCAGGTACGCCGCGGCATCCCGGCGGGCCGCCGCGCCGCGCTCGAACGCCTCCCGCCAGCCCGCCAGCAGATCCAGGTAGACCTGATCGCCCTCAGTGCCGGTAATGGCGTCATGGTGCGCGCCGTACGCGAGCAGCCGCCAGGCCTTGTCGAGGCTCGCCGCCGGGTAGGGCGCCCCGGCCAGCCACGCGGCCGTCGCGAGCCGCTCGCCGTCGAGGAGCGCTACCTCGCCGTCACGCTGAGCCTGCTTGGTGTCGATGTAGGTGACGTCCTTGCCGGGGTAGACCGGGTTCATGTCCCTGGTCTGCGGCATGAGCCACGCGCCGGTCGCCGCCTGCTCGGAGCGCACGGCGGCGAAGAACTCGCTCGGGACGGCGGTCACGAATCGCGGCCAGACGTAGCTGGCGTTCCAGTTCCGGTGGATCGAGGTCGCCCACCTGGACGGGACCACGTGGTCGCCGCCGACCGGCAGCAGGACGTTACGGGTGGCGGCGACCGGAGCGAGCTGGCGGAACTGGGTGTAGGCGTCCCGCTCGGCGGTCGGCAGGTCGGTGGCGTGCTGGGTGATCCAGCCCGCCGAGTAGTGGTTCGGCATGTAGCTCGTGAGCAGGCCGCTTCCATCGGGCGACAGCCACTCGAACTCGGCGGGAAACTGCATCTGCTTGTTGCCGCAGCCGGTCTTCTCGGGTCCCCACTGGTGGAACGGCCCGCGTGCCCAGGACGACTCGGTAAGGCCCGCCGCTGCCATCAGGCCCGGGTAGGAGGGATCGAAGCCAAACGCGTCGAGCATCCACGAGGTGGTCGGCGCGGCCCCGAGCACCTCACGCTGGAACGCCAGGCCGTACAGCGCGTTGCGGATGGTCGATTCGGCGCAGGTCAGGTTGGTGTTCGGCTCGTTATAGCTGCCGCCGACGATCTCGATCCTGCCCGCCGAAATGAAGGCGAGCAGATCGGCCCTGTCCTGCGGGTGAGCATCGAAGTACGGCTTGAGGTAGTCGATCTCGGCCAGGACGAACTTGTAGTCCGGATCCTTCCTGGCCTCGTCCAGGTGCAGCCTGACCAGTTCGAATGCCGTCCGCACCTCGGGCAGCGTCCCGTCCTGCGCGGGCAGCAGCGGCCAGGTCTGCGTGAACTGGCCCTGGGTGTTCCACCAGACCGGGTCGTAGTGGAAATGGCTGACCATCCACATAGTCCAGCCAGGTTCCGCGACGGCGATCTGCCCGGATACCTCCCAGTGCCCCCTGGCGCTCCTGACCACGGCGGTCACCCGGCGGGTTCCGCCTGGTCCGGCGGGCGCGGCGATCTCGACCCCGACCTCGACGGTCCGCTGCTCGCCGTGAGTCAGGCCGGTGACCATGACGGGCGCAGGAGTGACGACGCCGGCACCATGCACGCCCACTGTGACGCGGCCAGCCGGGTCGCTGATCATCCCCGGGCCGTCGTTGACCAGGGTTACCCTGATGACCTGGAGCGGCCGCGCGGCGGTGCCGGTGAACAGGTCGGTCGAAACAACCTCAGTTATCCGCATGCCTCATGGTGGCACGATCCCGTCGGGATGATCTATGGCCGCCGCGAGCCGGGACAGCGCCGGCCCGGTCAGCCTCTGGACCGTCCACTCGCTCATCGGCTCGGCGCCGATCGAGCGGTAGAACCCGATCGCCGGGGTGTTCCAGTCGAGCACCCACCACTCGAGCCTGCCGTAGCCGCGCCGCACGCAGATCGCGGCCAGCTCGGCGAGCAGCGCCTTGCCGATGCCGCGGCCGCGCATGGCCGGGGTCACGTACAGGTCCTCGAGGTAGATGCCGGGCCGGCCGAGCCAGGTCGAGAAGTTCAGGTACCACAGCGCGAAGCCGACCACCTCGCCGTCGGCCACGGCGACGTGCGCGAAGACGGCAGGCTGGGCGGCGAACAGCGCGGCACGCAGGTCGTCCTCGGTCGCGGTGACCTGATCAAGGGATCGCTCGTATTCGGCAAGCTCCCTGATCAACGCGAGGATCCTCGGCACGTCGCCGGCGGCGGCCGGCCGGATCGCCACCGGGCCGGCGCCGGCGCTCATCACCTGGTCCCGTGATCCGCGGAGCCGGCCGAGGAGACGGAGCCGATGGAGCTCACGGGGGCGACCGGGGCGACCGGGAAGCGGTACCGGAGCCTGAACCTGTCGGCGGGAACCACGACCTCGGCCGTCTCCACCGCCCTGGGCGCGCAGTAATGCACCCGCTCGACCACGAGCACCAGGGCGCCCGCCTGGACCGCGAGCGCATTCGCCTCGGCCAGCAGCGCGGGGCGCACCGACACCTCCTCGGTGACGTCATCGACCGTCACGCCGATCGACCGCATCCGCTCGATGACCCCGCGCCCGGCGAGCGGCCCCTGCTCGGGCAGGGCCACCGGGGTTCCGGCGGTCAGCTCGGCGGGCTCGTAGCTGGTGGCCAGCTGGACAGGCTCGCCGTCGGCGCGCATCAGGTACCTGGTCATGATCGCGACCGCGCCTGGCGCCAGGCCGAGCCGCGCCGCGGCATGCGGCGGCGCGGTCACCTTCTCGGTCTGGTGTTCCCAGGTGAGCCTGCGCGCCACTGCCTGCGCGGGACCGGCCACCTGGTCGGCGGCGGCCACGCTCTCCTGAACGCCGAACGGCGATCCGGGGAACTGCGGCCTGTCGTGCTCGAGGTACCCGGCCGCCGGGGCCCGGCGCACGTAGCAGCCAGAACCCGGCCTGGCCTCGATCAGCCCCTCGGCCACCAGCACCGCCAGGGCGTGCTTGGCGGCCGTCTCACCGACACCGTAATTGGTGATGATGGCGTTCCTCGACGGCACCCGCGCGCCAGGTGCGAGCAGGCCAGAGCGGATCCTGGACCGCAGGTCCTCCAGGACGCGCAGGTAGACCGGCTCTGTCGTGGTGCCCATGACCCCCCCGGCTCCGTGGTAGTCGCGACGCTGGGTCAGTTCCCGCCGATGCCCGGTTGCCATTCTTGCTGAAACGGCCCGCACCCGTGACCCGACTGCGATTTTGCCGGCCACCCCGGTGCCGGTCAGCGACGCCGGATAACTAGCCGCTGCCCTCCTCGAGCAGCAGGTGGTAGCCGTTGGGCGTCCTGGCGTGCAGAACGCGGTACTGCCAGTCGGCGCTCGGCGTCATCAGCTCCTCACGGAACGGCACCCCGGCGGATTCGAACAGCTTCTTCGCCTGATCCAGGTCGCTCACGCCGAACTGCCACGTCAGAACCCGGTCGGGGCCGACGGGCGAGAATCCCTCGTGCCACTCGATGCCGAACTCGACCGGCCCGTGGCCGAGCGCGAGGAAATACGGGTACTCGGGGCCCTCATAGGTGATGCGGAACCCGAGCCGGAGGTAGAAATCCCGTTCAGCACGCAGGTCACTGACGAACAGTATCGGGATGATCCTCCTAAACAACGGTGCCATAGCGCGACATAGTATCGAGCCACGGCTACTAGGGAGGCATCGTGCCGCCTCGTGTCGAGACAGAACCGGTCAGAGTCGCTGCCTGCCAGGTCAGCCTGCGGGTCGGCGAGCCAGGGCCGAACCGCGCCGTGGCCGCGGCCGCGGTCACCGAGGCGGCCGCCTCAGGCGCGGGGATCGTAGTGCTGCCCGAGCTCACCCCGTCCGGCTACGTGTTCGCTGACGCCGCGGAGGCGCGGTCCCTGTCCGAGCCTGCCGACGGGCCGACCGCCATTCAGTGGCACGAGCTCGCGGCCACGCACCAGATCGTGATCGTCGGCGGCTTCAGCGAGCTCGGCGCCGACGGGCTGCTCTACAACAGCGCCATGCTCGTCGATCCGTCCGGCGTCCGGGCCGTCTACCGCAAGGTGCACCTGTGGGACGCCGAGGCCGACTTCTTCACGCCGGGGGACCAGCCGCCGCCCGTGGTCGGCACCAGCTACGGCACGATCTCGATGATGATCTGCTACGACGTCGAGTTCCCTGAATGGGTGCGGCTGGCCGCCCTGGCCGGCGCCGACCTGCTCGCGGTGCCCACCAACTGGCCTGCTGAGCCGATCCCGGCGGGGGAGCGGCCGATGGTGACGGCGAACGTTACCGTGGCCGCGTTCGCCAACCGGATGTTCGTTGCCGCAGCCTGCCGGTGCGGCGACGAGCGCGGCGTGGCCTGGACCGGCGGCAGCGTCATCGCCGGCCCGGACGGCTATCCGCTGGCGGGACCGGCGAGCACGTCAGCAGCGGCCGGCGGAGCCCGATCCGAGCTGCTGCTCGCCGACTGTGACCTGCGGCTGGCCAGGAACAAGGCGTCCGGCCCCCGCAACGACGCGCACGCGGACCGCCGGCCCGCCCTGTATCGCTGAGGCAGTGCGACTGACGAGGGCCGGGTCAGAGCTTGCGGGCCATCGTCAGGCCGTCACCGATCGGCAGCAGGACGAGCTCGACCCGCTTGTCGGCCTTGGCGTGGCCGTTGAAGCGCCTGATGCCCTGCACGCTGTCGTCCTGGATGCGCAGGTCGACGACCCGGCCGTGGGAGAGCGTGTTGTCGACCAGGATGAGCCCGCCTGGCCTGATCATCGGCACGATCAGGTCCCAGTACTCGACGTAGCCGGTTTTGTCCGCGTCGATGAACGCATAGTCGAAGCTCGTGCCATCGGCCAGGGCGCGCAGCGTCTGAGCGGCCGGGCCGAGCCGCAGCTCGATCTGATCGGCGACGCCCGCCCGCTTCCAGTACTCGCGCGCCAGCGAGGTCCACTCCTCGCTGACATCGCAGCAGAGCAGCCGGCCGCCTCCGGCCAGGCCGCGGGCGATGCAGATGGACGAGTAGCCGGTGAACGTTCCGACCTCGACCGCGCTGCTCGCACCGATCAGCTTGGCCAGCAGCGTCATGAAGGTGCCCTGCTCGGGCCCGATCTGCATGCCGGCGTCGTCGGCACCGAACCGGCTCACCGTCTCGGCGGCCAGTTCGGTCAGGACGTCGCCGGGCTGCGTGCTGTGCGCCACGACGTAGTCGTGGAGTGCCTGGCTGAGGTGCTCGCTTCTCCTGGTCACCCACTGACGATAACCTAGCGCCGAGCAGTCGGGTCGCGGGTCTACGCTCTGTTGCATGACCCCGCTGCACCGCATGCCGCTGAGCTACCTACCAAGCCCGCCGGTCAACGGCTTCCATATCGGCCCGCTCTTCATTCACTTCTACGGGCTGATGTACGTGGTCGGCATCACGCTGGCGGTCATCGTCACCCAGCGGCGGGTCCGCTCCTACGGCGGCGATCCTGGCGTGGTCGCCGACGTCGCCATGTGGGCGGTGCCCGCGGGCATCATCGGCGGCCGGATCTACTTCGACCTCACCACTCCCGCGCAGATCCCGCACGTCTGGTACGGCATCTTCGCCGTATGGTCGGGCGGGCTCGGCATCTGGGGCGGAGTCGCCGCCGGGGCGCTGGCCGCCATCTGGCGGCTGCGCCGGCGCGGGATCGCCGTCGCGCCCTTCGCCGACGCCATCGCACCCGCGCTCCTCGTCGCGCAGGCGGTCGGCCGGATCGGCAACTACTTCAACCAGGAGCTCTACGGCAAGCGGACCGGACTGCCCTGGGGCCTGCTGATCCACGGCCGTCCCGGCGCCTATCAGCCCACCTTCCTGTACGAGCTGATCTGGGATCTCGCGCTAGCCGCCCTGCTGGTCTGGCTCGGTCATCACACCAGGATCCGGCCACCCGGCCTGTTCGCCCTCTACGTGACCGGCTACTCCGCCTTCCGCATCTACGAAGAGTCACTGCGGATCGACTACTCACAGCACTTCCTTGGCCTGCGCCTCAACACCTTCGTCGCCTCGGCCCTCACCCTGATCGGCATCATCTGGTTCACCTACACCCAGCGCCACAAGCCCGCTGCCACACCGCCCCTGCCGACTGACACCAGCGACGCAGACACTCAAGCTGACCCCTCCGACCCAGCCGCGGCTCCGGGCCCCGACGATGCCGCGGC
>Ga0307373_10008728_pt1 | contig 15338 bp, 14 predicted proteins | sample OX2MG_FD_202534 | JGI IMG/M metagenome (GOLD analysis project Ga0307373, IMG submission 202534) | Soil microbial communities from Risofladan, Vaasa, Finland - OX-2 | ecosystem: Environmental > Terrestrial > Soil > Coastal area > Acid sulfate soil | place: Finland: Risofladan, Vaasa | collected... | reverse complement strand
ACACAGTCGAGCTGTTCGGCCTGTGCCCAGACTGCGGTTAGGACCGCTCCGGCTTAGCGGGCGGGCCCCCCGGCCGACTGTGCTAGCTGGGCGGCTTCGCTACCGTGGTGCCCGACGAGGCGTGGACCGGAACTAGCTGGCACGGGGCTGGATGGCTGAGCAGGGCGCGGTGGACATCGACCTGGCCTACGGGCGCCAGGGCCTGCGGATTACGCTGCCCGGCGGCCGGACCACGGTAGTGACGCCGGCGCATCACCCGCCGACCGCCGACGTCGCGGCCACACTGCGCGACGCGCTGCGCCATCCGGTGGCCGGCCCGCCGCTGCGGGCGGTGATCAGGCCGGGCCAGCAGGTCGCGGTCTCGCTGTGCGACATCACCCGGCCGCAGCCCCGGCCGGCCATGCTGGCTGCCCTGCTCGATGAGCTGGAGGGCATCATCGCCCCCGCCGACCTCACCGTCCTGGTGGCCACCGGCACGCACCGCGGCAACACCGGCAGCGAGCTGCGCGAGATGCTCGGCGAGCACTTCGCGGCGACCCTGCGGGTCATCAATCACGACGCCCGCGACCCAGACATGCTCACCTGGTGCGGCACGCATGGCGCGGGCGTGCCGGTCTGGCTGAACCGGCACTGGGCCCAGGCAGACGCGCGGATCACGACCGGCTTTGTCGAGCCGCACTTCTTCGCCGGCTTCAGCGGCGGCCCCAAGCTCGTGGCGCCGGGCCTGGCCGGCCTGGAGACCACGCTGACCTTGCACGACGCCTCGCGGATCGGCAGCGACCAGGCGACCTGGGGCATCTGCGAGGGCAACCCGGTGCACGACGATGTCCGCGCGATCGCCGCCGCCACCGGCGTGGACTTCGCCCTCGACGTGGTGCTCAACAGTGAGCAGCAGGTCGTCGCGGCCTACGGAGGTGAGGTGCTGGCGATGCACGCCGCCGCCCGCGCCGCTGTCCGGGACGTCTCGATGCGCCCGGTCGACGGGCTGTTCGACGTCGTGGTGACCAGCAACTCCGGATTCCCCCTGGACCAGAACCTGTACCAGGCGGTCAAGGGCATGTCAGCCGCGGCCACCATCGTGAAGCCGGGCGGCCTGATCATCTGCGCCGCCGAGTGCGCGGACGGCTTTCCCGAGCACGGCTCGTTCCGCGGCGTGCTCGCCTCCGAGTCGTCACCGCGGCGGCTGCTGGCCGCCATCGCGGCGCGGCCGCGGACGGTGCCGGACCAGTGGCAGGTCCAGGTGCTGGCCCGGGTGCTCAGCCGCGCCCGGGTAGGGGTCCATAACGCGACGCTCTCCGACGCGGACCTGCGCACCGCGCACCTGTTCGCCGTTCCCGACATTTCCGCGGCCGTTGACGCCGAGCTGGCGGCAGCCGGCCCGGACAGCCGGGTCTGCGTGCTGCCGGAGGGCCCGCAGACCATCCCGTTCGTCCGGGCTCCGGCCCTGGCGCCCGGTGCGTGATCTCGATGGCTGACCAGCGGCTAGCGGAGCAGCACAGCCGGCTGACCAGCCGACTGCTCCAGGAGGACCGGGTCATCACCGCGTTCTCCGGCGGCGCCGATTCGGCGCTGCTGGCGGTGGTAGCCCATCAGGTGCTGGGCCGCGGCGCGCTGGCCGTGACGGCGGTTTCGGCGAGCCTGCCGGCGACCGAGCGAGCCGCGGCGCGGGATTTCGCCCGCGCTCAGGGCCTGCCGCACGCCGAGGTCTGCACCGACGAGCTGGACCGGCCGCAATATGTGCGCAACGGCGCGGACCGCTGCTTCCACTGCAAGTCCGCGCTGCTGGATGCGATCACCCCGCTCGCCACGGCGATGGGCGCCGCGGTAGCGCTGGGCACCAACCTGGACGACCTGTCCGACTACCGGCCGGGCCAGCAGGCCGCCGCGGCGGCCGGGGCCGTGTTCCCGCTCGTCGACGCCGGCCTGACCAAGGCAGACGTCCGCGCGCTCAGCCGGGAGCTGAGGCTGCCGACCGCCGCCAAGCCGGCGGCGGCGTGCCTGTCCTCGCGGGTCGCCTACGGCGACCCGGTCACGCCCGGGCTGCTGGCGCGGATCGAGCTGGCCGAGGACGCGTTGCATGAGGCGGGCTTCGCGCGCTGCCGGGTGCGTGCGCACGCCCAGGGCAGCGTCGCCCGCATCGAGGTGCCGGCCGAGGATCTGGAGGGCGTGCTGAGGCGGCGCGAGCAGCTCGCCGTGCTGGTGGCCGCGGCCGGATTCACGTTCGTGACCCTCGACCTGGCGGGGCTGCGCAGCGGCAGCATGAACGCGCTGCTGCCGCTCACCGTCGTGCGCGGGACATTCTGAGTGGGCGCGGACCGCCCGGTGGCCAGCCGCGCGCTGTCGCTCGGCTTCGCCACCGTCGACCTGGATAGGCAGGACCGCCAGGGACTGCCTGAGGTCGTGTACGCGCCGGGCAAGCAGCCGGCCCAGATCGCCGCCATCGCCGCCGCGCTGCTGGCGCGGACTGACGGCCCGGTACTCGTCACGCGCCTGGAGCCAGCCGCCGCCGAGGACGTCACCGCGGACGTTGCCGCGGCTTTCCGGCAGCCAGACGGCAGCGGGCCGGCCGGGACCTACGACCGGAACGCGCGCCTGATGTGCTGGCGCCCGGCGCAGCCGGGCGAGTGGACCGTCGCGATCGTCACCGCCGGGACGGCCGACGGCCCGGTCGCCGATGAGGCCGCTGCCGTGGCGCGTGGCGTCGGCCTGCGCGTCAGCGAGTTCCGCGATGTCGGCGTGGCCGGCCTGCACCGGCTGCTGACCGTGACCGACGACATCCGGGCGGCCGATGTGGTGATCGTGATCGCCGGCATGGAGGGTGCCCTGGCCAGCGCCGTGGGCGGCCTGGTCGGTGCCCCGGTCGTCGCCGTGCCCACCTCCACCGGGTACGGCGCGGCGCTGGACGGCATCACGGCGCTGCTGGGCATGATGACGTCCTGCGCGGCCGGTATCTGCGTGGTCAATATCGACTCCGGCTTCGGCGCCGCGATGGCCGCCTACCGGCTGACCTTCGCGCTCCGCCGCCGGACGGGCTGAGCCGCGGATGCCGACCTCACCATGATCGTCTGGCTGAACCCGTTCGCCGGGATCTCCGGCGACATGCTGCTAGGCGCCCTGCTCGACCTCGGCGCGCCGCTGACGGAGGTGCGGGCGGCCATCGCGTCCACCGGCATCACCGGCTGGGAACTGACCGCCGAGCCGGTGCGGCGTTCTGGCGTGCGAGCCTGCCAGGCGCGCGTCGTTACTACCGACCGGGTGCCGCGGCGACGCGCGGCCGAGCTGATCGCCATGGTCGGCGCGGCCCGGCCCGCGCCGGTGGCGGCGCTGGCCACCGCGGCCGTCACGGCGCTGGCCGAGGTCGAGGCGCGGATCCACGGTGTTGCCGTCCCGGATGTGCACCTGCACGAGCTCGGCGGCATCGACACGGTCGCCGACACCGTGGGCGTGGCCGCCGCACTGCACGCGCTCGGCATCACGCAGATCTGGTCGGCGCCCGTCGCGCTCGGCACGGGTGTCATCGTCACGGCGCACGGCCAGCTGCCCGCCCCGGCGCCCGCGACCGTGGCGCTGCTCGCAGGCGCGCAGGTCACCGGCGCGGGTGCCATCGGCGAGACAGTCACGCCGACCGGCGCGGCGCTCCTGCGGGCGACAGGCTGCCGGTACGGCGCACCGCCGCCGATGCGACTGGTCGCCGCTGGCTACGGGGCCGGGACCCGGGATGTTCCCGGACGCCCGAATGTGCTGCCCGCCATGCTCGGCGCGCCAGCGCCCGGGCGCGAGCCCGGCGACGGGCTCCCTTTCAGCCCGGACGATGACCGGACGCAGACGTTGTCCATGGTCGAGACGACCGTCGACGACGTGACTGGCGAGGTGCTCGGCACGCTGCCCGGCCTCCTGCTCGCCGGCGGCGCGCTCGACGCCTGGCTCACCCCGGTGACCGGCAAGAAGGGCCGGCCCGCTCAGGTCATCACGGCCATGTGCGATCCCGCCGCGGCCGACGCTGTCGAGTCGCTGCTGCTGCGCGCGACCGGCAGCCTCGGCGCCCGCCGTTACGCGGTTCAGCGCCGGGCGCTCCCCCGCACGACCACCGAGGTCGTCGTGGCGGGTCACCGGATCCGCGTCAAGGTCGGCCCGCACGGCGCCAAGCCCGAGCACGAGGACGTGGCTGCCGCCGCGCTCGCCGTCGGCCTGCCGATCGGCGCCGTCGCAAGTCAGGCCATCATCGCGCTCGCCGAGCTCGCCGTGGATGCGGAGGATGCGGAGGATGCGGACCGGCCCGACGCCTGACCGCCGCCCCTCCAGCCCTCGCCTGGCGGCGGGCCCGGTCCGTAGCGCCTACATCTGACTGCGAGCCACCTAACAAGTCCGCACGGCCCTATCGTCCCTAGACACCGGGCCAGGAGTCAGTTATACATCGGATGTCTGTACGGAGAGTCTTACGTCGCCGCAGCCGGAGGTCCCGCCGATGCCAGCACCTGCTGCCCTGAGCGCGGAGTGAGCGCGGAGTGAGCGCGGGGTGAGCGCGGGGTGTGCGCGGGGTGTGCGCGGGGTGTGCGCGGGGTGTGCGCGGGGTTGAGCGTTTCCGTTATGTCCATCATGGCGCCGCGGCCTTGCGCCGCGGCCGCCTCCGGCGTCCACGGGCGGTACTGATGACCAAGATCATCGGCTTCGACACCTACGATGTGCGCTTTCCCACGTCCCGCAACCTCGACGGCTCGGACGCGATGAACGCGAGCCCGGACTACTCGGCCGCCTACCTGGTCGTGCGGACCGATGACCCCGATGCGCTCGCCGGGCACGCCTACGTCTTCACGATCGGACGAGGCAACGACATTCAGCTCAACGCCGTTCGCGCGCTCGAGCCATTCCTGGCCGGCCAGGACCTCGACGAGACGCTCGACGACCTCGGCGGGCTGTCTCGCCGGCTGGTGGGCGACAGCCCGCTGCGCTGGCTCGGCCCGGAGCGCGGTGTCGTGCACATGGCCATCGGCGCGGTGCTGAACGCCTGCTGGGACCTGGCCGCGCGGCGGGCCGGCCTGCCGCTGTGGCGGCTGCTGGCCGGCCTGATGCCCGAGCAGATCGTGGACCTGGTCGACTTCCGCTATCTCAGCGACGCGCTGACCAGGGACGAGGCGCTCGAACTGGTGCAGCGCGGGGCCGCTGGCCGGGCCGGGCGCATCGCCGCGCTGGAGCGCGACGGCTACCCCGCTTACTCGACGACGCCCGGCTGGCTGGGCTACTCCGACGAGCGACTGGCCGCCCTGAGCGCCGAGGCGGTGGCCGACGGCTTCACGCAGATCAAGCTCAAGGTCGGCGTCCGCGTCGCCGACGACGTCCGGCGCATCGGGATCGCCCGCGAGGTGGTCGGCGACCAGGTCGCCATCGCGCTCGACGCCAACCAGGTCTGGGACGTGCCGACGGCGATCTCCTGGATGCGTGAGCTTGCCCCCCTGCGCCCCGCGTGGATCGAGGAGCCGACCAGCCCGGATGACATCCTCGGGCTGGCCCGGATTCGCCGCGAGATCGCCCCGGTCCGCGTCGCGACCGGGGAGCACGTCTCCAACCGGGTGGTCTTCAAGCAACTGCTGCAGGCGGGGGCCATCGACGTCATGCAGATCGACGCGTGCCGGGTGGCGGGGGTCAACGAGAACATCGCCAACCTGCTGCTGGCGGCCAAGTTCGGCGTGCCCGTCTGCCCGCACGCCGGCGGCGTCGGCCTCTGCGAACTGGTGCAGCACCTGGCGATGTTCGACTACGTGGCGCTGTCCGGCACGACGCAGGGGCGCATGATCGAGTGGATCGATCACCTGCACGAGCATTTCGTGACCCCGGCCTCGGTGCGGCACGGGCGCTACCGGACGCCCCTGGCACCGGGCGCCTCGACCGAGATCCGGCCCGCGTCGGTGGCCGAGTTCTCGTTCCCGTCCGGGGGTGCCTGGCTCGGGTAGCGGGAACGCGGGTCGCGCTGGAGACCGCGCGGACGGCGGGCGGCGGGGCGGCGGAGCGGCGGAGCGGTTACGGGACCGAGGCCAGCCACTGCTCGACGTTGGCGATGTGCACCGTGGCCCAGGAACTGGCCACATCCGGATCACGCGACGCGAGCGCGTCGAGGATCGCCCGATGCTCGGCCAGGGTGCGCTCCCGGGCCCCCGACTGCGTCAGGCCGCGCCAGACGCGTGCGCGGGTCGTCGGCGCGGAGATGGTCTCCAGCAGGGAGCAGAGCACCGAGTTCCCGGAACTCGCGGAGATCCGCCGGTGAAACTCCAGGTCGTTGGCGACGAGATCGCCGGCCTCCGGATGCGGCCCGAGGCTGTCGAGGAGCTCGCGGAGCGCCTCGATCTCGCTGTCGCTGATGTGCTCGGCGGCCATCGCGGCGGCCGCCGGCTCCAGGATGCGCCGGACGCGCAGGAACTCCAGCACGCTGGCGTCCCGGTGGAAGTCGACGATGAAGTTCAGCGCCTCGAGCATGACGGCGGGCTCCAGGCTGGTCACGTACGTCCCGTCGCCCTGGCGGACATCGAGAATGTTGATCAGCGCGAGGGCCCGGACTGCCTCCCGCAGCGAACTGCGGGACAGCCCCAGATCCGCGGCCAGGTCGGCTTCCCTGGGCAGCCGGTCCCCGGCGCGCAGCGCCCCGGAAACGATCATCGACTTGATCTTCTCGATCGCCTCATCGGTCACCGCCACGGCCAGGCCCTCCGCATACACCTCGTCCGCTGCGCGGCAACCCTGGTCCGGTGATCTCCGCCGTCGCGGGAAGATCCGATGTTTGCCCTGATTATCGCACACGCCCTCGGCGACGGATCAGCTCGCGAGCGCCTCCGGCCGGCGCAGACGGCAGACGGCAGACGGCAGACGGCAGACGGCAGACGGCAGACGGCAGGAGCCGAACATCCCGCAAGAGACCTAACTAAAGATCGGCGCAGCGGCAGAATGGCCGACAGTGACCGCGCCTCCCGCGGCTGCGGGAGGCGGCCCCGCCGGGCCAGTGGACTCAGGAGAGACGCGCGATGGCCAGACGCCCGCTGCAAGTCGCCCTTGTCACCGTGACGACGGCCGTGGCCCTGGTGCCCCTGATCCTGGCGGCGCCCGGCCTGGCCGCCGCCAGCCCCGCCAGCCCCGCCAGCCCCGCCAGCCCCGCCAGCCCCGCCGCCGCCCTCGGCCCGGCCGGGCCGTGGCACTGCTCGGCTGGCGCGCACACGCTGGCCCAGCCCGGCTCCCGCATGTATCCCGAGACCGGCAACGGCGGCTACATCAGCCTGCACACCGTCGTGCACCTGGTCTATGACGCCCGGGCCAACCGGTTCGCGCGGGGCAACCATGTCATCCTCACCGACCGCGCGACGCAGTGCCTGACGAGCTTCAGCCTGGACCTGGAGCGCAGGTCGGCGGACACCACGGCGGGGCCCGACCTGACGGTGGGGGCGGTCACCGTCAACGGGCGGCCAGCCAGCTTCCGGTTCGTCCAGCCGACCTATCCCGGAGATCCCCGCGGCCAGAATGACCCCAGCCCGCTGGCCCACGAGGCGTCCCAGCTCAACCCCGTCGGCGGCCCGCTGCACAACCCGCTGCCGCCGGCCTGCACGCCCGAGCTGACCTCCACCAGCGCGGCGAGGCAGAACTCCGAGAACGGCACCCAGTGCCCGGCCAACAAGCTGGTGATCACGCCGCGCAAGGCGATCCCCGGCGGCTCCCGCTTCACCGTCTCGGTCAGCTACACCGGCAGGCCCGGCGTGCACCACGACGGCGACGGGACCACCGAGGGCTGGTTCCGCTCCAGCGACGGCGGGTTCGTGACGACCGAGCCGGTTGGCACCGAGGACTGGATGCCGCTGAACGACTACCCGGCCGCCAAGCCCACCTACGACTTCTATGACACCGTCGGCGCCGGGGAGACGGCGGTCGCCAACGGCGTGCTCGACTCCCGGACGGCCCTCCGGCCGGACGCGCAGTTCCCGCGCGGCTCGGTGACCTGGCACTGGCACTCCCGCGCGCCCATCGCCAGCTACCTCGTCGAGGACAGCATCGGCAAGTACCACCTGACCGAGCGGACCGCGGCGGGCGGCATCCGGTACTACGAGGCGCAGGACACCTCGATCAGCGCGAAGCAGCAGCAGCTGAACCTCGCGATCATGGACAGGCAGGAGGACATCACCAGGTTCGAGAGCCAGTTCAGCGGGCCCTTCCCGTTCACCTCCGACGGGGTCATCATCGGAACGCCGCCGGCCAGCTTCGAGGAAGAGATGCAGACGATGATCGCCTTCGCAGACGGGGTGATCGACACCGACACGCTCTACCACGAGAACATGCATCAGTGGTGGGGTGACCACGTCAGCGAGAGCGGCTACGCCATGACCTTCTACAAGGAGGGCCTGGCGACGCTGGGCGAGTTCCTGTACGCGGCGCGCCGGGCGCAGACCGCGGCCGGCGGGCCGGGCACCGCCGCGGGCCGGGCCGCGTTCCAGGCGAGCCTGGTTCATCAGTTCAATGCGCTCTACGCCAGCGGCAGTGGCTTCTGGGCGGCCGCGCCGTCCAACCCGACGCCGTACGACCTGTTCAACGAGGATCCGACTTATGCCCGGCCGGGCATCACCTACATCGCGCTGCGACAGATCCTCGGGGCCGGGAACTTCAGCCGGGCGCTGCGGCAGATCCAGCGCCAGTACGGCGGGCGTAGCATCACCGAGCCCGAGCTAGAGGCGGCCTTCCGGCAGTGGCTGCCCAACCCGAGCGCTGCGTGCGGGGCCCAGCTCAGCCGGTTCTTCGCGCAGTGGTTCGACACCGCCTATCCGCGCGGCGGCGGCACGAGCCGGCCGGCGATCACCGGGCCCGGCCTGGCCGGGCCCGGGTTCTACGACGTCGCCGGATGCACCCGCGGCTAGCGCCGCCTGGCTGCTCCGGGCCGGGCCCGCCACGAGGTGCCGTTATCCGCTTATTGACGCCGAGATCCCGACGTCAGTACGATTCAAGGGAGTGAGAAATCGATTACAGAGTAGTGGCCAGATGGTGGCTAACCAGGTGATGGCTAAAGGGGTGCACCAGTGAGCGAGTACGGCCTCGCGCCGGGCGTCGGCGGATTGTCACGGCTGGTCAGCGCGCAGTCGCGAGCAATCTCGCCGGAGAACCCGACGGGCGGCAAGGGAACGGCCGCCAGCGCCGTCGACGGCGCGGCCGCGGCCTGCGCGCGCGACCTGGGGCCAGGCTGGAAGGTCTCGCCATACGTCCACGTCCCGGCCGGCTCGACGTTCGAGCTCGCCGACATCGCCGGCCCCGGAGTCATCCGGCAGATCTGGCTCACCCCGGCCGGCTGCGCCTGGCGCCACCTGATCGTCCGGATGTACTGGGACGGCCAGGAGCAGCCGTCGGTCGAGTGCCCGCTGGGTGACTTCTTCGCGGCCGGATGGGGCGGGTTCGCCTGGAGCGGCCCGGCCCAGGTCTCGTCCCTGGCGGTCTGCGTCAACCCCGGCAGCGCGCTCAACTGCTTCTGGGAGATGCCCTTCCGCGCCAGCTGCCGGATGACGCTGGAGAACGTCTCGGCCGACGATGCCCGGCTCTACTACCAGGTGAACTACGAGCTGTGCGAGGTAGCGGCGGACGCCGCGTACTTCCACGCCCAGTTCCGGCGCAGCAACCCGCTGCCCGACAAGACCGACCACGTCATCCTGGACGGGGCCGCCGGGCAGGGTCACTACGTCGGCACCTACGTGGCCTGGGGCTCGCACAGCAACGGCTGGTGGGGCGAGGGGGAGCTCAAGTTCTACCTCGACGGCGATGATCAGTGGCCGACGATAGCGAGCACCGGCACGGAGGACTACTTCCTCGGGTCCTATAACTTCTGGCGCAACGGCCGCTATCAGACGTTCACCACGCCATACTCGGGACTGCCGCAGGCCATCATCCCGGACGGGAGCGATCCGGGGTTCACTCAGAGCAGGTTCGGCATGTACCGCTGGCACCTCACCGACCCGATCAGGTTCGGGGCCGACCTGCGGGTCACGATGCAGGCGCTGGGCTGGCGCTCGGGGGGCCGTTACCTGCCACTGCGCGATGACATTGCCAGCGTGGCCTTCTGGTACCAGACCCTGCCGACGGCGCCCTTCCCGGCACTTCCCGACGCCGACGGACTGGAGATCATCTAGCCATGCGACGTCCCTGGTCAGCGACCTATGAGCAGCAAGCCGACTCGCGGGGCAGGTGCCTGCCGGGCCGGCAGGCACCACGTTGACACGCCCGCCGGTCCATTTCTAGGATACGGGTAATCGATATCTCAGGGAGTCAGATGCCGCAGCGCGAGGACGCTGCCCCGCTTGGGGAGCGGCCCCGGCCGGCCCGTATCCGCGACGTCGCCGAGCTGGCGTCGGTGTCCGTCGCGACCGTGTCCCGGGTGCTCAACGGCGATCCCAACGTGGACGGCGAGCTCCGCGAGCGGGTGCGCGCCGCCGTGGCCCAGCTTGGTTACCGGCCCAACCGGCTGGCCCGTAACCTGCGCCGCCAGCAGATGGACGCCATCGGCATCGTCGTGCCCGACATTGAGAACCCGCACTTCGCCGAGATGGTCCGGATCATCGAGGTCACCGCGCTGGCGCAGGGCTACCGGGTCCTGGTCTGCAACACCGACGAGGACCGGGACCGGCAGGCCGCCTGCCTGCGCATGCTCGCGGACGAGCGGGTCAGCGGGATCGTGCTCTCCCCCTCCGACCCGGCCGGCAGCATCGACCAGCTGCGGGACCTGAGCATCCCCGTGATCGCCATCGACCGCGCCCTGACGCAAGTCATCACCGACACGGTGGTGGCCGACAACGTCCCGGCGGTCCAGGCCGCCACGCAGCGGCTGATCGACGCCGGGCACCGCAGCATCGCCTTCGTCGGCGGCCGGTCCGAGGTCGAGACGGGCAGCGAGCGGCAGGAGGGCTACCTCGGCGCCATCGAGAGCGCCGGGCTGCGGCCGGTGCTAGCCAACGGCGGATTCCGCCGCGACGCCGCGCGGGCTTCCGTCACCGCCTTGCTGAACCGCGCGGACCCGGCCACCGGCCTCGTCGTGGCCAACAACCTGATGGCCCTCGGCGCCCTGTGCGCCATCCGCGACTGCGGCCTGCGGATCCCCGACGACATCGCCGTCATCGCCGTCGATAACCCGCCCTGGGCCGAACTGCTGGCTCCCCCGCTCACGGTCCTCGCCCAGCCGATCCGGGCCATGGCGACCCAGGCCGTCGACCTGCTGCTGCGGCGGCTGCGCGGCGAGCAGTTCGACGCCGTCCGCAATGTCTACCCGCTGGAGCTGATCGTCCGCCGCTCCTGCGGCACCGGCCCGCCGGACTGACCACCTCATCGGCACTCCCGTCTACCGGCACTGACCACTGGAAAGGGCCCCCCATGGCACGCATCGCGCTGGCTACCGCTTCCGACGGCCGGGACTTCGTCCACGCGGAGGTGGGCCCCTTCGGCCTGGATGTGCAGAACCGGCTAGCGACCGCGCTACGCGAGCGAGGCCACGAGGTGCTCACCGCGGAGGGCGACCTGAGCTCCAACACCGAGGCGGTGCGGCTGGGCCGCGAGCTGGCCGCGGCTCATCCCGACCTCACGCTGATCAACTACCCGGTCTGGGCGTTTCCGCACTTCTCGCTGCTGTTCGCCAGCCAGGGCAGCGGACCGCTGGCGCTGTTCTCCAACATCGACCCGCAGTATCCGGGCATGGTCGGCATGCTGGCCGCCGGGGGTGGCTTCGACCAGGTCGGCCGCAAGCACAGCCGCGTGTGGGGCGATACGGCCGACCCTGCGGTCATCGACCAGATCAGCCGGCTCGCGCTGGCCGCAGGCGTCACCCAGGGCCTGCGCGGCGCCACGTTCGGGCGGATCGGCGGCCGGCCGATGGGCATGTACACGACGGTGGCCAACACCGATCAGTGGATGTCGAAGTTCGGCATCGACATCGAGGACATCGACCAGTATGAGCTAGTCCGCCGCGGGTCGGCGGCGGACCCGGCTGCGACCCGGGCGGGCCGGCTCTGGCTGGAGAAGCACGCGGGCGGCGTGCACTACGACGGTGTCAAGCTCACCCCCGACCTGCTGGAGCGCCAGATTGGCGTGTACTACGCGGCCCGAGAGCTGATCGACGAGTGGAAGCTGGACTTCTGCGGGATCAAGGGCCAGCCGGAGATGACCAACAACTGGTGCACGATGGACATCGCCGAGGCATTCCTCAACGACCCCTACGACTGGGATGGCCCCAAGCAGACCGTGGTGTGCTCGACCGAGTCCGACATGGACGCCGCCCTGACCATGCAGATACTCAAGGGACTGTCGGGCACGCCGGTGCTGTTCGCCGACGTCCGGCACTACGAGGCCAGCCTCGGCATCTGGGACCTGTGCAACTCCGGGCAGCACGCGACCTGGTTCGCCGCTCGCAGCGACGACCCGGCGGAGAACCTGGCGAAGGTGCACCTGTACCCCGAGGTGCTGTACTTCCCGGCGGGCGGCGCGTCCGTTCATCATGTCGCGGCGCCGGGCGAGATGACCTTCGCCAGGCTGACCCGGCTGTCGGGGCGCTACCGCATGCACATCCTGCGCGGCGAGTTCGAGCAATTCGACGACCAGACCACCGAGCGGCTGGCCCGCCAGTCGACGTTCGAGTGGCCACACGCGTTCGCCCGGTTCACGGCCAGCGCGCAGGAGTTCCTCACCCGCTTCAGCGCCAACCACATTCATGCCGTGCCGGGCGACTACACCGCGGAACTCCAGGCCGTGTGCCAGTACCTCGACATCGACGTCGATGTGATCGGCGACATCAGCTAACCGGCCCAGCCGCGCGACTCCCGAGGGAAGGCAGGCGGCTGGATGACGGGGGTCTTGCTCGTGGTCTGCGTCTGCGCGGGCGTCCTGCGGGAGACCCTGGGCGCCGTCACCGAGGCTGTACGTCAAGATCGCTGATGACCTGGGAGTCGAGGCCACCCGCGCAGATCTCGCCGACAAGATCCGCGCGCTACGCCGACGCGCAGGCGGCCTTCCTGGTCGCCGCAAGGTGGCTGGCCGACGCGCTGCGCAAGCTCCGCGAGGAGGGTGCAGCTCTCGCCAAGATAGGAACTACCAGTCTGGGCCGGTGCGTACTCGGCGGTTCCTGACGTTTGGGGGTTCACTCTGCTGACCGGCATACTCGCGCAGTTCTCGGCGCAACTGACGCAGCCCGTCCAGAACGCTCGTTGTGACGGCTGCCTCCAGCCGAGGACGGTTGCGCGAGAATTCTTCGACGATAACAGCCGGAACAAGCAGCTCCAGCTTGTTCTGAAACATCAAGACACGCAGGGGCACTATCCACTTCTGGCCATCCCGGCTCGTGGCTAAATCAAGCCATACTGATGTATCTACCAGGAGTCGCGGCCCGTCGATCTACGAAGAGCCCGATGGCGGCAAGCCCGTGATGACGCCAAGGGATAGTGGGCGGACCAAGCAGGCCGACGATGACGCGATCCGGCTGGAGGGCGCGGTGGCCGTTACCGGCGCTGTCAGCGACCCAGCGTGGGAGGGCATCTCGGAGCGGATCGCGACCATCAGCCAGAACGCCCGCGCCGCCCAGGCGAGACTCAACGAGCTGAGCGGCATACGGATTCTGAGGCACGCCGTGCAGCAGCAGTCCCGGAAGCCGAGAACGCCTGACCTGCCCCGACGCGAGCGGCCAGGGTAGGTGCCGCGGACGGGTGCTAGCCTAGGCGGGCCAGCCAGTGGCCTGTGCTGGGCCTATTGCCCGGCCTGTTCACGCCGTGTGCTGGAACGCCCCGGCAATGTGGGGCGCGACTGGTCGGCATGGACGAGTCATGGCCTCGGATTCCCGCAGCGGCGTGGTCGCTGATCATGGTGGAGGGCCTGATGGAGCAGCCGGTGCCTTTCATCAGCCGCGTGCGCCTGCGGAACTTCAAGAGCATCGCCGCCTGTGATGTGAGCCTGGGTCCGCTGACGATGCTGGTCGGCCCCAACGGCAGCGGCAAGAGCAACTTCATGCAGGCGCTGGCGCTGCTGGGCCGGGCCGTGAGCACGACGCCGTCCGAGGCCGTCACGGAGCTGGAAGGCCTGGATGAGATTGTCCGTCGGGTGCCAGCGGCGGAGCGGTCGTTCAGCATTGACGTCGAGGCTACGGTCCCCACGATTGGCCAGTCTGAGCCTTGGGCAACGGCCGAGTACGGATTTGAGATCGGCTATCCAAGTCGACGCGGATTGCGCACCCTTGAAGTGATTCGTGAGACATGCGAATTGCGCTTGGGCAAGCAGTCCTGGCGGTTTGACGTCGATCGAGGCGCCGTACACGAGAAGCCACGGGCCCGCAGGTCGCGTGATATTCAGCCTGACCGGCTGTACCTGCCGTTCGCGGGCATTGAGAAGGCCTTCGCGTCGCTGCCTCTCGAGCTGAGTGGCATGCGGTTCTACAGCTTCGCGCTGGACACGCTTCGTGAGCCGGGTCGGCCGTCCGAGGGAGCCATCCTTGACTCCCGAGGAGAGCATCTTAGCGATGTCATCGGTGCCCTTGCTGCTGTTGACCCTGAGCTCAAGAGCCGTGTAGATGCCTACCTGAATGCGGCAGTGCCTGGGATCGACGGCGTGGACTCGTATCCCGTCGGCGGATACACGACCCTGGTGTTCCGGGCGAGCGTCGGCCCTGATGATGCGGACATCGCGTTCGCGCCAACGGCGATCTCGGATGGCACGATCCGTGCGGCTGCCGTCCTGGCTGCCATATTCCAGCCTGCGGTGGCAGACGGTCGCATCTCTCTCATTGGGATTGAAGAGCCGGAAATCGCCCTGCATCCCGCTGCGGCCGGCGTCCTGTTCGACGCGCTTTCAGAGGCGAGCGAGCAGGTGCAGATTGTCGTGACCACCCAGAGCCCGGACCTGCTTGACCGTGATGACCTAGATGTGTCCACGGTACGAGCGGTGAGCATGGAGGATGGCGTGACTCGGATCGGGGAGATCGACCGGGCCAGCCGGCGGATCGCCGCCGAGAAGCTCTACACGCTCGGGGAGCTCATGCGTGGCAATCAGCTTTCCCCGGCGCCTCCGGCTCCTGGCCAGGAGGCGGAGGCCTGACCGATGTCAGGGTCAATGGTGACGATCGTGCCGATCGTCGAAGGCGAGGGCGAAAGACGGGCTCTCCCGAAGCTGCTCCACCGGCTTGCGCGCGAAGTGTCGATCTTAACTTGCTGACTCCGGAGCCGTGGAGGGTTTCTCGGGGTGGCAACTGCTGAGCGGTTAGCACCCGATGACGCTCACCAGCGCTATATAGTGGCTGCGTGAACCTCAAGGAGTGGGCTGCGCGGCAGGGCGTCGGATACGCGACCGCGCGCCGCTGGTTC
>Ga0307373_10008724_pt1 | contig 15341 bp, 15 predicted proteins | sample OX2MG_FD_202534 | JGI IMG/M metagenome (GOLD analysis project Ga0307373, IMG submission 202534) | Soil microbial communities from Risofladan, Vaasa, Finland - OX-2 | ecosystem: Environmental > Terrestrial > Soil > Coastal area > Acid sulfate soil | place: Finland: Risofladan, Vaasa | collected... | reverse complement strand
TATCCCTCCATGTACCGGGACAAGCTCTTCACCATGCGTCAGTTCGCCGGCTTCGGCAGCGCCGCTGAGACCAACCAGCGCTATCGCTTCCTGCTCGCCGAGGGCCAGACCGGACTCTCGGTGGCCTTCGACCTGCCCACCCTGATGGGGAGGGACTCCGACGATCCCGCGGGGCAAGGCGAGGTTGGTCGCTGCGGGGTCGCCATCGACTCGCTGGAGGACATGGACCAGCTGCTGGCCGAGATCGACCTGGCCAAGGTCACGACCTCGATGACGATCAATTCGCCGGCGGCGGTGATGTTGGCCATGTACGTCGCCGTGGCCGAGCGCCGCGGGGTCCCGCTGGAGAAGCTGGGGGGCACTCTGCAGAACGACATCCTGAAGGAGTACATCGCCCAGAAGGAGTACATCTTCCCCCCCCAGCCCAGCCTCCGACTGGTGACCGACGTGATCGCCTTCTGCGCCCACCACGTGCCCAAGTGGCACCCGGTCTCGATCTCCGGATATCACATCCGGGAGGCGGGTTCCACCGCTGTTCAGGAGCTTGCCTTCACTCTCGCCGACGGGTTCGCCTACGTCGAGGCGGGGGTCCGGGCGGGCCTGGCCGTCGACGAGTTCGCGCCCCAGCTGAGCTTCTTCTTCAACAGCCACGTCGACTTCTTCGAGGAGGTGGCCAAGTACCGAGCCGCGCGCCGGATCTGGGCCCGGCGGATGCGGGGCACTTATGGCGCCCGCGACGAGCGCTCCTGGCTGCTCCGCTTCCACACCCAGACCGCCGGCTGCTCCTTGACCGCTCAGCAGGTGGAGAACAACATCGCCCGCACCGCCTTGGAGGCTCTGGCTGCGGTGCTCGGAGGCACCCAATCGCTGCACACCAATGCCATGGATGAGGTGCTCGCACTGCCCACCGCCAAGGCCGCCCAGATCGCCCTTCGCACCCAGCAGATCATCGCCTTCGAGACCGGGGTGGCCGCCACCATCGATCCCTTGGGGGGTTCGTTTTTCGTCGAGGACCTGACCAACCGGATGGAGATGGAGGCGGAGGCGTATTTCGCCGAGATCGATGCCCGGGGCGGGGTGCTCGCCTGCATCGAATCGGGATTCTTCCAGAGCGAGATCGCCGACGCCGCCTTCCGCTACCAGCAGCAGCTCGACCGGGGAGAGCGGATCGTGGTCGGGGTCAACGCCTTCACCTCGGCCGAGGACGTCGCGCCGCCTTTGCTGCAGATCGATCCGGCGGTCGAGGCGGAGCAGATCGCCCGCCTGGCCAACGTGCGCCGGGATCGCGACGGCGAGGCGGTGCGTCTGCGCCTGGAGGCGCTGCGCGAGGCGGCCCAGGGCCCGGAGAACCTGATGCCCAAGATAATCGACGCGGTCAGGGCGCTCTGTACCGAGGGTGAGATCACGGCCACCCTGACCGAAGTCTTCGGCGGCTATCGGGAGCCGGCTGTCTTCTAACTCCGGATCCGAGTCATTTGGGGTGCCGGCGCGGCCGTGAGAACTGGCTCAGCCAGCTTTCGGTGTCTCGACTCGAGGGTCGCGGCTTCTCCTCCCCCAAGTCCGGGGTCGAGGTCTCCCGGGCGGGACCACCTGCGCCCCTCGGCTCCAGCTTCTGGATCAGGGCCTGACCCCCAATGGTCACCCCGCCCTGCTGCCGAATCAGGTCGCGCAGCCCGCGGTCACTGGTCGCCACCACGGGGGCGATCCCACCGTGGACGATCCGGGCGGCCAGCTCGACGATCCGCTCGTCGGCGGTCTGGCCGGGATCGGGGTAGAGGACACGCAGCCCGGGGCCGCTGGTTGGCCCCAAGGGTGGAGGGGGCCCGTCGAAGACGAAGGTGATCTGCTCGAATTCATTCCGCAGCGCCGAATTGAGCGCGGCGCTGACCAAGGCCCGCTGGGCGGCGCCGTGGTCTTTGCGGATGAGCCAGGGTCGACTCCGTTCCCAGGCCCAGGCGACATTGGTTCCGTCGACCAGCAGTTCCGACCTGGTCACCGGCGCCCTCTCAGTCGGTTCGCATCGCGAAGGCGGAGCTTCCGGCGACCCCGGAGGCCGGGCCGTGCTCCTCGGACTCGAAGGTGACCAGCCGGTCGGCCAGTGCCTCCAGGCGGCGGCGGAGCGCCGGATCCAGTCCGGAGACACGGGCGGAGTCAGGGTCGATCCCGGTGGCCGCTCCGGCCAGGCCGCCGGCCAGGGCCATAACCCCCGGCCCTGACCCGGCCTGGTTCTCCAACTCCGCCAGGACGCCGTCTAGGTCCGCGGTTCCGGCGCTGGCGTGAATGGCCTGGCTCAGGACTGCCACCGCATCGTCGCCCGGCTCGGGTCCCTCGCCCCTGTCGGGGCGGCGAAAGGCCCGCGCCAGTCGAAGCGGAGCCTCCTCGCGAATCGCCTGGGCAACCCGGGCCAAGCTCTCCTCAAGACTCCGCGTGAGCAGATCGCGAGCCAGCAGGCAGCCCCCGACGGTGGCCATCCGGGAGGTGAGGTCGCTATGGGTGATCGCCGCGCTCTGGTCAGCCCAGAGCTTGAGCCTGGCCCCGTCGCGGCGGGCCGCGACGGCGAGGGGCAGGGCTCGGACCAGGGCTCCGTCGCCACTGCGGTCGGGCACCAGGCGCGCCGTTGCCTCCGCCAGCCCGGCCGCCGGGAACCCCTGCCCGTACAGCCGCAGCGCCTGGCCGGTAACCGAGCCTGGGCGCGGGCCCGGGTCAGTTCCGCGGTCGGACCACCGGCGCAGCACCGATTCGGGGTCGACCCTCTCTTCTGTCGCAACCGACTCGCCTAGGTCGAGAGCCAGGCGAGTCAGAGTCGACTCCCCAGCGACCGCCTCGCCGCAGGCCATGCCCAGGAGGATCGCACGCGACCGCTGGCGCAGCTCGGCGGCGGATATGGCCGGCAGTTCCATCGCCCGACCATCTTGCCAGTCTGGCCCGCCGACGGCTTGTGCCGTGGGGCCAGGCGGGTATCTTCTGGAGATCGGCGCAGACGGAGAATAGTAGCGAGCTTGCCCCGGGCCGAGAGAGCCGCCGGCAGCTGAGAAGGTGGCCCCGGAAACTCGCGAACGACCCTCCCGAGCTGCGAGGAACAACGGCCGCGGCCAACTAAGCCTCGCCGGCCAGCCCCCGTCACCGGGCCAGAGGCTCCGGCTTAGGCCGGAGCGAAGTGCGGTGGCACCGCGGGAACCCTCCCGCCCGCACCCCCAGGGCCGTCCGTCGGGAGGTGCCAGATGACCAGGGTTTGGTCCGATCGCCTGGTCGAGTCCGTCGGTCAGCGCGTCGAGTTGGCCGGCTGGCTGCATCGCCAGCGCCGGCTCGCCCAGGTCACCTTCGTCCTGGTGCGGGATTCCCGGGGACCGTTTCAGGTGGTACTAGATGAGCCCGAACTGCGCGCCGAGTTGGCGACCTGGCCCTCCGAGACCGTGCTCCGGGTCCAGGGGCTGGCCCGGGCGGTGGCGCAGGCTCCCGGGGGGGTCGAGTTGCACGACCCTCGGTTCACCCTGCTCGGCGGCTCCGAGGGGGCACTTCCGTTCGAACTCAGGCGGCCCCGGCTCGACGTGCGCCTGCCGACGCTGCCGGACCACGCCGCCCTGAGTTGGCGCCATCCCCACCAGCGAGCGGTGGGCCGAATCTCCGCGGCCGTGGTCTGGGGATTCCGTCCCGCCCTCGACGCGCGCGGCTTCGTGGAGATCAATACTCCCAAGCTGGTGGCATCGGCCACCGGGGGGGCGCTCACGTCTTCTCGGTCGACTACTTCGGCCGCCCTGCCTTTCTGGCCCAGAGTCCGCAGTTCTACCAGCAGGCGATGGTCGGAGTCTACGAGCGGGTCTACGAGACCGCCCCGGTGTTCCGGGCCGAGCCCCACGACACCTCTCGGCGCCTCGCGGAGTACTACTCCCTGGATGCCGAGTTGGGCTTCATCACCGACCACCGGGATGTCATTGAGCTTCTGGCGGAGGTCCTCCGGGGCATGTTCGCGCCGCTGGCTGACCGGGCTTCCGGAGCCCTTGCGGAGCTCGAGGTTCGACTCCCCGAGTTCCCGAACCAGATTCCCATGATCGACTTCGAGGACGCTCAGCGGCTACTTGCACCGGAGGACCGGCGTCCGAACGAGGGATGGACAGACCTGGATCCCGAGCAGGAGCGCCGACTTGGCGAGTGGGCCGTCCGGGAGTTCGGTTCTGAGCTCCTCTTCGTGGTCGGATACCCGATGGCCAAGCGGCCCTTCTACACCCATCCCGATCCCGAGCGCCCCGGGCGCTCCAACAGCTTCGACTTGCTCTTCAGGGGCCCGGAACTGGTGACCGGCGGGCAGCGCCTGCACCGCTACCAGGACTACCTGAATGTGCTGGCGGGCCAGGATCTCCAGCCATTCCGCGGTTATTTGCAGGCCTTCCGGTACGGGATGCGGCCCACGGCGGCTTCGCCATCGGGCTGGCACGGCTCGTGGCCAAGCTGGCGGGCTTGGGCAATGTCCGTCAGGCGGCCCTTTTCCCGCGCGACGTCAACCGCCTGGAGCCGTAGCCCGGGGCGGCCGGGCTAGCCCAGCTGCAGCACCTGGCCTTGGCCGGTTACCACTACTGACTCCACCAGGCTCCGATCGAGCCAGGGCGTAATCCCGGAGGTGACCTTGGCCCGCGCCTCAAGCCGGATGGTCCCCCGGGCGTCGCGACTCTCGGTGCAGGTCTCCTGGGAGATGTTCTCGAAGTCGGTGGCGTCGACCGCGATCGAGCAACTAGAAGTCGGGGGCGTGCGCAGGACTGTTGGCCTACCCGGAGGCTGCAAGCCCTGGAGTCCATCCCAGGCGCGATGCCCGTTCCAGCAGATCGTGGCGTCGATGGTCAGGGCCGCCCCCAGCCCGGCCCCCAACTCGCGGGAGGCTGCCAGGGTGGCGCAGTCGGCCCCCGTCCAGGTGACGGCCAGGCTGGGACGCTGCTCCGCCCGGGCGGTCCGGGGGGGGAGGAGCGCCACGGCTGCAGTCCAGAGCCCGAAGAAGAGCAGGCCTGCCAGCGCCGGGGTGAGCAGCGGGCGCGCTAATGCCGACCGCTGGCCGGGATCGCCCCCACGGCGACGGACCGTCGCGTCGGCACTCGTCCAGGCCAGGAGCGCAGTCGGTAGCAGGGCGATCAGGAGCAGAAGAGCCACCAGGTAGCGGGGGCCGACCAGGAACGAGAGCGGCTCGCTACCGATCGACCCAGCAGTCACCGGCTCCGCCAGGCCCGCGGCCACCAGGGAGCTGAGCAGGAGCAGGAAGATCCCGATTCCCATCCCCCGGAAGGCCAGGCGGTAGGCTCGGTCGCGGATCGCCGCGTCGCGCTCATCGAGCAGCGCGGAGCGGCGCCAGGCGCGCCACCTGGTCACCTCGCCGAGGGCAACTCCGAGTCCGACCAAGACCGCTGCCAGGAGCACCCCCATGCCACGCAGAGAGGACGGCTCCGGAGCGGCCAGCAGAGCCCAGATCAAGCCCATAGCCACAACCACCACGCGCCCTCCCGTGAGGAACCCTGGGGCGGGGGGCGAGTCGAAGACCTGCGCGCTCAGCGGAGCGCCACCTGCTGTCCGCGCCGATCGACGGCCAGGGTGACCACCAGACGGCGGCGCAGGAAGGCGAGGACTTCCGGCTGCACCCAGGCGGCATAGGTGAACTCCAGGGTCCCGTCGGCGCTGGTGTGGCGGCTGCAGGTGGCCTCCGTGACCGTCACCAGGATCGAGTCGTAGTTCAGGCAGTCACTCCGGTTGAGCCCCCACAGGTAACGAGCCCGTTGCCCGTTCCAACAGATCTGGGCGCGCAGGGGCAGGGCGGCGCTGAACCACACCCCGACCTCGGCCGTGCGCTGATAGTTGGCACATCCCGCGCCCGTCAGGGGTGGTACTGGGGTCTTGGTCAGCGCCGTCTCGCGGGCTGGGAGCAGCAGTACTCCGGCGGCGGAGGCGAGCGGGGCCGCCAGGCTTATCCCGACCATCGCCATGGCGAGCCCCACGACGAGCAGATGGGAACGGCTCGACCGGGGTGCTGGGGTGTGGGCAGCGGGCTCGGTCCAGGCCACGACCAGGGTCGGGAGGCAGATCAGGAGCGCCACCACGACCACGATCGGACCCCCGTCGATAGCCGAGGCTAGCCAGGCGCGGGTCGCCGCGGTGGCCAGATAGGTCACCAGCACGACCACCCCGATAGCACCGGCCAGCAGCAGGTAGGCCGACGAGTACGCTCGATCGCGCAAGGTTCGCTGGCGCTCGTCGAGCCTCGCGGTCGACGCGGCAGTGATCTGCTGGGTCGCCCGCCCCAAGAGGACGTTGCAGAGCGCCAGCCAAAGGACCAGCAGCACGGCGGTGCCGCCCAGCCCGCCGGGGGCAGCGACCATCACCAGGCAGGCAAGGAGCGCCAGCAGGACGAGGACCCGGCGGACGAACCGGCGGCCCAGCCAGGGTCCTGGTCGGGTCGTCACCCGCCGCACCAGGAAGACGGTGGTCACGGCAAAGCCGAGGTAGGCGTAAGTGAGTCCGTAGGACAGCCGGAGCGGACCGGGCAGCGTGACCACCGCTGGGCTCAGCGCCGCCAGCACCAAGACCAGGAGAAGGGGAGGTATCCAGGAGTTCGTCCGTCCGCGGCCGGGTCCCGCGCCCATCACCCATCCTTCATGATCCGGACCCGGTCCGGCGCGTAGAGCTCCTCGCTCATGGGCCTGAAGGGCTCGCGAGAGAAGATCGCCTCGATCGGGAGCTCGAAGAGTTCGGCGAGGCGCAGGGCCAGTTCCAGGCTGGGGTTGTACTCGCCCCGCTCCAGGTAGCCGATGGTCTGGTAGTTGACGCCGACGGCATCTGCCAGCTGGTAGCGGGACAGCTCCCGCTCCGTGCGCAGGACGGCGATCCGGTTGTGGATCCGACCGGGCCCGGCCGCCTCGCCACTTCGTCTTGCCGTCATCGTATGAACTGTAGCATCAATACAACAGAACTACGCACTTTGATGATGTCTGACAGTGGACTAGACTGGAGCCATGAGCGCGAGGCCAGTTCGCATCCTGACCGCTAAGGTCGGCTTGGACGGGCACGATCGGGGCATCAAGGTGATCTCGCGCGCTCTTCGGGACGCCGGAGTCGAGGTGATCTACACGGGTCTCCATCAGACTCCCGCCCAGGTGGTCGAGGCGGCCATCCAGGAGGATGTCGACGGGGTGGGAATCTCCCTGCTCTCCGGGGCCCACATGACCCTCTTTCCCGAGGTGCTCCGCCTGCTCCGCGAGCGCGGCGGGGAGGGGATCGTCGTCTTCGGGGGCGGGATCGTGCCCCCCGACGACGCCGTCAAGCTCAAGGCTCTGGGAGTTGACGAGGTGTTCACCCCAGGAACCAGCATCCGGGCCATCGTGGAGTACGTGGAGCGCCGGTTCGGCCTCCAGCAGGTGGTCGCCGGGACCCGCTGAGGGCGCGATTTGGTACGATCCGGCGGCTTTCGCCGATCTCAATTGGGTCGGCTTCCTGGTCCAGCTGTGCTGGATGGAGAGAGATGGATTTCACGCTCGAGGTGGCGCCGCGCACGACCGTGGGCCGGCACGTCTCCGGGCTGCGCCACCAGGGCCTGGTCCCGGGGGTGGTCTACGGCCACTCGGTCAAGCCGCTCACGGTGGAGATTCCCAGCAAGGACTTCAGCAAGATGTTCCACCGGGCCGGCCGCAGTCACCTGCTCCAGCTGAGGGTCGCCGGGGAGAAGGCTGCCCGCCCGGTCTTGATCAAGGAGCTGCAGATCAACCCGCGCAACTCGGAGCCGGTCCACGTCGACTTCTTCCAGGTCAACCTGCTCGAGAAGCTGACCGTGCACGTTCCGGTGGTGCTGCTCGGCGAGGCGCCCGCCACCCGCTTCAACGCTGGCGAGCTGCTGCACCTGGTCCACCAGCTTGAGGTGAGCTGCCTGCCGGACGCGATTCCCGGCGAGATCGACATCGACGTCTCCGGGCTGGCTGAGATCGATGACGCGATCCGGATCTCCGAAGTCAGGCTGCCCGACGGGGTGGAGCTGGCCGCCGCCCTCGACCCTGAGGAGGTGATCGCCAAGATCGCGGCCCCCAGGGTCCAGGAGGAGGAGGCCGCCCCCGAAGCCGCTGAGGGTGCCGAGGAGCCGGCCGAAGGCGAGGCAACAGGCGAGTCGGAAGCTGGCGCCGAGGGCTCCTAGCCGTCTTTCCGCCCGATCTCCTCTATCCCTTCCGGCGCCGCCGAATCTCCTCGAGCCTGTCCCTGAGCGCGCCCTCCTGGCCGTGCTCCGACGGCTGGTAGTACTCCCGGCCCACCAGCTCGGTGGGGAGGTGGTCCTGCTCCACCAACCCGGTCGGGTCGTCGTGGGCGTACTGGTATCCCGCGCCGTACCCCCGCTGGACATCCCGCCCGGTGACGGCGTTGCGGAGGTGGAGGGGGACCGGGAGGTGGAGCTGGCCGCGGACGTCCTCGGCCGCCTTCCGGTAGGCGTCGTAGACGCTGTTGCTCTTGGGGGCCATGGCCAGGAAGATGGCCGCCTCGGCAAGCGGCAGCCGGCACTCCGGCATGCCCACCAGGCGGGCCGCGGAGTGGGCCGCGACCGCGATCTCAAGACCCCTCGGCTCGGCCATCCCCACGTCCTCGGCAGCCAGGATCACCATCCGCCGGGCGGGCACGCTGGGGTCTTCACCGGCCTCCAGGAGCCGGGCCAGCCAGTACACGGAGGCGTCGGGGTCACTTCCCCGCATCGACTTGATGAAGGCGCTCAAGAGCTGGTAGTGGAAGTCCCCGGCGCGGTCGTGGCGGAGCACGGGACTGGCCAGGGCCCGCACCGCAGCCGGCTCGTCGATGACCGCCCCGGGGGCGGTCGTGGTGGCCGCCTGCTCGAGGGCGTTGAGCATGATTCGGGCGTCTCCCCCCGAGCGGGCAACCAGCAGCTGGCGGGCAGTCTCCTCTAGCTTGAGTTGGCGGCCGCCCAAGCCCAGCTCATCGTCCTTGAGGGCCCGGTCGAGGAGCGCGGAGAGCGCCTCCGGCGAGAGCGGCTCGAGCTCCAGGACCTGGACCCGGCTGAGCAACGCGCCGGTGAGCTGAAAGCTGGGGTTCTCGGTGGTGGCTCCGATCAGGGTGAGCAGGCCGCTCTCGACGTGGGGGAGCAGGGCATCCTGCTGGGTGCGGCTGAAATGATGGATTTCGTCGAGGAAGAGCACGGTGCGCTGGCCGACTCGCTGCCGGGTTCGGGCCTCGGCCACCGCGGCCCGGATCTCCCCGACGCCGGCGCTCACCGCCGAAAGTGAGATCAGGTGGGCTGACTGGGAGCCCGCCAGAAGCCGGGCGATCGTGGTCTTGCCGCTTCCCGGAGGGCCGACCAGCACAACCGAGGGCAGAGGGCCACCGAGGAGAGCCCCCCGGAGCGCTCCGCTGCCGCCGACCAACCCCTCCTGGCCCAGGACCTCCTCCCAGCGCCTGGGACGAAGCCGGGCCGCCAGCGGGGCTGCAGCCTCGGGGCGCGGTTCCGGGTCGGATCGGACCATCCCGGCGGACATAGGCTCGGCCCCAGGCTCGAGCGGCAGCTCAGCGTCCATCCGGCCCATCTTCAGGGAAAGCCCGCCGCTCGTCCGGGGGGCGTCCCCACCCCATCGGGATGGCCACCCTGGGCGGGGCCTGATCCTAGCTGGGGACCACCACGATCACGCCCAGCATCCCCAGGGTCTCGTGGGGAATGCAGAAGTAGCGGTACACGCCGACCGTCCTCAGAGTCAGGCGGGCCGACCTCCCGGACGGCAACCGCAGGTTCCAGCCATGACCCCCGGGCGGGATCTCCGCGTCCCCGGGGTTGGCCGCGAGTCCGGGTTCATCGGTGCTGGTGTGATCCAAGGTGGTGGTGGTGTTGATCCAGGTCACCGTCCCGCCCGCCTTCAGGCAGACCGTCTTGGGCGAGAAGCGGAACGAGCTGTTGGCGTCGACGGTCACGTGACTCTGCGGGTTGAGAGCCTCGCAGGCGGTCACCTGTCGGGAAGGCGCGGGACTGTGGCTCGGGGCGGGCGTGGCGCCGCAGCCCGCCAGCCAGAGCAGGGCCGCCAGGGCGCCCACCACCACGGTGAGCGGGTGCCGGCCTAGTCGCCTGGTCACGAGTTGATCAGGGTACCGTTGGAGAGGGTGATCACCCCGCAGGCGGCTGGCGCCCGCCCCTGGCCTGCGGCGTCGACCCAGATCGACCAGGCATCGAACTTGAGGTTGGTGACGTTCAGCATCTCCTCATTGAAGCGGGCGACCCCGTGGCGGTCGGCGCGAACCTGGCCCACCGTCCTGGTTCCCGAAGGGCGCGCTCCCGAGCACGACGCCTGGGGCACCAGCAGTGCACTCACCTCGCTTCCCGGGGGGAGATGCTGGACGTCGAGCACGAGCACCAGCAGGCCGCCAGACCGGTACCAGATCACGTGCCCCGCGCCGGTCGCGCTGTGAGAGGCGGCCGGCTTGACCGAGACCAGGACGGCGTGCGAGCTCGGCAGGGGGGGCTGGCTGTTGGCCGTGGCGAGGGCGATTATCGCCCAGATCACGACCACGGCCAGGACCACACCGGCCACCGAGCTGGCGGCGGGATGAGGCAGGTCGCGGGCACCGCGCAGCCACGGCTGGGTTCGAAAGAAGCCGCCCGACCGGCCCCGGATTCCCCGGCCCCCGAGCGCTCCCCGGCGGGTCCCGAGCGGAACCCCGAGACCCCCGAGCGGTCGCCGTGGAGGGGCAGCCGCCGTCTGGAGCGGGGAGGCGCTGGGCCGCGAATCGGCGCCGGTCACGACCGGCGGATCGCCACCTCTAGCCGACCCCGCATTCCCTCGGCCGCGCACGCGCCTACAGTACCAAAGGTCCTCGGAGGGGGTGCTCCGAGTGAGCGCTCCCGGGTCGCCCTTCCGGCGACCCCTCGGGCCCTCCGGATCGTCGGCCACCCCTGGGTCGGCTCCACCTGGCACCCTTGGGGGCGGGTTGCCGCCATAGCATCTCGGCCGGCGGCGATGCAGGGGCTCAAAGCCGGCGCCGAGCTTCGCCGGTGACCCCAGCGATCACCGCCTCGATCTCGGGTGCCGCGGACATCTCCCGGGCGACGTTTTGCGCCTGGCGCCGGTAGTTGCCCTCTGCCAGCATCGAGATGACGGCGGCCCGGATACGCGCGACCATCGAGGCATCGATCGGGCCGATCCCTCGGTTGGACCGGCGCACTGGCTGGATGGCGACGCCGGCCCCTGCCGTGACCACCAACTCGGCGTTGCGCTGCTGGTCGGCGAACAGCGGAATCACCACTAGAGGCACACCCGCCGCCAGCGCGCCGAACACGGTGCCGGAGCCGCCGTGGCAGACAACCACTGAGGCGGTCCCCAGCACGTCGTCCTGGGCGACCCAGGGTTCCAGGTGGGTGTTATCGGGGAGTTCGCCGAGGGTGGATGCCTCGACGCCAGCCCCGACCGTGAGCAATACCCGGACGGGAAGTTCCGAGATCGCCCTCAGGATGGCTCGGAAGGCTCCGGGCCCGACCGCGAGCCGACCCGCCACGGTGCCGAGGGTGAGGTAGACCAACGGTCCCTGGGCGCCATTCCACCAGTCCGGCAAGGGATGGGCGGGTGGGCGAGGGTCACGGAAACGCTCCGTTTTCGAGAAGGGAGAGTGATCGAGCGAGCTCGGCAGCCGGGTGAGATACGGTGCGCCACGAATCGCGGCCACGACCGCCTCGCCGTATGTCTCGAGAGCCGGAGCCGCCGCTGCGAGTGCTGATCCTTCGATCTTCGCCAACGAGATGGCCACCTGAGCGTGGGGGATGCCCGACCGCACCGCGACGACCGCGGCCGCGTAGGCGCAGGGCTCGTGAAGAATCAGTTCTGGCCTCCAGGCGCGAAGGGCCTCCTCCAGCGCCGGGAGCATGGCGGCGGTCCCGAGCCGCCCGAAGAATTCCCGGGCGACCAAGATCGCCGCCTTCGAGGGCGCGAGCTCGGGGAATCGCCTCCAGAAGGCATCGACCTCCTGGGCCGGCGGCTCGGCGGACAGTCGGTAGGGAAAGCCCAGGGACCTGGCTCGGTCTTCCAGCTCGGGCGGAATCACCAGCACGGGCTCGTCCCCGCGACGGGCCAGGGTCTCGATGAACGGCAGCAGGGGGCCGAAATGTCCGGCACCGGCGGTGGAGGCCAGCAGCACCCGCATCAGGGCCGGCCTCGCCGGAGCCAGAGATGCTTCGGCCCTGTGGCCAGTCCACCCCGTGTGGCGGCATCGGGCTTGTGCGCCAACATCCAGACGTCAGCCAGGGCTTGTCCGGGCGCAGCGTGCTGCCGGGCCGGAGATATTGGGTACCGCCGTGCGGCAGTCGGGAGTCTCCCCCACGACTCAAGCGACCACGTGGCGGGCCGGACCGGATTCCCCGACCTGGGCCGGAGCCGCTCGCGATCTTCGTCGAAGACGACCGCGGTCTGCCACTGGGCGATCCCAAGTGGGCTGAGCGGCGCCCGCCTTGGCGAGGGGAGAGGCGGGACAGAATTGGCGGATTCCCGACCGAGGCACTCGTGCGCCGCGTCTGGAACCGGCCATATTCCCATCGGCGCGGCGATCGCCGCGACCAGGTCGGCCCCCGGCCCTCGATCAGGGTGTCGGCGAGGTCGCGGAACTGCATGGGAACGCCCCCGTACATCCATCGGCCGACAAGTCGATCTGCCACTCCCAGGCGAAGGCGGTTCTGAGGCAGGCCCGACCGCGGGGCCAACTCCACCGTGGCTCGCGTCGGTGAGCGCTCGCCATCCGGCCCCCTCGGGGTAGCCGCAATGACTCCTCGGGCTCACCGGGGGAGGAGTCCCAGCGCCAGGCTGGCGAGTCGGAAGACGTCATCCACGGCCGCGGTGAGGGACTGGTCGGGGCCAGCCAAGCTGTCGAAAGTCTCGAAGCTGGTGAGGGCGTAGAGCAGCTGGATGACCTTCTCCCGCATGGCGGGAGCCCGCTCCGTGCCCTCCAGCCGCCCGACCAGTACTTCCAAGCCGGCTCGGCGCCGCGCGTCCCGGGCCCCGATCACGACCCCGACCTCGGGGTCGAGCGCCCCGAGGGCGCGCAGGCGGCGCATGGCGAGCCGGTCCACCGCCCAGAAGCGCCCGAAGCCGGCGACGAAGGCGCGCAGAGCCCCGAGTGGCTCCGGGTTGGCGAACGCCACTCCCAGCTCGGACAGCTGCCCGGCTTCGGCGAGCGCGTCGCAGAGTGCCTCCAGCAGGCCCGTCTTCGACTCGAACTGGTAGTAGATCGTGGCCCTGGCCACTTCCGCCCGTCGGGCCACGGATTCCACGGTGAAGGTGGTGTAGCTGCTGGAGTCGGCGAGCTGGGCTAGGGCGGCATCCACGATCCGGCGCCGACTCTGATCGATCTGACTCTGGCGCTTCCCGAGCTGGTAGGGGCGGGGGCTCATCTTGGTTGACAAGGTCCTCGTGAAGATGATTTAATCAGACAAACAGTGTGATGGAATGGTCTCAGCAGGAGAGGTTCATGCTCGGCTCCGCCGCTGACCCGGATACCCCCCGAGCCTACGTGAGATTGGACCCCGCGTGGAGTTGAAAACCGAGGTGGCTGAGCTGGCCGGCAAGTCGGCCGTGGTAACCGGGGCGACCGGGGGCATCGGCTTCCACTCAGCTCGCCTGCTCGCTCTGGCCGGGGCGGAGGTCCTGATCACGGGTCGCGATCCCCAGCGGGGCGCGGATGCCGTCCAGAAAATTCGAGCAGAGACGGGCGACCAAAGGGTCGAGTTCGTCTCCGTTGATCACTCGACCGTGGCGGCGAACCAGACGTTCGCGGCGACGGTTTCGGAGCGCTTCGAGCACCTTGATGTGTTGGTCAACAACGTGGGGGGAGCTTTTGCCAAACGCCAGCTGACTGCCGATGGCTACGAACTCTCGCTGGCCCTCAACTTCCTCGCTCCCTTCGTCTTGACCGAGGAGCTCCTGCCGTCTCTGACCACCGGATCTAGTCCGGTTCGCTGCATCAACGTTGTCTCCAGCGCCTTTCAGATGACCAAGGGAGACCCCTTGGACGACATTCAGTCGGAGCAGCGCTACGTCGGCATTGAAGCCCATGCCCGGGCCAAGCTCTTCGCCCTCCTGTGGACCCTGGGTCTGAGTCGGCGCACCTCCCAAACGGATGTCACCGTGACTGCGGTGAATCCGGGGATGGCCTGGACCCCGATGACCGCGGCCCTCACTCCGGAAACCGTGCCGGCCTGGCGATACATCTTCCCGGTGGTGCGATTTTTCCAGCGGCGCGCCGATCCCGTGCGCGCCGCTCAGAACTGCACGGCGCTGGCTTTCGCCCCCTCGCTCGCGGTTGCCGGGAGGTATTTCGACGGGCGCAAGCCGGGCCGGATCCCGGCCCGGCTGTCCGACCCGAGCCTGGTGGATCGCGTCCAGGCTCTTGGCGAGCAGTTGCGCCTTCCCCTGCCAGCTGCCCGGAACGCCCTATGAGAGGCGAACCTGAGCGAGCCCGCCCATGTCTGGCGGTCACTGCCAGTCCGTGGACGCTCCGCGGTCGCACTCCACTCGGGCGCCGCACGTTCACCAACACCCGGAGGTAATCCAATGCGCACTTCGAGCACTTCGCCGATGGCCGCCAGGATCCGGGGTTTGCGCGCCAACTCCTTCGCAGCCACGGTGATGCTCCTGATCGAGTTCGGCCTCGGGATGGGTGTCAATCTATTTGCCGGCCTGCCCGCATCGGACCGCGGTAAGGGGTTCTTCGCGGCCTTTGCTGGCGCGGTCGCGAGCGGGCCGGTGGTGCTCAGCGTGCACGCCCTGGTCGGGACCCTGCTGCTGGTGACCGCGTCCGTCGCGGTGGTCCGGGCCGCTCGGACAGGCCGGTGGCCGCTGCTTGTCTGGGCGGCCCTGGGATTGCTCGCGATCATCACCGCCTGGGTATCGGGCACCCGATTTGTCGGCGGTTCCGATAGTGGGACCTCGCTGGCCATGGCACTTGCCACGGCGGTCGCGCTGCTCTGCTACGCGACGATTCTGCTGCTCTACCCCGCCGATGGCCCTAGGGCCCCCACGTCCGAGTAGTCGAGGCGCCCGATGTCAGCTCCGGAGCCGATGTCTGGACGGAGCTACGAATGGCCCCCTGGCGCCATCCCCACCTTGGCACGGCGCACCCCTCGAGCCGGTGCGGAGTACGAACGAGCAAGCTGCCACAGCTCATCCCGCTGCCCACCCGTCATCTCCAAAGCTCCAGCCGTGGCCACCAGCCCACTCACACTTCAGCAGATCACTTTTTAGGCGACACATCGCCTGCGTACCCATAGTCGGTACGCTTGCGAAATGCGACCCCTTCGGTACTCCATCAACGTCACATTGGACGCGTGCTGCGATCATCGTGCAATCCCCGCC
>Ga0307373_10008722_pt1 | contig 15344 bp, 12 predicted proteins | sample OX2MG_FD_202534 | JGI IMG/M metagenome (GOLD analysis project Ga0307373, IMG submission 202534) | Soil microbial communities from Risofladan, Vaasa, Finland - OX-2 | ecosystem: Environmental > Terrestrial > Soil > Coastal area > Acid sulfate soil | place: Finland: Risofladan, Vaasa | collected... | reverse complement strand
AGCCTTACGGCACGCGGTTCTGCGGCTGTTGGCTCGGCGGCGATCATCCCGCTTGCCCGATCGGATATCGTTTCGCCTGCGGACATGCGCCAAACGGCGCTGCCGGCTGCGGCTGCTACTAGTGGTCCAATTCTAACATTCGCATCCGTATTCGGCAGCTTCTCATGCGAATGTTGGAATCAAAAGGACCAGTAGCAAATATGAGTCTTAGTGGAGCTTTGGATTTGACATTCGCTTCACGAGGCTGCCGCTAGGGGGGTAGCGAATGTTAAATCCGCTCCACTAGTGGTCCGATTCACATTCGCATCCGTATTCGGCAGCTTCTCATGCGAATGTTGGAATCAAAAGGACCACTAGCAAATATGAGTCTTAGTGGAGCTTTGGATTTGACATTCGCTTCACGAGGCAGCCGCTAGGGGGGTAGAGAATGTTAAATCCGCTCCACTAGGTGGGTAGCGAATGTTAAATCCGCTCCACTAGCTATCGGCGAACTATTCCGCCGCTTCCGCCGTCGGTTCGCGCTTTTTGCCGCGTCGCGGCCCCAGCGAAGCAACCCACCGGGCGATGACGTAGAAGACCGGCGTGAAGATCAGCCCAAACGTGGTGACGCCGATCATGCCGAAGAACACCGCGGTACCCAACGCCTGGCGCAATTCGGCACCGGCGCCGATCGCCCAGACCAGCGGCGAGACGCCGAGAATAAACGCAAACGACGTCATCAGGATCGGGCGCAACCGGCGCCCGGTCGCCTCGACCGCCGCGTCCCAGCGGCTGTGGCCCTGATCCTCAAGCTGCCGGGCGAATTCGACGATCAGAATTGCGTTTTTGGCGGCGAGCCCGATCAGCACGACGAAGCCGACTTGAGTGAGGATGTTATTGTCCTGCCCGCGCAGAATGACGCCGATGATCGCGGCGACAAGACACATCGGCACGATCAGAATGACCGCGAGCGGCAACGTCAGGCTTTCGTATTGCGCGGCGAGCACGAGAAAGACGAACACCACCGCAAGCCCGAAGGCAAACATGGCGGTATTGCCGGCCTTGATTTGCTGAAAGGCGAGCGTCGTCCATTCGAAGTCAAAGCCCGTCGGCAAAGTCCGGGCCGCGAGCTTCTCCATAATGTCGATCGCCTGGCCTTGCGAATAGCCCGGCGCGGCCATGCCGTCGACTTCGGCGGCGGGATAAAGATTATAACGCGGCACGCGGTAAGGACCGGCGATGTTGCGCACGGTGGTGAATGATCCAAGCGGCACCGTCTCGCCGCTTGCGTTGCGCACGCGGATCTTCAAGACATCGGCGATATTGCGCCGGTCCTCTTCGCGGGCCTGTGCGGTCACCCGGAAGGTGCGGCCGAGGAGATTGAAGTCGTTAACGTAGGACGATCCGATATAAATTTGCAGCGCGTTGAACACATCCTGCACGTTGATGCCGAGCAACTGCGCCTTGGTGCGGTCGATGTCGAGATACACTTGCGGCGTCGAGGTCTCGAACAGCGTAAACACCTGGGAGAGGCCCGGAGTGTTTGCGGCAGCATCCGTCAGACCGGTCGCCGCTTCCCGCAGCGCCGCGAGACCCCTTCCGCCGCGATCCTCGACAATCATGCGAAAGCCGCCGGCATTGCCGATACCGCGGACCGGCGGCGGTACGACGGCGACGATGAATGCCTCCTGGATTTTCGACAACCGGCGGTTCAACTCGGCCTGGATCGCCGTCAGCGACTGGTGCGGATCGCGCCCGCGTGCGGCAAAGGGATCAAGCGCCAGAAAAATCGCACCGGCGTTGGGCGCATTGGTGAAGGTTGCACCCGAAAAACCAACCACATTAACGCCGTGAAAGACGCCCGGCACTCCCATTGCGATGTCTAAGGCCCGCTGCTGAACCGCATCGGTGCGCGCGAGCGACGCGCCGGGCGGCAGCTGAATCACCACGATGATGTAGCCGCGATCGACCTGCGGGATAAACCCAACCGGCGTCTGGCGAAATTGATTGAGCCCAAAACCGATGATCACCAGATAAATCACGAACATGATCGCCGCGCGCCGCACCGTTCTGCTCGCAAGCCAGGAGACGCCGTTGCCGACGGCGTAAAATCCGCGATTGAACCAGCCGAAGGCCAGATGAATCGGCCGCTCCCACCAGCGGTCGCGGTGCGCCGGGTCGTGCGCCTTGAGCAGCAGCGCGCACATCGCCGGTGACAGCGTCAGCGAGACAATGAGCGAGATGATGGTAGCGCCGGTGATAGTAAGCGCGAACTGACGGTAGAACTGGCCGGAAATGCCGCTGATGAACACCGATGGTACGAATACGGCGCAAAGAACCAGCGCGATGGCGATCAGCGCCGAGCCGACTTCGTTCATACTTTTGATCGCGGCTTCGCGCGGCGCCAACCCAATAGCGATGTTGCGCTCGACGTTCTCGACCACGACGATGGCGTCGTCGACGACGATGCCGATCGCCAACACCAGCCCGAACAGCGATAGATTGTTCAGCGAAAAGCCGAACGCGCCCATGAAAAAGAACGTTCCGATCAGCGAGACCGGTATCGCGACCAGCGGGATGATTGCCGCCCGCCAGGTCTGCAGGAACAGGATGACCACCAGCACGACGAGCACGATCGCCTCGAAGATCGTCTCGAAAACGGCGTCGACCGATTCCTGGATGAACTCGGTCGGATTGTAGACGATGGCGTATTTGATACCGGGGGGGAAACGCTTCGACAGCTCGGCCATGAGGCGTTTGATGCCGGTCGATGTCGCAAGCGCGTTCGAACCCGGACGCTGGAAGACCGCCAGTGCCACGGCCGGATCGTGGTCGAGATAGGAATTGGAAGTGTAATCGAGCGCCGCCAATTCGACTTTGGCGACGTCTTTGAGCCGCACGACGGCCGTCGGCGTCTGCTTGATAACGACGGATGCGAACTCGTCGGGGTTGGCCAGCCGGCCCAACGTCTGGACGGAAATCTGAAACGCGCCGGGGTGTGCATCGGGCGGTTGATTGAGCACGCCGGAGGCGACTTGGATATTCTGGGCCTGTAGAGCGCTGGTGACGTCGGTCGCCGTCAGCCCGAGCGACTGCAGGCGGTCGGGATCGAGCCACACCCGCATCGAATAGTCGCGGGCTCCGAACACGATGATCGAACCGACGCCGTCGACGCGCGTCACCGCGTCGGTCAATTCAAGCGTGGCGTAGTTGGAGATGAACAGCGTGTCGCGTGATTTGTCGGGCGAGTAAAGATGCACAACCATCATCAGGTCGGGCGAGCTTTTCGCGACCGTGACTCCGACATTGCGAACGTCCACCGGCAGGCGTGGCGCGGCGACGTCGACGCGATTCTGCACCTGCACCTGGGCGATATCGAGATTGGTGCCTAGTTCAAAACTTATGGCGATGGTGAAGCGCCCGTCGGCGGACGAGTTTGACGCCGTGTAAATGGCGTTCTCGACGCCGTTGATCTGCTGCTCCATCGGCGTGACCACGGTGGCAGCAACGACTTCGGCGCTGGCGCCCGGATACTGACCGGTGACCGTGATGGTCGGCGGCGCCACTTCAGGATATTGCTCGATCGCCAGCCGCGAGAACGAAACGCCGCCGAGGATCACAAAGACAACCGCGATGACCGCTGCAAAGATCGGGCGGTCGATGAAAAAATGCGAAATGCGCATGTCGCGAGGCTGCCCTACTCGGACTTCGGCTGCCCGGCGTCCGGGTCGACCGATGCCGCGGCTGGCGCCGGCTGCTCTTTGGCGGCGACCTTCTCGCCCGAGCGTGCGCGCATCAGGCCGTTGACGATGACGCGGTCATTGGCGGTCAGTCCTTCTTTGACCACGCGCATCGTGCCGTCGAGGTGGCCGGGTACGATGTATTTCTGCCGGACGACTCCGCCATCATCGACCACCAGCACGTATTTGCGCGCCTGTTCCGAGCCGATCGCCGCATCGGGAACCACCAGCGCCGTATACGGCGGCGAGCCGGGCACGCGGATACGGCCGAACATGCCGGGCGTGAACATGCCGTCCCGATTGGCGAACACGGCACGGCCGCGGATCGTGCCGGATGAACGATCGATCGCGTTGTCGACAAAATCCATCTTGCCGGTGTGCTGGAAGTCCTGCTCGTCGATCAGCTTCAGCGCGACCGGCAGGCCGCCCTCGCTATTCGCCATTTGCCCGCTTTTGCCGGCGAAGCGCTGATAGCGCAGGTAGGATGCTTCGTCGAAAGTGAACTCGAACCGGATCGGATCGACCGAGACGATGGTCGCCAACAGCGTCGTATTGCTGCCGTTGCCGCCGGTGACCAGATTGCCGACTGACACGCGTCGGTCGCCGATGCGGCCGTCGATCGGCGCGCGCAATTCGGAATATTGATTGAGGTCGAGTTCGGCCGAATGCACCATCGCTTCTTGCGCGGTGACGGCGGCCTCCGCCACGCGCTTGGCCTGCGTGCGTTGATCGTAGGTCTGCTCGGTGATGGTCTTGTTGTGCAGAAGCTCCTGGCCGCGCGTCAAATCGGCTTCGGTGAAAGCGAGATTGGCGCGCGCCTGCGCGAGATTGGCGCGCATCTGGTCGAGCACGATCTGGAACGGCCGGTGATCGATGGTGAACAGAAGGTCGCCCGTGTGCACCATCTGACCGTCGGTGAAACGAATCTCCGACAGATACCCGGAGAGGCGCGAGCGAATTTCGACGGAATCGACGGCGACAAAGCGGCCGACATATTCGTCCTGATCGACGATCGTGCGCTGCACCGGCTTTGCCACTGTGACCGTTGGCGGCGACGGCGCGGCCGCCTGTTGGCCTTGCCCGCATCCGGCGAGCGCGAGCGCTACAGCCGTAATCAGAAAAACGGCGGCCGGACGGGCCGCCTGAACCGACACCATAAACCACCCGTTCGAGGACAATCCGTGCTTGGCGCGCACCATACGCGATGATCGCGGTCAACCGCAGCAGAAATCGTTGCCCTTCCCTATCGGGCCGCCCATTCCCATATGTGCGATCCTGCGCGGCAATACCGCCGAAAAATGGCGTCCTTCGCATGAAAATCATACCCTTGAATGGCGGTTTCGGCGGCGTGGCGCCGGCCCAAACCGAGCGCGACCCGGCGGCCGTTCCGGTCGAGGATCTGGCGCTGCTCGACGCCTATTCGCGGGCCGTGATCGACGTGGTCGATCGCGTTGGCCCGGCGGTGGTCGGCCTCGCCATCCGCACCGACAATTCCGGCGGCGGCACTGGCTCGGGCGTCATCGTGGCGCCCGACGGGCTCATTCTCACCAACAGCCACGTCGCCGGCGCGGCCGGGGCCAACGGTTCGCCCGCGCGCATTGCGGTGAGCACCGCCGACGGCCAGGAATTACACGCGCGCCTTGTCGGCGACGATCCGGACACCGATCTGGCGCTGGTGCGCGTCGACGAGCCGGTGACTTTACCGGCCGCCGCGCTCGGCGATTCCAAAATGCTCAAACGCGGCCAATTGGTGATCGCCATCGGCAATCCACTCGGCTTCGAATCGACGGTCACCACCGGCGTTGTTTCCGCGCTCGGCCGTTCCTTGCGTGCGCGCTCCGGCCGCCTGATCGACGACGTGATCCAGACCGATGCCGCACTCAATCCCGGCAATTCGGGCGGGCCGCTGGTCTCCTCGCGCGGCCAGGTGGTCGGCATCAACACCGCTGTCATTATGGGCGCGCAAGGCATCTGCTTTGCGGTCGCCGCCAACACCGCGAGCTTTGTGCTCGGCCAGTTGGTCCGGCACGGCCGCGTGCGCCGCGCCTTTATCGGCATATCCGCCCAACAGATGATGATCCCGCGGCGGCTGCGCCGTGCCGGCCTGATGCAGGACAGCGCCGTGATGGTTGGCACGATCGAGGCCGGCAGCGCCGCCGACCGGGCCGGCCTGCGAACCGGCGATATTCTGCTGGCGCTCGATGGCGCGGCGATGACCGGCGCCGACGACCTGATCCGCGCCCTGACCGGCGACAAGATCGGAAAGAAAGTCGCGGTCGAGGTGTTGCGCGGCGAAGGCCGGCTGACTGTCTCGCTGGCGCCGGAGGAGCGGCGGCGGGCGGGTTAGTTTTGCTTCGGCGCGGAACGCGACGCTGTCAGCGCAGAAGGTCGGCGACGCCGTTCTTCTGATCGGCGCGTCCGGTATTGAACGCCGCCTCCCAGACCGCGATCTTGCCCCCGCGCATGACCCAAACTTCTACCCCGTAGCCGCGCATGGCGACGCCGCTTTCAGCGTCCCGCCATTCGCCTTCCCATACATTCGCGATCGTATCGTTCATCAGCGAACGAAAATGTTTGTCCAGCCGATAGCCGGTCTGTTTGGAACTGCGCGCCGTAAAGAATGCGCGGAGCGCATCGTGGCCGCGAAATTCCGGCACCGTGCCGAAGCGCACGACGCAGTCTTCGGTGAACCCGTCGACCAGCGCATCGATGTTCCACGGCATGAACAAGGATTTAACGTAGCTGACGAAAGCGCGCGCCTCTTCCGCGGTTTTCGGGTTGCTACTTTCGTCCTTGCGCGCGGGTTGAACCGGCATGGTGTTCTCCAGCTATGCTTCTCGGGTGGCTTTTGCGCCATGCAAAACGAGAGCATCGGGTAAGTCAACGCGGCGGAAACGCCCTTCACGCGGCTTCGACCCGGCGAATTCCGTCGGACGTGCCGGCCGGCTTGAGCTCGCCTTGCCGCTGCATGTAATTCACGTGCGCCAGCACTTCGCTAAAAGCAAAGCCGGTCTGGTGCGGATCGAGCTTGAGACTGAACACGAACGGGATTAATTCGGCGGCCGAGCGCGGCGCGGCGCGGCAGGCCTCAAGGATCAGCGCGCAGCGCTGCCGGTGATGCGCAATCAGTTCCTCGGCGCGGACGTGCAGCCCGAAGAACGGCAGGTTGTGTCCGGGAAGCACCAGGATGTCACCGGATATCTCGGCCTTCAGCGCGTTGAGCGAGCGCAAGTAATAACCGAGCGGATCGCCCTCCGGGTCGACCGCAACCACGCTGACATTCGGCGAAATCTTCGCCATCACCTGATCGGCGCCGAGGAACAGCTTCTCGCCGCGACAGCGCAACATCACCTGTTCGGGCGAATGACCGCCGCCGGTCAGCACGTCGAATTCGCGTCCACCGATCCGAACCACGTCGCCGGCGACGATGCGATGATAGGTCGGCGGTAGTCCCGACGTCAGTTTCAGATAAGCGTGCCCACTGGTGACCACGCGCCGCGTGGTCTCGGCGTCGAGACCGTGCTCGAGATAGAAGCGACGGTAGTGCTCGGCTTCAAGCGCGCCGGGATCGAGATGGATATTGAGGCTTTGCAGATATTCGGTCGCGGCCATATACAGCGGCGCATCGAACTGCCGCAGCAGAAAGCCTGCCGCCCCGACATGGTCCGGATGAAAATGGGTGACGATGATCCGCGTCAGCGGCCGATCGCGCAACATCCCGTCAACGAGCGGCTGCCAGGCCCGCAGCGTGGCAGGGTCACCAAGACCGGTATCGACAAGCGCCCAGCCGTCGCCGTCCTCAATGAAATAAACGTTCACGTGATTGAGGCGAAACGGCAGGGCGAGCTGCATCCAGAGGATGCCGGGCGCCACCTCGATCGTTTCTCCGGGTGGCGGAGGCGAGCCGTGAGGAAAAACGAGATTGGCCGGAGAAGAACTCACAAAACTCGGCTTGCCTTGCATATCGTCGTGATCGCCCGCGGCTTGCCGAATGTCAACGCCGGCTGCGGACGGTCAGACGCGCTGGGCGAGACAAATCCAATCCCAGGGCAGCGTCCTGTCCTGACGCGAGCGCCGCAGACCTTCGGTTGACCACGAATAAGCGACGCGGCCGAGCTGTTTCACCTTGAAACCGTGGTGCGCGAGGACCGCTTCAAGCTCGGTGCGCTCGAAATGCTTCTGCCAACTGTTTTCCCGCTGCACCAACCCGTTGCGCTTTGAACCCAACCGGCGATTTATCTGTAAATATCGCTGTTCGACCATGCGGTTCGATTCAAGCGACGGCACGACAATGAGCGCATAACCGCGCGGCTTGGTTACTTTGGCAAGACATTTCCACAAAGCGTTGCGCTTGGCCGGACTGGGCGAGGTGATCACGTTCATGCACACAGTAAGGTCGGCGCGCGTACCGACCGCCTTGAATGCGCTTGCAATGTCGGCGACCAGCCAGGTGACGCCGGGCTGTGCCGTGCAGCGATCCTTGGCCCGGGCGATGATCTGCGCGGCGAAGTCGACCCCTACTACCTCGCGAAAGCGGTGGCCGAACTTCTGAACAAAGCTGCCGAGCCCGCATCCCAGATCGACCAGCACCGCATTTGCCGGCAGGCGCGCCGCCCGCACGAACCGGCCCAACTGATTGTTGGTTTCATCGACGGTGACGTCGAAGATCGCGTCCTCGAATTCATCGGCGTGCAAATTCCATTCGTGCTTGTTCATGGTTCGCTTCCTCAGTCGATTTGCATCTGGAAATCAGCGAAGAACCAACAGACGATCACGCCATCACCATCCGAAACGAAACCAGGGCGAATCACTTAAACCGCTGCGCCAGCTTCGTTCTCCCGACGAATGGACTGGAAATCAATTCGGCCTGCCTTTTTTTCAACAAATAACTTGCTTGCGCGATCAAAGAATCAACAAAAACCTTATTGCGGCCCGGACCGGCCAAAAGTGACCAAAATTTGGTGACCTTGGCCATCAAACAAATACTTGCCATGCAAAATTGGGACGCTCAAAGAATCACCGGGATGCTATGACGCTCACGCGCCTCGCCGTTCAGCGAGGCGTTTTTGTTCGTGTATGCCCTCGTTCAAACCTTACGGTTTGGACGAGTTTTCGTCTGGGGTGGAAAACAAAAAATGTATCGTCAACAATACGGGAACCACTTCGATGAAAGCGATGACGTTGATGGCCGCACTTGCGGCCGTATCGGTATTTTCTCAGTCCGCGCACGCGCGGGAGCATTATCATCGGCACAGTGCCGCACACGCGCCGCGATATTTTGATTCGGCGCCGACAGCGGCAGAGAGCTGGGGCGCATCTTGGACTGCCGCCTCGGACTCCAACTTCGACAACAATGTTGCGAGCGGACGCGGCGGCCGGCCCCGCGCATGGTGCGGCTGGGAAATGCGCCAGTTGGTCGGCAGCGATCCGGGCGCGGAGTTCAATCTCGCCCGCAACTGGGCGCGTTGGGGGCACGCCGGACCGCCCGGCGTTGGCGCCGTTGTCGTGTGGGCACACCACGTCGGCAAGATCGTCGGCCAGGAGGATGGCAAGTGGATCATTCAATCCGGCAATGACGGCAACCGCGTGCGCACGCGGGCGCTGCCGATCGGCAACGCCATCGCGATCAGGTGGGGCTGAGGCCCGACCGCGTGTCTACACCACGTACAACGGCCGCTCGGACAACCGGGCGGCAGTTTTCCTTTGACGGTCACGGCCGCCGGCGTAACTTTACGGCGGCGCGGCAATGGGCAATCATTCGGCGGCTCAGGGATCACCCTTGCAATGACCGACATTCTGAAAACGCCGCCGGAACGGTTTGCCGATCTGCCCGGCTTTGCCTGGCGCGCGCACAGTCGCGCCGACCTGCCGGGCTATTCCGGATTGTCGATGAGCTATCTCGACGAGGGGCCGGCAAATGCACCGGTCTTTCTTTGCCTGCACGGCCAGCCGACCTGGAGCTACCTCTTCCGCCGCATGATCCCGCATTTTCTGGCGGCTGGCGGCCGCGTCGTCGCGCCGGATTATTTCGGTTTCGGCCGCTCCGACAAACCCGTCGAAGACCGCGTCTACACGTTCAATTTTCATCGCAACAGTCTGCTCGCCCTCGTGCAGCTCCTCGACCTCAAGAGCATAACCCTCGTCGTGCAGGATTGGGGCGGCTTGCTTGGACTGACGTTGCCGATGGAAATGCCGGAGCGGTTCCGGCGGCTGACCGTCATGAACACAACGCTGCCGACCGGTGACGTTCCGCTCAGCAAAGGATTTCTCAACTGGCGGGCGTTCTCCAACAGCCACCCTGACATGGCGATCGGCAAGTTGATGGTGCGAACCTGCTCGCATCTGACGCCGGCGGAAGTCGCCGCTTACGAGGCGCCGCATCCCGACGCTCGCTACAAGGCAGGCGTCCGGCAGTTTCCCAAGCTCGTGCCGGAATTTCCCGACAGCGACGGCGCCGCCATCGGCCGTGCCGCACGCGCGTTCTGGCGCCGCGACTGGCGCGGCCAAAGCGTCATGGCGATTGGCATGACCGATCCAGTGCTCGGTCCGCCGGTGATGCGCGCGCTGCACCGTGACATCAAAGACTGCCCGCCACCGCTCGAATTCGCCGCGGCCGGCCACTTCGTGCAGGAATGGGGTGACAAGGTTGCGCCCGCCGCGCTCGCGGCGTTGCCGGCCTAAATTGCGATGCGCCTCACCCGCATTGTTCGGCGCTCATTGCGATTTGGCCGGGAGCACACGCCGGATTGCAGCGTCCGGTTCGTCGATGACGCCACCGCACACTGAAAAACGGGAGAAGGCGATGCCCAAGGTAATCTACGAGAAGGACGGCAGGATCGGACGTATTACGCTGAACCGGCCGGAGGTGATGAACGCCATCGACGACGATGTGCCGGGCGAGCTCGCCGACTGCGTCGCGCGCGCCAACGCCGACTTTGGCGTCCACGTCATCGTGCTCGCTGGCGCCGGCGCGGCGTTCTGCGCCGGTTACGACCTCACCTATTACGCGGAAGCGAGCGGCGGGACCGGTAACAATGTCACCCAGGACATGCCGTGGGACCCAATGCGGGACTACGCGTTCATGATGCGCAACACCGAGCTGTTCATGAGCGTGTGGCGCTCGCATCGCCCGGTGATTTGCAAGGTGCATGGCTATGCGGTCGCCGGCGGTTCGGACATCGCGCTCTGCGCCGACCTTATCGTCATGAGTACCGACGCGCGGATCGGCTATATGCCGACGCGGGTGTGGGGTTGTCCGACCACCGCTATGTGGGTTTACCGGCTCGGCCCCGAACGCGCCAAGCGCATGATGTTCACCGGCGACAAGATCACCGGCGTGGAAGCCGAGAAACTCGGACTCGTGCTTAAGGCGGTGCCGCCGAACGAACTCGACGCCGAGGTCGAAGCGCTGGCGCAACGCATGGCGACCGTGCCGGTCAATCAGCTGATGATGCAGAAGCTCGTTATCAATCAGGCGATCGAAGCCATGGGGCTGCATACGACGCAGCTTATCGCCACCGTGTTCGACGGCATCACCCGTCACTCGCCCGAAGGCATGAACTTCAAGAAGCGGGCGGAGACTGTGGGCTGGAAAGCGGCCGTGAGCGACCGCGACAACGGTACCTGGGACTGGACCGAAAACCGACCGATCAACCCGCGCTGAGCCGTAACGACGACGCGCCGTTTAATGCGCGGTCGTCAACAGCCGCTCACTGTTGGCATGCACCTGACGACGCAACGGCTCGTAGGCCTCTTCAGCCGCTTCGTAGATCCCGCGTCCCAGCGCCAGCGCGCGCTCGGCGGCGGCTTGCGCGTCGGCGAAGGCGACCATTTTCTCGGCAATCATGCGGCCAGCCTCGACCACCGCTCGCGGATCGTTTGACGCGAACAGCATCAGACGGGCCGAAATGACGGCCTGCGCCTCGTAGGTGAAGCGCACCGCCTCGTAGCAATTTCCCCAAAACTTGAACATGACGTTTCCCGAATTGGCGTAGCCGGATGGCGTGCGACCGGCGCAATATCGCTCAAATTTTCAAAAATTGATTTTCGCAATCCGTTAGACTTGTTTGGATTGCCTTAAATTGCCGAAGGCCAAAACAAGCGAGGCGCCCCAACCGGGAGCGCCTCGCGTCGCTTTTGCGGTGATGACCGCGGCGGCTCAGTAGAAAGCGCCGTAGATCACGTCGACCACCTGACCGGTCGTCACGTTGACCAGCAAAAGATCAGGTCCGTAACGCACCCACTGGAAGCCGGGATCCGGGGGCGGCAATCCCATCCCCGCCCAATCGCCGTAGTAGTAAGCGGGCGCCAAGAAGAGCGGCGGCAGGACCATGCCGATGCCCCAACGTCGATAACCCCACCCGTGCGGATAGGCGTACGGCGACAGATGCATCCGATTAAAATTACGGCCGCGATAGCTGAATTGCGCCCCGTGCGAGCCCGGCCCCGGCCCACGCGGACCGGCAAAACTCGGGTGCGGTCCCCCCGGTCCCGGCCCGTGTGGTACGACGCGCACCGCCGGTCCGTGCGGTGCTGCACGTAGCGCCGGTGCATGCGGCGGTGCCCCGTGCGGCGCCGGCTTACCGGGCGGGGGATGGTGTTCTTCCGCCATTGCCAAAGTCGGCAAAGCGAGCGCGAGTATCGCGGCAAAAGCGGCTAGCTTACGTACCATTGATGCTCCTCAGGTTGATTGGCCCACGTCTCCCCTGAATCGACGGCGAGCCTAGCAATTCACCGCCGCGTTGCAACTATATTGGCTCAAAAAATCGAATTATTCAGCCGTTTAAAAGCTCATCCGGCCCGGCGGGGGATGCCGACGTGCCTTCAAATTCGCTCGGCGAGGCGCCGGGCGAATTGTGCGCGCTCTTGCGTGTCACCGAAAGCCAGCGTCGCCCGAACAGGGCCAGCACAAGGCCGCCATAAACCAGAAAACCGACCGCCGCCAAAATCAGCAATTCCGATTCATTGCGGAATTTTGGCCAGGACGACGCCATTGCAGCGACAGCCGGTGCGGCGAACACGAGCACGATCGCCAAGACGGCGCCGGCCGCGAGGATTCGCAACAGCGAGGACTTGAGCGCGGCATCGGCGGCGAAATGGCCGGCGCGCGCCGCCAACCAAAGCACCAGGATGAAATTGATCCAGGCGCCGATCGACGTCGCCAGCGCCAGACCGACCTGCGCCAACGATCCCATCAGCAATATCTTGCACATGATGTTGACGGCGGTGCCGATCAGCGCCGCCTTCATCGGCGTCAGCGTGTCGCCGCGGGCAAGGAATGGCGCGGCGACGCTGCGGATCAGCACGAACGGAACCAGCCCGACGGTGTAGGCCATCAGTGTTAGCGCCGCCGCATGCGCATCGCCGGCAGTGAAGCGTCCGCGCAGAAAAAGTCCGCGCATGATCGTCTCCGGCACCACGAGAAACGCAACGATGCAGGGAATCGCCAGCAGCAACGCAAACTCGATGGCGCGGTTTTGCGCCGAGCGCGCGCCGCGATCGTCGCCGGCCGCAAGTTTGTGCGTCATTTCCGGCAGCAGCACGGTCCCGACCGCAATGCCGATGACGCCGATCGGCAACTGATCGATGCGGTCCGCATAGTAGAGCGCCGAGATCGCGCCGGTCGCCAGCAGGCTGGCGATGATGGTGTCGGCGAACAAGGCGAGTTGCGTTCCAGCCGAACCGATAGTGGCCGGGATGAGCGCCTTGAAGAAGCGGCGGACATCGGCATCGAAGCGGAGCGCGCGCAAGGCGGTGAAGGCCCCGGCACGCAGCGTATCGCCGCCGACGAGGGCTGCTTGCAGGACGCCGGAGATCAGCACGCCCCAGGCGGCGGCATAGCCGGCGCCGCCGAAGAAGGCGGCCGACGCCAGCGTGGCGATCATCGCCACATTGAGCAAAATCGGCGCCGCCGCCGCCGCCGCAAAACGATGCATCGCATTGAGGATGCCGCCCCACAGCGTGACCAGCGTGATGAGAAGAAGATACGGAAACGTGATCCGCGTCAGCGTCACCGCCAACGCGAACTGCTGCGGGTCGCGCGAGAAGCCGGGCGCCAGCACCTCGATCACCTGCGGCGTAAACACGAGCGCAAGCACCAGCAGCGCCGCCTGCGTTGTAATCAACAGCGTGAAGATGCGATCGCCGAACAGGTCCGCCGCCTGCGGCCCGCTTTGCGTGCGGACGCGGGCATAAGCCGGGATGAAAGCGGCGTTAAACGCGCCTTCGGCAAAAATCGCGCGAAAATGGTTGGGCAGACGGAACGCGATGAAGAACGCATCGGCGACCGGTCCGGCGCCAAGGATCGCCGCCAGCATAATGTCGCGCAGGAAGCCGGTCGCGCGCGAGGCCAGCGTATAGCCGCCGACCGTGAGAATCCGCTTGATCATGGCGTCTTTGTTAGCATTGGCCGTCAATCCCGGCGAAAGCAGGGATCAGCCGTCCACAGCCATACAGTCCGGATTCCCGCTTGCGCGAAAATAAGCGGAAAGGGCCGCTATCCGGCGAGCCCGCGGCATACCGCGGCAATGATGTGGTCCTGCACCCGCGGCTCAAGGTAGGGGTGTATCGGCAGGCTGATTACCTCCCCGGACAGGCGCTCGCTGACCGGCAGCCCGCCTTCGGCGACCGGGAAGCCCTGATAGGCGGCCTGCCGATTGAGCGGCTTGGCATAATAGACCGCGGTAGGAATGCCATCCCGCTTGAGTGCGGCGGCCAAGGCATCCCGCCGGCCGGGCGCCAGCCCGATGGTGTATTGCGCCCAGACCGAGGTCGATTCGTTACCGACCCGCGGCACCGTGGCGACGCCGGCAAGCCCCGCGGCGTAGCGCTGCGCGATGACGTTGCGCGCTGCGATTTCCTCGGGAAAGATTTTGAGCTTCTCAAGCAACACCGCGGCCTGGATGGTATCGAGCCGACCGGTGATGCCGATATGCTGGGCGTCGTATTTGTCGTTCGGGCTCTCGCCGTGCACGCGCAAACTCTTGATGCGCGAGGCCAGCGCGTCGTCGTCGGTGAAAATCGCACCACCGTCGCCGTAGCAGGAAAGCGGCTTGGCCGGAAAGAAGCTGGTCGCCGTCGCCGTAGCCAGCGTGCCCAGCTTGCGACCCCGATAGGTCGCGCCGAACGATTGTGCGGCGTCGTCAAGCACCTTGAGATCATGCGCGGCGGCGATCGCGGCGATGGCGCCGTGATCGGCTGGCAGGCCGAAAAGATCGACGGGAATGATCGCGCGCGGCTTCAGGCCCGCGCGCTTTGCGGTCACAACGGCCTGCTCGCAGCTGGCCGGGTCGAGATTGAACGAGTCGGGCAGCACGTCGGCAAGGACCGGTGTCGCACCGGCAAGCGCAACGACTTCCGCCGTGGCGCAGAAGGTGAAGGTCGGACAGATGACCGCATCGCCGGGGCCGATGCCCCAAGCCATCAACACCAAACGCAACGCATCGGTGCCACTCGAGCAGGTGATCGCGTGACGCGCGCCACAAAATGCCGCAAGCTCGGTCTCCAGCGCGCGCACTTCCGGCCCGTTGATGAACTGACAATGCGCCAGTACGCGGCCGACCGCCTCATCGACTGCGCGGCCAAGGCGGTGGCGCTGGGCGGCGACATCGATAAACGGAATTGGCC
>Ga0307373_10008721_pt1 | contig 15347 bp, 12 predicted proteins | sample OX2MG_FD_202534 | JGI IMG/M metagenome (GOLD analysis project Ga0307373, IMG submission 202534) | Soil microbial communities from Risofladan, Vaasa, Finland - OX-2 | ecosystem: Environmental > Terrestrial > Soil > Coastal area > Acid sulfate soil | place: Finland: Risofladan, Vaasa | collected... | reverse complement strand
CGCGCTTGATTTTTATTTTTCACAAGCAAACCGGCCCCCTGAACCCTGAACCCTGAACCCTGAACCCTGAACCCTGAACCCTGAACCCTGAACCCTGAACCCTGAACCCTGAACCCTGAACCCTGAACCCTGAACCCTGAACCCTGAACCTCGGAGAACCCAACACCATGCCCAAGCGAGAAAAGACGCAACGACCTGCCAAGCGGACGACGGCGGACGAACGGCCGCCCAGCCAGCGCGATTGCGGAATCTACGAACAACATATCCTGCGCGGCGAGACGCAACAACACGTGGCCGCCGCACACGCCTTGTCGCAGCAGCGAGTCGCCCAAATCGCCGCCCGTGTCGAAGCCTGGCTCGCCGCCCACCCCGAACATCCCCTGGCCCAAAGCCTGCGGCTGCGCTGCGCGCGGCGCTGGGAGACGCTGTGGGACGAGTCGATGGCCAGCTTCGCGCGCAGCCGCCAAAACCGTGAAATCAAGAAAGAACGCACCGCCCGGGGCAAGGCCGCGGCCGGCGGCGAGGCGCCGCCCGTGACGACCGTCGTCGAACAGACCATCCGCGAACAGAACGGCGACCCGCGCTTTCTGAGCATCGCCCGACGCGTGGCCGAACGGCAAGACCGGCTGTGGATGCGAGAGGATTGCGTAGAGCAACCGTCCCCGGTCGCTTCCGGTGTTGGCAGCCAGGAGCCGTCGAGCAGCCGAGGACGCTTTGGCGACGAGCTGCGCAAGCGAGGACGCTTACCCTACGGGGAGCGGTTCCCGCATCTGCCGGTGGGCCTGTGCGATCTGGAGTATCTGGCGTGCGGGCTGTCGCCGGGCGGCTTGACGCCCGTCTCGACGCTGTTCGAGCAGCGGTGCGCCGACGCTTTTCGGGCGCTGGGGTTCGACGTGCGCGAGCTGGGGCAGGGCTGCGGGCGGGTGGCCGACTGCCTGGCCGTGGCCGTCGCCGAACGGTTCGCCGTGGTCATCGACGCCAAGGTGCGGCGGCGCGGTTACACGCTGGCCACCGACGACCGGCAGTTCTGCGAATACGCCACGACCCACACACGTGAATTGGCCGCATCGGGTATCGAACGCGTCTATTTCGCCGTCATCGGCCGCGGCTTTCGTCACGACGATCTCGACAAGCTCGCCCGGTTCATGACCGGCACGCCCATTCGCGGCGTCGTGTTCATCGAAGCCGAGGCCCTGATGCGGCTGGTACACGAGAGCATCGGCAAGCGACGAGAGTTCCGGCTGGCCGAAATCGACCGACTTCTGTTCGGCAATAAAATCATCGAGTGAATGGCGGAACAAATTCGGCATAACGCTAGATCACACCGGTTGCACGCGCAATGCCAGCCAGAACGTGCGGCAGGGCCGCGAGAAGAGCCGCGCGTGAGGAGAACGCGGGGCGTTGCGTCAGGGCGTTTCCAGAATCTCCTGCCAGCTTCCAGCGGCGGCGGTCGATCGAACGTGGCCAGAAAGCCTTGCGGGCTTTCACGCCCCATGTCTTTTAACGTGGCATCGAACGTCATGGCCATAATTGGGTTCCTTCTAGTCGATATCGGTGGGCCGGCGCTCGCAAGCTCGCTGGTCCCGCCCTACGGAGAGTTACTCGACAATTCGAGCTGGCGCCGTTATTCTGCGGGTGCGCTGCATGAATCGTTTCTCGACGCCGCCAAGTAAGGAACACCGCCATGAAATCGCTTTACATTTTGCTGATCGCGCCGCTGCTGTTGCTTGCCCCGCGGGCCACGGCCGAAGACAAACCCGCCGTGCCCGACCGCGAGACGCTGATCAAACAATTCGAGCGCTCGATGTCGGGCGCGACGCTCGTCGGTTACTACACGATTAACGGCCAGGAGGAAAAGAAGGGTCTGAAAGAGGATAAATACGTGCTGAAGAGCGTGAAGAAGCTGAAGCACGGCGATTTTTGGGAATTCGAATGGCAGTATGGCGAGGGCGGCAAGACGGGCACGCTGCCGGTTGAAGTCAAGTGGGCGGGCGATACGCCCGTCATCACCCTCACCGACGTGCTCGTGCCGGGCTTCGGCACGTTCAGCGCGCGGGTGCTCTTTTATCGCCATGAATACGCCGGCACCTGGAGCGCCTCGGACCACGGCGGCCGAATGTTCGGCAAAGTCGTGCCCGCACATAACGATAAGCAGCAGGGCCTTCCATGACGGCCGGCCATCACGAAGCCGGCGCTGCGGCGGAAGCCCTCGTCTATCTCAACGGCCGCATGCTGCCGACGTCGCAGGCGCACCTGGCGATCTTCGATGCCGGGGTGGTCATGGGAGCGACCGTGACGGAGATGACGCGCACCTTCCGCCAGCGGCCGTTTCGGCTGGAAGAGCATCTCGATCGGCTGTTTCGTTCGCTGCGCCACGTGCGGTTCGCCATCGGGCCAAGCAAAGACGAACTGGCGGCGGCATCGCGCGAACTGGTGGCCCACAATGCGGCGCTGCTGCACCCGGGAGCGGAACTAGGAGTGATTCAGTTCGTGACTGCCGGCGAGGTCGCGGCTTATGCCGGCTCGGCCGGCCGAGCGGCCCGCACCTCGCCCACAGTTTGCGTCCACACGTTTCCGCTCGCTTGGCAGCAGTGGGCGAGGAAAATGCGCGCAGGGACGCACCTGATCACGCCCTGCACGCGCCACGTGCCGCCGCAGTGCATCGACCCGAAGATCAAGTACCGCAGCCGCATGCACTGTTATCTGGCCGACCAGGAGGCGCGGCTCGTCGATCCGGAAGCCTCGGCCCTGTTGCTCGACCTCGACGGCAACCTCACGGAGACAAGCAGCGCGAGTTTTCTGATGGTGGAAGGCGGCGCCATCGTCTCGCCCACCACCCGCAACACCCTGCCGGGCATCAGCCGGGCCACGGTGATCGAGCTGGCGGCGCAACTCGGCATGGCCTTCGTCGAACGCGACATTCAGACGTACCACGCGGTCAACGCCGACGAGGCGTTTTTGGCCAGCACGCCCTATTGCCTGATGCCGGTCACCAAGATCAACGGCCTGCCGATCGGCGACGGCAAGCCCGGCCCGGTCTTTCGCCGATTGCTCGACGCCTGGAGCGAACTCGTCGGCGTGGACATCGAACGGCAAATCATCGACGGCGCGGCTGTGTGCTGACCGGGAACAGTTTGATGCCTTTGAACATTTATCCCGATGTCCGTTCATCTGGGTCGGTGCCCGCTGGATGGGCTCCGGTAAAAGGCGGTACTATAAAGTATCCTGTCCGCAACGCGGCGCTTCGCAGGTATCTTCGTCAACTCTTGCCTGGACGGTGGCAAAAAGTCATCAAACAAGGCAACAGTGGCGAGGTCCATTATCTCGAACACGAGTCCGGACAGGTTGCGGACGTCAAGTTCTTTCCCATACGAGACGAAAACCCATGAACCTCGAATCCTTGCTTTCTCGCGAGCTGCCAGCCGCGTCGAACGGCATAGCGCTGTTCGCCGTGCTCAATTTAGGGTTGATCGAGTCGCTGGCCAACGGCGCACTGGGCACGGCCGAAGCGGTGCGCGTGTTCTACAACGCCGAGAACTGTTTGTTTGTCGAAAAGCGGCTGCGCGACAAGACGGCCCGTGAGATCATGAGCCGCGGCGTGCAGCTCCCCGACCTGTTTGCTGCCTTTTCAGAAGACGACGCTCGTCGCGAATTCCAGCACGAACTGGCCGCGATGCGAACGCTGTGCCTCAAGTTGCTTGAACAACAGCGCCTGGCGGCATGACTGCGCGCCTCGATCGGACGTCGATTTCACCTTGTGGGATTTCCAAGATCGTCATCGAGAAGCCCGGCTGAAGCCGGCTCAAGAATTCTCAGTTTTGCTCCTCAACCACCAGCTAAAGCTGGTGGCAAACACGATGCGTGTCACCGGTCATCGCCTACCCTCCCTGCCGCTGCTGATAGATCGCCTGCAACAGCGTTTCCACGTCGGGATACTTCTTTTTCACTTTGAGGGCCGCCTCCAGCAGCCGGCGGGCGTCGCTCTCGGAATGGCCCAACTGACGCAGCACCTGGAACGTTTCGTCGACTACGTCGTGCTCGACCTCCGCCGCCGTGGGTTGCTCGCGGGCCACCATCAACGCGAACTTCGGCACCTTGCGGCGCAGCTTGGCGATGATCCGCTCCGCCAGCGCCGCCCCCACGCCGGGCAAGGCGGAGAGCGACTTGGCGTCCTGCTCTTCGATGGCCGTCGCCACTTCCGGCACGGGCCGCACCATCGCCCGCAACGCCTTCTTCACGCCGACTCCGTCGACCGAGCAGATCAACTCGAAAAACTCCCGCTCGATTTCGCTCAAAAAGCCGATCAACCGCGGCGTCAAGCGGCCATGGGCCGGGTTGCCTTCCAGATAATCAATGGTGTGCAAGCTCACCTGCTGGCCGATGCAGCCTTGCAGTTGCCGCCGCGTGAATTCGGGAATGCGGACCTCATATTCGAACGCCCCGATGCCCAGCGTCAACGAATCGTCGGCGATCGAGAGAAGTTGCCCGGTGATTTTGGTGATCATGGCGGGAAAGTCTAACCGAGCGGGGTCCGCAAAACAACCGCCCCGCGGGGCGTGTCGTAGCGGTCATCGCGATCGCGCCGTCTTTGATCGCACGGAACCTGATGGCGGGCGGCCGCGTGTCTTGTCGGAGGCCAAATAGCAACCTATGACTCTGAGGGGCAGTATTTCACCGGGAACTCAAACATGCAAACGTCGATTCCGGGCAGCATTGCCCCTCATGGTTACTCGATGGAAGCGTCGCCTGCCAACCTTTGCCTCAACCGGCCGAAAACTTCCGTCGAGGCCGAGAACAAGCAGGTCGTCAAGCGTATCTGGAACGAGCTCGTCAATGGCAGTTGCCGAGAATCGCTCACGGAGCTGGTCGGCACCGCATTTGTCGATCGTGCGCCGCTGCCCGGATTGTCTTCCGACTTCGACGGTTTGTGCGTGCGTCTGGACGTCCTTCATCGGGCGTTTCCTGACTTCCATTCCACCATCATGGACCTGATCGCGGAGGACGACAAAGTCGTTGCCGTCGTCGAATCGACGGGCACGCACCGAGGAGATTTTCTGGGTATGCCCGCCACGGGACGGCGCTTCACGATTCAAGAGATCCAGATCCTGAGAATCCTTGACGGCAAAATGGTCGAGCACTGGCAGGTGGCCGACGTTTACGGAATGTTAGTGCAGTTGGGATTCGCCAACTCGCCGTCAACGGCGGCCCGATAGGCCAACTTCATTCCCTTCCTGGATGTTCGGACCACGCGCGCCTGAGCATCCAGTCCACTATTCGCAAGAAGCATCGATGTCGTGCTCGACGGACGAGATGACGGTCTCCCCGACTCATGACGGGTCCCTGATGCCGCCCTGCGCGCTCGGCAGCAAGGCCGTTCCGCTCGCGGAGCGAGCGGGCTACGTAGCCCGCTTGCTCCGCAAGCGGAAGGGCTTCTCGCCCGTCCGTACTCCTTGGCCGAGAGGGCCGAAGCCGCGGTCCCACGGTTTCTCCAAGCAATGGTTGACGATCTGTCGCACAGGGGCGATCAGCGGCGGCGCCCTGGTCGTGGTGGCTGCAGTCGCCTTGGCCGGCAGAACCTGGCTGGCGGCACGGGCCGACGCGCTCGCGGTCAAGCCCGCCGAACCGCCGCCGGCGACCGTCCGCGTGGCCCGCTTCGAACCGGAGATCGTGACGCCCGGTCTCCGCTACAGCGCCGTGGTGAAGGAGATCGGCAGCGCCGAACTGTCATTCCGCGTCGGGGGGACGGTCGACGACATCCACCGCCTAAGCGGACCGGAAGGACGCGAGCATCCCATTCACGAAGGCGACCGCGTCGCCAAGGGCGCCGCGCTGGCGTCGCTGGATACGGCCGACTTTCGCCGAGAACGGGCAATCGCCGCCGAGAAGCTGGCGATCGCGCAAGCCAGGCTGGCCCAGCTCGAAACGCAATCCGGCCTGGCGACGATCGAACTGCGCCGCACCGAGCAGCTCGTCGGCCGTGGTGCCGCCACCGACGCCGAGCTCGACGCGGCCCGAAGCCGACAGCTTTCCACGGCGGCGGCCGTCGCCGGCGGGCGGCGCGACATCGAAAGCGCGCGGATCGGCGTGGAGCAGGCGGAGGCCAACCTAACCTACTGTACTCTGGTTTCGCCGCTCGAAGAGGGGACCGTGGCCGCGCGTTACATCGACGTCGGCGAGCGCGTCATGGCCAATCAGCGGGCGTTTCGCATCCTCGACCTTTCCAGCGTGGTGATTGCCTTCGGCGTACCGGACGCGCTGGTCGGCCGGCTCGCCCTCGGGCAGGCGATCGACGTGAGCTGCGAGGCCCTGCCGGGTCAGCAGTTCCACGGAGTCGTCCATAAGATCGGCGCGGCCGCCGAGCCACAGAGCCGCACATACACCGTCGAAGTCCGCATCGACGATCCCCGGGGTCTGCGGCCCGGCATGATCGCCAGCGTGCTCTTGGAGCGCGAAGTTCGCGCCTATTTGCTCCCCTTGACGGCCATCTTGCCCAGCACGGCCCGTGGGGCCTATGAGGTGTTTCGCGTGACGGAGGAGAGCGGCCAGCCGGTCGTCCGCCGTGTTCTAGTGGAGTTCGACGACGTGATCGACAACCGAGTTACCATTAAAGTCGGCGACGGAGCGTCGCTCGAGCCGGGCGACCGCGTCGTCGCCACGGGAACGCACCGTCTGTATGACGGCCAGCGGGTCGTCGTCGAAGAATGAGGTCGAGGAGCAATCTGGTGAACCCGTTCCCGCCGGCCGGCCGCGCTGCCCGCCCACGTCGCATGACGACGGCACAGTACTTCGTCTACAAGCGGCCGGTCGCCTGGACGCTGTTCTTCGCCACGGCGCTGTGGGGCGTGTATGCCTATCACTCGATGCCCCAGCGGCAGGACCCCTTGCTTCAGGTCCGCAGCGGCGTGGTTGTCACCGCCTATCCGGGAGCGAGCGCGGTCGAAGTCGAGCAGGAGCTGTCGCGCAAAGTCGAGAAGAAGCTGGCGGAGAACCCCGCCGTCGAACACGTCCGCTCGGTCAGCCGCCAAGGTGTGTCGGTCGTGTACGTCGATCTCTACGATACCGTCAAAGACGCCGAGCAGACCTGGCAGGATCTCGACAACAAGCTCGCGGCGATGACCGATCTGCCGACGGCGGGCGGCCAGCCGCTTCGTCCGCGGCTCGACAAAGATTTCGGCGACACCGTCACGGTGATGCTCACGGTGAGCAGCCCGCCCGTCTCGGATTTCGAGGTGGACGTCCGCGCGCAGGTCATCGCCCGGCGGCTGGCCGAGCTGCGCGCCTCTCGCCCGTCGGCCCTGCGCGACCGCCGGATGAGCAGCGTGCTCGTTCACCCCGCGAGCTTCGACGCCAGCCTGGTCGAACGCTTGGGCCGGTCGGCGCTGGCCGCACTTGCCGAGCGCGGGCTGGCGGAGGACGGACAGTATCTGAAGATGCTCGGCGCGGCGGCCATCGACTTCCGCCTTTCGCCGGGCACCGATCCGGAACGACTGCGCCGCGATTTCCAGCGCTGGCAGGAGAGGACCCTCGGCGCCAGTCTGACGAGCTACCCGGACGTTTGGCCGCCGGTGGTCGTCGAGTCGCTCGAAGAGCTGCCTGGCGCGCTGAAGACGCGGTGCCAGGCGGAGCCGGGCGGCGTCGCGACCTATAGTTACGAGCAGTTGCACCGCTTCGCCGACGTGATTCAAGACCGGCTCCGTCAGTCGTCCAAAATCGGCAAGATCGAGCAGCTTGGCGTGGTCGATGAGGCCGTCTACCTCTATTTGAGCGGGCGGCGCCTCGGCGCATCGGGTCTCGATATCGAGACGCTACGACAGCGAATTGCCCAGCGGAACATCGACGTGCCGGGCGGCACCTTCGAGCTGCCGCGGCAGAACCTGACGGTCAGGCCCAGCGGCAAACTCAACGGGCCCGCCGATCTGGCGGAGATCGTCGTCGATGTGCGGGAGGGCTACCCAGTTTACTTGCGCGATCTCGTCGAGGTCGTCCGCGGTTACGACGACCCTCCCCGCATACTGAACTTGCGTACGATCAAAGCGGGCGAGCGACTCTGGACGACGCGTGCCGTCACGCTTTCCATACGCCAGGTGAAAGGGAGCCAGATCGCCGACTTCTCTCGTGAGGTCGACGCGGCGCTGGCGTCGCTCAAAGGCGTTTTGCCCGACGACTTGCGCATCGAGCGGACAAGCGACGAGCCCGAGCGCGTGAAGCACAAGATCGGCGAATTCAAACAGTGCCTGCTGGAGGCGATTGTGATCGTGGTGGTCGTCGCCTTGTTGTTCATGGAGTGGCGCAGCGCTCTGGTGGTGGCGGTTTCCATTCCGATCACGTTGGCCATGACGCTGGGCCTATGCAGCATATTGGGAATCGACCTGCAGCAAGTTTCGATCGCCGCGCTGATCATTGCCCTGGGGCTGTTGGTGGACGACCCCGTGGTAGCCTGCGACGCGATCAACCGCGAGATGGCCCACGGCGTGCGCCGCGATGTTGCCGCCTGGCTGGGACCTCAGAAGCTGTCCCGCGCGATTTCTTATGCCACCGTGACGAACTGCGTGGCCTTTTTGCCACTGCTGCTGATCGGCGGCCTCGTGGGCGAGTATATCTATTCGCTGCCGGTGGTTGTGACGGCCTCTCTGGTCGCCAGCCGCATTGTGTCGATGACGTTCATACCGCTGCTCGGTTATTACATGCTCAAGGGGCAACCGGGCATGGAATCCGGCCTGCTGCCGGGTGGCAAAGCTTCTCGCTTCGCTCGGCTCTACAACGGCTTTTCCGAGTTGTGTACGCGCTACAAATGGACCACGCTGGCGGCATGCCTGATCGTGCTTGCAACGGCGCTCAGCCTGACGCCGCTGATCGGCACGAGCTTTTTTCCGAAAGACCTCCACACGGTTTTCACGGTCGACTTGCTGCTGCCCGAGGGAACGCCGGTCCGGCAGACAAAAGCCGAAACGATGCGCGCGATCGCCGAACTCGACCGGCTGCTCGGCGACGAGGCCCAGGCGTACACGACCTTCGTCGGCGCCGGCGGCGCCCGCTTTTGGTTGTCGATCGTGCCCGAACAGCCGGCGCCGAACTATGCACAAATTATGGTCCACACTCGCGACCGAGGCCGCACCAGCGCCTTGGCCGACCGGCTCAAGCGCGAGCTGCCGCCGAGGCTGGCGACGGCCCGCGTCCACGTAAATCAGCTCGAAGCCGGCCCGCCGGTCGGCCTGCCCGTCCAGGTGCGCATTCTCGGTCCCGACATGGCGACGTTGCGAAAGGTGGGCGACCAGGTGAAGAGCCTGATGCGCGCTTTTCCCGGAGCGACCGACATCCAGGACGACTGGGAACCCGAAACCCTGCGGCTCGGCCTTCACGTGGCGGCCCAACGGGCAAACATCGCTGGGGTCACGAACGAGTCGCTGGCAAATCTGGTGCATGGCGCCCTGGCGGGCCTGACGGCAACGAACATCCGCGAGCGCGACCGGTTGATCCCGGTGGTGCTGAAACTCCGGCCCGATGAGCGCAGCCGTCTGGACGACCTTCGCACCTTGAGCCTGCCCACGGCCGGGGGCGCTTCGCACGTGCCGCTCGACGAGGTTGCCGCCTTTTGCCCGGAGGCGGTCGCGCCCAAGGTCGCGCGTCGAGACCATCAGCGGTGTCTCACCGTCAAGTGCGACACGGTCCGGGGCGTGTTGCCGAGCAGCGTGGTCAAGTACCTCGAGAGCAAACTGCCGGAAAGCGCGCGAGGCTGGCCCGCGGGCTATCAATATGTCTTCGGCGGCGAAAAGGAGGAGCAGGAGAAAGGGTTCGGCTCGACGTGCATGGCCATGCTGATGTCGTTGGCGGCGATCTATCTTGCCCTGGTGATGCAGTTCAACAGCCTGACGAAGCCGTTGGTGGTTTTCACGGCGGTGCCTTTCGGCATGGTGGGCGGGCTGATGGGACTCTTGTTCTTCAACGTCCCCATCGGCTTTTTGGCGTTGCTGGGTCTGGCATCGCTGGCCGGCGTGATCATCAGCCATATCATCGTACTCTTCGAGTACATCGAAGAGGCGCACGAGCGCGGCGAACCGTTGCGAAAGGCGGTGATCGACGCGGCGCTGGTCCGGCTGCGGCCGGTGCTGGTGACGGTGTTGGCTACCGTCGGCGGTCTGATTCCCTTGGCTCTGCGCGGCGGTCCGCTTTGGGAGCCGCTCTGTTACGTGCAGATCGTAGGGCTGCTGTTGGCGACGCTGGTCACCAAGGTGCTCGTGCCGGTGCTGTACGTCGTTTTCGTCGAGGACCTTAAATTGATTCGCTGGTCCGCACCTGCGTCAGGCCCGCCAGAAAGAACAATAGCATGTTGACCATCGGAATGATGGTCAGGTCCTGAAACATGCCGTTGCTCAGGTAACTGCCAAACGTGGCCAGAAACAGCAGGCCGTATTGCCTCGCCCACAGCGGTGCCGGCGAATGCCACAGCCGCCAGGCGTCGCGCAGCCAGTAGCCCAGCAAGACGATGAACAGGCCCGTGCCCGGCAACCCCGTCTCGGTGAGCAGCCCCAGCCAGACGTTGTGCTGCACGTAGGGACGCGCTTGGTCGAGCGGCAAATCGCTGTCGCGGTCCAACACATCGGCGAACTTGTCGCGGTAATGGCCGAAGCCGCAGCCCGTCAGCGGCTGTTCGACAAACATCCGCCAGGCGACCATCGCCAAGATCGGCCGCAGCTCGACCGACTGGGCTGTTTCGCGTTCGGACTGGCCCACGTCGCGCTTGAACTCCAACAGCCGCTGCCATTGCGTGGCGCCCCCTAGCACCAAGACCAGAAGCGTCCCGCCGATGCACGGCAGCCGCCACGAACGCGGCAGCGTCAGGCCCGCGATGACCAGCAGCATCAGCACCGCGCCCATCCACACGCAACGAGTGAGCGTGGCGAACAGGCCGCAGCCGAACAGCGCCGCTACCAGGAGCAGTGCCAACTGGCCCGGCCGCCCCAGTCGTGGCCACCACAAGAGCGTGCTTGCCAGCCCGACGGCCAGGAAGTAGCCGTTGCCGATCGGGTTCATCAGCGGCCCGCGGGCACGCCCGAAGAACTCGAAGTAATCGGCCGATGCGATGTACCGCGGAAAGATCAGCTCCGGCAGGCGCAGCCATTCAGCCACGGCGGTCGCCGCCAGATAGACGCCGAACAATGCCAGCGAGCCGGACAGCCAGCGGCTGCTCCGTTCGTTGAGTGGCAGTTGCCGCGCCGCCCAATACATGCCCGTGGGCATCAAATAGTAAAAGAGAAGCTTCGAGAGGGGCTGATTGTGCTGGTAAGTCCAGTCGTTCGCCAGCGTGCTCACGACCAGCGTGGCGATGAACGCGGCCAGCACAAATTCGGGCTTGCCGGCGGGCCGGGGCGTGAGCCAGCCCAGGCGTCGCCAGAGGGCGCATTGCAGAATGAGGGCTACAAACAAAACGCGATCGGCCGTGAGCGGAATGGGGCTCGCGTCGAGATGATAGAAGAAGTAACCGAAGCAGGAGCCGGCCAACAGCACCAAGAGCGCGGCGGCCAATGGTCCACTTCGCCAAAGCACGGCCGCCAGCCAAGCGACTGCGACCAGGGCGGCGATGGCGATAATCGGGGTCATACCGGGGATCACGATTGAGGCAGTCGGGCGGTTCGTGTACCCAAAGCTTGTGCTATCGGCCCCATTGAGCTGGTCCCACCCTACGATCGAAAGGCGCAAGCCAGGCCGACAATTTCGGGCTAGGCGCATATAGCTTGCAAACGACCGCATGGCAACTCGTTTAGCCCTCGTACACCAACCCGAAGCGCCAGCGAGGAACGTGAAAAAGAGGCAAAACCTCGCTTGCGCTTCGGGTTAGTGTGAAAATGGGAACGGGTCCGGCGAAGCTTTACTGGCGACTGCCCCACAGTGCGCGATTCCCACAAGCGCACGGCTTCCAACTGGATTGCGGCCGACGAGCCAAGCCGCGTCGCGCCTAGCGAGACGAAACCGCTCCGAGCGGCACGATGTAGACCGGCGTGCCGTTAAACTCGAAGCGGTAAGTGCCTGGCGGCAGGTGTGGTGCAGATGCAGGCGCAGGCGGCTGAACCACGACTGCCGGACACGCGCCGGGAACCAATGAAGCTGCCCGCGGGGCCGATGGCGCGACGCGGGCTGCCGGAAGCGACGCGGTCCGAGAAATCAGCGGCGGTAATACGAAGGCGACCATCGCGGTCAGCAACGTGCCGCATAACGCTCCCAACAAGAACGGACGACGCGACATAGGACTACCAGAGGGTATGCATGTGTTCGCAGCGGTGAAGACGGGTACTATTAGTGTGCCAAGTTCAGCACTACGATATTATACGCAGCAGCGGTCTGATTCATTACAGCCGCATTGGCATGATCCCGCAAGCCGGGCGGTCGCGGCTTGCTCAATCCGCCGGACGTGCCTCACCGCAGCGGCGCGAGTTGCACCGCATCGACCACCACATAACCGTCCGTCCCGCGGTTCGATACGGTAACGACCACCACGTCGCCGGCGCTCACGTCGAACTGCCCGAGTGACACAAATCGCTTTTCGACCGCGGGCGGGCGACGCTCGTTGATCGTCGCGTTCTTTTCCGTGCCGTCAACGAACACCGCCACGGGAACGTTGGTCGCCCGGTTCTCATTCGCCGTATACGCCAGCCGCGCCTCGTAGCGGCCGCTTTTCTTGACTTCCAGCTTGAACCGCAGCGATTTGCGGCCCTTCTCCGCGTTGCCGTCGTGCAGATAGCCGGCGCCGATGAAGCCGCCGATCGCGGCGCTTTCGGACCATTCACCCTCGCGTTCGGCCCGAACGTCGTCGGCCACGATGCCCGGCAGTGTAGCCGGATCGATCGCATCGGCACGTGCCGGACCGTGCCAGGCGAGAACCTGATTGTCGGCCAGCAAGCGTTCTTCAAGTCGCTTGAGGTCGATGTCTTGCACGGCGATGTCTTGCACGGCGGCCTCGCCGTCGATCGCCTGGCAGGCGGCGGTGGCGGCCGATTGGCCCAACACCATGAACACCGGCTCCATGCGAATCGAGCCATAAGCAATGTGCGAGGCCGAGAGACAGACCGGCACCAGCAGGTTCTCGCATTGTTCTTTCTTGGGCACGATCGAGCGGTAGTCGATCGGATACGGTCGAAACCCGTGGACCTGCACATCGCCCTCGTTGCTGGCGTGACCGTCTTTCACCCACCGCTGCGTGTTGTGCGAGTCCATGCCGTAGGCGGCCAGCCCGATCGAGTTTTCCGCCACCCGCCGGCCCTGGCAATGGTGCTGGCTCATCACATAGTCGGAGATCATGCGCCGCGCCTCGCGCACGTAAAGCTGGTGCGGCCAGCCGCCGTGGTCGGTGAACTCGTCTTGGCAAAGGCCCCAGCGGTTGACGGCGTTCCGCACTCGTTCCGGCAAACGCGGGTCGTTCGCCAGGAACCACATCAGTCCCTGCTGATACCCGACGTGTTCCTGGAAAATCGCTTCCCGCGCGGCATAGTCGCCGTCGGGATAGCCGTAGTTCATGCCGATGTCGTCGGTGCTGAAAGCGCCGTTGTTATTCATGTCGGTCTTGCGGTTGGGCATGGGCAAATTGCTTCCCAAGGCGTCGAACACGCCGGCCTCGATGTAGCGCCGCAGCAGCTCATAACGCAACGGGTCGTATCCGGGCGGCTTCGGAAACGGCAGGCGGTTGGCCCGGTCGTCGGTCAGGCAGAGGCGAAAGTTATAGGCCTGCACGCGGTGGTCGCCCTGACCGTGCTCGCCGGGGCTTCCGGCATGGATGCCCGGCAGCAGGCCGCTGGCCGGCTGGCCGGGCTTGACGTAGGGATCGACCGGAACTTTGAACTGGTGCTTGGTCGAGCCAAGTTGCACCCCATTGAAAGTTTCGTCGTAGACGGCATTGGCCTCCCGACCGACGTGATACGCGACGCCCGCTTTGGCCATCAGATCGCCTTCATAGCTGGCGTCGATGTAGATTCGGGCGGCGAACGCACGGCCGCTGTCCATGACGATCGTCGCGATTCGACCGGCGTTCTTTTTGACGCCGCCGACAAGGTCAAGCCGCTCGTCGAGCACGACGGTCACGCCCGCCTCTCGCACAAGCTCGTTCATGACTTGCTCGGCAACGTGCGGCTCGAAGGTCCACGCTTCGTCTTTGCCGTAGCGCTTTCCGAGGCGGCGATAGAACTCGCGCGAGATGCCGCCGATGGCGCCCTTATTGCCGATGTCGGTGGCGCCCAGCCCGCCGCAGGTCAGACCGCCAAGATGCTTGCCCGGCTCGATCAGCACCACCTTTTTTCCCATGCGTGCGGCCTGCACGGCGGCCGCCACTCCGCCGGATGTGCCACCATAGACGGCCACATCGAAGGCATCGCCCGGAGCGGCGAAAGCCATCATGATCAGGAAACCGTGAATCATAGCCATGGAACGCCTTTAGAAAAGTAGCTCACGCATTCTAACCAAACTTGGTTCCCGTTGTCGCAATTACACGCGCTGGGCTGTGGAATACATCAAGGCCGGTCACCGCGACGCGGACAAGCCGTGGTATCTCTGGCTCTGCTACGGTGGCGTCCAAGGATGTGTTGTTCGTAGATTCCGCAATCGCGCTGGCTGGGCGGCCGTTCGTCCGCCGTCGTCCGCTTGGCAGGTGGCTGCGCCTTTTCTCGCTTGGGCATGGTGTTGGGTTCTCCGGGTTCGGGGTTCGGGGTTCAGGGTTCAGGGGCCGGTTTGCTTGTGAAAAACAAGAATCAAGCGCGCCGCCTGGGCCATCTAAGTTGTTCGAGGCCCGTGGTTTGCGGCGGTCCGAGGAAGCATCGACGCCGACTTGTACAAGCGCGGAACCATCTGGCGGCTCTGTATGCAACGCCCTCCGTGGCGTTCCGAGGTCGTGCGGCTCCTGTATGCAACGCCCTCCGTGGCGTTCCGAGGTCGTGCGGGTTGGCGCCGACCGCGCTGCGCGGAATGCCACGGAGGGCGTTCCCCACAGAGCGCTCCTCGTTTGTGCAAATTTGCACAAACGAGAAAAACCCGAGGATTTCATCATCTCGTAGTTCTGAAGAGGGGATGAGCGATGAGGCATGAGGGATGGCCAAAATAAAGTCGCGAGTTGGGCGTTGAGGGGCGTTCCGCGGTGGTCCGGTCCTGCCTTCTCGCACTTTACTCGCCGACTGGCTTGGGCACGTATCGTAGGCATCACGCTCCGCCGTGATGGAACCTTTCGGCCGCGGATGCTGATTAGAGTAGGCGGGGAGGCTGGCCTCCCCGCCCCTCGTCAAACCGGACGGGCGGATTTCCCGCATCCGGCTTTCCCAAGAAGAATGAAGCGGCCAGGCATGGGCAGGTCCATCGGTCGATGGAAATGG
>Ga0307373_10008718_pt1 | contig 15350 bp, 14 predicted proteins | sample OX2MG_FD_202534 | JGI IMG/M metagenome (GOLD analysis project Ga0307373, IMG submission 202534) | Soil microbial communities from Risofladan, Vaasa, Finland - OX-2 | ecosystem: Environmental > Terrestrial > Soil > Coastal area > Acid sulfate soil | place: Finland: Risofladan, Vaasa | collected... | reverse complement strand
CCGACCACGTTCCGTGTTGTCCCATGTGTTGTGAGTGACTGATACACCCTCCGGTGATGATGGGTGCATGGCCGTGGCAGCACCCGACACGACGAAGCACCCAACGAAGAACCCGAGACGGAAGGGCCGTCCCGTGGACCTTGCGGGCGGTCCCACCCCGGTCGGCACCGGTGACCTCCGGGCGGCCCTCGCCACCGTGGCCTCGTTCGTCTCGTCCTTCGAGCCCGGCCTCTACAGCGGGGAGGACGCCACCGTCTTGGTCCGGTGGTTCACCAGGGCCGAGCGGGTGGCCGGGGCGGGCAAGGCCCTGGCCGCCCGGCGGGCCTCGGCTGCCCATCCTCCGGCCCGCACCGGGCACCGGAGCCCGGCCGAGTGGCTGGCCGAGGAGACCGGGGAGTCGGTGGGCGAGGCCGCCGGGGTGCTCCGTCTCGGGGAGGCCTGTGCCTCCCACCCCGGGGTCGAGGACTCCTACCGCTCGGGCAAGCTGTCCAAATCGAAGGCCACCCTGGTGGCCGACGCCCTCACCGTCAACCCCGACGTGGAAGACGACCTGGTGCGCTCGGCCGAGACCGAGTCGGTGCGCCACCTGCGGGACCGGTGCCTGAGAGCCAAGGCCGAGGGACGGTCGAGACAGGACGAGGCCCGGGCCTACGAGGCCCTCCGGGCCGCCCGGCACTGTAAGACCTGGACCGACCCGGACGGGGCCTTCCGCCTCGATGCCCGGCTCACCCCCGATGCCGGCGCCTCCCTCCTCGCCTCCCTCAAACGGGAGACCGACCGGTATTTCCGACAGGCCCGCACCGCCGGGGTGCGAGAGCCCGAGCACTGCTACCGGGCCGACGCCCTGGTGGGCCTCGTCACCGGACGGGGGCTCCTCACCATCAGGCCCGGCACCACCAAGTCCAGACCTGGCACCACCACCTCCCGACCCGGGACCACAACGTCCGGGGCCGGCACCCTCTTCGATCCCCCCGGCTCTGACTCCGACCCCGGCTCTGCTTCTGACCCCGACTGTGACTCTGAACCCGGTCCTGACTGCCGGTCGGTCGACCCCCAGGCCACCGTCCATGTCCGGGTGGACCTCGACGCCCTCCGCCGGGGGTCCCTCGACCGGGGGGAGGTGTGCGAGATCCCCGGGGTGGGCCCCATCCCGGTGGAGCGGGCCCGGGCCCTGCTCGGGGACGCCCTCTGTGACCTCGTCATCACCAACGGGGTGGATGTCACCACCATCTGCCACCTGGGCCGCTCCATCCCGACCGCCCTCACCACCGCGGTCAGCGAACGGGACCGCCAGTGCGTGGTGCCGGGCTGTCCGGTCACCGAAGGACTGGAACAGGACCACTGGCAGGTGGACTTCGCCCACGGGGGACCGGCCTCCATCGAGAACATCGCCCGGCTCTGTCACCACCACCACTACCTGCGCACCCACCAGGGGTTCCAACTCCACGGGGGACCGGGCCACTGGACGTGGGAGCCCCCCACCCACCCGAAGAGCCGACCGAAGCGGTCCAAGGCCCAGAAGACCAAGGCCCAGAAGACCCAGGCCCAGAAGACCCAGGCCCAGAAGACCCAGGCCAGGCGCCGACCACCCCCGGGTACCGCCCCGCCCCTGTTCACCCCGAAGGAGTGACCGAAGGAACCCAAGGACGACCCCGGACCGAGACCAGCCGACGAAAGACTCCTCTGGTCCGTTGACCGTCCGTCGTGCCCGAGGGTGATGGGAGACCCTCGGGCACGACCCCCTACCGACTCGAAGCCATCCCGACATGTCGGTGGCTGCTGGGTCGTGCTTGCTCATCCCTTCGCCATCAGGTCATCGGGTATCGCCGGATGCCACTTCGTTGTGCTGCATCCGAGGTCATCGGAGATACACCGCTTCTGCCTCGTCGATCCGTAGCATGAGAGACGGGCCGAATGTGTCGACGATGGAGCATCTCGACCCCCAAGATCTCGGAGGTGGTGTGTGGTTGCATTGGCGATCGTCTTGAGCGTCGTGGTCCTCCTGTTGGGAGTCCTCGTTGCCGGGCTCCTGCGGAGTCACGCCGACATCTTGAAGGCGCTTCACGACCTCGGCGTCGGCGTGGGTGAGCCCGGTGAGCCCGGCGAGCCCCATCATCACCAACACCAAACGGGGGCCGGTCAGAGCAACACCCAAAGCCCTGGTGCCTCAGGACCCACGCGCGCCCCACTCACGATGGGTCCGCCTCTGCCCGGAGAACGGAGTTCGACATCAGCTCCGACCATCGCTGGGGTCACTCCCACCGGCGATGCCTTGGCCGTCACCGTTGGCGGCGACCACCTCACGCTTCTTGCCTTCCTGTCGTCGGGCTGTTCCACCTGTGCCGCCTTCTGGAAAGCCTTCCAGAAGCCTGACCAACTCGGCCTTCCCGCCCATACCCGACTGGTGGTGGTCACGAAGGGGCCGGACATGGAGATACCGGGCGAGGTGGCCTCTCAGGCCGCGACCGGACTGACGGTGGTCATGTCGACGGACGCCTGGGGCGACTATGAAGTCCCGGGCTCACCGTTCTTCGTTCTGGTCGACGGCAGTACCGGGCGGCGGATCGGGGAGGGAGTGGCAAACCACTTTCACCAAGTCGTCGAGTTGGTGCGGCGGGCTGAAGCCGACACTCAAGCGTTCAGGGTCGGCAGCGCGAGCCGCGCCTACGCCCGCGGCCTCGATGGCCCGGAACGAGAGTTGGACAATGACCGCGAGCTGATGGCCGCCGGAATCATGCCGGGCGACCCGAGTCTCTATCCCTCGTCCCTCGACGATGTCTACGGGCGTCGGGGCCTCGACGACCAGCCACCCATCAGCAGGGCCGGGTGACCGTGGCGGTCCTGAGGGCCCACGGCATCGCCGCGCCCCTTCCCGACGGGTTCGAAGGTCGCATCTTCATCCGTCCCGCCATCGGCCGGGAGGTTCCCTACCCGGTGGCCAACTTTGCCACCTTCGCCCTGCCCGCCGACATCGGGGATTTCGGTGGAGGCGCGGTCAACCTGATGGGCAACTCGGACATCTTCGCGTCGCTCTTCGAATACGGCCCGGAGAGCCTCGGCAAGCCGCTCTTCGCCCGGCAGGGCATGCCACGGTCGCTGACCAGCAGTGACTTCCGGCCGTATGTGCTGCGCCGAGGATTGGGTGGGCAGTCAGGAACCCAGTGGTTCTTCACCGAGGCCGGCAGGCCGTTCACCCTCTACGTCGTCCTCGGCAGCCACGCCCAGCGAAGCATGCTCGTACCGAGGGTCAACAACCTGATCGGCACCCTGATGGTCAGCCCGAACTCCTCGTCAGCTCAACAACCGGCGTCTCGACGGTGATCCCGCGCCCACGCACCGACCCGGATGCACCGTGGAACTGATCGGCCTCTATCTCGTCGCATGCGTGTTGTTGGTGGCGGCAGGAATCGCCAAGGCGCTCCGTCCCGATGACACAGCCCGTGCCCTACTCACCGTGCTGCCGATCCCGATCACATGCCAGCGGATGCGCACCGCCGTTCGGGTCGGGTCCGCGGCCGAGGCCGCGCTCGGCGCCGCCGCCATCACCGCGCCCGGACCCATAACCGCCGGCCTCGTGGCCCTCTCCTATGGGATCTTCACCGGGGTTGTGGCCTATGAACGTCGTCGGGGTGGGGCCATCGCCAGCTGCGGGTGCTTCGGCGCCCCGGACACGCCGGCGGCCATGGTCCATGTGGTCATCAACGGGGGATTGGCCGTCGCAGCCGCGGCCATCGCCTGGGCCGAGCCGCGCCATTCGATGCTGTCCATCCTGTCCCGGCAGCCGGTCCACGGACTGCCGTTGATCGTGGTGAGTGCACTCTGTGCCTACCTGGCCTATCTGGCGCTCTCGGTGCTGGCTGCGCTTCGAGCTGCTCGAACCCTCACCGGTATCACCTTCGATCGGAATCGGTGACCGCCACCGATGACTCCGATCGCCCGGCTGTCGATCCACCACCTGCAGAGCTCGCCCGAACCGGTTGACGCACCATGACCGCCACCCTCGTCGAGCGGGCATCGGGCTTTCTCGGGTCCAAACTGTCACGCCGCAGTTTCATCAACCGGTCCGCCTATGCCGGAAGTGCGGTGGCCATCGGATCGGGGCTCGATCTCGTGCTCCGGCCGGGGACCGCCTACGGACTGGTCTGCACCTGTGGCAACGGCAGTTGCAGCTGCGGGTCCACCTGTTGTGCGGGCTACACCGAATTCTGCTGCTCCGTCAACGGCGGGTACAACTACTGTCCCACCAACACCATGATGGGTGGCTGGTGGAAAGCCGACAACTCCTCCTTCTGCGGCGGCCCTCGCTACTACATGGACTGCAACGCCACGTGCCAGTGTTCGACGGGATGCGGCAACGGCTGGGGGTTCTGCGAGCCGGGGTGTGACGGCGTCAATTGCGGCTGCGGCCCGAACGGGTGCGACTCGTACGTCACCGGGTGTTTCCAGTTTCGCTACGGGCAGTGCAACCAGGATATCGACTGCATCGGCCGGATCGTCTGCCGGGTGGTGGCCTGCGTCCCCCCGTGGGAGGTCGACCCCTCGTGCACCACGACCAACGCGCAGGACAACGGCACGGCCGAACAGAATGCCGCCTGCTGGACGACGGCCTTCCCGTCGCCGGCCCCGCTTCCCTGCTCATCGGCGCTGACCAACTGCCAGACGGTGGGGGTGGCCTCGAGTGTGGACGGTGCCGGATACGGGATCATCACGTCGTTCGGAAGGCTGATCGCCTATGGGGACTTTCCCAACGATGGCGACGAGTCGAGTCAGGCACTGGCCGAGCCCATGGTGGGCATGGCCGTTCGCCAACAGGGCGGTTACTACCTGGTCGCCTCCGACGGCGGCATCTTCGCCTTCGGGGGGGCTCAGTTCTACGGTTCGATGGGCGGACAGCATCTCAACAAACCCATGGTGGGCATGGCCACCACGACCACCGGCCTGGGGTACTGGTGCGTGGCCTCCGACGGCGGCATCTTCGCCTTCGGCGACGCCCAGTTCTACGGATCGATGGGCGGACAGCACCTCAACCAACCGATCGTCGGCATGGTCGCCAGCCCCTCCGGCCACGGGTACTGGTGCGTGGCCTCCGACGGCGGCATCTTCGCCTTCGGTGACGCCCAGTTCTACGGGTCGATGGGCGGACAGCATCTCAACAAGCCGATCGTCGGCATCGCATCGACCCCCATGGGCCACGGGTACTGGTGCGTGGCCTCCGACGGCGGCATCTTCGCCTTCGGCGACGCCCAGTTCTACGGATCGATGGGGGGACAGCACCTCAACCAACCGGTGGTGGGCATGGCGTCGCCGCCGACGACCCAGGGCTATTGGCTGGTGGCACGGGACGGAGGGATCTTCACCTTCAACACTCCCTTCCTCGGATCGGCTGGTTAGCCATGACCCCGGATCGAGCGAGTAAGAGCCGACCGATCTTCGCCCTCCTCCACTGTCGGCGCATGCATCAGGTCCGTCTCTCGAACGTTGGAACAGGAGCCCGATGACCACGTGCATCACGGTCGTTGCCTCGATCGTTGCCGTTGCAGCGGCAGTGCGATCCACGTGGTCCCCGTGTGGTGTGTCGATGCTCTCCACCATCACCCCGTTCGGCGAGCGGGCCAAGGGCAACCGGTACCGCTCCACGGTCATCTGGTTCATCGTCGGAGCGACGACGGGCGGCGCGTTGCTGGGTGGTGCGACGGCCCTGCTGGCGGTGGGCATCCATTCCCTGGACCCGTCGACGACAATCGTTGGCGTACTCGCGCTCGGCGCAGCCCTGATCGCGGCTGGTTCCGACCTCGGAGTTCGCGGGATGACACTCCCCGTCCATCGCCGCCAGGTCAACGAACGGTGGCTCGACCAGTACCGCCCCTGGGTCTATGGGGCCGGCTTCGGGTGGCAGATCGGGACCGGCGTCGCCACCTACATCACCACCGCCGCGGTGTACCTGGTCATCGTGCTCGGTGCCCTCACCGGAAAGCCGTTGGTCGCTCTCACCCTGGGCATCGGCTTCGGGATCCTCCGCGGCGTCGCAGTGCTGCTCACCCGGCATCTCTCGAGTCCATCGGACCTGCGTGCTTTTCACAAGCGGTTCGTCGACGCGGGCGAGGCGGTGGGGCGAGCGGTAGTGGCGGTCGAGGCCGTCGCCGCTGCCACAATTGCTCTGGTGCTGGGTTCCCCGGTAGCTGTAGCCATGGTCGGTGCCGTTGTCATTGCGGCGACGGTCTCCCTCGCTCATTCCAAACGACACGGTCGGGTCAAGGCGTCGATATGTCCGGTTCCAAACCGCGAAGCTTCGCTGGCCACACCGGGTCCTTCGAGAGGCCCGGTCGCTGCGAAGGTCTCCGATGGCGTCAGCTGAGTGAGTCCCAGCGGCCTGCTCCCGCCGGTGCGCTACCGACGATCGTGACGGGTCGGTCTCCGGCGATCACTCGTCGCCGGTGCGCGAGCCGACTGGTGCGCCGTCAGAGCTCTCACTGAGCTCGAGATCGGCGTCCCCACCATCCCCACCATCCCCACGATCCCCACCGCCCTCGGCGCTACCTGGCTCACGCTGAGGACCAGGAGGAGGATCACCACCCTCGCCCCGTCGCCACCGCTGGAGCGGTCCGATGCGTGCGATCAACAGGACGATGCCGACGAGGGCGAGGCCGACTCCGGCGAACTGGACCAACAGAGACCCCAGGTGGCCGTCTTCCCCCAGCCACAGGTGCTCGTCGAGGAACCGCTCGATCCCCCAGAGCGTCATGCCCACTCCGAGCACGATCCCCGATGGCGGAAGCAGCGCCGGCGTTTGAACGCCCCCTCCGGTCGCCTCCACCGATGCGGGGGCCGAGGTGCGCAGCCATCGCTCGACCAACAGGAGGATGCCGAAGATGGTGAAGTCCTCGATGGCCTGGAAGATCGGAACCGGAAGCCGCTTTCCCACCTGACCCGCGTAGTACATCCCGAACCATTGGTTGGTCGGGTGGCCCCCACCGGCCACCATCAGCTGGGGACCCAGCAAACGCCCGATGCCCCAACAGGCCATCAGCACCGGCGCCATGAGGTCGGCGAACCGCAGGCTGGCCAGCTCGGGGCATCGTCGGCGGGAGCTGACGATGGCCACCGGAACGGCGAAGAGCAGGCCGCCGAACGAGGAGAGTCCACCCTGCCACACGGAGAACACCTGCGACGGGGCGTGCGAGTAGTACGAGAGATTGGACAGCACGTGGAGGGCCCGGGCTCCTACGATCGCCGCCACGATCACCCACACGAACATGCCCGTCACCCACTGCCATGCGTAGCCGGCCTGACGAAGTCGGCGCTCGGTGTAGCGCAACCCGAACCAGAAGGTCAGGGCCAGCCCGATCCCGTAGGTGTGCACCTCGAGGAACCAGACGTGGAACGCAACGGGGATGGGTCTCATGGAGAGGGGAGTCTCATGGTCGAGGAGGGCCGATTCGAGACACGATCGGCGCCACTCCAGTATGCCCCAGGTGCCCGGTAGGGTGAAGGCGGGCCCGAGGGCTGACGCCCCGGCCGGCGCTTCAGAGCACAGTTTCAGATCACAACCGATGACACATGGGGGAAGCCATGGGAGAGCTTGCAGGAAAAGTCGCTGTCGTCACCGGCGGGGGATCCGGCATCGGTCTGGCCACGGCGACCCTTCTGGCCCGGGCGGGAGTCTCCGTCGCTGTCGTAGACCTCGACGGTTCGTCGGCGGAGCGGGCAGCGGCCGAACTCGGGGGGATCGGGCTCGAGGCCGATGTCGGTCGACCCGAGGCGTGGCCGGTCATCGTCGACGCCGTCAGCTCCCGTTTCGGTGGCATCGACCTGGCCCATCTCAATGCCGGGGTGATGACCGGCGAGGCCGACATCACCAAGCTGTCGGATGACGCCTACCGGCGGGTCATGGGGGTCAACGTGGACGGAGTGGTGTTCGGTGTGCGGACGCTGGTCCCGGCCATGGCGTCACGAGGGGGAGGAGCCATCGTGGCCACGGCGTCGCTCGCCGGCCTCATCGGGTTCTCCCCCGATCCCATGTACTGCCTGACCAAACATGCCGTGGTCGGACTGGTGCGATCGCTCGAACCTCAACTGGCGCAACTCCACATCACGATCAACGCCGTATGCCCGAGCATCGTGGACACCCCGCTGATCGGCGACGCCCGGGACCTCTTGGAGCAGAGCGGGTTTCCACTCATCGATGCCTCGGTGGTCGCCGAGGCGGTCGTCGACCGCCTGTCCGGCGACGAGACCGGGCAGGCCATGGTCATCCAGGCCGGTCGCGAAGCCCTGGCGTTCCGATTTGCCCGACCGCCTGGTCCTCGGGCCGGCGGCTCCGTAGGCCGGATGCCTCCGACGGAGTTCGCCGCACACGATCAGGCCTGACCAGGCTGCGGCCCTACGCCCGCCCCCATCGAGAGCGCACGACTATCGCGTTCCGCTCAAGGGCCGCTCAAGGGGTGGAGAGCACGGGCAGGACCGCAAACGCAGCGAGCCCAGAGGGTGAAGCTGCTTCCGTAGGTGTGGCTGGCGGTGCGGCTGGCGGTCGCGGTGGGGTGGCGGTGCTTCGGCCCGTGAGGTGGGTCAGGCCACCCGACCGACACCGGCGAAGCCGCCATCGGTACGCACGCCGGTCTCCGACACCACGGCACCGGTGTAGGGGGCCTCGATCATCGTGCCCCCACCGATGTACATGGCCACGTGGTCCGACCCCCCCGGACCGTAGAAGAGCAGGTCGCCGGGCTGGATGTCGGCCAGGGGGATATGGGTGGTGGCGGCGAACTGTGCCCCCGACGTCCTCGGGAGGCCGATGCCGGCCTGGGCGTAGGACCACATGACCAGCCCCGAGCAGTCGAATCCGGAGGGACTCGATCCTCCCCATACATAGGGGACACCGAGTTCACCCTCAGCCGCCTGGATTGCACCCCCGACACCCGCAGGTACAGGTGGCGGTGGACCGGACGGAACCGATGTCCCACCGCCACCCCCGCCGCCACCGGAACCGCTCCCGCTGTTGTGGCTCGCCGATGTCTGCGCCGTGGCCTGGGCCTTCACTGCTGAGGCGAGCTTGGCGTTGAATGCGGCAGTGGCCGCAGCCTTAGCCGCCGCCTCCGCCGCGATCTGCTGCTGCTGCACCAGGTTCTGGATGTTGGCGTTGACGCTGTTCAACGTGCCCTGGTACTCACCGGCCAGGGAGGCGGCCTGGTTCTCCGAGCTCTGCAGCGTGTCGCGCGCCGCGGTGGCCTGGGCCTGCTGTTGCTGGAGGGCGCTCTGGGCCGCCTGCAGCTGGGCCTGCGCGGTGTGCAACTGGTCGATGGTGGTCGTCACGTTGCCGGTTGCGATCGAGGCGTACTCGGAGCGGATGCCCGTGGTGTTCGGGTTCGACGAGAACATCTGGGTCACCTGATTGCTGGTGCCACTGCTGGTGTAGTCCGTGATGGCCTGGGACCGGAGCTGGTTGGTGTCCTTGGTCACCTCGGCCTGGTCCTTGGCCACCTGGGCCTGGTTGGCGGCGATCTGGGCTTGCAGCTGGGTGAGCTGGTAGTCGGCGGACTGTACCTGACCGGACAGGGCTGCCTCCTGGCCCTTGATCGACTGGAGCTTGGCGGTGATCGATGCGGCCTGAGCCTTGGCATCGGAAAGCTGGTCGGCCGACGCCGGTCTCGCCGAGGAAATCACCGCGGAGGAGAGACCTAATGTGGAGGCCAGTGCGAGTACCGCAAACACCCGTTTTGGGGCTGTTCTACGGGGGGCAGGGAGGGCACGTGGCTCCGACGTCGAGTACAGCTCGGCGTGAGTCATATCGCCCTACTGTCTAGTCCAACCACCGGGAGTCCACAAGAACCCCCCTGACAAATGACACCGCGAACTGGACTGATGCATCGAATCGAGGCATGCAGAACCACGTCGATCGACAGCGTGGTCGGCTGTAGGTGCCAGGTTGAACCGACAGCAACACCATGATCGAAGCGAGCATCCAATACCAGCACGATATGGTCATAGCCATGGGTGAAATCATCGAATTTCCGAGCAATGGAACTACTGGTCATGGCTATATCTCCCTGCCGGCCGAGGGCCCGCTCTCCTCGGCGGGAATCATCGTCCTGCAGGAGTGGTGGGGGCTGGTCGATCAGATCAAACGGACGTGCGATCGCCTGGCCGAAGCCGGGTTCACCGCGCTCGCTCCCGATCTGTTCCACGGGACCACCGTCCCGCTCACCGAACCGGACGAGGCGGCGAAGGAGATGATGGCGCTCTCGATGGAGTCCACAGCCAAGGACTTGGGCGGTGCCGTCGACGAGCTCATCCGGCGCACCGGACGCCCCGACGTGGGGGTCATCGGGTTCTGCATGGGTGGGGGTCTGGCCCTCGTGCTCGGCACGCAGCGCCCCGACGCGGTCAAGGCCATCGTGCCGGCCTACGGCGTCATCCCTTGGCCCGATGCCCAACCCGACTACTCCAAGCTGGACGCCGCCGTGCTCGGACACGTTGCAGAGCAGGACGACTCCTTCACGCCCGAAGCAGCGCGGACCCTCGCCGCCGAACTCAAGGGCCTGGGCAAGGACGTCGAGTTCCATCAGTACCCGGGCGCCGGCCATGCGTTCTTCAACGAGGATCGGCCCGAGGCCTACCACGAGGATTCGGCCGTGGCGCTGTGGGACCGCACCATCGCCTTCTTCCGGCGCATCCTGAACTGAGTCTGCGGTGTCGGAACCCGGCCTCGTCGAGGAGTACCTGACGCTCGGTCTGCGGTTGGGCCGGCACATCGACGGACTGGTTGACGCGTACTACGGCCCACCCGAACGGGCTGCTGCAGTGGCGGCGGAGCCAGTGCAGCGCCCGACGCGGCTGGTCGCCGATGCCAGGGCGCTGTTGGCCGCCATCGGTGCCGGCGCCCCCCTCGACTCCCCCGGCACCGGACGGTGGACGGAGGACGGGGCATCACCCTCCCGCCGGCACTGGCTCCGGGCCCAGGTGGTCGGGCTCTTGACCACGGCCCGCAAGGTCGCCGGCGAGCAGATCAGCTACGCCGACGAGGTCGAGGACTGCTACGGAGTGCGACCGACCCGGGTCGACGACGACGTGCTGGAGCAGGCCCATCGCCGACTCGACGAGGTGCTTCCGGGCAGCGGGCCCCTGGCTGAACGGCTGGTGGCGTGGCGGGAGTCCCATGCCGTTCCGGTTGACAGGCTGGGCCCGGCCATCGATTCGTTGGCCACGGATCTTCGGGAGCGGACCCGTGCGCTGTTCGGCCTGCCAGACGGGGAGCAGGTCGAGTTCGAGCTGGTGACCGAGCAGCCGTGGTCGGGATTCAACTACTACCTGGGCAACCTCCGGAGCCGGGTGGCGATCAACACCGATCTTCCCGTCTTGTCCACGAGCCTCGCCCACCTGGTGGCCCACGAGGCCTATCCCGGTCACCACACCGAGCACACCCGCAAGGAGGTCGGGCTGGTTCGCCGCCGACACTGGTGGGAGGAGTCGATCTTTCTCGTGGGGACGCCGCAATGCCTCCTGGCCGAGGGGCTGGCCGACCTGGGGCTCGAGGTGGTGGTCGGCCGGCGCCCGGAGGCCGTCGTGGCTGAGCATCTCCGTCCGCTCGGGATCCGCTATGACGCCGAGGTGGTGGCCGCGGTGTCCGAAGCCGGCGAGACCCTGGGTGGGGTGCGTCAGAACGCCGCCTTCCGTCTCCACGAGGACGGTGCCGATGTCGAAACGGTGACCGCCGAGGTAGCCCGATGGGGTCTGCTGTCGGTCGATCGAGCGGCGAAGGCAGTCGAGTTCCTCGTCCACCCGACCTGGCGCGCCTACCTGACCTGCTACGTGGAGGGCCTGCCGCTCTGTCGGAACTTCGTAGGCGGTGACCCGGCCCGGTTCGACCGACTGCTGTCCGAACAGTTGACACCGGACATCCTCGATGAGCAGATCAGGGTCGACGCCAGCGCCCCGTCGGCGTCGAAATCGGCGTCGATCTGAGACCGGTGCGCGCAAAGAGCGGTATGTCCCATCCGCCGACCCCGGACGTCGACGAGGAGACTGTTCCCGTCGTCTTGGTCGACGAGTCCTTCGACCGGGCGCTGGACGCGGCATCGGCGTGCTACCTCCGGATCGGCGTCTCCAAAACCACGGCCGCCGACATCGCCAAAGAGGCCGGTATCTCGCGGGCCACCCTGTACCGCCGGTTCGGAAGTCACGAAGCCATCTTTCTGGCCGTCCTCACGCGAGAGTCCGTGGCCATGGCGGCGGATGCTCAGGCCCACCTCGATGCACGGGATGTGGACGACCCGGCAGAGCGGATCCTCGAGGGGATGATGTTCAGCATCGGGGAGATACAGAGTCGGCCGATGCACGCCGCCGTGTTCGGTGGTGACTCGGGGGCGTGGGCTGCCGGCCAGGCCATCAGGATGGAGGCCCTCCGCCGGATCGGGGAGGCCGGCGTCCGACCGCTGGTCGCCCCGGCACTGGCTGACGGGTCACTCTCGGAGCAGGACATGGCCGATCTGATCGACTGGATACTCCGCATCCTCATCTCCTATGCCGCAGTTCCTGGCGATGGTGGGCGTCGGCCCGCCGAGATCCGCCGCCAACTGGCGTCGTGGTTCCTTCCGGCGTTCGAGGAGGTGGTGGCCGGCATGGGCGGTCGTCCTCTGAGACACTAAGCTCTTGATGTCTCACGGGAGCACAGGAGCCGGGGAGTCCCATCCGACCCACCGGAGACGAAAGCCACCAGATACGAAAGCAAGTCGATCGGGGGAGCTGGGGTGACCGAGATGTTGGCCGTGCAGGTGACCGAACACGGGGCGCCGGGGGAGGTGCTGGCAGTACGTACGGTCGGGCGTCCCGAGCCCGAAGCCGGCGAGGTACGGATCAAGGTCGGTGCGGCGTCGCTGAATTTCAACGATATCGACCGGTGCCGCGGGAAGTTGGTGTCGGTTCCGACACCGCCGCCATACACCTTGGGCATGGACGTGTGCGGGATTGTGGATGCCGCCGGCGAGGGCGCGACGTCCTGGCTCGGCCGCCGGGTGGTCGCCATCACCAAAACGGCATTGGGTGGGATCGCCGAGTACGCCATTGCCCCGGCCGTCTCGGTATTCGACGCCCCCGGACAACTCGACGATGCCGAAGCGGCCGCCTTCATCCTCCCGTTCCACGCCTCCCATCTGGCACTGTTCCGCCGGGGCAGGCTGCGAGCCGGCGAGACGCTCGTGGTGCACTCCGCGGCCAGCGGGTTGGGCACCGCCGGCATCCAGCTGGGCAAGGCCGCGGGGGCCCGCGTCATCGCCGTGGCCGGCGGACCCGAGAAGGGAGCACTCTGCACCGCCCTCGGCGCTGACCTCGTCGTCGACCACACCACCGAGGACTTCGTGGAGGCGGTCCTGGACGCCACCTCGGACGCGGGTGCTGAGGTCGTGTACGACCTCACTGGCGGCGACTTCGTCGAACGATCGTGGCGGTGCACCGCCCGTGGCGGTCGCTATCTGGCGGTGGGGTTCGCCGATGACGATGACAACGGCATGACCGGGCGGCCGCTCCGGATGGCATGCATCGGCAACATCGACATCGTGGCCGTGATGCTGGCGTGGGCCGAGTCGGTCGACCCCGGCATGCGCCGGTTCGGGTTCAATCCGTTCGGTCGGGACGTGGCCGACGAGGTACACAGCGATCTGCTGGGCATGCTGGCCGACGGGAGGGTTCGACCGTACATCGGACGAAGGGTCACGATGGCCGAGGCGGGAGCAGCGCTCGACGAGCATGAGCAGCGGCGGTCGGTCGGGCGGTCGGTCGTGGAAGTGTCGAGCGCGGCAAAGGTGTCGCACGCGACGGACGCGTCGAGTGCGGGACAGTGACCGACGTCCAGTACACCTGGCGGGACTCCGAGTTGCGGAGCCCACCCCTCCGGGCGCTCAACAGCATCGGGTCCCGACTGGCCCGGTTCGGGGTGGACCTGCCGTCGCTCTCGCCGGACGCTGTGGTGGCGTCGGCGAGGAAAGCGGCGGGCTCAGCGGACCTCGGGAGCGATTCGTACCGCGAGCCCCTCGAGGTGTTCCTCCGAGCATGCGTCGACGAGGCCGACCTGACGACATTCGGTCGCATCCTCATCTCCAAGATGTTGGTGGCCGCGCTGGCCAACCGCATCGATCTCCGGCGCTGGACGCTCGACCACCCCGAGGTGGGCGACGAGCGCATCGACAGCCCCTGGATCATCGTCGGGCTGCCGCGCACCGGCACCAGCCTTCTCTCGATGCTGCTCGGACTCGATCCGGTGGCGCGACCCCTTCGACAGTGGGAGGCCGCGCACCTCATCCCGCCGGCGTCATTGGAGGAAGCGGACCAGGATCCCCGCATCGCCCAGACTGCCAAGGAACTGGACGGGTTGATGAAGCTCAATCCTCCGCTCAAGGCCATGCATCCTTTCGGGGCCACGCTGGCCCAAGAGTGTGTCTCGCTCTTCATGTACGACGTGCGCACCCTGGCCCTCGAGACCCAGGCCCACGTGCCCTCGTATGCTCGCTGGCTGGAGACCGCCGACATGGCGCCGGCCTACGCCCAGCACCGAATGGCGTTGCAGGCGCTCCAGTCCCGGCAGCCCACGGAACGCTGGATACTCAAGACCCCCAACCACCTGTGGCACCTGGACGCACTGCGCGCCGCGTACCCGGACGCCCGGATCGTCTGGACCCACCGGGACCCGGGTCCGGTGGTCACCTCGCTCGCCAGCCTGGCCAACGCCGGCCAACGTCCACTGACCTGGCGGAGCGATCCACGTCCCACGGCCGAGGAGTGGAAGCGCAAGTGCGCCTTCGCTCTGTCCGCCGCCGCCGCCTTCGACGACAAGTCCGACGACGGGTGGTGCCGACATCTCCACTATGACGCGCTGACCGACGACCCCTTGGAGGCCGTGCGAGGTCTGTACCGCCGATTCGGCGACGAGGTGAGCGACCTGCACGCCCGGCGGATGGAGATGTTCCTCCGGCAGCGACCCAAGGACGCCTTCGGCCAGCATCGCTACGATCCTGCCGATTTCGGGTGGACCTACGCCGGACTGGCGGAAGAGTTCCGCGAGTATGCCGACAGGTATCACATCCGGACCGAGGTCCACTCGCCCACAGGCTGAACTGACCTCCGGCACCCACGCCACACCCACACCACCCACTACTCCCGCACCGGAACCACACCACCCATTTGGGGATCCCCCCGGTTCGGCCGTACCATCAGGACATGTCCGAACGCTCCCGAAGCCTGCCCCGCCGCTCGTGCATGTCCTCCCCGGGGTCGAACGAGCGATTTCTGGCCAAGGCGCCGACCGTGCCGGCCGACATGAGCTTCCTCGACCTCGAGGACTCGGTGGCTCCGCTCGAGAAGGA
>Ga0307373_10008715_pt1 | contig 15353 bp, 10 predicted proteins | sample OX2MG_FD_202534 | JGI IMG/M metagenome (GOLD analysis project Ga0307373, IMG submission 202534) | Soil microbial communities from Risofladan, Vaasa, Finland - OX-2 | ecosystem: Environmental > Terrestrial > Soil > Coastal area > Acid sulfate soil | place: Finland: Risofladan, Vaasa | collected... | reverse complement strand
GAATCCGAAACGAAGCGTTGCGGGAGAACTTCGCTTGGCTGAATCGGTTCACGTTATCCCTATTGAAACAACATCCGGGCAAAGACAGCTTGGTCATGAAACGCCGTTCCTGCGGATGGAACGACGAATTCCTCGTCGAAACCCTCACTGGAATAACGACTTAGTGAGCGCTGGCCCTCCTGGGCGGTAATCGGGGCAGCCTGCGTATGTAGAAACGAGCGTGAATCTCCAGGGGACAAGCCCCTGGCCTCAAAAAGATGCGTGTTTCGAGGGCTGCGTCCTTCGCGACGGACCGGCCGCGGCGACGCGCGGTCAAATGGCTTTCGCGGCGCCGCGCCGGTAGATGCACATCGTCATTTCCTTCAACTCATCGAGGTACGGCTCGGGAGCGTTTCTGTACGTGGCAAGCAGAAATTCGAGCGATTGACGGACTCGACCGGAGTCCAGCAAGGCAAAGGCGTATTGTTGGACCTGGGTCAGGTAGGATTCGTCGTCCTGAGGCGTAAGCGCCACTGAGAGACGCAGCGACTCCGCGGCGCCATCCTTGTCTCCCAGGTAATCCATGAGCACGCTGCGCAGGTAGTACGCGTGTTCCTGCTGATCTCCCAACGACCAGACCGTGTGGATGTGCATCAACAAGGCGTTGATCGCGCAATCGTGCTCCGCCATGTGACCATGTTCCTTGAGCGCGGGCAGGAGGTAATGTACCGCGGTCAGGAACAGCAAGCTCTGGGTGTCATGGAAGAAACCGACTTCGCCCCGCAAGCCGACTAGGGCGTGCAGGACAAGATAGGTCCAAGTGGCTTCCGCGCGCGCCAGCAGGCTGTTTCTGCGCGCGACCGCCCACGCTTGCGGTGAAGGGACGCTCGGAATCTTCCCGTTCACCCGAAAAAAGCCGGCAAATGCCGCGATCCGCTGGACGACCTCTTGGTGTACGCCGCGGACGGGCCGCGCCGCGACGTCCGGACAAAGCACGTCGCGGAACGACAATGTGTCCAATTCGCCATTGTCGGAGATCTCCTCCCACAGGAGGCGCAACACTTTTTCCAGAGTGCCTTGGGTCCACTCTTTCATCAGCAGCGAGTGGTAAAGCGCGACAGCCGATGGCGGCGCCTTGATCGTAATATTCACGACTTGTCCTCCTTTTATTGATGGGCGCGTCTGGATTTGGGGCGAGAAATCTCCTTCGCGCGGTTGTTCTCCTTATTTCGCCGCTTCGGGTCGTCGTGGAACTTTTCCCGTCCCTGTTTTCGGATCCGCGCTTCCTCCCGTTTTTTTTCATCGTCGGGGAGGTCGTGCAACGGATCGCTGCCGCCAAGAGTTGAACCCATCGTGTCTCCGTCGCAACTCGGCCGTCGCGTTTCCCAAACATACTGACGATTGGCGATGATTTACCATTTTCGCAACCTGCGTCGCAATAGCAAGCGATATCCTCGCGATCGCCGTCGGCTTCCGGGCGGCACAGGCCGCTCAGCCGCAAGAGGCCCCAGGCCTGCTCACGCCCACTGCCTTGCGCAGGATCGTTCTACACAAGTCGGTATCGAAAACAGGCCAGGGGCTCGGTCCCTGACCTACTACGCGGGTGCCCCGTTTGGCGTTGGTTTCTACATCAAATGTCCCCCCCACTCCCCATCGTCCGTGTCGCCTCGCAGGCCGCCGGAGGCGGACTGCGAGGCGACACGGACGAAAAGCAGGTGAATTGGGGGCCAGCGTATGTAGAAACGAGCGTGAATCTCCAGGGGGCAAGCCCCTGGCCTCAAAAAGATGTGTAGAACAACCAGGGGGCAAGCAGCCCCTGGCCTCAAGCCGCTGCTCGTCAAGGCTGGGACTCCGGCGTCGCGGTGCGGGCGACGCGGTCGACGTTGGCGCCGATCTCGGCGGAAAGCGGCGCGCCGTCGGGGTTCGGCTCGATGGCCAATAGCCGCCATTGGGCCGGCTCGCAGAAGAGCGAGTCGGCCTCGAACGAACCCTCCTCCACGATCTTGGCGTCCCGCTTCAGAATGTCGAGCCAGGGCTGGCCTGCCGTGCGGTAAAAGTTGCGCGAGCCCGACCAGGCCCTCGGCAGCGTTTCGGAGCGTTCGGCCAACTCGAACCACGAGCCGCGCGCTTCGACCTCACCACCCTCGACCGGAATTCCTGCTTGCAGGGGATACCAGAGCAGCGAACGGTCGAAACGCAGTTTTTGCGGGTGGGGGCCGAAGTTGATAATTCGTCCGACTAACGAATTATGGATGGTCCATTCGCCGCCCTGCGTGAGGTGATAAAAACGAACCTGGCTCGCGACGAAGGAGTTGTCGATTTCGAATTGCGGCGGCGTTGTGCCATGTGTCACGCCACCCAAGCCTCCCGCGCCGTCGAATGAACAGTTGGCGATTCGCACCGAGGCCGCCCCAGCCTCATTGACGTCGATCCCCGCGCCCCGGAACTCGACCCCTTCGACGACCAATCGGCTCACGCCGAAGACGCGAAGGGCCCCTTCGAGCACCGGCACAAAGCCGGGCGCGGCGCGAATGGTGAGTTCCGAGCCTTGCCCGTGGATATCGCCGCTCTCAAAGAGGCCGTCAACGCGAATTTCGACGTCGCCGTTGGCCGCCGCCTGAACGGCCTCTGGCAGCGTTGGGTAGCCGCGCGGCGGGGCGTCGCCACGCGTTACGACGAACGGACCCTCTTCGGGCGGCTCGGGGCGCAGTTTGTCGTCGGGCACCGGGCGGCCGGCCAGCGCCAGCGCGCGCAAATAAGCTTCACCGGGGCCAACCAGATCCCAGTCGGGACCGACGCCTGCCAGCTTTTCGCCGTATTTCGCGTGCAATTCGTCGCTTAACCGGCGCAGAGTGGCGATCGAATGGGGCGGCGGATCGATGGCGACGGAATCGTATTGATAGACGAACCGCTCGACCTGCCGCGAGCCGGGTTCGTCGTGGCCCCAGTATTGGGCCCAATCGGTCAGATTCTGCGGAGGCGACATGTGAACGGGATCGGTGGGCGAACGCAGCCCTTCAGCATCCAAATGCATCGCGTTGGGTCCATAGAGATTGTCGCGTCCCTGCCAAGTAATCTTCACGCCGTCCGCTCGTCGGTCCCACACCGCCGTGTCGCAATCGAAGATATTGCCGACGGCCTCGATCTCGACACCGTCGCCCGTTGGGTCGCCGTTTTGCAAGGTGACGACGGGGCCGCAACGACTAAACGTATTGCGCGTGAGACGCACCTTGCGCCCGGCGCCCGCCTTCGGGCCGAGAATGAGGATGAAATTACTCATGCAGGCAATGTTGCCGCTCAGGTCGACCTGGGCGCCCCCCGCCACGCCGATACTTGTGCCGCACAAGTACGAGTCGCTGATCGACAGCTTGGGCCCGTCGTACTCGATGGTGCCCACGTTCGTCTTCAAGATACGGCAATTGCGGATGGTCCATGGCGCGCCGCCACCGAGAAAGAAATAGCGGTTTCCCGGCTCGAGGTCGCAGCCTTCAACCGTCAGCGGGCCGCCGTCGAGAATGAACCAACCGTTAACGTCGGCGGCCGGCACGAAGCGCGGCCGGTAGCCCGCCGCGGCCCGGATGACCAGGCCTTTGTTCTTAAGCTGGACTTGGGGCACCTTGAAGGGTCCATTGCCGTGGACTTCGATTTCGTCGCCGTCGCGCAGCACGGCCAGCACGGCCGAGAAGTGCTTGAACCGCCGTGGCTCGCCCGCCGGCCGCAATACGACGAATGGCAGGGGATCATCGGCCAGCAGCGTGGCGGAGTCGGCCAGCGGCGCAGCGGGCTCGGCCTTGGCGCCGCCCGGCATGGGGTCGGTTGCGTCGGCGCGGCTGGTGGCGCGTCGGCCGTCTTTGCCGGCCGGCACGGCCGACGGCTCGCCGCCGTGGCCACGATCCGCCGACGGAAGAGAAGCAGCGTGTTGTTCGATCGTCGCCGTTTGATCGGGACCGACCTCGACGGTGCGCGCGATGCTGCCGTCTTTGTTGCGAATCACGATGATGATGCCCGCCAGCAGCAAGGCCCCGGCGGCGGCTGCGATCAGCAAGGGAAGACGCGGCACGCGCCGGGCCGCGAAAGGCGCGGCGTGCCATGTGAGGGCCGGCGAAACGCCGCCCGGCGGAACGCCACGGAGGGCGTTCCCTACAGAAAAAGACGGCCTGGGAAGGCCGTCCCACGATAACCTCTGAGTGGGTTCGGCAGATGGCAGGTTGGAAACCTGCCCCACGAAGTCCGCCTCGATCGCCCGCAGGTGCTCAACTACCTCTTGGGCCGTTTGCGGACGCCCGGCGGGCTCTTTCGACAACAGCGCAACAATCAAATCGTTTACCGCCGCGGGCAACTCCACGTTCAACTCGCGCGGCGGACGCGGCTCCTGCGACGTCACCGCCAACAAGATCGACAAGGCATCGCGGCCGGCGAAAGGCGTCTGCCCGCTGGCCATCTGATAGAGCACGCAGCCCAGGCTGAATAGATCGGCGCGCTCGTCGGTGGGTCCGCCCTTGGCTTGCTCGGGGGCCATGTACGAGGGCGTTCCCAGCAGGGTGCCGGCCTGCGTGAGCTGTTCGCCGGCTTGAGCGGCGCGGGCCAGGCCGAAATCGAGCAGTTTCACGCGGCCGGTCTTTTCTTCCAGCCAGATGTTCGCCGGCTTGACGTCGCGGTGGATCAGGCCGCGCTCGTGCGCCGCCGCCAGGCCCAAGGCGACTTCGCGCGCGATCCGCAGCAACTCGGCAAGGGGCAGCGTAAGGCGTTGGGCGTTAGGCGTAAGGCGTTGGGCGTTAGGCGTTAGGGGTTGAAGTTCGGCGTTCCGCAGGCGTTGGGCGAGGGTTTGCCCGCGCAACAAGGGCATGGCGATGAACGGCACGCCGCGCTCGTCGCCCACCTGATAGATGGCGACGATATGGTCGTGCTCGACCGCGGCCGCCGCCTGGGCCTCGCGTAGAAACCGTTTGCGGGCGGAGGAGCTGGCCGCGATGCCGGGCTTCATGACCTTGAGCGCGACATGGCGGCGAAGTTGCGGATCTTCGGCCTCGAAGACCATACCCATGCCGCCGCGGCCGAGCACGCGCAGCACGCGATACGGCCCCAGCCAGCCCAGTTCTCCGGCGGCCCGCGGCGGCGCCAAAAAGTCGTAGTTCGCGTCTTCGTCTTCGTCGTGATTCTCGCCCGCGTCGTCCGCCTCGCCATTCAAACCGGTGGTACGTTCAACGCCCGCGGAGGCCGACAACGTCGACCGCGCGGCGGGCCGCTCCGGCATGGCTTGCGGATGCTCGACGATGCCTTGGACGATGCCTTGGACGGCGGCTTCGACTGAGGCCGCGAGGGTGACGCGTGGCGGCGCCATGCGCTCGGCCACGGCGGGTTGCGCCTTGACGGGCTCCAACAGCGTGTCGGACACGTTCAGCGCGGAAAGCGTTTCGGCACAGGCCGCGCAAGCGGCCACATGACCCTCGATGGAGGCCAGATCCTCTTGACCAAGCCGGCCCAAGAAGAGTTGGCGCAAAACGTCGGCGGATGGGCAGGTAGTGGGCGGCATGGGCAACGGGGGAGGGTGGGTGGGGTGTTGAGAATTCGGTCTTGACATTCTTGACATGGGTTTTTCTCGCTGCCGGTTTCCGTCCTGGATCAACGGGAATAACAGGGGGCTGACGCCCCCCGCTCGCCTATGGGTTTTTCTTGCTGCCAGTTTCCTTCCTCGATCAACGGGAATAACAGGGGGCTGACGCCCCCCGCTCGCCTATGGGTTTTTTCTCGCTGCCAGTTTACGTCCTGGATCAACGGGTGGTAGCTGAACCGCACGCGCGATCGCGTCTGTCGCCTTTCGCTCCGCGAAAGGGCGTTCTTTCGCGGAGCGAAAGGCGACATTACGGCGTTCTTTCGCGGAGCGAAAGGCGACATGACAGGCAACCGACCCACAACCCTCGTGAGGAACATTCCCTGTCAAGACGCTTGTCTCGCTCGCATCGGCATGGCGCGAGGTGTTCTCCTACCAGGTAATATGCGCCGGGATGCTAAAACCTTACAGTATATTGGGAAAAAAACCAATCGCCCGCTTGAAGGCTCTGCCGCAGGCGGGAATGGCGTCTGTAGGGAACGCCCTCCGTGGCGTTCCGTGAAGCGGGTGTTGCCCCGTTCACGGGGCGTTTCCGCCAGGCAGGCGGGACGCCTGCACCACAAGGCGGTTTTGGGATAGGCTCTAATACCTGGATAACACTCCAAACGTCGCACGGCGACATTTTGCGAGGCCAGGCGTTCCCTACAGAGTTCGTCCCTTCTTCGCGAAGCGCCTTTCGCCGGCACCGCGGCGATCTCGCCGCCTTGCCACGGCGGCGTAGGGGTCGTTTGCGGGCACTCCCGCGGCGAACGCTGGCCCGTGTCAGCTTGGGCTGCTTGACCCGCTTGGGTAGTACCCCCTGTTTTATGGGGTGACGATGGGTGACGACGGGTGACGATGGTGACGATGGTGACGATGGTGACGATGGTGACGATGGTTTTCGACCTAGTTTAATTGATTTTGTGAGGCATTGGGTTAGGTAGGCGGTTTCATCATGAGGGCGCGACACGCGCTTGGCCGACGAAAAAAAAGGCAAAACCGTGCCGTCATCCGACGAATCGTTCGACCCAAGGGGCACCGCGACGCTGGGAGGTAGGCGAAGTCTCGGGGTCTAACGGGGCGGGCAGCCGCTAGCGCGGCGTTGCCTTGTCGGTAACGGCACGGTTTTGCCTTTTTTTCCCAATCACCCGCTTCAATGCCAGAAACGTCCCGTTGGGTTCTGTAGGGAACGCCCTCCGTGGCGTTCCGGGAAGCGGGCGATTGAGTTTAATTGATTTTGTGGGGCCTTGGGTTAGGGAGGCGGTTTCATCATGAGGGTGCGACACGCGCTTGGCCGACGAAAAAAAAAGGCAAAACCGTGCCGTCATCCGACGAATCGTTCGACCCAAGGGGCACCGCGACGCTGGGAGGTAGGCGAAGTCTCGGGGTCTAACGGGGCGGGCAGCCGCTAGCGCGGCGTTGCCTTGTCGGTAACGGCACGGTTTTGCCTTTTTTTGCTTCGTGTTGCTGCGCAACACGAAGCTTTTTGTTTGAAAAAGCCCCTGCATCTTTCGTGGGCCGGCACGGCCCCATCCGCAGCTTGCGCCGCGGGTTAATGTGACAGCAGGCTGCGCGCGTTCTCCCCGGGACCATGAATAATCCGCGCTAGCCTTGAAGCGGCACATCCAAAAAACATTGCGTTGGACCCGTTTTTTGGCTTGCATTCCCCCAAAAACGGTGGACAATCGGTGGCGGAAAAGAGTTTGGGCCCCGTCGGCGGAGAGTACACGATCCAGCAAAAGCCAAGCGGCGATGATGCCGCGCGACACCCAAGGAGCCAAGGGCGGCCCAAAGCCGCTCGTCAAGCGATGGACCATACGCCTACCAGCCTGCTGCTGCGCCTTCGGCAGCCGGGCGACCACGAAGCTTGGACCCGGCTGGTGACGCTCATCACGCCCTTGTTGCTTGGCTGGGGGCATCGCGTCGGTCTGTCGCGCGACGACGCGGACGATCTGGCCCAAGAGGTGCTCGCCCTATTGGTGCAAAAACTTCCCGAATTCCATTACGACCGCACGAAAAGCTTCCGGGGCTGGCTGCGGCAGGTGACGCTCAACAAGTGGCGGCAACGGCAGCGGCGGCTCGTGCCGGCCACACTGGCCGAGGGCGACGAGTTGCTCGATGAACTGGAATGCCCCGAGGCCGAGGCGATCTCCGACGTCGAATACCGCGAGCATCTCGTCGCTCGGGCGATGGAACTGATGCGGGCCGAATTCAAGCCGACGACCTGGCGCGCCTGCTGGGAATGCGTCGTCAGCGGCCGCTCGGCGAAAGACATCGGCCGTGAATTGGGCATGACGGTGGGCGCGGTGTATGTGGCCAAGTGCCGGGTGCTGGCCCGCCTGCGAGAAGAATTGCAGGGGCTGGTCGACTAACACCAACCCGCGGCGCAAGCAAGGCCGGTGGTTGCGCTCCTTGCTTGCGCCGCGGGTTCGTGTGGAAGCAGGCCGTGTGCAGTATACCTGATATGAAAAGGCCATGGCGCGACAAAACGGCGATGCCCGCGGTAAGCGGTTGTCCGACCGAGCGGCACCTGCAACGGGCGCTGCTCGGACAGCTCTCGGTCGACGAGCTCGACCGCCTGGAGCAGCACCTGCGCCACTGCGCCGCTTGCGTCGAAACGATGGCCTCGCTGGAGAGCGACGATGCACTGCTGGAGGCCATGCGGGCGCAGCCCGACGTGGACGCGCGGCTCGCTCCGCTGCGCGATGCGATTGATGCCGTGGTCGAGCGAACTTGTGATGCAGGCGTCCCGCCTGCCGACGAGCAGGCGGGACGCCTACACCACAACAATTCCGGCGAGCAGGCGGGACGCCTGCACCACAAATCAGGCGACGACAAGATCGACTTCCTCTCGCCGCCGAAACAGCCCGATGAATTGGGCCGCCTGGGCGATTATCGTGTGTTGCGCGTTCTCGACGCGGGCGGCATGGGCGTGGTGTTCGAGGCCGAAGACACGCGGCTGGGGCGGCGCGTGGCGCTGAAGGCGATGAAGCCGTCGTTGTCGCAAAACGAGACGGCGCGACGGCGTTTTTTGCGCGAGGCGCGGATCGCCGCGACCGTCGAACACGATCATATCGTGCCGATTTACCAAGTGGGGCAAGAAGGCGAAATTCCGTACATCGCCATGCCGCTGTTGCGCGGCGAGTCGCTGGCCCAGCGGCTCGAACGAACGCGGATGGAAGCCGTGGGCCAAGAAGCGGAAAGTGTCGGATCGGCGGCGGACTTTGGGCTGCCCTTCGCCGAAGTGCTGCGCATCGGCCGAGAGACTGCCATCGGCCTGGCGGCGGCCCATGCGGCGGGCTTAATCCACTGCGACGTCAAGCCCGGCAACCTGTGGCTCGAAGCCGGCGGCGGCCGCGTCAAGATCCTGGATTTTGGGTTGGCGCGCGTGACGGAAGCCGGCGAGCCGTCGGGCCGCGAGCTGAAAGGGACGCCCGGCTACATGTCGCCGGAGCAGGCGGGCGGCAACCCGGCCGACGCCCGATCCGATCTGTTCAGCTTGGGTTGCGTGTTGTACGAGATGGCCCGGCGGCCGGCGAGCGCGGCGGCGGTCGCCGAGCGGCTGCGCGGCATCGAGTCGCAGCTTCGCGGCGCGCGGCCCGAGGTGGGTTTGGAAAGCGCGCGAGACCATCAGACCCACGACACACGCCGGCGAAGATTATTTTTGCCGGCGGGCATCGTCGTGACGGCGATCACGCTCGTGACGGCGCTGGGCCTGATCATTCAGCGCCGCGACCGCGGTGAAGCGGCACCCCTACCGACGGCGGCCGACGCGCATCAGATCCGCCTGCGCCAGCAGCAGTACGTCACTGACGTGAAACTCGCCTATCAGTCTTGGCAGCGGGGCGACCTGCCGCGGGCGACGGAACTGCTCGCCCCCTATTCAGCCCAAAACGGCCAAGACGACCTGCGCGGCCAAGACGACCTGCGCGGCTTCGAGTGGTATTATGTGCGCGGCGCGCTGGCCGAGCGACCGCGGCCCGAGCGGGTGGTCGCCGCAGGGCATGGCGAACTGTATCACATCGAGTTCTCGCCCGAAGGTTCGTTGCTGGCCGCCGCCTGTCAGGACGGCAAGTTGCAACTCTGGAGCACGGACAATTGGGCGCCGCGTGCGACGCCGGCCGGGCATGCCGCCGAAGCCAATTGGGCCACCTTCTCGCCCGACGGCCGATCGCTCGCTTCGGCCGGCGACGACGGGGTGGTGCGGCTGTGGGATGTGCCGTCGGGGAGCCTGCTGGGCACGCTGCCGCCCGGCCCCAACGCGAGCGTCTGCCTGGCTTACTCGCCCGACGGCAAGCTGCTGGTTTCGGGCGGCGACGACGGCGCGGTGCGAATCTGGGACGCGGCGACGCTTCGTCCGCTGGGCGAATTGGGAGACAAGAGCGGCCGGGTGGAATGCCTGGCTTTTTCGGCGGATGGACGGCGGCTTGCCGCGGCGCCGCGGTCGCTGGGCACCGGCAAGGCACTGGTGTGGGACGCTCCGGCTTGGGATCTGTCGCTGGAGTTGAACATTCTCGGCGGGCCTTACTCGGTGGCCCTGGCGCCCGACGGCGGAACCTTGGCGGTCGGCACGGGCGAAGGAGTCGTCGAGTTGTTCAGCGCCACCCACGGCGCGGCCCGCGCCATTCCCAGCCGGCAGGCCGGCGCCACGCAAACCGTGGCGTATTCGCGCGATGGGCGAATGCTGGCGTCGGCGGGCAACGCGGGCATGATCGAGATTTGGGATACCGCCGGACAGACACTGCGCCGCCGCATGGTTAGCGAGCAGAGGCGGGTCTGGTCCGTCGCGTTTTCGCCCGACGGCAAAACCTTGGCGTCGGCCGGCCGCGACGGAACGCTTCGTCTGTGGGACGCCACGCGGGTCGCAGGCGGTTCGCTGGCCGAACAGCCATCGAAGGTACATTGGATTGGCGCGTCGGGCGGCGACCGGCTCGTCACCCTCGGCGAAAGCATCCGCTTGCGGAGTTGGAGCCGGGAACCGCTACGTGAGCGCTTCGCGATCGACGTGCCGCTGAAATTCTCGTGCGGCGCGATCGACCCCGCTGGACGCATGGTGGCGATGGGCGGCCATGACGGCGCCGTCGCGCTGGTTGATCTCGAGCGACGCAGCGTCGCCCGGCTCGGCGACGGCGAGCGCCCGCCGACCGCGGATGCCGACGTCGTCGGCGTGGCCTTCGTGGGGCGAGGTGAGACGCTGGCCGTTTTAGCGGCCGATGGACTGCGGCTGTGGGACGTGGCCCGCCGATGTTTGCTGACGAAACGGCATCCTTTCACGGCGAACTGCCTGGTGGCCTCGCCCGATGGAAAATCGGTGCTGGTCGGCGACGGCGTCGGAGTACGCGCCTGGCATTTCGAAACCGAGGCCTCGCCGGGCGAGTACATTGCGCGGCACGAAATGATCACGGTGCTGACCATTTCCTCGGACGGCCGAACGATGGCTGCCGGCGCACTCGACGGCAGCGTCATTCTGGTGGACCTCGCGCGACGCGAAAAACCGGCGACGCTCAGCGGACACCAGCTTTGGGTCAACTGCCTGGCATTCAGTCCGGATGGGCGCACCTTGGTGAGCGGCAGCAACGACGGCGACGTGCGACTTTGGAACACCGCGACGCGTAGCGAGTTGTTCGCGCTCGAGCGGCGGGCGCGCGGCGCGGTCGCGGGGCTGGCGTTTTCGCCGGATGGACAGACGTTGTTCACGGCCGGGGCGTCGATCGGAGGCGCGGGCAGCGTCGCGCTGTGGCATGGCGACCGACCGATTGGAAAGCCAGTCGGCGCGACGCCGCAAGGCGATTGAGTGCGACGCCTTTGCCGCGATGGGTCTAACTGTGCCTGCTTGTGCTCGGAAGCCTGCACACCAACCCGCGGCGCAAGCAAAGCCGGTGGTTGCGCTCCTTGCTCCCTGGATCATTTTCAAACCACCCCAAAACAGCGACCAACCGTACAGAGACCAACCGTACAGGTATTTAGGCGTGTATAGTATGCGGACGTTCACGACATTGCGCCGCGGAGGCAAAGGCGAACGCGCCAAACGCGGCTTCGGCGCAGCCGAAACTGCGCAAGAAAAAACCGGCAAAACCGTACCTGTTCCGACCAGGAAATCCGTCTCGGCGGATTGCCCGGCTTTAGACGCGTTAAGACTTCTTCCCCCGCATCGCGCATCTGTGCCACACGCGGCGAAGCTTTCGTCGGGTAAATGTACGGTTTTGCCAGTTTTTTCGTGACGCGCGGCCGACAAGTCGCGCCGCGGGTCTGAGCGCCATATCGAGGGGCCGCGAATCGCCGCGGTATTTTTTTTCCAAAACTGGGCTTGACGGGTTTTTCCCCCTATGATTCCGCCAATGCTGACCGCCTTTACGCCACTCACCTTGATTGAGACGCGCGGGATCCATACCCCCGTCCGATCTCCTTTGCAAGCTTTGGCCAACGGCGGCGCGTTCTTCGACGAATCTTTGTTGACGGCTTCGCCGATCACCTCTAGTAGTTTGTTAATGTACCTTACGCCGACGTGACCCCGACCAGTTCCCTGTTCCCGATCCGCCGCGCGCTCCGCCTCCCGCGGATCACGAAGAGCCGAATTATTGGTCCGTGGTCTTCGACGTTGTCACGCCGTCCGCGTGGGAGCGCCTCGTCGACGCCGCGACCTGCCAGGCACGCGCGGGTGATCCTCGGGCGCGCGAATGGATCGCGAACGTGCTGGGCGCGGACAGCGCGATCGAGGAACTCGGGCGCGCAGACGCGGTCGCCGGATACGTTACTATTTCCTCGTTGAATCGCGCGCTGGAGCGCGAACGCGCGGCGGGAGGCCGTCCGCGGTACGAAGACTAATCGCCCTCCGAGCATCGTCGCTCTGCGAAAAAAAACGATTCCGAAACCCCTCCCAAAGAGATCCAAAAGAGCGTGGGGTAGGGCGAAGGGTGGCAGGGCAATTGGATGCCGCTTACGCGGCTCGCTCAGACGTCATGGGGTATTCGGAAGTCGTTTTTTTTCGCTTCGCCGGCGTTTTGTTTTTTGCACGTTCGTTGCTGCGCAACGAGCGTGCTTTTTACGGAAAATGATCCCTACCGTTTCGTGGGCCGCTCCGCGGACCCCCGCTGCTTGCGCCGCGGGTTCGTGTGGAAGCCGGCCGCGTGAAGTATCAATCGAAAGCGGCCTCATTCCCACCGTCCGTGGCCTCTTTATCACTTCGCCGCCGGCAACATTTCCAGGTAGCCGCGGCGTTCGCCGCCCGACAAGCCTAACTCGCGCGCCAATGCCGCCAGGGCGGCACGCGCGGCTTCCAGACCGGTCTCGTCGGCAAGCATCTCCAGTTCGACGAACCGCCCGACGCCCTGGACGTCGTCGATGGCCGCCTCGACCTGGCGTCCTTGCCACTGCAACGCAATGCGGCGGCGGCGTTTTCGGACCTCGGCCACCGGCCGAAAACCAAGCGCCTCGAGCAACCCTCCGTACTCGATCGCCGCCTGGGCGCCGGGCGGCAGAGGCAAATCGATCTCGCGCCGGGTTTTGGTGGTCGGGTCGAGCTTCGGCCCCTTGTAGGTGATGAAGTTCAATGCTTCCACGCGGCGGATTCGCAACGCCTCGTCAGTGGTGGCGAAGTCTCGCGCCGGATGGGCATAGTAGCAATCGACCTGTTCCTTCGCTTCGTCCGGCACGCCCCCCAGCGCCGCCAGTTTGGCCAACAACGCCGCCGCGTCGGTAAGTGGGAATTTTTGTTCGACTTCGTACATGGGAAAAGATGAAGGAGGAAGGAGGAAGGAGGAAGGAGGAACAGGGGGCTAACGCCCCCCGCTCGCCTTCTCCGGTCTCCTGACTTCGGTCTCCTGGCTCCTGTCTCCTGATTCCACGACTTGCCCGCGCGAGACTTGGGCTTCGAGCACCCGCTGCCGCCTCAGCTTGCGGACCAACACCCGCAAACCGCCCACATGGACGATGTCGCCGCCTCGCGGGGGGCGCTGGAGTTGGGCTACGATCAAGTCGTGCAGCGTGCGGCACTCGGCGGGCAATTGCCGCCGGTCGGCCCGCGCGCCGGTGACCTGTTCAAACCGTTCCAACGACACGCCCCCCCCCATCACCCAGCCCGACAGACCCTCCGAAACATGGCTGGGCGCGCGGTCGTATTCGTCCTCGATGTCGCCGACCAACTCCTCCAGGATGTCTTCCATCGTGACCAGGCCGACGATCGCACCCTCGGCGTTGCGGATCAGCGCGATGTGAACGTGCTCGTGGATCATCCGCTGTAAGCTGGAGGCGATCGACAACTCAGCCTTCAGGTCGGGCATCGAACGGATGATGCCCCGTAGCGACGGCTGGTGGGGCGCCAACCGCAACTCGGAAACGATGTCTTTGAAGTTGACGTATCCGCAGATCGACTGCCGCTCGCCCGGCTGCGAGCAAACCGGGAACCGCGTATGCATGTCGGTGTGGGCCAGCACCAGGCTCTCGGCCATCGTTTGATTCAGGTCGAGCGTCACGACGTCACGCAACGGCATCATGATCTCGGCGATCGAGCGGCTCGACAACCGCGCCGCGCCCAGAATGATTTTTTCCTCCTGGCCGCCGATGAGCCGGCTGGTGCGCGCCAGCGCCACGACAGCCCGCAATTCCTCGATTTCGGTGACCTCGGCCTTGTGCCCTTCGACCTGCGGCTTCCAGCGTCGCTCGCTCCAGGCCAACAAGGCCTTGACCGAACCTTCCATCACCCAGACGGCCGGGAACACGCAGCGCGAAAAGGCCCGCATCGGAGGCGAGAACTTGAGGCAAACCCATTCCTTATTCTTCAAGGCGAACACCTTGGGAATCAGTTCACCCACCACGATCGTCACGGCGCTCAAGGGGATCACCACCAGCGTCACGGCCAGCACGTCGGCCGCCCATTCGGAGCCGCCCATGTAGGCTTGCAAAACGGGCGAGATATCCTCGGCCGCGCCGTGGCCGCCCGTCGCCGCGGCGATGGCGCCCACCAGCGTGATGCCCAGTTGCAAGGTCGCCAAGCTCGCTTCCATGCTCTGCTTCATCATCAGCGCCGCCTTGGCCCCCTTGCGGTGGGCATCGGCCAGGGCCTTCAGCCGGCCCACCGAAATACTGGCCAAAGCGATCTCGTAAGCGGCAAACATGGCGTTGATCGAGATCATCAACACCATGATCGACAAAGTCAGCGTCATGGGGGCCTCGGGGGAGAATCCAGCGCCGCCACGCAACGCGCCTCACGGCCAAGTCGAGCGGCGTAAGTATTGTATCCATTCCGCGTCCCGAGTGCATGTCGCGCAAAGACGTGCTTCAATAAGTTCTTTCCTTGAAAGACTTTACTCCTTGACATCGCGCACTTCTCCCCCTAGGATCGCCTGTGAGCGTCATCAAGTACCGTTCGAGGTCGCCTATGGAGTCGATCGTCATTTTCGCCGACACGCCGCTTGGAACGCGCCTGCTCATCGGCGGGTTTATGGTGATCTTTGGCATCGCGTTCATGCTCATAGGCGCAAACAATATTCGAACGCAAACCGCTCAAGAAACGGGAAAGCGCCGTACCGTCAACCTGCTTCTTGGGAAAAGCAACTCCTATCGAGGCTCTTCCGCGGTCATGAGGGGCGTCCTACGGATCATCTGTGGCATCTTTGCGATCGGCGCCGGTATCCTTTTCATGATTTTCGGGGCGTTCTTGCACTAGCTAGTGCCTGTCGGAAAATCCGCTTGGCCCGTATTTTCCCGGCAACTTTTGGAAAAAATCTCCGCGAAGATGGCAACCTTTCTCAACCTGGCGTGTAGAATACGCGGGGTTTTGGTTGAG
>Ga0307373_10008711_pt1 | contig 15359 bp, 13 predicted proteins | sample OX2MG_FD_202534 | JGI IMG/M metagenome (GOLD analysis project Ga0307373, IMG submission 202534) | Soil microbial communities from Risofladan, Vaasa, Finland - OX-2 | ecosystem: Environmental > Terrestrial > Soil > Coastal area > Acid sulfate soil | place: Finland: Risofladan, Vaasa | collected... | reverse complement strand
CGAGCACGACGCCGATCTAGCCTCCAGCGATCCTCTTCACTTTTCCGACACGAAGCCTTATGAGCGGCGGCTCGCCGATGCTCAGCTCAAGCTCGGCATGAAGGATGCCATCCTCACGGTCGAGGGCAAGCTGAGCGGCCGGCCCGTCATTTGCTGCTCAATGGAGTTCGGTTTCATCGGGGGCTCGATGGGCGCGGTTGTTGGCGAGAAAGTTGCGCGCGCCATTGAGCGCTCGCTGGCTCAAAAGCAGCCGCTCATCATCGTCTCTTGTTCTGGCGGAGCGCGCATGATGGAAGGCACCGTAAGCCTGATGCAGCTCGCAAAAGCCTCCGCAGCGCTCGCGCGGTTCGATGAAGCACGCCTGCCGTACATTTCGATTCTCACCGATCCGACTACGGGTGGCGTCACGGCCAGTTATGCAATGCTTGGAGATCTGAACATTGCCGAACCCGGCGCACTGATCGGGTTTGCGGGACCGCGGGTGATCGAGCAGACAATTCGTCAGAAGCTCCCGGCGGGCTTTCAGACCGCTGAATTCCTGCTCAACCACGGCTTCCTTGATGCCGTCGTTTCACGCAGGGAACTGAAGACGTACGTTTCCCGCGCACTCGACTTTTTCCTTCAGTGAGCCATGAATTACGAGGAAGCGGTTCGCTCGTTGCTGTCGCTGGGCCGTGAGCTCGCTGCGCCGCGGCAGGCCCGCCTTCAGAAATTCGGCCTTGAAAACATCACCGTACTCGCCGCCGAGCTCGGCAATCCCCACCGTTCGGTTCCTTGCGTTCATATCGCGGGAACCAACGGCAAGGGCTCGACGGCTGCGATGCTCGAATCGATCCTTCGAGCCGCCGGTCTGCGAACGGGGCTGTACACTTCGCCTCATCTGGAGCGCGTGAACGAGCGCATTCGCATCGACGGGCAGGATATTTCCGATGAAGATTTCGCTGCGCTCTGGACTCGCGTGCGGGCTACGGTCGAATCGCTCATGGCCTCCGGGACGCTCGCTGCCCACTCGACGTTCTTCGAATGCATCACGGCCATGGCGTTTCTTGCCTTCGCCGAGCGCCGTGTCGGATGCGCCGTTTACGAGGTTGGGATGGGAGGCCGGTTCGATGCCACCAATATCGTTCAACCGGAGGTGGCCGTCATTACGTCCATCGATTTCGACCATGAAAATTTCCTCGGCCACTCGATCCAGGAAATTGCCGGCGAAAAAGCTGGCATCATCAAACCTGGCGGATGGGTCGTGAGCGCGGCGGAACAGCCCCAGGTTCGTGCGTTGATTGCTCGCCGGTGCGAGGAGTGCGGAGCACGACTTTTCGAGGTGGACCAGGCCTGGCGCATCGAGCACATGCAATCTTCCGATGGCTGCTACCGGACGAGTATTACGATGGCTCCTTCGCAAACGCCGCTGGCCATCGAGCCGGCCTTGCCCGGCAGGTTCCAAATCCGGAATGCGCTCACTGCGGCCACCGCCGCGAGGCTTTTGGCCGATCGAGTGTTCCCTATTGACGACGACGCCATCATGCGTGGCATTTCGGCCGCTCGATGGCCAGGTCGCCTGGAGCGGCTTTCCGATCGCCCCGCCGTATACCTAGACGGCACGCACAATCCGGCTGGCGCCCGCGAAGTCCTCAAGTTCTGGCAGGAAAATTTCCTAGGCCGGCGCATTGTGCTCGTCTACGGAGCGATGCGTGACAAAGCCGTCGATGAAATTGCCGGGCTTCTCTTCCCGCGTGCCGATGAAGTGATCCTCACCGAGCCGCGACAGTCGCGTGCTCTTTCGGCCCCTGCGCTCGCGGAAATGACGGGCCACCTCGCCAAGCATGCGACCATCATTCCCGACCCCGCCGGCGCGCTCGAACGCGCGCTGGAAATGTCTGCTCCCGAGGACGCAGTGTTCGCCACGGGCTCTCTCTATCTGGTAGGCGACCTCCGCTCGTACTGGGGACGCCGCAACACATCCCATGCCTTGCCTGCAAATCCAGCAATCGCGACGCGGCTCCGCTGTTAATTGGGGAGAACTCATCGAAAGTATCCGGAACCGGCTGACCCAATTTACTCCATCGGGTTACCGTCAAGCCGGAGGTCGGAGCGATCTTTGCCGCAAAGGCCGCGGATGTACTACGATTGGTCCCACCCATGAGCGCAACACGTTCCAATCCGCCAGGCGAAGCAGGCGAAATGCTGTGGCAATTTTGGTACCCCGCGCTGCCAGGCGAACAATTACATGCGCGGAAACTCAAGCGAGCCATGCTTCTGGAAGTGCCCTTGGTGCTCGGTCGAGACGCAAAGGGGAAGCCTTTCGCGCTCCGCGATGTGTGCCCTCATCGCGCGTTCCCGCTCTCCTTCGGCCAATTTGATGGTACGGCGGTTGAGTGTGCCTACCATGGTTGGCAATTCGACGCGCATACGGGGCAGTGCCGCGCAATCCCCTCTCTTGCGCCAGACTCGAACCTCAAATGTGAAAGAATCCATGCCGGGAGCTTTCCCTGTGAAGAGCGCGACGGCTACATCTGGGTTTTTATGGGAAACCCCGAGGGCCGCGGAATGGAATCTTCTCTGCCGCCCGTCCCGGAATTGCCGATCTTCAGCCCGCGCTTTCAGATCGCGCATCTGTCGGCTGAGCTACCTTCCAACGTGGATCACGCAATCATCGGACTGATGGATCCGGCGCACGGTCCGTTCGTGCATCAGGCGTGGTGGTGGCGAACCCGCCGTAGCATCCGCGACAAATCGAAGCAATTCGAGCCGATCCCAAACGGCTTTCGCATGAGCCCGCATGCGCCTTCGGCCAACAGCGCTCCGTACAAGATTTTGAAGCTCATTACGGGCGAGCCCGCCACCACGATGATCGATTTCATCCTGCCGAACCAGCGGTTCGAGCAAATCCGGGCTGGCCGCTATTGGTTATCGAGCCGTACCACCGTAACGCCGATCCGCCGCGATCTATGCCGGCTCGACTTTTGCGCTGCATGGAACATCCTGCCGTGGTTTCCGGTCGTTTCGTTCATCATTCATGTGCTCGGGCCGCGGTTCATCCGGCAGGATGTGGAAGTGATCAAGAAGCAGGCTCTAGGGTTGCAGTATGAAGACCGGATGATGCTGGTAGAGGATGCCGACCGTCAGGCGCGCTGGTATTTCGAACTGAAGGCCGCCCATCTCGAGTCCCAGCGCACCGGCGGGCCGATGCAGCACCCGGTTTCAGGCCCCGTTACCTTGCACTGGCGCTCCTGATTTTTTCTCTTGATCGCGTCTCAGCTTGACTGGTCGGGAGCGGTTCTCTCGCTGCCCTGCGACCATAGGAACGCTTGACTATCCCCAGAATCCGCTCAGAAAAGGATAGTGTTCCGCTGCTCCCATCAAAAAAAGCATTGGAAATGACAACCAGAATCCCACGCGGGAGGCAATGAATCCCCGCCGCGCCAGCCGTTCGGCTTCAGGCGGCATGGGAGATCCCTGCTCGGCAGTGGCTCGCGTCCACGCAATGAGCCGCTTCTGCACCCGCCAAACGATTCCCCAGGCATTCAGCAGCATCAGCAAACCGAGCCCTCCTCCGACGCTGATCGCCAGATGGGCGTTGGATGACTGGGTATTTGCGTTGACTCGAAGATCGATCCAGGATGCCGCGATCACGATGATGGCGATCGCTATCGTCCGCACCGCTGGATGATCGAGAATTCCCTTGCTCGGCAATTGAAACGGATACATCAGCGCGAAAGCCGCCAGCCATATCAGAAACCACCACGCAAGCCAGTGCCAAGCCAGCGCCGGATTCCCCGCATTCTGCGCGTCCACCTCTAAAATCTCCCAGAAGTACCGCAGCCCCACGACGACCGTAACCAATGCCGACCAGCGAAACCACCACATCGCGCGATTCATTAGGATAGGAAACAGTTTTACACGCACGGCTGCATCGAGTTGCTTCATCGTCGGGAAGCCGATCAAATTGAAGAAATAAAGCAGTCCGATCCATATAATTCCAAAAACGAAGTGGAGCCACCGGAGCACAATCTGTTCATTTACGAGCGCTCCATGCGGAAAGCTGATTTGTAATACATGCAAAAAAGAGGCGAGGAACCAGAATCGCATGCGCGGACCTCCCAGAACCTGTCCAAGAACAGCTTGTGCGGATACGCTATCGAAATCAAGACCATCAAGTCAATTTCATACAGGATGCGATACAGCGGATCGCCCATCCGCGGCTCCGAGGCGCGTGAGCGCCCATCGCGCGTGCTCGGCAATCAGAGAGTCTTCGGAGGACGCCAGGAGTTCAAGCACACGAACGATGTGGGAATAGGATCCCGAATCCCGCGTCATGTTCGAATTCCCCAGTGCGATGCACGCGTTCCGCGCCACCCCGCGCCATTTCGCACGCTTGATCGCGCTCTTTCGAAAAATTTCGCTGAATTCCTGCTGGGATAATGAAGCGAGCCATTCAAGTTCGGGTGCCAGGAGCGATTCTTCCTCTTGAGTTGGATCGAGAACCTCTCTCCCTGTGATTACAGGGATTCGGCGCGGCTGGAATGCTGCAGTCAACGTCACGGGCGCCTTGCGGTTCCATGGGCATACATCCTGGCAGATATCGCAGCCCACGATGGCGCCGCCCATTTCCGGCCGAAGTTCTTCGGGAATAGCCCCGCGCAGTTCGATCGTGAGGTAGGAAATACAGCGGCGCGCATCGAGTACGTACGGCTCTGGGAATGCTTTCGTAGGGCATGCGTCCAAGCACCGCGTGCAGCTTCCGCAAAGATCGGGAGGAGCCGTTCCGCCCGTCGCCAGCGTAGGTTCCAGTGAAAACGTCGTAATAATGACGCCCAGAAAGAGCCACGAGCCGAGCTGCTGGTTAATCAGGCAGGTGTTCTTTGCGAGCCATCCAAGACCAGCGTATTTCGCGGCCACTCGCTCGACAATTGGGCCCGTATCGACATAAGTGCGCGTTTCAAACGATTCGTCAAACTCCGCGCGCATTTCCGCTGCCAGCGTATCCAATTGCTTCTTGATCACTTCGTGGTAATCGTCGCCCCAGGCGTAACGAGAAATCCATCCGCGCGGAGACTCACCGCCAGCTCTCGAGAGTGATTCCGCGGAGTACGGGTGGGCGGAATTGTAATTGACCGCTGCGACGATTAAGCTTTGTGCGCCCTCCAGTACCAATCGCGGGTCGGCGCGGCGCGGATCATGAAGGTAATTCATCTCGCCGCCATGGCCGCGAGCAAGCCAAACCGGAAGTTTGTCGAGTTCCTCGAATCTGTCCGCGGTCACAACGCCGCACAAATCGAACCCAAGGGCATGCGCGCGTTCACATACCCAGCGTGTTCGTTGATCTCGCCTCATTGGCTCTAATCATGCCTCAGAAGCGGCTCGGAGGCGACCTTGGTGTCGAAACCATGTCGATGCAGCACGCGGACGAAGTAACCGATTGGCAAATTTTGCGGATCCATGGCCGGGACTTTACTTCATTGGCCTATAAGCCCAACGGCTGCTACAATGCTTCGCCATGACAGACTGGCGGCAGATCCAGGCCCGCATCCGCAAAGCAAAAAACAGTTCGGACGCGCATTCCAAGCTTTCCGAGCTATTCCAGCGCACTCGCGACGCCATGGTTGCATGGGAACTCGGAGTGCTCGAAGAAAAAACCGAACGAATGGAAGAAGCGGCGAAGTGGTATACGTTTGCCGCCGAGCGCTTTCGACGGGCCGAATGGAAGAAGAAGGCCGAAGAGGCGCTTACGCGGTTGGGAGTTGCGCTTCCTGTTGCGAGCGAGAAAGCAAGCGTTGAAGTTAAAACGGATGCGGAGCCGAGCGATCAGACAGTCGATCAAGTAAGCGCTGAAAAGAGCGAGGAGGCACATCCTTTTCTCGCCCCCGGCGAAATCCCAGAAACGATTGACTCAGGCCCGCCAGCCACGCCACCAGTGCAAGCGCTCAGTGGCGCTCCGGCCGGCGAAGATGCAAAGAAAAAACGCCGGAGGGGACGCCGAGGGGGACGCGGACGCCGGCGCAAAGGAACGCCAGCCGCACCGTCGCCATTGCCGAACGAGGCTTTTACGGAGCCGATTGAGTCCCGGCCTCCCCAAACCTCTGCGCCAGAAAGAACTTCGCCTGAGCGGTCTATATCCGAGCGGCCTGATCTTCAGCGCCATGTCCCGCAAGTTGAGGCCCCGGCCCCGCAGTTGCCTTCCCAGCGGACGGCACATGGACGTGCCGGCGATCCTGCTCTTGCTTCGAGAATGGCGCACTTGGAGTCCATGTTGCGTCGTCTCGTTGCAAGTCCGTTGCACCGCCTCGACGAAGTGGATCAGGCGCCGGCAGGACCTGGCGTATTCCTGCTTTCGGATTCCGATCAGATCACATCCTACTATATCGAATCTTGCCAAACACTTCGGGTGGGCCTGTCAAACCTCGTGCGTGGCGGCCGTGGCACGAAGAGCCCTCGGGTTGGCAGAGGGTATTCCGATAGCAGCGGTTTGAAGGAGAATCTGTCCGAGCATTTGGGGATCAGCGAATCGAAGGTAACGCAATATATGAAAGACCATTGTGTCGTCCGTTGGATTCAGCTCGACGACGATGCCCCGCATCTGGCTCATTTTGCCATCGGCGTTTTGCGCCCCCCCCTGAACTTGGATTGAAGCGAAGTTTCCTGGCCGGGCTAGCCGCAAAGTGTCGGTAACCTCCCGCTCGGTCACTTTGCGCCCAGCCGTTGGCTGCTCTGGGGGTACCGTTCAACCTTCCGATTATGCCTTTCGATGCAGGTTCATGGACGGATCGCTGAAAATGCGCCAAACTGCTCAGTCGTAATCATTTAGGGGCTTTCATCGCCATGCGGCTCTAGGCTTTTGGGGAAATCGTGCGAACCCCGAAGCGATTCTGAACGAGAAAGGCGGGATTTTATGCCGAAGACAGCAAGCAACCAGCTCTGGAAATCCTTTGATTGGATGCTCTCCAAAACAGCTGGCGTCACATTCAACACCATCCAGTTTTTTAACAAGCACAATCCCAACCCTTCATTCACGCCGAAATGGTCGGATAAACCGCTGCTGAAGTCTTGGGAGAAATCAAAGCCCACGCTTGGCTGGCCTCGCACCACGGACTCCCTGTGCCCGGACTGCGTCAAGGAAGCGCGCGCCGCTATTATGAATGGCGAGAAGGATTGGACGGACCTTGTCCACGAGAAGGTTGGTGAAATCAAAGCGCAAATCATCGAGCGCGATGGCCAGGTGTGGATGGTGAAGGACTGCCCCATTCACGGGAAATGTGAAGACCTGATGGCCGTGGACTCCAAGTTCCTCGAGTGGATCGAAAAGAATTTTCCCGGACGCGACATCCCGGCTCACAATGACGAAGACTTGCATCGTCATGGTTCGAGCACGGTTCGTCACGGGCGGGGCGCGGTCTTGACCGTCGACCTCACGAATCGCTGCAACATGATGTGCGATCCCTGCTTCATGGATGCGAACCAGGTGGGCTATGTCCATGAGCTGAGCTGGGAAGAAATCCAGGAAATCCTCGACAACGCGCTGAAAATCAAGCCTCGTCGGCAAATGTCGGTGCAGTTTTCTGGGGGCGAGCCCACGATGCATCCGCAATTCTTGGATGCCGTGCGGTATGCTCGCAAGATCGGTTACAACAGCGTGCAGGCGGCGACAAACGGCATCGAATTTGCCAAGAGCAAGGAATTCTGCCGCAAGGCTTTCGAATCGGGCATGCGCTACGCCTACCTGCAATTCGACGGCATAGGCAACGATGCGAACAGTCACCGCCAGGTCGGCAATTTGTTCGACGTGAAGCTTCGCGCCATCGAAAACATGCACGAGGCGGGCATCGAAATCGTGCTCGTAACCACGATCGTCAACAATGTGAACAACGATCAGGTAGGCCCGATCGTCAAGTTCGCGATGGAGAACCCGAAGAAAATCGCATTCGTTTCCTTCCAGCCGGTGTCTTTCACCGGACGCGACGAAGATATTACGCCCGAGCGCCGCATGCGTCAGCGATATACGCTGTCCCATCTGGCCCAGGACGTAAGCGCTCAAGTCGGTAAAGTCGAGCCCACGCGCGATTGGTTCCCGCTATCTTTCATTTCGCCTTTTGCCGGTTTCGCGGATCTCGTTCATGGTCCGGAAGCTCAATGGGGCGCGCTTTCCTGCGGATGCCACCCGAACTGCGGTGTGGGCACCGCCATGATGATTCATAAGGAAAACAAGGAGTGGGCGCCCATTTCGCGCTTCCTGAACGCACCGCAGCTGGTAAAAGACGTTTCGGCCATTACGGATGCCGCCCGCGGCAAAAAATTCTCGAGCTTCATGATGTTGCTCGCCCTGCTCAAGAATTACGACCCGTTCCAGGCTCCTCCCAGCCTGCGTTTGAAGGACATCTGGAAAAAGTTCGACAAAACGTGGGCTGTCTCGAAGGATTCGGATAAGAAGTATGGCCGCACGAACCCGAATCGCACCTACGAAGACGCCATGAAACGCCGCAAGGAAGATCCGTGGAACATGCTCTTCATCGCCGGCATGTGGTTCCAGGATCTCTTCAACTACGATTTTCGCCGCACCGAAATGTGCATCATTCCTTACGCTACGCAGCAGGGTGAAATTTCCTTCTGCGCGTACAATACCGGCATCGGTTGGCGGAAGATTATCGAGAACATGTACAAGAACGCGACCGTCGCTCAGTGGTATAAAAACCACGGAAAACACGAGATCTACGCGAAAGGCAAGAAAGTCGATCTCGCAAGCTACGAACATTCGTTGAGGATCGACTCCGAGGACGCTTCGCGCGTGCGTCATCTCGAGCACGACATTCCTCTGACGGCGGCCGAGGAAGACCGCATCCGCCGCAAGAAGGCTCTCGAAGAAGCGGCCAAGGTGCGTAAAATCTACGAAGAGCTCGTTCTCAAGAAGCCAACCGAGACCGTCGTTCAAATCGGCAGTATGGATCAGATCCGAATGGCTGTCCCCGGCGCGACCGCGAAGCCGGTGCAAATTGCTCCCGCGAATGGCGTCTCGAAAGAGGAGAAGCAGGAAGCTGAACCCGTTGCCGGCGACTAAACTCCCGGCATTCGGATTCATCTTTTCACGACAGCCTCGGTTTCCGCCGAGGCTGTCGTTTTTTTTTGGCCGCAGCCATCCTGGCGGAAAACGCAGCGGAAATACTCGCCCAAGCGTAAGCAGCGGCGACATATGCCATAATGTTATTAGTGAGGGACGCCTGAATGCCCATATACGAATATATTTGCGATGATTGCGGTGAACGTTACGAGCGCATCGTGATGAACAAGAGCGCGGCGATTACGTGTCCAAAGTGCGAGAGCGCGAAAAAGACCGTGCAACTATCGGTTTTCGCGGCGCCGGCAAATGGCGGTAAAAGCTCCGATAGCTCTTCGGCTATGGCTAACTCGGGCGGCGGGTGTGGCTGCACGCCGCATGCCTGCGGCTGTCATTAAGAGCAAGCTTTAAACCGTTCAAATCGGCGCGATCCCACAAGAACATATCCAGATGGCACTGAGCCGACCCCAGGCGCGCAGCGAGCATACGACCAACACCGGCCACGAGCAGTTTAGCGAGACGGTTTACGGCATTGTCTGCGCCGCGTGCCGGAATTACATCCTCATCGATCACACGAACTGCCCGTCTTCTTGCCGCGAGCACGAATCCTGTCGCCTGGCATACGCTTAATTCGTGACAGGATCCCGAAGGTGTGCGTAGTGAGCAGTACCGTTAAATTATCCTGATACCGAAACGGTCGGGTCGGTCTCTCCGTCTCGCCGCCTAACCCACATCTCCTTGCTGATCTCCATCACGCGTGCGCCCTGCTGCAAACACGGTAATCCTACCTCGCCAACGATGTAGCATTGCTATTCGTCGGCATTCTAATGCGATGCTTTGCACATTCCGCTCGGATGAATGACGCCGCGTACCGCTCCCAATGGAATTTGGTAACGGAGATAATCGAATCCACGTGTAAAGTAATTAGTGCTCAGCAAAACCAAGTTGAACATGATCATCGATGGAGACTGACGAAGCCGCTTCCGTGGTATAACTATGCCGCCTCGATCGATAGACTGACTGCTGCGGGAGGTATCCATGAGTGATATTACGCGACGCGGCTTTGTAAAGGGGGCCGCGCTCGCTCCCCTGGCGTTTGCGCCCTTCACTCTGGAGGCACAAACAACGGTCGCGGACAATCGATTTGATGTCGTGGTGGCCGGCGCCGGGCACAACAGCCTGATTACCGCCGCTTACTTGGCCAAGGGCGGCTTTCGTTGCGTCGTGCTGGAAGGTCGCCCGCTTGTGGGAGGAGACGTCAAGACCGCCGAGCTAACTCTCAAGGGTTTCCAGCACGACACCTGCTCTTCGGCGCACAACGGCATTCAGGATAATCCGCTTATCCGCGACAATGAGATCAACCTCCGCGACTACGGGCTGGAATATATCTTCCCCGATCCGGTCTTCCACATGCCGTTTCTCGACGGTGCTTACATTACCCAGTGGCGCGATCCCGAACGCACGTGTGCGGAATTTGCCAAGATTTCCAAAAAAGACGCGGACGCCTACCGGCGCATGATGAAAGAAGATGAAACCATGCAGCCGAAGTCGAAATTCTGGCAGCGCCGCCTGGCCATGTCCCATTGGGAGATTATCCGCGCCAACTTCGAGGACGATCATTGCCGCGCATTCATGCTCGCTTCCCCGTGGTCGCAGCAGCCCGCGCAGTATCCCATGACTGGCCGGATCGCCTATTCGCCCTTCCATCAGCAACGCTACAGCCGTCCGCTTCCAAAAGGGGGCTCTGGCAAATTAACGGAGGCGCTCGCCCGATTCATCGAAGCGCACAACGGGGTTATCCTCACCAACAAGCCGGTTGCGAAACTGATCATTGAAAGCGGCAAGTGCACAGGCGTGGAATGCACGGATGGCGTTTCCTACCGTGCTGAGAAAGCGGTGCTTTCGACGATACATATCAAACATCTTGTGGACATGGCGCCCCGCGAGTTGTGGCCCGATGACTTTATTGACGGCGTGAATACCTGGCAGCCGGAATACCAGATGTTCGCCTCCAATTACGCCACCACCGAACCGCCTAAGTATCCGGTTCAGGGAGGCACGCTTTCGCCGGTGCATTCCGAACTGCTGGCCAGTCCCGAGCGCGCTCTCCGCTTCGCCTATGATTATGAAATCGGCGCGGTAAATGTTAAGGATCCGCCGCAGCATATTATCTGCTGCAGCATTGCCGATCCCACGCGCGCGCCCGCGGGCATGCATACCATCAAATGCGTGGCTTATCAGCCGTACGAACTGAAGGAGGGGTCGCAGCACTGGGACAAGATCAAGGAAGAAGTTGCCGACGCAAACCTAAGGTATCTGCGGAAATTCTCCCCGAATCTGACGGACGATAAGATTCTCGCCCGCGTCGTACAGAGCCCTCTGGATCTTGAACGCATGAATCCGCACAACTGGCACGGCAGTTGTCACGCGGGCGGGTCGGGCCCATCGCAAACGGGGGCCATGCGTCCGATGCCCGGCTGGGCCGATTACCGCATGCCGATCCCCGGCCTGTATCAGACTGGCGCAACTACCGCCCCGGGCGGTTCCGTCACGGGAGTACCCGGACGCAACGCCGCCAGGGTGATGCTCCAGGATTTTGGCACCAGCATTGAGGAAGTGGTGAAGAAAGCCTAACCAAGCAGACCGGCGAGGTTCTTGACTGTTACGAATTGAGTTGATCTCCGTGATACGGAGGTATCTGATGAAGCGAAAGAGGAGAAGAACCGAACTGGCGGTTGCCGCATGGGTTCCGGTATTCGTCTTCTTGATTGCTTACAGCCTTCCGGCGCAACAACCGGCGCCCACGGAAACAATAAAGCAGGAAGTGCCCAACAATCCTTCAATACATACGCCGCCCGTTCAGCCGATTCCCTACAGCCACAAGACACATCTGGCGCTGGGGCTTACATGCGCAACCTGCCATACGAATCCCGATCCTGGCAGACTGATGACTTTCCCGGCCACTAGCACTTGCATGCAATGCCACGCGGCGGTTGCCAAGGACAAGCCGGCCATTCAAAAGCTCACGTCGTTTGCAAAATCCGGCGAACCAATTCCTTGGGTGCGCGTCTACGTCCTGCTTACAGGGGTGCAATGGAGCCATCGCAAGCATCTCGATGCGGGCATGAAATGCGAGATGTGTCATGGTCAGGTTGCGGAGATGGATCGCATGTCGGAAGCCACCAGCGTCACCACGATGTATAGCTGCTACCACTGCCATCAAATGAACAACGCCCCAACGGTTTGCGAGACATGTCACGTATGGCCTGCTAATCCAGTGCAGTCCAGCAATCAGTGACGTCCCGGCCCTCTGGAAGCGCTCTCCTGTTCAGCACGAACTTCCTACCCAGTAGAACATCAATGCTGTTCCGGCGATGATCAGGATCAGGCCGAATCCGTACAGCCCGAGAACGAAGCTCGCTGCGATCGAAATCTGCTCTTTTTCTCCAGGTGATCTGAACCAGGAAGCTGAGATTGAGCAAATTGGGGGGCCAGTTGAAGTTCGAATGCGTGGATCGCTCCTGTCCTCTGCACGCTGCCGGAGTTCATCGCACTCGGTTGCAAATTTACCGGCAACGAGGTCGCCGATCAGCCGGCATCGGTTCTCGAGGGGAGAACAATCCCATGACCTTTGGATTGGCGGCGTTTGGTGCACTGCTGTCCAACATAAATCATCGAACAATTGGATCGCGCACAGCAACTCCGCCAGTGGGGACGACCAACTTTCCAATTCCAAGACAAGAGCGCGTCAGAGTTTGCGGAGTGGCGGGTGCGGGATGTTACAATGTCACTCTTTTGGGCGCTGCATCGTTGAGCTGGACCAGAGCATCGAAGCATGGACAGACAAGGAGAGAATGTGCACAAGGTCATCATTATCGGCAGCGGCTGCGCGGGATTGACGGCTGCCATTTATGCGGCCCGCGCGGACCTGCAACCGCTCGTGCTGGATGGCTACGAGCCGGGCGGCCAACTGGCCCTAACCACTCTGGTCGAAAATTTTCCCGGCTTTCCCGATGGCATTCTCGGGCCCGAATTCATCGAGCACGCGCGGAAGCAGGCGCAAAGATTCGGCACCGAGTTTCGGTCCGGTGCCGTCACGTCCGTTGATTTGAGCCGGCGGCCGTTCAAAATAGTCGCCGCGAAGGAAACCTTCGAATGCGAGGCATTGATTATCGCGGCGGGCGCATCGGCGCGCATGCTCGGGCTCGAATCCGAACGGCATTTGCTGGGACACGGGGTTTCCACATGCGCGACGTGCGACGGCTATTTTTTCCGCAATCGCGAAATCCTCGTGGTCGGCGGCGGTGACACGGCCATGGAAGAAGCGACTTTCCTGACCAAGTTCGCAAAGCGCGTCACAATCTTGCATCGCCGGAACGAGTTCCGCGCCACAAAAATCATGCTGGACCGGGCGCGCGCCAATGAAAAGATTGTCTTTATGACGCCCTACGTCGTGGAGGAAGTGCACAACGTAAAGAATCAGTCCGTCGATGCTGTGCAAGTCCGCAATTTGGAAACGAATGCAATTTCAACGATGAATGTCGAAGGCGTTTTCGTCGCAATTGGGCACGAACCGAACACCCAGGTTTTTCAACGCCAGATCCAGATGGACGACGCAGGGTACATCCTTACTCACGACGGCCCCAAGACGAGCGTCGAGGGTGTCTTCGCGGCGGGTGACGTGCAAGACCATCACTATCGCCAGGCCATCACCGCTGCGGGATCGGGATGCATGGCGGCAATCGACGCGGAAAAATTTCTTGCGGAGCATAAAATCTAGCAACCAGTCCAAGGGGTTTGGTGCGTAGTTTGTGGCGCCAGTCCTCAGGCCGGGTTGGCGCCAGGACACTCCACGGGATTTAGCAGCGTTGAAAAAACAGTCGGCAGCCTTAGAATGCTTCCCACCTAGCCTCCCCCAGCATTGTAGTTATTTTAAATCGAACATGAGGATACGAACATGCGGCCTCTTTTGATCGCTCGATGGTTAACAGTCGCGCTCCTGCTGACTTTTGCAGGATGCTCCAAAACGCCGGCGCCCGCATCTTCTTCGTCATCGGAAGCGACGCCCGCAACAACGTCGGCCGGCTCTTCCAATCCGGCTGTTACCGCATCGAGCAGCGATGCGCAAAATACGCCGGCACCGGCGCCTCAGCCCCCCGTGGTGGTCGATCCGGGCACGGTTTTCACGGTCACGATCGACCAGTCCGTGAGCACGAAGACGAATACCAGCGGCGACCGCTTTGAAGCTTCGTTGGCCGAGCCGGTCACGATCGATGGTCACGAGGTACTACCTGCGGGCACCAGGGCCACGGGGACTGTAACCGAGGCAAAGTCGGCTGGACGCGTGAAGGGCGGAGCTCTGCTGGCGCTGACTCTTGACTCCATCACCGTCCACGGGGAGCGATATTCAATCGAAACGAATTCCTTCGCGGAGGACGGCAAGGGCCGTGGCAAGCGAACTGCGATCGGGGCCGGAGGCGGCGCCGCCTTTGGCGCCATTATCGGAGCCCTGGCCGGGGGTGGAAAAGGAGCCGCGATTGGGGCCCTGGCGGGCGGTGGCGCGGGTACAGCGGGAACCGCTTTCACTGGAAAGCGCGATTTCACAATTCCAGCGGAAACTAGGCTCCATTTCAGGCTGGTCAAACCGCTCACGATTGGGCGGCCATGAGAAATGCATGCTAAGGAAGCGGCTTCAATCGCTCCAACCGGCTCTAATTTGAAAACGACCCCAGCCTTCGTGCTGGGGTTTCGTTTTCGGAATCCATCTGCAAGGCGGCTCGCCAGTTTGCGCAATTCCTGCGGAGCGTAAACCGGCGGTGCTCAAATTTGCGTAAACCGAAATTAATACCCGCGAGCGGGCGAAAACCCGTTCTTCGAAAAGCCGGTTTTGGTGTACATTAGTGGGCTTGGCATATACTGCGCATGTGGATTATGCGCGATCACTCGAAAGGTTGAGGAATGAATTCTCCCAAATCAGGATCTCTTGTGAACAGTGGCGTTTCCGCTGAAACTCGCCGCGATACGTTGACCGTTGTTGATAACCGCACCGGAAAGCAATACGAAATCCCAGTCAAGAACGATACGATCCGAGCGATCGATCTGCGCAAGATCAAGGTTCACGACGCCGATTTTGGGATGATGAGCTACGATCCCTCGTTCTCGAACACCGCGTCGTGCTCGAGCAAGATCACCTTCATTGACGGCGATCGGGGAATTCTCCGCTACCGCGGCTATTCGATCGAGGAGCTGGCGGAAAAGAGCACCTATCTCGAAACGGCGTACCTGATTCTTTACGGCGAGCTTCCCACCAAGG
>Ga0307373_10008707_pt1 | contig 15363 bp, 10 predicted proteins | sample OX2MG_FD_202534 | JGI IMG/M metagenome (GOLD analysis project Ga0307373, IMG submission 202534) | Soil microbial communities from Risofladan, Vaasa, Finland - OX-2 | ecosystem: Environmental > Terrestrial > Soil > Coastal area > Acid sulfate soil | place: Finland: Risofladan, Vaasa | collected... | reverse complement strand
CGCCAGGCACGGGATCGCCAGGCACGGGATCGCCAGGCACGGGCCGGAGCCGGCCGATGAGCCTGCTGGAGGTCACCGGCCTGCGCACGGAGATCGCCAGCCGGGACGGCATGGTGCGCCCCGTGGACGGCGTCACGTTCAGCGTGGCCGCCGGCCAGATCGTCGGCCTGGTCGGCGAGTCCGGCTCGGGCAAGACGATGACCGGTATGTCGATCATGAGGCTGCTGCCGCCGGGCGGCTCGATCACGGCCGGGTCGATCCGGTTCGGCGGAGTGGAGCTCACCGAGCTGGACGCCGCCGGAATGCGGCGGCTGCGCGGCAGCGACATCGCGCTGATCTCCCAGGATCCGATGTCCGCGCTGAACCCGACGCGGACGATCGGCAGCCAGCTGCGCGAGACCTACCGGATCCACGCCAGCGCCTCCCAGCGGGCCGCCAGCGCCCGCGCCCGCGAGGTCCTGCACCTGGTCGGGATGCCGCGGCCGAGCGAGCGGCTGAACGACTTCCCGCACCAGCTCTCGGGCGGGATGCGGCAGCGGGCGATGATCGCCATGGGGCTCATGTGCGAGCCCCGGCTGCTCATCGCGGACGAGCCGACCACCGCGCTGGACGTCTCCATTCAGGCCCAGATCCTCGAGCTCATCGACGACCTCCGGTCGCGGCTGTCGATGGCGGTCCTGCTCATCACCCACGACCTGGGGGTCATCGCCGGTCATGCCGACCGCGTCGTCGTCATGTACGGCGGCCGGGTGGTCGAGCAGGCCGAGACCGCCGCGTTGTTCGCAGATCCCCGGCACCGCTACACCGAGGCCCTGTTCGAGTCCATGCCGACCATGGACCTGGACGCGCGGGACGAGCTCGCCACGATTCCCGGCGCACCGCCGCGGCTCATCGGCCTGCCGGCCATGTGCCGGTTCGCGCCGCGCTGCCGGTTCGCCCGGGAGGACTGCCGGGCCCAGGACCCGGTGCTGACGCAGATCGTACCGGGGCATGCGCATGCGTGCCTGCATCCCGCGCACCCCCGGCCGGCCGACGCCGCCCGCCACGCCGTGACCGCCCAGCGGGACAGGGGCACGGCGCAGGGCGCCGGAGCCGGCCCGCTGCTGAAGCTGACCGACGTCTCCAAGCAGTTCGAGGTGCGGTCCCGGCGCCCGTTCCAGCACGGCAAGGCAGTTCAGGCCGTGTCAGGGGTGTCACTGACCGTGGCCGCGGGAGAAACTGTCGGCATCGTCGGGGAGTCCGGGTGCGGCAAGACCACCCTCGGCCGGATGCTGGTCGGCCTGGAGCGGCCGGCCAGCGGCTCGATCACCTTCGACGGGTACGAGCTGGGCACGCTGCGCGGCGGGCAGCTCCGCCGCCACCGCCGCGACCTGCAGATGATGTTCCAGGACTCGGCGGCGGCCCTCGATCCGCGCATGCCCGTGTCCGCGCTCATCGGGGAGCCCCTGGCCGCCCAGCACGTCGGCGGCCGGCGCGAGCGGCGCGCGGCCGTGGCGGAACTGCTGGACGCGGTGGGGCTCACCGCGGACGCCGCCGGCCGTTACGCCCACGAGTTCTCCGGCGGCCAGCGCCAGCGCATCGCGATGGCGCGCGCCCTGGCGCTGAAGCCGCGGGTCATCGTCGCGGACGAGCCGGTCTCCGCGCTGGACGTGTCGGTCCAGGCCCAGATCCTCAACCTCATGCGCTCGCTGCAGGATCGCTACGGGCTGACCTACGTGGTCATCTCCCACGACCTCGCGCTGCTGAAGTACCTGGCCGACCGGATCGGCGTCATGTACCTGGGCCGGCTCGTCGAGCTGGGCACGAGCGAGGAGGTGTACGGCGCGCCGCGTCATCCCTACACCGCCGGCCTGATCCAGTCGATCCCGCTGCCCGACCCGGCCCGCGAGCGGGCGAAGACCACGGCTGGCCTGGGCGGCGAGCTCCCGTCGGCCATCGACCCGCCGAGCGGCTGCCGCTTCCGCACCCGGTGCCCGCTGGCCACCGGGCGGTGCGCGCAGGAGACCCCGCGGCTGTCGGCGTCCGCCGGGCTGCACGCCGTGGCCTGCCATTACCCGCTGACCAGCTCATCCCTGGCCCAGACTGGCTGATGCCCGCCGGGATCATGGGATATTCCCCATATAACGAGGTGCACCCGCGCGGCCGCCCCGCGCAGAGAGAAGGCCCGGGCATGACGACCCACCGGCTCGACCCGACGCCGCAGACCACGGTGGACGTGTTCTCCCGTGACCACTCGCCGGTCCTGAGCGTCGACCCGGGCGACACCGTGGTGGTGCGCTCCCTGGACGCCAGCGGGTACCTGGCGCGGCAGAACTCCCCCGGCGAGCCGCAGCCCGAACTGATCCCCGACGCCCGGGGCCACTGCCTGACCGGGCCGATCGCCGTGCGCGGCGCCCGGCCCGGCGACCTGCTCGCGCTGCGCCTGGTGTCGCTGCGGCCCGACGACTGGGGCTGGACGGTGGCCGCGGCGCTGGATACCCCGGTCACCCAGCGCCTCGGGCTGGCCGACGGCCCGCCCGCGTGGCTGCTGTGGGAACTCGACCCCGACGCCGGCCAGGGCCGCGCCGACCGCGGGTTCGTGCGCGCGCTGGCCCCGTTCCTCGGCGTGATGGGGCTGGCGCCGCCCGATCCCGGCGAGCACTCGACCATCCCGCCCCGCGCGGTGGGCGGCGGCAACATCGACTGCAGGGAACTCGTCGCCGGGGCGACCCTCTACCTGCCGGTCGCCGTCCCCGAGGCGCTGCTGTACCTGGGGGACGGCCACGCGGCGCAGGGCGACGGCGAGGTCGGCGGCACGGCCATCGAGTGCGCCATGACCACCGAGGCGGTCATCGACCTCGTCCCGCCGGGCCCGGTGGCCTCGATCCACGCCGACACCCCGGCCGGGCGGGTCACCTTCGGCTTCGACGCCGACCTCAACGTGGCCATGGGCGACGCCCTGGACGCGATGGTCGGCTGGATGCAGGTCCTGTTCGACCTCGACAAGGGCACCGCCCTCGCGCTGGCCAGCACCTGCGTCGACCTGCGAGTCACCCAGGTCGCCAACCAGACCTGGGGCGTGCACGCCGTGCTGCCGGCGGGCGTGCTCACCTGACCACGGGTCACCAGGTCAGGCACCGGCGAACTCCGCATGGACACTTTATGAACCTCGGTGACGAGGGGCTCGTTATATTCCTATAAGACGTACTCTCGGTGTTATGGGCCGCCTGAAGGCCATTTCCCGGGCGCGGAAGCGGGAGCCGGAAGCCGAATCGGCTGGAGGACACAGATCATGAGCCGCCGGGCCAAGATTGTCTGCACACTCGGGCCAGTCTCCTCCAGCCCGGAGAAGGTCGCCGAACTGGTGGCGGCGGGCCTGGACGTGGCTCGGCTGAACATGAGTCACGGTACGCGAGCCGACCATCTGCAGGCCTACCGGGCCGTGCGCGCCGCCTCGGACGAGGCCGGGCGCAGCGTCGGGGTCCTCGTCGACCTGCAGGGGCCCAAGATCCGCCTCGGCAGCTTCGCGTCGGGGCCGGTCATGCTGGTCGCCGGCGGCGAGTTCACGATCACCGGCGCGGACGTTCCGGGAGATGCCGACGAGGCCGCCACGACGTATCCGGGCCTGGCGGCCGATGTCCGGGCGGGCGACCAGATCCTCGTCGACGACGGCCGGATCGTGCTGGAGGTGGTGAGCACGCGAGGTGACCGCGTGCGGACCCGCGTCCTGGTGGGCGGCCTGGTCTCCGACCACAAGGGCCTCAACGTGCCCGGCGTCACGCTCAACGTCCCGGCGCTCGGCCCCAAGGACGAGCAGGACCTGCGCTGGGCGCTCGGCCTGCGAGCGGACATGATCGCCCTGTCCTTCGTGCAGGGGCCGCAGGACGCGGCGCCGGTGCGCGCGATCATGGCCGAGCTGGGCGCCGCGCTGCCGCTCATCGCCAAGATCGAGCGGCCGCAGGCGGTCGACGCGCTGCCCGAGGTGCTCGAGGCCTTTGACGGGCTCATGGTGGCGCGCGGCGACCTGGGGGTGGAACTGCCGCTCGAGCGGGTGCCGATGGTCCAGAAGCGCATGATCGACCTGGCCAAGGACAAGGCCAAGCCGGTCATCGTGGCCACGCAGATGCTCGAGTCGATGATTTCCGCGCCCCGGCCGACCAGGGCCGAGGTATCGGACGTGGCCAATGCCGTGCTCGACGGGGCCGATGCCCTGATGCTGTCGGCGGAGACCGGCGTCGGCGCCTACCCGGCGCAGACGGTGGCCACGATGGCGCGGATCATCGTGGCCGCGGAGCGCGAGTGCCTGCATGCCACGCCCTCCCTGAGCCGGGTGCCCACGACCACGGGGGGCGCCATCGCCCGCGCGGCCGCCGAGGTCGGCGCGATCGTGGACGCGACGGCGCTGGTGGCGTTCACCATGTCGGGCGAGACCGTGCGGCGGCTGGCCAGGTACCGGTCGCCGATCCCGCTGCTGGCCTTCACCCCGGAGCCGGCCACCCGCAGCCAGCTGGCGCTCACCTGGGGCGTGGAGACGTTCATCGTCCCGCCGGCGCTGCACACCGATGACATGGTCCAGCAGGTGGAGACCGCCCTGCTCGACATCGGACGCTGCCAGAAGGGCGACAAGGTGGTCATCGTCGCGGGCAGCCCGCCGGGAACGCCGGGCCAGACGAACGCCCTTCGCGTGCACCGCATCGGCGACGCCATCGCCTCGGGCATAACCTAGCTGCTAGCCGCCTGCGGCATGCCTCGGGACCTGCGGGCCACGGTATGCCAGGAGGAGACGTTGAGCAGCGCGGCCGTTCCGGTCACCGTCGCGGATGTCGAGCGGGCCGCCGGCCGGATCGCGGGCCTGGTCGACCCGAGCCCGGTGATCCGCTCACCGGAGCTGTCGCAGCGGCTCGGCGTGCCGGTCTGGCTCAAGCTGGAGTGCCTGCAGCCGCCGGGCTCGTTCAAGGTCCGCGGGGCCGCCAGCAAGATGCTGACCCTGCCGCGGGCGCGGCGAGCGCGGGGCGTGATCACCAGCTCCGGCGGGAACCACGGCGCGGCGGTCGCCTACGTCGCCCGGCTGCTCGGCATTCCGGCGACGGTCTGCGTGCCCGAGACGGTCGATCCAGTCAAGCTGCGCGCGATCGGCGCCAACGGAGCCGAGGCGATCGTCGGCGGCGCGACCTACGACGACGCCGAGGTGGTGTCCCGGCGGCTGGAGCGCGAGCGCGGGCTCACCTACGTGCACGCCTTCGACGACCCGGACGTGATCGCCGGGCAGGGCACGATCGGCCTGGAACTGCTCGATCAGGTGCCGGACCTGGCCGCGGTCGTCGCCGCGGTGTCCGGCGGCGGCCTGATCGGCGGCCTGGGCGCCGCGCTGGCGGGCCGGCGGCCGGCGATCCGGGTCATCGGCGCCTCGGCGCGGAACGCCGCCGCGATGGTGGCCAGCCTGGATGCAGGCCACCCGGTGGACGTGCCGGACCAGCCGACCCTGGCCGAGGTACTGGGCGGCGGCATCGGCCTGGACAACCGGTGGTCGCTGGCGGCGGTCCGGGCGTTCGTGGACGAGCACGTGCTGGTGTCCGAGGATGAGATCGCCGCGGCGATGATCTTCCTGCTCCGGGTGCACCGGGTCGTCGGGGAGGGCGGCGGCACGGTGGCGCTGGCGGCGGCGCTGGCCGGCCGCCTGCCGGTGCCCGGCGGCCCGCTGGCCGTCGTGATCAGCGGAGGCAACGTCGACCCGGCGGCGGTGCTCCGGCTCGAAGCCGCCCGTTACTCCTGATGGTCGGTGGCCGGTCCCGTGGCCGCCCGAGATCCGGCCCGATGCATGATGGGGGTCATAGTGCCGCGGAAGGAGATCAGCAGCTCATGACAGCAAGCCGGGACGTCGTGGTGGTCGGCGGGGGTCACAACGGGCTGGTCGCGGCCGCCTACCTGGCCCGTGGCGGGCTGCGCACGCTGGTCTGCGAACGGCGCGAGGTGGTCGGCGGCGCGGCGGTCAGCGAGCGGCCGTTCGGGCCCGATTTCACCGTGACGTCGCTGTCGTACGTGGTCTCGCTGCTGCCACCGGACCTGGTCCGTGACCTGCGACTGGCCCAGCACGGTTACCACGTCTTCCCGCAGGGGCCGTACTTCGCGCCGCGCGCCGCGGGCGGCTACCTGCGGCTGCCCGGCGATCAGGCGCGGCGGCGCGAGGAGATCGGGAAGTTCTCCGCGCGGGACGCCGCCGCGTATGAGGACTACGAGGCGCACCTGGCCGGCCTGGGCGCGATCCTGGGCCCGCTGCTGGAGGAGATCCCGCCGCGGCTGGGGTCGCGCCGACCGCAGGACCTGTGGCGGCAGGGTTTGCTGCTGCGGCACCTGCGCAAGCTGGACACCAGGGGCGCCGTCGACGTCACCCGGATGCTCACCGGCAGCATCGCCGACCTGGTGGAACGGTACTTCGAGAGCGACGCCATGCGCGGCCTGCTGTCGGTGTCGGGCGTGATCGGGACCTGGGCCGGGCCGCGGTCGGCCGGCACCGCCTACGTGATGCTGCACCATCACATCGGCGATACCGGCGGGCAGTCGGGGGCGTGGGGCTTCCCGCGCGGCGGCATGGGCGGCGTCACCAGCGCGCTGGCCGCCGCCGCCCGGTCGTTCGGCGCGGAGGTGCGGACGGGCGCGGAGGTGGCCCGGATCCGGACCAGCGGCGGCCGGGTGACCGGCGTCACGCTAGCCAGCGGCGAAGAGGTGGACGCGCCGGTCGTGATCACCACCGCGCACCCGCGGATCTCATTCCTGCGGCTGGTCGATCCCGCCGACCTGCCCGACGACTTCGTCGCCGACATCCGGGGCTGGCAGTCTCGGTCGGGGACGGTGAAGATCAACCTCGCGCTCGACCGGCTGCCGGTGTTCGCCAGCCACCCGGACTTCGACCCGCAGGTGCACGGCGGGACGATCGTGCTGGCCGAGAGCCTGGACGACGTCGAGAACGCCTACCAGGAAGCGGTCGCCGGGCGCCCCTCGACGGCTCCGTTCGCCGACATCTGCATCCCCAGCGTGTTCGACGACTCGCTGGCCCCGCCGGGCCAGCACGTCATGTCCATGTTCACCCAGTGGGTGCCGCATACCTACGCGGATGACCCCGACGAGGCCGCGCTGGCCGCCTACGCCGACGCCGTGATCGCCCGGATGGAGGCGGTGGCGCCCGGCTTCACCAGCTCGGTGCTGCACCGGCAGGTCATCGGCCCGCACCAGATGCAGCAGGAGTACGGCCTGGTCGGCGGCAACATCTTCCACGGCGAGCTGAGCCTCGGGCAGATGTTCCACGCCCGGCCGGCGGCCGGCTACGCCGACCTGCGCACCCCGGTCCGCGGCCTCTACCAGGCCGGCTCGGCCACCCACGGGGGCGGCGGCGTGACGGGCATCCCCGGCCGCAACGTCGTCCGCCAGATCCTCGCCGACCGCCGCGCCGACCGCTGGCGTCACCCCCGCCGCGCCTCCTAGCGGCGAAGCGTCCAGCGGTCGTGACTACCTCCAGGAGATCAGGTCGGCGGCTCGGCAAGCCGGTAGCTAGGATCGGGTCCTATGACCGCACCAGCCACGACCACCTTCGAGTTCCGTAAGCAGCGGGACCTGGAAGTTCTGGCGTGGCCACTGTTCGACGGCCTCGATGCGGAGATCATGGTGACCACGCGGCACGGCGGCGTGTCGTCGGGTCCCTACGGAACCCTTAATCTGGGCCTCCATGTTGGCGACTCGGCCGCCGATGTTCTGGAGAACAGGCGCAGAGTCGCCAATGCGCTCGGCGCTAGCCCCGCCGATTTCGTCTTCTGCAACCAGTCGCACGGCCGCGAGGCACGGATCGTCTCGGCCGCTGACCGGGGAAAGGGCACCCTGAGCCAGGACGATGCGATCAGGCAGACCGACGCGCTGGTTACTCAGGATCCGGGAACCGTCTTGGCGGTGATGGTGGCCGACTGCGTGCCGATAGTCCTGTATGACCCGGCGGCACATGTGCTGGCCTGCGTCCATGCTGGCTGGCGTGGCACGGTCGCGCGGGTGGCGGAGGCTACCCTCGACGCCATGGCGTCCCTGGGCGCACGACCTGCGAACGTGCTGGCCGGTGTTGGCCCGGCAATTGCGCCGGACCACTACCAGGTTGGCAAGGAGGTTGCCGACGCGGCCGACCGCTGCTTCCGCGGTGACACGAACGGAATCATCCGGCCCGACGGCTTCGGCCGGTGGCTATTTGACCTATGGGCGGCTAACCGACGCATCCTGCGCGACGCCGGTGTTCCGGATAGGCAGGTCCAGGTGGCTGCGCTGCCGACCGGGCCCGACCAGGGACCGTTCTTTAGCGACCGAGCCGCCAGGCCCTGCGGACGGTTCGCCGCCATCGCGCGGCTGAGGCGACCGGTCGGCGATCACTTCATCCCGGACAGTTATGCGCCCCAAGATCTCCTGGTCTGAGCTGCGCGGCGCGCGCGTCGGCGTCTGGGGCCTGGGCGTCGAGGGTGCCGCGAACCTGGCGCGGCTGCGCACCCTGGGCGTGGAGCCCGTGCTCGTCGACGACCGGCCGCCGCCCGGCGACGTGGACGGGCTGCCAGTGTTCGCCACTGCCGACAGCGGCCTGGCGGCCCTGACCCATTGCGACGTGGTGGTGAAGTCGCCGGGCATCAGCCGCTACCGGCCCGATCTCCTGCAACTGGAAGAACGCGGCATCCCGGTCGCCGGCGGCCTCGGGCTCTGGATGCAGGAAGCCGACACCGGCCGCGTGCTGTGCATCACCGGCACGAAGGGCAAGAGCAGCACGACGGCGATCGCCGGGCACCTGCTGACCCGGCTGGGGTACTCCTGCCTGACGGGCGGCAACATCGGAGCGCCGCCCTGGGACCCGGCGCTGGACGGGGTGGCCTTCGATTACTGGGTCATCGAGACCTCCAGCTACCAGGCCACCGACCTGGCGAGCTCGCCGCCGGTCGTGGCCGTCACGTCGCTGCATCCCGACCACCTGGACTGGCACGGCGGCGTCGAGGCGTACTACCGGGACAAGCTGTCGGCGTGCTCGCAGCCGGGAGCGGACCTGACCATCGCCAACGGGGACAGCGACCTGATCCGGGCGCGGGAGTCGACGCTCGGCCCGCGAGTCCGCTGGGTGCACGCCGCCGACGACCCGGAAGCGGACTGGATGGCGCCGCTGCGCCTGCTGGGCACGCATAACCGGCGCAACGCGCTCATCGCCCGCGCCTGCCTGGCCGCGCTCGGCGTGCCGCAGGCGAGCGATGACGCGGCGCTGCGCGACGCGGCGGCGGACTTCGAGCACCTGGCCAGCCGCCTGCAGCCCATCGGCACGGTCGACGGGGTCACCTTCGTCGACGACAGCCTGTCCACGAACGTGCTGCCGACCCTCGCGGCCATGGACGCCTTCCCCGGCCGCCGGGTGGCCCTGATCGTCGGCGGTCACGACCGGGGCATCGACTACGTTCCGCTGGCGGCCGGGCTGGCCGGCCGGCCAGCGCCGACACTGGTCCTGACGCTGCCCGACAGCGGCCCGCGCATCCAGGCCGCCATTGACGCCGCCGGCGACGGCAAGCCGGAGGTCACGGCCTGCGCCGACCTCGACGCGGCCGTCCAGGCCGGCTTCGCCTGGGCCCGCCCCGACGGGATCGTGCTGCTCTCGCCGGCCGCGCCGAGCTTCGGGGTGTTCCGGAACTACCGCGACCGTGGCGAGGCCTTCGCCCGCGCGATGCGGGCCTGCGAGACCGGCTGACAGCGGCGATGAAAGAGGGCGCGTTCTGACCGTGACAGCCAGTCTTTCGCCGGTAACGTTGCGCTTCCTGGCCGGTGTTGTCGGCCAGCAGCATGTCCTGACCGGCGCGGCGACCGCCGGCTTCGCCGTCGACTGGACCGGCCGGTTCCAGGGCCATACCCCGGCGGTCGTCCGGCCGCGCGACACCGAGCAGGTCGCGGCGGTGCTGGCCCGCTGCACCGAGGCCGGGCTGTCGGTCGTGCCGCAGGGCGGCAATACCGGCCTGGTCGGCGGCGGCGTCCCGCTGCACGGCGAGGTCGTCCTGAGCCTGACCCGGCTCGCCGACCTGAGCGAGCCCGACCCGGACGCCCGCCAGGTCACCGCCGGCGCGGGCGTGACGCTGCAGCGGGTCGCCGATGCCCATCCTGACCTGGACCTGGGCATCCTGATCGCCAGCCGGGACAGCGCGACCGTCGGCGGCGCCGTCGCCACGAACGCCGGCGGCCTGCGGGTGCTGCGCTACGGGCCGATGCGGTCGCAGCTGCGCGGGGTCGAGGCGGTCCTCTCGGACGGGACCGTCGTGTCGCACCTGTCGGGCCTGGTCAAGGACAACACCGGTTACGACTACCCGTCGCTGCTGGCCGGCTCGGAGGGCACGCTGGCGGTCATCACCCGGGCACGGCTCCAGCTGGTACCGCGGCCACGGGACCCCGTTACCGCCCTCATCGCCGCGGGCGGTCTGGCGGAGGTGCACGACCTGGCCCGGCGGGCCCTCGCCGCGGTGCCCGGCCTGCTGTCGGCCGAGTTCTTCACCCAGGCCGGCCTGGACATCCTCAGCTCCCGCGCCGGCCTGCGCCCGCCCGTGTTTGATCAGCCCGTGTTTGATCAGCCCGCAGCCGATCGGGCACCGCCGGCTTACCTGCTGCTCGACGCCGCCGGGCCGGGAGCGCTCGACGACCTCGGCGACCTCATCGGCGACCTGCCCGCCGCCGTCGGCCAGGCCCCGGCCGACCGCGCCCGGCTGTGGGCCTACCGGGAGCGCCACCCGGAGGCGGCCGGGTTCCTGGGCGTGCCGATCAAGCTGGACGTGTCGGTGCCCGCCGGCCAGTGGGTGCGGCTGGCGAGTACGGTGGCCGCCACCGTCGCCGCGGCCGACCCCGGCGCGACGGTCATCATCTACGGCCACGTCGCGGACGGCAACGTCCACGTCAACATCGTCCCGGCGGCGCCGGCCGACGGCCGCCACGAGGAGGCCGTGTTCGGCCTGGTCGCCTCGCTCGGCGGCTCCATCTCGGCCGAGCACGGCATCGGCGTCCTCAAGGGCCGGTGGCTGGAGCTGGCCCGTTCCGGCGCGGAGCGGGCCCTGTTCGCCAGGGTCAGGTCCGCGTTCGACCCGGCCGGCACGCTCAATCCCGGAATCCTCCCGCGCTGAGCCAGCTCCCGCGCGGGCCTCGACCTCGGCGATGGGATTGGCGGACCACCGGGTCCCCGGCCAGAACATAACGGCGTGCGGCGTTTGCGGGGCTACGATCCGTCGGCCAGCTGCTGGCCCGCGGGCTGACGCCAACCCCCGGTCAGGCGAGGCGGCGCATCGCGACGATCTGGGACGCCCACGACGACAGCGGGCTGAGCTGGACGTCCTCGCCGGCCTGCGGCGCCTGCACGATCAGCCCGGCGCCGATGTACATGCCCACGTGGCCGGGATGGCCGGACGTGCCATCCGCCCCGGCGGTGAACACGAGGTCGCCAGGGCTCAGCGCGCTCAGCGCGTACACCGGGACTCCGACACCGACCTGCGCGTCCGTGGTGCGGGGCAGCGGAATGCCGCCGGCCCGGTAGGCCTGCTGGACGAGCGAGGAGGAGTCGCAGTGCAGCGCCGGGTCCGCGCTGCGGGCGTCGGTGCAGGACCCGCCGGACTGGTAGCTGGTGCCCAGCTGGGCGAGGGCGAAGCGGATAGCCAGCGCCACCGTGACCGCAGTGGCGGCCGGCAGCTGGTAGTGAGGCGGCAGCGCGGCGCTGACGGCCGCCGGAACGATGTTGGCGTCCAGGACCGCGCAGGAGGTACTGGCCGTGTCCGCGAAGGATGCCGCCAGCCGGGTCGCTACCGGCTGCCACTGGGCGTAGGCGCCGGGAAATCCGCTGCGCTGGACGGCCTGGGCCGCGGCGGTGACCGGCAGGGCCTGCCAGCCGCGCACCTGGATCAGCCGGTCGTAGAAGGCGCGGGCGGCGGTGACCGGATCCATGATCTGGGCGACCGTGCCCCAGCCCTGCGAGGGCCGCTGCTGGAACAGGCCGAGTGAGTCGGCGCTGCCGTACGGCAGGTCCCGCAGGCCGGATTCCTGCATCGCGGTGGCGATGGCGACCACCTCGGCGCGCAGCGGCAGCCCGCGTCCGGCGCCGACCGCGTAGATGATCCGGGCGTTAGCCAGCTGCCCGGCGCCCAGCGACACGCCGCTGGCGGCGGCGCTGCCCACCGGGACGGCCGGGGCGCACGCGCCCGCCGTGGGGCCGGTCAGCCCGGCCCCCACGGCGATCAGCATGACCGCCGCCGTGAGCACGCCCGCCGCCAGCACCACCAGCAGAGGAAGCCTCAGCACGCGGCCCATTGCTCACACTGCCATCTTCTCGTTGGTCCAGAACAGCCGCTGCTCGGTGGGGGTGAGCATGGTGTGCACGACATGCGAGCTGTCCCGGCCGACCTTCCACAGCGCCCGGCCGATCTGCGCGGCGGACCAGGAGCCGATGTGCGCGCACTCGGTGTCGGTCAGGCCGATCACCTCGCGGGTCATGGCCAGCGGGCGGGTGTCCTGAGCTAGGCAGACCCGGATATCACAGGAGGAGATCAGGTTGCGCGCGATGGCCGCTTCCTCGCTGCCGGCTGCCCCGACCGCCTCGAAGTCGGCTAGCCGGTGCGTGGCCAGCGCCTGGATCGTGCCGTGCGCCCGGGAAAGCCGCAGGTCGGAATCAATCTTGCGGATCATCGCGGGGATGCGCATCGAACGCCAGAGCTCGTCACGGATGACGAGCCGCACCGGGCCTCCGTCGGCATCAATCGCGGCCTGTCCCCAGGACGAGACGCAGGCCAGCGTCATCGCCACGGTCTCGTCTCCCCTGCCGTCCAGCCGGGACAGATCGACGGTCTGCAGCGGCGCGTCGAAATCCGGGCGGATGGTCGTGGGGCCGTCGAACAGGCCCGAGAGCGAGCCGGTCACCATGTTGCCGAGCGCGTCGGTCAGCGGGCGGATCATGTCCCGGAGCTCGTCCACGCCCTGCTGGCGGACCCTCAGCTCACGGGCCATCTCGCTGACAGGGTCGCGCAGCAGCCGCCAGACCGCCGGGATGGTCGGATCGGTGAGGGTTGTCGCGGCGTCGGCCTCACCGGACGCGTGCCGGATGGCCAGCGAGAGCGCGGCCTCCTCGGTGGGATCCAGCGCCCGGCCCAGGCGCATCATGACCAGCGACGACAGCAACGTTAGCCGTCGGCGATGGATCTCGCCCAGCCGCTCGCGCAGCAGCTCAAGGTCGGTCGGCAGGTTCTCGCCGAGCGGTCCGGCATCCAGCGGATTGAGCCGGTTCCCGAGGCCAGGGCCTAGCTCCACCGGCTCGACACCGAGCGCGCGGGCCAGCGGCGCGTACTCGTTCTTGACGTCCCCGACGACAAACGTGGCGACGCCGTACGCCATCAGGCGCAGCGCGAGGGCCTTGATCGTCGCCGACTTGCCTGAGCCGGGCACGCCCGTGATCAGCAGGTTCGGGTTGGTGATCAGGCCGTTACGCAGCCACTCGATCGGATGGCAGGAGAACGCGGCCCCGCTCAGGCAGTCCACCCCGAGGTAGGCGCCCGATGCCCGCAGCGGGGCACCGTGCAGCCACGGGTACAGGCCCTGGACCTGCGCCGTAGAGCCCCGGAAGACGCGCGGCAGCGGCGGCCGCGCGGCCCGGCCCGCCCCGCGGCGGGCCGGGCCGCGCCTGGGCGGGACCGGGCCAGGGCTGTAGGAGGGGGCCAGCCCGGTCCCGGCCGGGCGCGGCCCGGCTGCTGGCTGCCCGGGGGCAGCACTGCCTTCTGTGGTGGCACCATCGCCGCCCTCGCCGTCGCCGGCGGCGACCGCCAGCAGATCTACCGGGCTGATGCGGGCCCGCACCAGCTCGGCCAGGGTCTCGGCCGGGAGATCCTGCTCCGCCGGCGGTCGCCTGCTCTTAAGTCCGTACACGGTGTCACCATCTCCTTCGCGGCAGCCCGAGTCCGGCCGGGAGCGCGGCCAGGGCGAAGCCGACGTCCTGAGCGCCCCACATCCGGCGGATCTCGATGCGCGCCGCGGCCGCATCCGCCTCCAGCGCCGCGATGGCGTCGGCCAGGTCCTCGCCGTCCGTCACGGTCACGCTCGCGTAGCCGGAAAACCGGATCAGCCCGTGACCCGCGGCCCGTTCCGCGTCCTGCTCGTCCGCCCGCCGCTGGGCCGCCTTCTCATGCTCGGGCACCAGCTGCCCGGTCCGCTGCCGCATCCGGATCGCCACGTCGCGCTGCGTCCGCTCGGCCATGACCCGGCGCTCGGCCTCGCGCGGGCTGAGCGGCTGCAGGTAAAGCGACACGGCCCGGCGCGACGCCCCGTTACCCAGCAGCGGGAACAGGGCGGTTGCATACACCTCGCCGCGCGGCCAGTCGTAGATGAGATAGGAGACGCTGATGGCGCTGTCGTGCCGGTAGGAACCCCACGAGGTCTCGGCTTCCACCGGGCCGGCCAGCCGGGGGTCCACCCCCGCGGCCAGCCCGGCGTATGGCCGGCCAGCGGCCACGGCCGACTCCTGCGCGCCGCGCCGGCGAGCCAGCGGCGGCCCGCTGACGGGATCGAAGGCGGTGCGGATCACCTCCGCGAGCTCACGGGGCGTGAGCCAGCCAGCCACCTCCAGCTCCGCATCGCTCACCGCGCCCGACAGCGTCCGCACATGCCGGGCCAGGACGGCGCAGGCGCCCGCCTCGCCGCCACCGGAAGCGCGGATGGCCGCGGCCGCCCGCCGCTCGTCCATCGTGAAGGCCAGCCATTCCTCCCGCCGCACGGATGCGGGCACCGCCGTCGCCAGCAGCTCCGTGGTGACGGCTACGGCTTGCGGCGGGGCGTCGGCGGCCACGTGGTCGGCGTGCCAGCCGCTCAGCGCCGTGCCGTCCTCCGGCAGGCTGCGCTGGATCGCCTGGACCCGGATGATCGGATGTCCCTCCACGCATAGCCCGGCGAGCAGCCGCCCCCAGCCGGTTACCTGCGCGTCCCGCCGACTCGAGTCGGCCAGCCCGAGGCCCTGAAAGCGGATCCGGGCCACCCCGGTGTAGGTGCGCTCGTGGGGGTGATAAATCACCGCCATCGTGCCCCCCGCGCCGGTCTCCGCCGACAGGATGCGGACCGGCGCGAGCACGCCCGGCAGGTCCATCGGCGGCGGCGCCGCCGGGTCGGCACTCGCCGGCGGCGCGAAAGCCCCGGCGTGAAAGCGGTTCTGTCCGCGCGCCTTGATCAGCTGGAAAGACACGGCGGCCACCATCCATTCGTCGACAGTGCGGCCCGCCACCCGGAGGTAGGCGAGCGCGAGCAGGAACGCCGCGATCGGCCAGGCCACCAGGGCGTCGGACAAGCGGGAAGCGGAGACCGGCTGCACCGCGATGAGCACGGCGA
>Ga0307373_10008699_pt1 | contig 15367 bp, 17 predicted proteins | sample OX2MG_FD_202534 | JGI IMG/M metagenome (GOLD analysis project Ga0307373, IMG submission 202534) | Soil microbial communities from Risofladan, Vaasa, Finland - OX-2 | ecosystem: Environmental > Terrestrial > Soil > Coastal area > Acid sulfate soil | place: Finland: Risofladan, Vaasa | collected... | reverse complement strand
GTGGCACGTATTCGGCGAACCCGCACATCTGGTGAATAAGCGGCGGGACCAAAGGGGGAGCGCATGCCGGTTCAGATCGAGGGCAGGGTGCTGCGGCGCGGGGACTACCGTTACGAGGGCTGGCGCCATGAGGCGTGCTGGCACTCCGGGGTGCCCGAGCGCTACCCCGAGGTGATCGTGCTGGCGAACAACGAGGACGACGTCGTTGGGGCGGTACAGCTCGCCCCTGTTCTGGGCGGCCCGTGGCGCCGGTACCGGCTTCTTCGCGGTCGTGACCAGGTTCTACGTCAAGCTCTACCCGCGCATGCGGGTCACGATGAACAGGCCGGCGTCGGCGGCGCAGGATGTCTACCGCTTCGTGCATGAGATCGGCCGCCAGACGCCGACGGAGATCAATCTCATGTGCAACCGCGACTCGATGACGAACGATGAGCCGCTCATCTCGCTCAATGCGACGGCCTTCACCGACACCGAGGAAGAGGCCAGGGAGCAGCTGTCTATCTACGAGTCCTGTCCGGCCCGCGACCAGGTCCTCCAAACCCGGCTCAACGAGGTGTCGGACACCGGCACCCTGAGCAAGGTCGGCACCGATCCGCACTATGACGAGACCAAGCGCTACCTGGCCGACAACATGTGGACGCACGCCGCGTTCGACGACTTGTGGCCCAACCTCGAGGACATGCTGAAGACCTGGCCGCCAGCCCCGACGCACCTGGTGACGTTCAACTGGGGCGGCTACGACGGGCAGCCCGAACGCCCATCGATGGCGTACTCGGTGGAAGACGAGATGTACTACGGGCTATACGCTGCCTGGGCCGATCCCGCCGACGACCAGAAGTACACGAACTGGTTGACCGACCACCTGCGAGCGTGGGAGCCGTACTCCAGCGGCATCCAGCTTGCTGACGAGAACCTGATCAACCGCCCCTATCGCTTCGTGACCGACGAGTATCTCCGTCGCCTCGACGAGTTCCGCGCCACGTGGGATCCCGACGCGATGTTCGTGTCCTGGCTTGACCGGCCGGCACTGGACTGAGTCCTCACGCTAAGCCGGCCAGGGCAGCACCATGAGGGTGGGCCACTGGAGCCGCCATCGCTGGGTCTTGGCTTCGTAGACACTCCGGGGTGCCAGCACCGGATTGGGGCGCACGACGAGGTTGAACACGTCAGCGAATCCGTGCGGCGCGTAGATGCGCCAGGTTCCGCCGGGTTCGAGGCGGACCCCGAGGCAGGCGGTAGTTGCCTCGAAGGTGTCGATCGCAGCCTCGGTGGATTGGTGCGGGAGGCAGGGAACGCCGAATTTCTGCTCGTACCACAGATGGACCCGGGCCTGGTTGCGGATCTGGACGGGCACGGGCAGGTGATCGAAGATTTCGGCTCCGGCCCGGATGACCGCATCCTCTGCTTCCCAGGACAAGTCCGAGGAGTCGAAGTAGCCAAGGTCGTAGTCCAGGATTCCCGCCTCCGCTGGCTGGCCGGTGACGACGTTCCAGATGGTCTGGTACAGACATCCCGCGATCAGGTACCAGCCGGGCAGTTCCATGTCGGCGGCTCGGACGAGGACCTCGCTCAGCGTGCGGTTGCGGTTGAGCGCTGCCCGGAAGTGCTCCAGCTGCCCGTCGATAGGAAGCCGGCCGATTCGCATGCTCCCTCCCTATCAGCCGCGTAGCAGCGGCGCCCGCTAGGCGGGCGGGCGGCCGGTCAGCAAGTGGTGGCGGGTGTGCTCGTACAGGCCATCGAAGAGCCGGTCGGTGATGGTGAGGGTGTCGTGGTCGGAGGCGCTGGTCAGGGTAAGGCCCCTGATCAGGACATCGAGGCCCGCCGCGGCGGGTGCGTCGTAGCGGTCGTCGGCCAGGCCCCGGCCGTGTCGGTCGCTGCCAGGCTTTCGACCGCGCGCCGGGCGCCCTCACGCTGCGGGCAGGCGAAGAAGTCGCGGCCCTGGATGCGGTGCAGTTCACGGCGCAGCCGTGCGACAGCCCGGCGCCGGGCCGGGGCATCCGCCGTGCGCACCACGGCCGCTTCGGCGGCCAGGGCGTCATACTCGGCGGCAACGGCGGCCGTCATCCGGTCCGCGACCACAGATGCGGCGCCGGTGTCGAGTGGGCGGCCCAGCCATACCGTCGCTTCGCCGCCGTGCTCGGTGACTTCTTCGGCGACCCACTCAAGCTGCTCGCGGGTACGTGCGTCGGCGGGCAGGGCCACCAGCCCGTCGCCGAGCCACGCGACGCCGAGCCGCTTGAGCTTGCGCCAGACGGCCGAGCGTGGTGTGGACGGCACGCGTGGCAGCCGGTAGGCCAGCAGCACCCAGTCCTCGGCTTGGCTCATGCCCATTCACCCCGGCGGTGAGTGTAGCTGAGATGCGACCAGGGTTGCATTTATGCGACCGTGGTCGCAGAATCAGCCGAGTGTGCGGGCTAAGCATCTGCCGGCACGGCGGCCTGATGGGGACCAGGTGAAATCCCGGCGGCCGGGTCTCGGCCGGGACGCCAGGCTGCTTGTGGCCGGGCAGGGAGTACGGGCTGCCGGGTACGGGTTCACCGCGGTCCTGCTGGGCGCGCTGCTCGCCGCTCGCGGATACAGCAACCTGCAGGTAGGCGTGGTGCTGACCGCGCTGATCGCCGGCACTGCGCTGGCCAGCCTGGCTGTCGGCGCGTTCGGTGACCGGTTTGGCCGCAGGCGCTCGTATGCGGTGTTCTTCTGCGGCATTGCCGTCGCGGGGGTGGTGGTCGCGGCGGGCGCGCCGTTGTGGGTTCTCCTGATTGTCGCGCTCACCGGCACGCTATCGACCGACGTGGTCGACTGCTGCCGAGGCCCCCGCCGCCGGTACCTCGGCGCTTCGGCCGGTGGCCCGGGCGCGGTCACGGCTTGGCCCGTCCCGGGCAGTGGTGCGGCGGCTGGCTGGCCTGTTCGCCGTGGACGCGGCTGGCGGTGGCCTGGTAACGACCGGGTTCCTGTCCTATTACCTCGCCGAGCGATACCACGCGTCGGTCGTCGCGCTCGGCTGGCTGTTCTTCGCCGTCTCGGTGGTACAGGCGATCTCGGTGGCAGTGGCGCCGCTGCTGGCCCGCCGGTTCGGCCTGGTCGCCACCATGGTCGGCACGCACCTTCCCAGCAACGTGCTGCTAGCCGCTGTCGCGTTCGCGCCAACGTTCGGCGTCGCGGCGCTGCTGCTGCTGGCGCGCACCACGCTGTCGCAGATGGATGTCCCGACCCGCCAGGCCCTGGTCATGAGCGTCGTCACCCCGGATGAACGGACCGCTGCCGCCGCTGTCACCAACGCCTCCCGGTACACGGTCCGGCCGATCGGCCCGCTGGTCGCCGGCCTGGTGCAGCAGCTCGCCCTCGGCGCACCACTGGTCGTCGCCGGTGCGGTCAAGGCCGGTTACGACGTGACACTGTGGGGCTGGGCCCGCCACCTCGGCCTGACATCCCGCCCTGGCCCGCACCGGCCCGGCACTGCTGCCGGTACCGCTGTGACCGTCTCACCTGGGGAGCCCTCATGAAATGGATCACCCGCGCCCGCCCCAAGACCGACCGGATCGCCTGCCCCTGGCTGATCACCAAATTCATCGACCCCGCCGCCGAATTCCTCTACGTCCCCGCCGAGCAGGTGCTGGACCTAGCCGGGCGCGAGGACGCCATCAGCTTCGACGCGCCGGGCGCCCATTACACCCACCGCGACGGCAAGTGCACGTTCGAGGTCCTCATCGACGATTACAGCCTGGCTGGCGACCTGGCGCTGATGCGCCTGGCCCGGATCGTGCACGCGGCTGACATCGCCGCCGACCTCGGCACCGACCCGGCCGGGCCGGGACTCCTGGCGATCGGCGTGGGAGGCCTGGACGTCGAGGACGACGACCACCGGCTGCTGGAGAAGGGCCGGTTCGTCTACGACGCCCTCTATGCCCTGGTGCCAGCGCCAACCGCCCGCCCCGGCATGAGCAGGACCGGCTACCTGCGGAGTACTATGCCGCTCGCAGCGCAGCCGCGCGGTGCCAACTGCGGACGGTGCCCGGATCCTTCGGGCTGAGGACGTCCAGGCCGGCCGGCGCGGGCCGGCCTGGACGTCATGATCAGACGAGGTCGAACCGGTCGAGGTTCATCACCTTGTCCCAAGCCGCGACGAAGTCGTTCACGAACTTCTCCTTCGCGTCATCGCTCGCGTAGACCTCCGCGAGCGCGCGCAGCTCGGAGTTCGACCCGAAGGCGAGGTCGACACGGCTGCCGGTCCACTTGACCTCGCCGGTGGCGGCGTCGCGGCCCTCGAACGTGTTCGCGTCCTCGGGCGTCGCCTTCCACGTCATGCCCATGTCGAGCAGGTTGACGAAGAAGTCGTTGGTCAGGGACCCGGGGGTCGTGGTGAAGACGCCGAGCGGCGACTGCTGGTAGTTCGCGCCCAGGACGCGGAGGCCACCGACGAGGACCGTCATCTCGGGGGCGCTCAGGGTCAGCAGGTTCGCCCGGTCGAGCAGCAGGTACTCGGCCGGCAGCCGGTTGCCCTTCCCGAGGTAGTTGCGGAACCCGTCCGCCTTAGGCTCGAGCGCGGCGAGCGACTCCACGTCGGTCTGCTCCTGCGACGCGTCCGCGCGGCCCGGCGTGAAGGGGACCTCGACGTCGAAGCCGGCGTCCTTGGCGGCCTGCTCGACGGCCGCACCACCAGCGAGCACGATCAGGTCGGCGAATGAGACCTGCTTGCCGCCGGTCTGGGCGGCGTTGAAGGCCCCCTGGATCCCCTCCAGGTTGCGCAGCACCGCCGCCAGCTGGTCGGGGTCGTTGGCCTCCCATCCGCTCTGCGGCTCGAGGCGGATGCGCGCGCCGTTGGCGCCGCCGCGCTTGTCGCTGCCGCGGAACGACGAGGCCGCCGCCCACGCGGTGGAGACCAGCTGCGATACCGACAGGTCTGATGCGAGGATCTGGCCCTTGAGAGCGGCGATGTCCGCGGCGTCCACGAGCTCGTGGTCCACGGCCGGAACGGGGTCCTGCCAGACCAGCGTCTCGGACGGTACCTCGGGCCCGAGGTAGCGCACGACCGGGCCCATGTCACGGTGGGTCAGCTTGAACCACGCGCGGGCGAAGGCGTCCGCGAACGCCTCCTGGTCCTCCATGAAACGCCGCGAGATCGCCTCGTAGACCGGGTCGAACCGGAGCGAGAGGTCGGTCGTCAGCATATTCGGGGTGCGGCGCTTCGACGGGTCGTGAGGGTCGGGGACGGAACCCGCCCCGGCGCCGTCCTTCGGCTGCCACTGGTGCGCGCCGGCGGGGCTCTGGGTGAGCTCCCACTCATAGCCGAAGAGGATCCGGAAGAAGCTGTTGTCCCAGCTGATCGGGGTGTCGGTCCAGATGACTTCGAGACCGCTGGTGATCGCGTCGCCGCCCTTGCCAGTGCCGTAGGTGCTCTTCCAGCCGAGGCCCTGCTGCTCGAGCGGCGCGGCCTCGGGGTCGGGGCCGACGTTCTCCTCCGGGCCCGCGCCGTGGGTCTTGCCGAAGGTGTGACCGCCCGCGATCAGGGCGACCGTCTCCTCGTCGTTCATCGCCATCCGGCGGAACGTCTCGCGGATGTCGCGGGCCGCGGCGAGCGGGTCCGGGTTGCCGTTCGGGCCCTGCGGGTTGACGTAGATGAGGCCCATCTGGACCGCACCGAGGGGCTCCTCGAGCTCCCGGTCGCCGGTGTAGCGCTCGTCGTCGAGCCAGGTGGTCTCAGGACCCCAGTAGACGTCCTCGTCCGGCTCCCACACGTCCGCGCGGCCACCGCCGAAGCCGAAGGTCTTGAACCCCATCGACTCCAGGGCGACGTTGCCGGTGAGGACGATGAGGTCGGCCCACGAGATCTTCTGGCCATACTTCTTCTTGACCGGCCACAGCAGCCGGCGGGCCTTGTCGAGGCTGACGTTGTCCGGCCAGCTGTTGAGCGGCGCGAAGCGCTGCTGACCGGCGCCCGCGCCACCGCGGCCGTCGCTGATGCGGTAGGTACCCGCGCTGTGCCACGCCATCCGGATCATGAGCGGGCCGTAGTTGCCGAAGTCGGCCGGCCACCACTCCTGCGAGGTCGTCAGCACCTCCGCGATGTCCCGCTTCACGGCCGCGAGGTCGAGAGTCTTGAACGCCTCGGCGTAGTTGAACTCCTCGCCGAGCGGGTTGGCCACGGCCGGGTTCTTGGCGAGGATCTTCAGGTTGAGCTTGTTCGGCCACCAGTCACGGTTGGCGTCCCCCATGGTGGGGTGGGTGAGGCCGCCGTGCACGACCGGACATCCCCCGCTCTCCGGGGTCGCGTCTTCGACGACTGCTGGATCATGGTTCTCAGTCATGGAAATCCTTCCAGGCGAAACGGATCACGGTGCTCAGGGAGTGCGGGCGGTGCAACAGCCGGGGCACAGGCCCCAGTAGATGACCTGGGCCTCGTCGATCGAGAAGCCGCGGTCGTCGGACGCGGTCAGGCAGGGCGCCTCGCCGACCGCGCAGTCGACGTCAGCGACGGCACCGCACGACCGGCACACGACGTGGTGGTGGTTGTCCCCGACGCGTCCCTCGAACCGGGCCGGGCTGCCGGCCGGTTCGATGCGGCATACGAGTCCCGCCGCGGTGAGCGCGTCGAGGGCGTCATACACGGCTTGAAGGGAGATATGGCCTATACGATCGCGCACCCCGGAGGCGATCGCCTCGACGCCGAGGTGGTCACCGTCCCGGACGGTCTCGAGCAGTGCGACGCGGGCGGCCGTCACCCGCAGGCCGGCACCGCGCAGCTCCTCGGCGGTGGTCGGGGTCTGGGACGCGGTCATCGCGCCAAGCCTACCTTCATAAACGCGAATTATCCAAGGAAATGAATAATTCAAGTTTAGTGCCGCGTCAGGCAACGTTGCCCCGTTGTGGCGTGACGCGCCGTCCGGATGGTGGTCTTGGGCCGGTGGCTCGGCTAGGTCGCTGACGAGATCGGCGTCAGTTATTTCGCTGCATGCCTGTCGATTTCGCACGGTCCGTCCGACGTGGAGGTGCATGGACCAAGCTATCGAGGTTGAAGGGAGAGCTGTAATGGCTCAGTACGCGGTCCTGATCTACGCCCACGACTCCAGCCACGCCCCTGACGCGACGCCTGAGGACACCGAGTCCTGCGACCGGCACTCTGACGAGCTCGTCCAGAGCGGTTCGATGGTCATGGCGTACGCGCTGACGCCCAGGGATATGGCGACGTCGATTCGCGGCGACGCCATCACCGATGGCCCGTTCGTGGATTCCAAGGAGGTCGTCGCCGGTTTCTACGTGATCGAGGCGCCCGACCTCGATGCGGCCCTGGCCATTGCCCGTCTCAACCCTGTGGTCCGGGAGGTTACGACTGCTCTGCGGGGTCCCGACCGCAGATATCGCACGAGCGTTCCTGGTGTCCGAGCCGACTGCGCGCCGGCGCACCCGGGCGGTACGTGCTGCAAGCCACGATCGCATCGCTTTATGCGGAGGCGCCAACGTACGATCAGACTGACTGGCCGCAGATCGTTGCCCTGTACGACAAACTGCTGGAGGTGTGGCCGTCACCAGTCGTGGCGCTGAATCGCGCCGTGCCGCTGGCGATGGTCTCCGGACCGGAGACTGCGCTCGCGGAAGTCGAGAAGCTCGAACGAGACGGGCGCCTATCGGGATACCACTACCTACCCGCGATCAAAGCCGACCTTCTCAGCCGAATCGGCCGCACCGGCGAGGCAGCCGACTCCTACAGGCAGGCGTTCGATCTAGCCGCCAACGAAGCCGAGCGTGCCTTCCTCGCCGAGCAGATCGCCGATCGCGGGTGACCACTTCGAAAGTCTCAGCGCACCGTGCCCGGTGAAGGCGGCGAGTATCGAACACGCATTTGACAGACGTGGTGAGGTGCGGCAGGGTTGTCGTCGCGTTCACACAAGCGATGGCATCACTGTTACGGCACACCCCTACCCGCAGGCTTCAGCGCGACACTGGAGGACGATCACGATGGGCCAGAAGACTGTCCGGTTCAGCGACCTGAGTGGTCAGCTCATCATGGAAGACGACACACCGGCCCGCATCGTGATCCATGAGCACCCGGAGCTGGCCAATGGCCCGGTGGAGATCGAAGCCCTCACCGATGAGGCCCGGGCGATCGAGAAAGCGGCCGTGCGGGTGGCGGTCGTCGATCTCTACTTCCCCGGCGACGAGGAACCCCGCCGAGTAGCCATGGACGTTGAGGCATTCGGCAAGCTGGCCAGCGACAAGCCCATGAGCGAGCTTCTCACCACCGCCCGGCCGGCCAGGCGCGCTCCGCGCGCCGCGGCAGCGCCCTCAGCCCGTGGTGACCGCATCAACTACGCCACCCTCGAGCACGCCGGCAAGCCGCACAAGGGCAAGACCACCGACGCGGAGAAGCAGCTCGTCCGTGACCACCTCGACAAGATCAACGAGGGGCTGGCCGCACAAGGTCTTCGGACTATCAGCCTCACCGACCCCGACCACGTCGAGCGCTATGCCCTGGAGCAGCTCGCCAAGGAGCAGGAGCCGGCATCCCAGAGCGCCGGCCGCTGACGCCAGGGGGAGCCTCCGGCCGTCTGTGACCTTCATATGCGCGACGGTCAGGGCAGGAGGTCGTGCTGCATGGCGAACAGGGCCGCCGCGCCTCGCGTAGATGCGCCGATCTTGGTGCAGATGTGCTGGATGTGGGTGTCGGCTGTCTTGGGCGAGATCACGGGTTGCTGGGCGATGGCTTTGGTGGTGAGACCGAGGGCGGCCAGCTTGAGGACCTCAACCTCGCGGGCAGTCAGCCCGGCGGGACGGCCCTTGACAGGGTTTGCCTGGTGGCCGGCGGCGGGCAAGGACGCATCCGGCAGCATCGGGATCGACGTGACCTTCGGTTGCCATCCGGCGCAGCTGGGCAGCCGCGGCCGATGGGCTGAGTGCGGGCCGGTGTGGGCGTGGCTCGGTCATGGCCTGGTAGCGGTCGGCGGCAGCGAGGATGCGCGCGGCCGGAGTCATGTGGTTGGCGGTGAGCCCTTTCGCGTACCCCGAGCCGTCTGCTCGCTCGTGATGGCAGGCGGCGACCTGATTCAGCTGCTCCAGCCCTGGCGATCTGCGGAGCATCTGTTCGGTGAGTAGCGGGTGGAGTTGCACGCGGTCGAACTCGGCGCGGGTCAGCGACGTTGGCTTCCCATGGTCAGCTTCTCCGTAGCCCGCGAACAGTCCGGCTGACTCGGGGGTGTTGGGCGAGGCGGTGGGTGGCGGGGTAGGGGTGACGGGCACGACCTCGACCTCCGGGATTAGCGGCAACCCGGCGGTGACCGGGATCAACCTGGGATCGGGGCCGGGGGTGAAGGGTGAGTCGCAAGGCGGCGGCACCGCAGTGCACGGCCTGACTGCTTCTGGCGGTACCGGCGTGCTCGCCCAGGCCAGCGGAGGCGGAACGGCGCTTGAGGTCAGCGGCCCGGCGGTGTTCAGCCGCTCCGGGCTGGTTACGATCACCAGGCAGGAGACGGCGACGGTGAGCGTTCCCGGCGGCTTGTCGGCTTCGGCCCTGGTACTCGCGCTGCTGCAGACCCCGGTTACCGGCATCTGGGTGAGGGCCGCGGAGCCGCATCAGGTGACCGGGAAGATCACGATCCACCTCAACAGAGCGCTCGTCAGACCGGAATCGGTGAAAGTAGCCTGGTCGGCTTCTGCTACGTTTCACCAGGTCACGCACCACCAAGGCTTGGCGATGACTCGGCCAGGCACCGCTTCCACTGGCCCTGCGGCGGGCCGGACAAGCCGCGCCAGCCACCGTTATTCAGGCTGCGACCGTGACCGCCAGCAGTTGCGCTTCGCCGACTTCTTCCGGGACCGACTCACCATCGGACTGCAGTCCTGCTATGTGAGTCTCGATGGCCTCCACTGCCCGCGCCCGGCACTCCTCGACAGTGCTGCCACGCGTGAAGCAGCCAGGCAGCACAGGGACGGTGACAAAGTAGCCGCCGTCCGGCTCGGGCTCGACCACGATCGTGTAGGTACGCATTACATTCCATCCTGTCACAGCACGTCGCGCAGGTCATCAGCGGTGAGGCCAGCCTGGTTCAGGATCGACCGCAGCAGGCCCGGCCCGATCGTCTCCCCGGCATGCAACGGCACCGTCACCCGCCCACCGCGAACTGGATGCTTGAGCTGGGCATGCGACCCTCTCTGGGTTACAACAACCCAGTCCAGCCTGGACAGCGCCCTGACTAATTCCCGGCCAGTGACGCGAGGCATCGGCGGCATGGCGCTAACCGTAGGCAAGCCCCCTGACAGCCGCGGCCACCATGACCCAGCCGCCCGCCTTGCGACCGATGACCCAGCGGCGGCTCCGCCCCTTGACTTTATGCCAGGAGCGAGATGAACGGGACGCGCGACACCAGCGAGGCAAGGAAAGCCGGCGGAGGCGGCCACGCTGCTTGAGCAGACCAGACTGCAGGCGCGGCGCCAGTTTGAGCCCTACCCGCCGTCGCTCCTAGTGATCAGGGCTCTAGACGGTATGACGCATCCTCGAATCTCGCCGCCAGGCGCCAGCCGGCTCCAGACCCTGTGCTGCTCGTTCTGCACTAAGGACAAAGATGCAGTCGCCAAACTCATCGCCGGGCCAGGCGTGTACATCTGCGACGAGTGCGTGGGCCTGTGCAACCTGATCATCGCCGAGGCGCCCGCGCCCGAATTCCGCTCATGGAACGAGCACCCGGACGATGAGATGCTGGCGAGCCTGGCGCGGACTCAAGCTGCGGTCTCCCAGGCCGACGCTGCCGTGCATGACCACGTGGCCGTCCTGCGCGATCGGGGCATCAGCTGGACCCGGATCGGGGAAGCGCTCGGCGTGTCGAAGCAGGCAGCATGGGAGCGGTTCTCCGGAGAGGACTGACTGCCGATGTCCGTCGTTCTCGCAGGCGGTCCGTCAGTTTAACGCTTGCAGTTCCCCTCATCCCGGCTGGTCCTCATGAAGCGGATGGGCCACAGCAGCACCCGCGCCGCGATGATCTGCCTTCACGCCACAGACGAACGGCGGCGCGCCATCACTGACTCTCTCGACATCCTGGCCCGGGCCGAGTTGAAGCGGAACACCCGGCGCGCTGGGGCGAAGGGATCGGGCGCGCAGCGGGCACGACGCCAGCCGGGCGGCTCATGATGATCACGCAGTGGGCTTCGCATACTCCCGCTGACCTGCGGCAGAAGTCATGTAAGTCAGGTCCTCACATTTGGCGGTGACCTGCGGGAACGGGCGCTGGTAGCGGGCCTGCCCACAGGTTAAGCCTGCCGCGGCCACAGTGTTATGCGCTGGTTTGCCTGGTGTGGCGGGTGGGAACTGCGTGCCGTTTCCGCCGCGGGCCGGAGTCGGCGACGGCCAGGGTGAGGGCTTCGAGTTCGGCGACCAGGGCGCGGAGCCGGCGGTGGTTGTCGAGCCACTGCCGGTAGTCGTCCAGCTGCTCGTCGGGTACGAGCCGGGTTACGGTCTTGCCGGCTGGCGCCACCCCGCCGAACTGGAACCCCCGCTGCACGACGGCGGCTCCCGCGACTTCCGGCACCTGACCGGCCTGCTCCAGCAACCGCACGCCGCGCTCGGCCCGCGTGGCTTTGACCGGCCGGTGTGGCACTGCTCGGTTCGCGCCGCCCCCGGCGACCGGATGCTCTCCGACGACGAGTTGGCACAGGTCGCCTGCGAGATCATGCACCGGACCGGGCTCGCGCCCTACGGCCAGGACGACGACGCGGTCCGCTGGGTCGCTGTCCGGCACGCCGATGACCACATCCACCTGGTGGCGATGCTGGCTCGCCAGGATGGAACGCGGCCCCGGCTATGGAACGACTTCTACCGGGTTGGGGAAGCCTGCCGGGCAGCGGAGGACCGGCTCGGGCTGCGCCGCACCGCGCCACGCGACCGCACCGCGCCACGGCGGCCGACCCGGGCAGAGTCGGAGAAGGCACGCCGCCGCGGTTTCCGGGAGGCTCCCCGCGTCATGCTGCGGCGGGCGGTCAGCACCGCAGCGGCCGGGGCAGCCAGCGAGCAGGAGTTCTTCACCCGGCTGGAGGAAGCCGGGATGCTGGTGCGCAAGCGGTTCAGCACCCGCAACCCCAGCGAGGTCACCGGGTACGCCGTCGCTCTGCCCGCCGACACCACCCGCACCGGCGGCCCGGTGTGGTTCGGCGGCGGGAAACTCGCCGCGGACCTGACCTTGCCCAAGCTCCGCCACCGCTGGGCACCCGCCTCCACTGGGACCACCGAGCGGTTCACACCGGCGGAGCGGAACGCGATCTGGGAACACGCCGCCCGCATCACCGCTGACGCTGCCAGGCAGATCCGCCACCTGGCCGGCACCGATCCGGCTGCCGCAGCCGACGCCGCCTGGGCCGCCGCCGACACCCTGCACGTCGCTGCGTCGGCGCTGGGCAGCCGGGTGCTCCGACAGGCAGCCGATGCCTACGACCGCGCCGCCCGCGCACCTTACGGGCGCATCCCGCGTCCCAGCCATGCCGGGAACAGCTTGCGGCGGGCGGCCCGGCTGCTGTCAGTGGCCGCCTCCGTCAGCGGCGACCCCACCTACGCCCAGCTCGTGCTCATCGCCCGGCTCGCCGCTCTCGCCGAGGCCGTAGCCGACCTGCGCCAAGCACAGCGGCACGCCGCCCAGTCAGCCGCAGCCCGCAGGGCGGCCGAGCATCTCCACGCGGCACGGTGTACCTACAGCACACAGTTCAGGCATCGCGCTAAGGCCCAGTCTCCCGGTGAGCGACTCAGCCGCGATTTCCCCATCCCGCTGCACGAGGCCCTGGCGGCCAGCTCACGCGAGCCCATCCCAGCCAGCCGGCCATCACATAGCGCGGCGCCACCACGCCAGCGAGGCCCCACCCGGTAGCCACCCGGACGGGCAGCCGTGAAGAGCTGCAATCCGCTCACCCGGCAGCCGCGGCATCAGGACCGAACCGTCCCTTCCCCGCAGAATTGCGCGCAGTCGCCGGTGAGGAGCGTGAACCACGTCTTGATCGACCGCTTGTATCCGTCCGGCATGTTCAGGCGGGATATCTCGCTGCGGGTGAACAGGGCTGCTCGTTTGTGTTCGCTGCTGACTACCGGCGGGGTGGTGCTGGCCACGTAGCAGCCGTAGGTGACGATGACCGCGTCCCGACCTTCGCGGATGTGATACTGCCAGCAGTCAAGGACCGGTCCTGCCGTCACCTGCCAGCCGGCTTCCTCGCCGATCTCCCGGACCAACGTTCCCGGTGTCAGTGAAGGGAGTCGCCGTGCAGGGTGGGCGCGTGCTCTTGCCGGAGAACGAGCGGATGGAATGGGAACTGCCTGGCGGGAAACTGGAGCTCGGGGAGGATCCGCCAGCCTGCCTGCCGGGATCAGCGAGCGTCAAAGTGAAAGCAAGGAGAGGACACGGTGATCAGATGACGCCCGAGTCGGCGGTGCATGGAGGCATGATGCGTGCTCAGTTCCTCGGCAAGGACCCGGATTCGCAGGTGGGCAACTCGCCGACGTTATTCGCGACCGACCGAACGGACCGCAGGACCTACATCGCGCAGGGACGGGTGGTGACCGACCCGCAGGCACTCGCTGACATCGGCCCGGTCCCCGAGGGTGAGGCGCTCGTCGAGATCCCCGAGGATGTCCTGAGGTTCTACCACCGTGACCAGCAAGGGGAGCAGCGCTGACTCAGCTCATCGAGCCCGGGCCCGGTTTCGCGCAACTCTTTCACGCCTTCGAGCACACGGCCTTCCGCCTAGAGGTGCGTGACCAGTACAACGAGTCGTACGAGAATGAGTCGCTGCTGAAGTTCCTCGCGGGTAAGGCCGATGACCTGCCCTGGATGCAGGACTGGCTGGCGATGATCCGGGATCACACCGCCGAAGGGCGCCGCTTCGCCCGGGTGCGGGTGGTGAGCATGCCGCTCACCGACTACAGCCGTTTCGGCGTGTGGTGCGCACAGTTCACCAACGGAGCCGGAGAGGACATCCGCTACCTGACCCGCGAGCAGGCCCAGGCTGAGAAGTTGCCTGCTCACGACTACTGGCTGTTCGACTCACGCACGCTGGTGGAGATGCGCTTCGATGACGAGGATCGCTTCCTTGGCGGTGAGGTCATCGACAACCCGGCGGTGATCGTGCAGCACAACTACTGGCGTGACGCTGCCTGGCATAAGGCAGTGAGACGGGATGACTTTGCCGCACAACACCACGTCGGTCTCTAACGTCCAGGAGGCGCGGTCTGCGCTGGGGCAGCGGCTGCGCGAACTGCGTCAGCAAGCGAGGCTGAGCGGCCGGCAGCTCGCGGACGCGTTGTCCTGGCCGCCGTCGAAGGTGTCGAAGCTGGAGAACGCCCGCCAGACACCCAGTGATGACGACATCCGGAGCTGGGCGCGGGCCACCGACGGCCAGGCCGAGACCGAAGCCCTGCTGGCCTCGCTGCACACCCTGGAAGTGCAGCACGCGGAATGGCGGCGTGTCTTGCGTGGTGGGCTGCGGCCTCACCAGGACGAGCTGGCTGAGCTTGACCAAAAGACACGGCTCTTCCGGGCCTTCGAGGCCACCGCCATTCCCGGCCTGCTCCAGACCGCTGAGTATGCGCGGGCGCGGTTCGCCGAAGGCATCCGCGTGCTCAAGCTGCCCGACGACATCGACGAGGCCGTGCAGGGCCGGATCAAACGCCAGGAAATCCTGTACCGGCCAGACAAGCGGTTCCACTTCGTGCTGACAGAGGCGGCGCTGCGGATGCGCGTGTGCGTTCCCGGGGTCATGCTCGGCCAGCTCGACCGCCTGGTCTCCTTCTCGGCGCTGCCCAACGTGCGCCTGGGCATCATCGGATTCCAGACGCAGTACGCAACCTCCCCATGGCACGGGTTCTGGCTCTACGACAGCGACCGCGTGGTCGTCGAGACCTATTCCGCGGCACTGAACCTAGCCCAGCCCCAGGAGATCGCGCTGTACAGCAGCATCTTCGACGAGCTCGCCGGCGTCGCCAGCTACGGCAGAGCGGCCAGGGCCATCATCACGCGCGTGGTCGACGACCTCGCACAAGAACTGCCCGACGAGGATGGCTCCTAATTTCTGCCCGCCTTCCCTGATGAACTATTTTCAGAAATAGCTAGAAACTTTCTTGCCTCTCGTAGTGCTTGGCTCTTACTCTCCCGGCAGGACAACCCGAGGATGCGTGGGAGAGGCCGTGAGCACGTTTGTCCCGGCGCTGACCAGGACTGAGGTTGAGGGCCTGCCAGCACGCGCGCGTGAGGTCGTCGAGTACCGCAAGAGCGGCCTGAGCCTGAACCACATCCAGGGCTGCCCGCTGGACTGCGCCTACTGCATCCGGCACACCTACGGCTTATGGGACCACCGCATGCCGCGCGCCCTGATGCCTGACGCCAAGGCCGTCGAGCAGATCGTGACG
>Ga0307373_10008698_pt1 | contig 15367 bp, 10 predicted proteins | sample OX2MG_FD_202534 | JGI IMG/M metagenome (GOLD analysis project Ga0307373, IMG submission 202534) | Soil microbial communities from Risofladan, Vaasa, Finland - OX-2 | ecosystem: Environmental > Terrestrial > Soil > Coastal area > Acid sulfate soil | place: Finland: Risofladan, Vaasa | collected... | reverse complement strand
GGTCCGCCGCGCCAATCGCGACGATCATGTGATGCGCACCTTCGAGGTTCCGGCTTGCGGCGGCTTCATGCTCGCCGAACGGACGCCGGCGCACGAGGAGATTTTTGCCGAGAACCGCGAGGCCGCGCTCTTTTCCTCGGCGGAAGAGATGGTGGCCAAGATTCGCTGGTGGGTCGCGCACGACGATGCGCGCGCCTGCGCGGCGGCATCAGCCCGTCGCAGGATCACCGAGGGCGCCAATACCTACGCCGACCGTCTCGATGAGATCCTCGCCATCCTGAGCGCGGCGCGTGACTCCGCGCCTGAAGCGGCCGTGGCGTTCTGATTCAACGATGCGCAACGACGACAATCTGACTCCGGAGATTGCCGCCGCCGGCGGACTCTATGAATTCGTCACGACGCCGCACCCCGAAAAGTTGCGCGGATACCATCACCTGCGCGCGTTCCTATTTCTCCTGCTCGCGATCGCGGCGGTAAATTATTACTCACCTGCGCCGCTTTCCCTGGACGAGCGGATCCTCGGTTCGGCGATGATCGCGTCGCTCGCAATCCCCATCTGGCTGTGGAAAATTGGGTTCGATCGCTCGATACCGTTTCTGGCGATCACGCTGCTTGTTTACGTCTATTACTTTGCGATTCCGCTCTTTCTGTTGAAGCGATTGGCACTGGTCCCTTTCATGCCCGCGATCGCGCCCCAATGGATCGACCGTGCGCTCGAATATTCGCTGATCGGCATCGCATGCATGCTGATCGGCTACTACGGCCCGCTGATCGTCTTCGCAAGGCCGATCATGCCGCGCCTGAATCTGCCTTGGCATGATCCGCGCGCGATTCGGATCGCGGGAGTTCTGTTCGGCTTTTCCGGCATGTTCTTCGTTCTGGCCGGCCCACAGATTTTCCCAACAAGCTTGGCGCAACTTGGCGCTTTTGGCGCGGACCTGTGCACGATCGGGATGTGCGCACTGTTTCTGCTGCAACTGATGGGTCGTCTCAACCTGCCCACCACACTGATCCTGTGGGGAGTGCTTATTCCGGTTCGCCTGGGACTCGGACTCGCGGCCGGCGGTTCTGGAGGAGCGGCAGGACCCTTCGGGATCGCGCTGATGCTTGCTGTTGCTTACGCCTCAGTCCGGCGGCGCATTCCATGGTCGCTGATCATCGTCGGAACTGCGTTGCTGCTCGTGATCCGTGCGCTTGACGTCCCCTACCGCGCAGCTACCTGGCGTGGACCTCTGACTGACGCATCGCCGACCGAAAAGCTCACGTACATGGGAGACCTCGTGGATCGCGCCATCCTCGGCGGCGAAGTCCCGCTGGATACGATGGTGCAGGTTTCAGCGAGCCGGATGGCGCAGTTCACGATATTTGCCGATGTGATTCGCGACACCCCGCACAGCGTGCCCTATTGGGGAGGCGCGACCTATTATCCGTTGCTGTTCAAGCTGATTCCGCGGTTTCTGCTGCCGGACAAGGCCGAGGAAGTGACAGGGCGGACCTTCGGCCATCGCTACGGATTTACCCCGGCCGGAGACATCGGCACCTCTATAAATCTGCCGCAGATCGTGGAACTTTACGCGAACTTCGGACTCGCCGGCGTGATCGTCGGAATGACGCTCTTTGGGTTCGTGTACCGGTTGCTGATGGAATTGTTTGTCCATCCGGAGATGGGCTTTGGCGCGCTCATCGGAAGCATCGTACTGGTTGGGCAATCCGTCGAGATCGGCTCAGCGGCCTCGATGTCGCTGGGCGCAATGCTCTGGCTAATCCCGCTTATTGTCGCGGTCAGCGTGGTCATTCAAATGATCGCGGGCGGATTTGGCGCGGTCGAAATGATCGCTGAACGCGCCTGAACTCGGACGAAATTTGCTCGATCTTCCTGCTCTGAAATCGTGGTCATGAAGCTCCTCAAGGTTTCTCCCCATAGCGCGCCCGCTTGGCGATGCGGCGGGATCGTCGAGTCGGTGTGGCAGTCGGCGTGCAGCCTTGCGCGAGCTGGGGTGCAGGTCCGCCTGCTCACGACCGACGGCGACGGGATGGGTGGGAGCATGGACCTTGCCGAGTACGCACCTTTCCAGCGCAACGGAAATCTTGAGGTGACCTTTTGCCGGCGTCTCGCACGCAAATCAGTCTCGCTCGCGATGCTCGCGCGTCTGCCAGCGATGGTGCGCGAGGCGGATATCGTCGAACTTCACGGTATCTATTCGTTCCCAGTCATTCCCGCCCTGTTCACCGCTCGAGTGCTCGGGCGCCCGGTAGTGTGGTCGCCGCACGGGATGCTGCAGCGGTGGGAAGGCACGCGGCGTCCGGCTCTGAAGGCGGCATGGGAGTTAATCTGCAGGATGGCTTGTCCGCCGCGCCTGGTCCTGCGCGTGACATCAGAGCAGGAGGCGCGCGAATCGGCGGGGCGGATGGGTGCGGCGCGAATCGAGATCATCGCCAATGGCGTCGCGATTCCCGAGCGCGTGGAACGATGCCCGCGCGTCGATTGGCTCCGCATGGTGTTCGTCGGCAGGCTCGACCCGAAGAAAGGAATCGAGAATCTGCTCGAGGCGTGCCGCATTCTTAATTCGCGCGGGTTGACGGCGTGGACATTGGCGATTGCGGGCGCGGGGCCGGCGGCGTACGAAGCCAAGCTCCGTGGCCTCGCCGAAAGCGTTGGCGCGCCGGGACAGATCGAGCTGCTCGGCGACATTCGCGGCGAAGCCAAGGAACGGCTTTTTGCCTCGACCGACCTCGCCGTAGTGCCGTCCTATACCGAAAACTACTGTCACGTGGTTGGCGAGGCGCTCGCTCATGCGGTCCCCGTCGTCGCCAGCCGCGGGACTCCGTGGGCCGAGATCGAACCGGCCGGTTGCGGACTGTGGGTGTTGAACGACCCGCCAAGTCTGGCCGGAGCGATCGAGAAGATGAGCACGTTGCCGCTGCGCGAGATGGGCGAACGCGGACGCGAGTGGATCGCGGCGCGCTACTCATGGGATCACAAGGCGGCGCGATTCATCAGTCTGTTCAACGAACTGATCGGGCCAGGCGGTTCGCGTGCGGAAGACGCGGACGCGAAATGTTGATAATCGGACTCAACGCCTATCACGGCGATGCGAGCGCCGCGGCGATCGTTGACGGCAAGCTGCTTGCCGCCGCCGAAGAAGAACGCTTCACTCGCGTCAAGCACACTGCGGGCTTTCCCACGCAGGCGCTGCGCTACGTGATGGAGGCGACGGGAGCGTCGCCGCGCGAAATCGATGTGATAGCAGTCGCGCGCGATCCGTGGGCGCGGCTTTTGCGCAAGGCGTGGCACGCGCTCCGGATGCCGCGGCGCGCCGCCGCACGCTTGGGAGTGCAGGGCAAGTTCGCGGTTATAGCTGACGAGGTCGCCCGGGCGCTCGGGGTTGCCGGCCGCCGCTTCGAAGTTCGCCGCGTCGAACATCACACGGCACATCTGGCGAGTTCGTTTCTCGTCTCGCCGTTCGAAGAAGCCGCGCTGTTCTCGATCGATGGGCTGGGCGATTTTGCCAGCGCGATGTGGGGCATTGGGCGTGGCAGCCGAATCGAGCCGTGGGGAGTCGTCTCCTTCCCGCATTCGCTCGGAATCTACTACACCGCACTCACCCAATATCTCGGCTTCGATCGCTACGGCGACGAGTACAAGGTGATGGGACTGGCGTCATACGGCGAGCCGGAGATGCTCGAGGAATTTCGCCGCATCGTGATCGCCCCCAACGGGGGGCGGATGGATTTCGAGCTCGCTCCCGATTACTTCGTCCACCAAAGCGGGGGCGGAGATATGACCTGGGACGCGGGCGAGCCACAGATCGGGCGGATCTATTCCGATTTTCTCGCGAAGCGTCTCGGACCCGCACGCGATCCCGCCGCACCAATCGAGAAACGCCATCGTGCTATAGCCGCGTCGCTGCAGCGGCGCCTCGAAGAGATAGTGCTCGACCGGCTGCGCACGCTGCAGCAGCGTACCGGCCTCAAGCGACTGTGCATGGCCGGCGGCGTTGCCTACAACTGCGTGACCAACGGCAAAATTCTCGATCAAACCGGCTTCGAGGAGATTTACATCCAGTCGGCAGCCGGCGATGCGGGTCTCGCGATTGGCGCCGCGATGTACGCGTGGCACAACGAGACGCATCGCGTCCGCGATTTCGCGATGGAGCATGCGTACTGGGGCCGCGAGTATTCGGAAATAGAAATCGCGCAGACGCTCGCAGACACCCGCGGCGAGCTCGATCGGCAGGGCTGTATCGTGCGCAGAATCGAAAACGAGGCCGAGCTGACACGCACGACTGCGGCGGCGATCGCGGCGGGCAAGGTGGTTGGATGGTTCCAGGGACGGATGGAGTGGGGGCCCCGCGCGCTTGGGAATCGCAGTATCCTGGCCGATCCGCGCCGGCCCGAGATGCGTGACATCATCAACGCAAAAATCAAGCGGCGGGAGATGTTTCGTCCGTTCGCGCCGTCGATTCCAGAGGAGGCTGCGGCGCAATACTTCACCCAGTCGCATCCGTCGCCGTTCATGCTGATGGCATATGACGTGCGCCGCGAAATGCGCGCCAAAATTCCGGCCACAACGCATGTCGATGGGACGGGGCGGTTGCAAACCGTGAACGAAGGGCAAAATCCCTTGTATTACCGGCTGCTTCGCGAGTTCGGACGCCAGACGGGCGTCCCGGTTCTGCTCAATACTTCTTTCAACGAAAATGAACCGGTAGTAATGGCCCCAGCGGAGGCATTGCGCTGTTTCCTTCGCACTCGGATGGACTTGCTCGTGATGGGGAATCACACGGTGATAAGAACGGACGAACAGTAATCCGCCAGAACATGGCTAATAGTAATCTCGGCGTTCAAGAGTAGTTATGCCTACAAAAGTTCTGGCTTAGGGTTACCGGCGGATTCGTTGGAAGCCATCTCGCGAGCCGTCGATAGCGCGATCGGTGCATGGTCCGCGGCGTCGATATCAATGCTATTCCGCATCGCGAAGACTACAGTCCGGAAACTCAGGTTGTGCGTATTCCCGGCATCTTTGATCCCGACGGTAAATGGGACGGTGAACGTGAGTAGGCACAAGCCATATTCAGTATTTGGCTGGCAAGTCTCCGACAGCAGAGGTTGTAAAATTGTCCACTCAAACGTCAGGCTGCATGCGTTGCGGACGGCCGGAACCTCATAGGTCGTTTTGAAGCATGCGGATGCTCTTCCTGAATCGTTCTTTCTGGCCCGACTACGAGGGGGCGGGTCAGCACTTGACCGGGTTATGCATTGAACTCGCACGGCGTCACGAGGTCACAGTGATCGCTGGTCCGTCACTGCATGTCACGACCAGTAGTCACGGGATGTGGGCTCGCGAAAAAATCGGCAATGTAAATATCATAAGGACCGCTGGCACGCGCTTTTCAAAATCGCGGCTCGCTGGAAGATTACTCAATCTCGGAACGCACTATGTCCTCGCAGCGGCAGCAGCGTTGCGCGTTGAAGCGCCAGACGTTCTAATACCAAATACCGATCCGCCGCTCCTCGGCAGTCTCGCAGTCGCGCTCAAGCGGCGCTGGGGTTGCTCTCTGGTTTACAACGTACGCGACCTTTATCCTGATGTCGCGCAGGTCAATGGCGGTCTGAAAAACAGAGCCTTGCTCAAACTGCTGGAGGTTTCAAATCGCGCGGCGTACTCGGCCTCAGAGCAAGTCCTTACATTGGGTGATGACATGGCGCGGCGAATTATCGCCAAGGGTGTTCCGCGCGAAAAACTTGCGGTTGTTCCAAATTGGGTTGATTGTCGGGAATCGCGAAGCCCGGCGCACAACGAGCTTCGAGAAAGCTTTGGCGACAAGTTCGTGGTGATGTATGCCGGAAACATCGGTTTGTCCCAAGGGCTTGATCTCGTCGTGGACGCGGCGCAGCGGCTGCGCAATGACGATCGACTGCTCTTCGCCCTGGTTGGCAACGGCGCAAGCAAGCCGGCGCTGCAAAGGCGCGTGCAGGCGCTCGGCCTGACCAATGTAGTATTTCTGCCATACCAATCTCAGGAAAAGCTTTCGGAGACTCTCGGTGCAGCCGATCTGCACTTGATTACGCTGGCGCCGGGTCTGGCCGGCTGCCTCGTACCGAGCAAAGTGTATGCAATCCTCGCGGCCGGCCGTCCTTTTATCGCGATGATGGACAAAGACACCGACGTTGCGCAGATGGCTCTGGAGCGATCGGTCGGGTATTGGGTGCCGGCCGGGGACACGGAAGGCCTGATTCAGACTCTGCGTGCGGCCGTCAGCAATCCCAATGCGCGGCGAATGATGGGCGAGCGCGCCAGGCGGCTTGCGGAAGAGCAGTTCGATCTCCCGATAATCGCCGCGCGATTCGAGTCCGCGATTCTCTCGGCGGTAACGGCTCGTACGGCCGTCGAATCCGCTTATTAATTACGATCCGAGAACCAACGTGAGCGCAGGGCAAGGCATGTCACGTACGTCGCTTCAGGACGGAGCGGAGCCCGTCAACAGGAATAAGTGATGCACACGACAGAATGCGTATCGGTGGTGGGTTTGGGAAAGCTTGGCGCGTGTCTCGCGGCTAGTGCCGCCGACAAGGGCGCTCACGTGATCGGAGTAGACACTTCCCAGAAGCGCGTCAAGCAGCTCAATTCCGGAATCGCTCCGGTTGTTGAACCCGGTCTGGACGAGATGATTTTGCGAAACCGTCTCCGGCTCAGCGCTACGACCGACATGTCCGAAGCGGTTGCGCGTTCCCGGATTACGTTTGTCGTTGTGCCAACCCCATCGGAAAGCCACGGCGGTTTCAATCTCGAGTTCGTCGCGCAGGCGATGGAGTCGATCGGCAGAGCGTTGGCCTCCAAGCGCACGTACCACCTGGTCGTGCTGACGAGTACGGTGCTGCCCGGGTCGATGGAAAATAGAGTAGCGCCGATTCTTGAGCGCTTCTCCGGCAGGGTATGCGGAAGGGATTTTGGCCTCTGTTACAATCCGGAATTCATTGCTTTGGGGTCCGTGCTTCATGATCTGGCAAATCCCGATTTCGTTCTGATCGGTGAGGCTGATTCGAAGTCCGGCGATTTGTTGCAGGAGTGGTATCAATCGTTCTGCGATCACCCACCGATCGTGCGCAGAATGAACTTCGTCAACGCCGAGTTGACGAAAATTTCAGTGAACACCTTTATCACCACAAAGATTGCTTTCGCCAACACGGTAGCGCAATTGTGCGAACGCCTGCCCGACGCTGATGTTGACGTTGTCACGGGGGCGCTGGGTGTCGACTCGAGAATCGGGCAGCGGTACCTGACCGGCGGACTCGGGTATGGCGGACCATGCTTCCCGCGCGACAATCAGGCGTTGGCGCACGTCGCACATACCCTCGGGCTCTCCGCGGAGATCGCGGACGCGACCGATCTTCAAAATCGCACTTGGGCGGAGCGGCTAACGAATCGGATCGCTGAAGCGGCCGCGCCAAACGCGACCGTGGGCATCATCGGATTGGCATACAAACCGGATACGCCCGTGGTTGAGGAATCGCAAAGCCTCGCAATAGCTCGCGAATTGACATCCAGAGGGCTCCGTGTGGTCGTGTTCGATCCGATCGCGAATCAGGCAGCGCACGAAGTGATCGGGGACTCCGTGGTTTATGCGGAGTCCGTCGCGCAATGCCTGGCGCTTTCGCAGGTAGTGGTGTTCGCGAACAAGATGCGCGAACTGGCTTCACTCCGCGCGGAAGACTTTCCAGTGCGCTCGCATCCAATCGTCGTGTTTGATTGCTGGCGAACCTTCCGTACCCGGCTGGAGAACTGCGAGTGGGTTCGTTACGTGCCGCTCGGACGCGGCGGACGAGTAGAGTCCTCATCGCGTAGGCCTCCGCTCGAGCCCGATGCTCCGCTGGAGGCGACGCTGGCGTACGCTGAGACTGGCGATGCCGTGCGCGAGCGCGAGTCGTCGAAGTGAACTGTCGCGAGATTCGCTGAATGGTCGCAGCCCAAGCCGTCCGATCAACTCGGGGAATATAATCTCGCCGGTTCCCAGTACGCGAAAAACCAGTCGGCCGTCAGGTGGGCATCCGCGGCGACACCGTTCCAACTTTCTTGTTCGTGATTACACGACCTTCGGCCTGTGTTCGTTTCCGAACGAATACTCATTCCGGACTCGATCCGGCCGCCTTATGGGTTGAGCGGCTCTTCAAGTCGTGATCGGTAACATGTCCAGCAGTCTAATCGCTGATATTTCAATTCTCGCGCTCTCTTTCCTAAGCGCGACCGCCGCTATTCCACTTGCGAAGACGATCGGCCGCAAGTTGGGCATCACGGCGCGCCCGGCTACACAGATATTCAGCGAAGAACGGATTCCGGCCGTCGGCGGGGCCGCGATCGTGGCCGCGGTCACGGCGACGCTCGCGGTCACCGGTCATTTGAGCGCATGGCTGGGAGTCGGCGCAGGAGCATTGTTCGCCGTCGGATTGATCGACGACGCGATCGTGCTGCGGCCGCGCCACAAGCTGGCATGCCAGATTGTCGTCGCGTCCTGGGCGGCTCTGTTCGCGTTGCCTCGCTATGCTCTTTCGCCGTGGCCATGGCTGAACCTCGGCATCACGATTTTCTGGTTGGTTGCGACTTCCAACGCGTTCAACCTGGTCGATGGGCTCGACGGTCTGGCCGCGGGAATCGGGATTTTGGCGGCGGCCGCAATCGCGACGATCGGCTACGTTCACGCTTCGATCGCGGTGACCGCGCCGAGCCTGGCGCTCGCGGGTGCGTTGGCCGGCTTTCTGCTCTACAATTTCCCGCCGGCGTCGATCATAATGGGTGACGCCGGTGCGCTCCCGATCGGATATGTGCTCGGTGTTTTGGCTCTGGACGGCGGCCGTCTAGCCACTAATACGCGGCTCGCGATCTGGGTGTTTCCCGTGCTGGTGATGATGGTGCCGTTGCTCGACACCGCAATCGTCACGGTGACGCGGCTTGCTACTGGCAATACGATTTCGCAGCGAGGGCTGGATCATGCGCACGACCGCCTGCTTTCGCTAGGGCTTACCGATTTACGCGCCGCCGCCTCGATGTGGGCCGTGGCGGCGCTCGGCGCGGTTTGCGCAATTGCCGCGAACCTGATTCCCCACGCGCAGGTGGTCGCCGCCATACCCTTTCTTGTGCTTGCGGCGGCGGTGATCGGTTTGTTTTTGATCGACCTGACCTTCGACGCGAATCCGCCCGGCGTGGCGTACAGTTATTTGCAGGGGCTCGCGCGATTTATTCTCTCGTTCGGCTACAAGCGCCGGATCGCTGAAGCGGCGATGGACCTTGCGCTGATCAGCGCCGCCTACTTCGGCGCGCATCTGCTGCGGCTTGACTTTCAGTTGCAGTCGGCTGTCGTGGAGAGAATTTTTCACAGTCTCCCGTGGGTGATGCTTGTGACCTATCCGGCTTTCGCGATCGCGGGAATCTATCGCGGAATCTGGCGTTACGCCGGATTATCGGACGGGATAAGATTCGCCTATGGCGCGTTGCTCGCCGGCGCATTCATGTTGTGCGGCTCCAGAGTAATGCCGATCGACCTTTCGGGTTCGATCGTGCTTCTGTATATGATGCTGCTGTTTAATCTGCTGACCGCGAGCCGGATGTCGTTTCAAGTGCTCCGCAAGCTGATCGCAGAGTTGGCAACAGTCAATGATCGGGTGCTCGTGGTCGGCGTATGCGAGGCCGGAGCCTCGGCCGCGAATTTCATTTCCCAGTCGCGCGCGCACTCGGCGCGGCTGGTCGGATTTGTCGATCCGGACAGCTTCAAGCACGGCAAGCTGGTGCACGGAGAGCAGGTGCTCGGCGGCCCCGACGACATTGAACGCATCCATGCGCGCGTGCCATTCACGGAAATACTTGTGGCCGACGACAAGATTGCGCCGAATCATCTCGAGACGCTTCGCCGCTTTGCACGCGCCAAGGGCATTTCGATGCGCAGATTCCTGATCGAGACGAGTGAATTGCGTGACGCCGCACCCGTCGCGATAGGCGCCGTCAAGATTCCCGCGTTAGTGCCGGTCGGAGAACCTCGCGGGGTCTGACGATTTGAGTCTCGGTTGCGCTAGCCACAAAGAAGTCGTGCCGAATCGAGAGCGATTGCTGATATCCGGGACACGCGAACGAATGAATCGCTTAGTATCCTCAATTCCTGGGTACCTACGCGGTCGCGCGGTGAGCGCGGGCGAGGCTGTGCGATGTCTCGACGAGCAAAGGGTACGGTGCCGGGGGGCTCAGAAGCCAATACAATTCGATAGTTCTCTCGCTTCAGGGAGACTGTCGCAATATGATTCGCTGGCAATAAAGAGAGGAGCGTTCCTGAACGCATCGCAAGTCGTGTCAAGCAAGGGGCAAGAGAGTACTTTCTCGCCGCGATGAAGATCGGCATCAACGCAATTTCGATTCGTAAGGGCGGCGGCGTCGTTGTGCTCGGAAGGCTGCTCTCGAACTTCGTACGGCTGCACCCGGAGCATCAGTACTTCTTGACCGCGAGTGAAGCTCTCGCCGCCGATGTCATCCCGCAAAGTCCCGCGGTTACCGTGCGTTGGTTTCCAGAAGCCAAGCGAAGCTACACTCGAATGATCGCGTGGCATCTCGTGACGCTGCCTGCGCTGCTGGAACGCGAGCAGATCGACGTGTTCTTCTCGTTCACGCCCTACCTGCCAGGTCGTTCGCGAAGGATCAGCGCCGTTCTTGTGCAGGACGCGAACTATTTTTCCGACGAACCCGGCCTGTGGGACAATCTGACGCGGCGCGAACAGACGATCATGCGGCTCAAACAACTGTGGACGTACCGCACTGTGCGTATTGCGGATCGGATCACGGTGCAAACGCAGGTGATGTCAAAGGCGATCGCGTCGCGCATCCCTTCGGCGCGTGAACGTATCAGCGTAATACCGCACGGTCCCGGCTTCCTCGAAGACGTACAGTGCGCGGGTCCGCGGCGTGCCAGGCGCACCAGCGAGGTCCTCGAGATCTGCTACGTGGCGATCTACCGCAATCACAAGAATTTCCGCGTATTGCTCGACGCACTGCGAATTCTGAAGCGCAGGGGCATCCCCGCTCGGCTCCATCTCACTCTGGGCGAGCAGGAAGGACGTGACGTCCTCCGATTGATGGCATATGCGGGGGAAATCGGTGCGGTGGACATGATAGTCAATCATGGCGAGTTGAGTTACGACGGAGTGTCGAGGCTATATCGCTCGGTCGATGTTCTGGTTCATCCTTCGGTTTGTGAATCGTTCGGCTTCGCGCAGATAGAAGCGATGGCGTTCGGACTTCCCGTGCTCGCATCAGACACTTCGGTCCATCGCGAGGTCTGCGCGCGGGCGGCTCGTTACTTCCCTCCGCACGATGCGCATGCGCTGGCGTTGTTGCTGGAAGACCTCTACGGCCGGCCCGAGGAACGCACGCATTCGTCGAACCTGAGCTTACGGCGCGCCCGGGATTTCAGCTGGGAAGCTTCAGCCGAGAGCACGCTGCGGTGGTTGTGCGGCAGTGAAGGCGGCGCCTCGTGTGCTGAATCCGACGCGCATTCCAACCAGCTGAGCCTCCAGCCCTACGAATGATTCTCTGTTGACTCCATTCAAATCTATTCGACTGACAAACCGGCGATCTGTCAGTCACCGGCGCGAATCGCTGCCGGTGCTCGTGTACCACGACGTAGGAACGCCGGAGAAGGATTCCAAGCCGGCACAAACCATTGAAACCGAAAAGTTTGAGAGGCAAGTACGCTGGCTTGCGGAGCACGGCTACACGACCGTAGGAATCAAGGACGTGATCCGGTGGATGCGCGAGCGGATCGCGCTCCCGCGCAGAACTGTGCTCCTGACATTTGACGATGGTTACGAGGGCGCAGCGCGAAACGCACTGCCAGTCCTGTTTCGCTACGGCTTTTGCGCAGTTGTTTTCGTAGTAACCGCGAGAGTTGGTTCAAGCAACACCTGGGATGAGGCAAAGGGGTTCACGACCAATCGGCTCATGGACGCTGAACAGATTCGCCTATGGTCAACACGCGGAATAGAGTTCGGCTCGCATAGCAGCACCCACGCGGATTTGACGCGGCTCGCTGATAGTGAGTTGGAAAGAGAGATTGTCGGGAGCCGAGAGGAACTAGCCGCGATTACGGGCAGCGTGCCGACTTCGTTCGCTTACCCTTTCGGATTCCTGGATGCTCGGGTCGGGGATTCGGTGCGGAAGGCATTTCCATTGGCGTTCTCCACGATCGAGGGAGTGAACGGCGCTCTAACGGACCCTCATCTGATTCGCCGGACCGTAGTCGATCCGAACGACACGCTTGTCGATCTCTGTTTCCGTGTGAGATTGGGGCTCAGTCCCTGGGCGAAGATCCGCTCTCTGCTGCGCGGCAGAACTGATTTGCAACGTCGGATGTTCCGTCGTGCCGGAATATACCGGCGATGATGTGTGCCCCGATCCTCAGGATGGGTCAGATTAATGCGGATCACGCAGCCAGCGAGCCGGACGAGAAGACCGGCCTGGTTGGAGAGACTCACCTCAGAGCAACCGGCATCGGGGGCCGAACCTCCTGGTCGTCGCCGGTGAAGAAGGCGATTTATCGCGTCCTTCGCGAACCTCTAAGGCGGGCCGGGTTCAACTATGAAGGTTGGCCGCGGATGTTCACGCTGGCGGAGATCTTCTTCAATACCCTGTCGAGTCCCGATATCTATGATCGATTGTACGCGGGAAAGAGCGACCCTTGGGCCTATGACCACGATCCAAGCGAGGTTAGTCGTCATCGCCTTTCCGTCGAAATGCTTGACCGCGTCATCGCGGAACGGGGGTTGTTCGCCAGAGGCTTCGAAATCGGGTGCTCCGAGGGGATTTTCACGAAGCTTCTTGCGCAGAGGTGTATATCGCTACTTGCCGTTGACTTTTCCCGGGTTGCGGTGGAGCGTGCGCGAAATCAAGTTTATGCGAATGATTCAGTCGCCGTCGAACGATGGAATCTGCGCAGCGAACCAATTCCGCAAGGGCTGGATCTGATCGTCGCGATGGACGTTCTCAGGGCGTTTGTGCGGCCGCGGGAATTTCGCGCGGCGCGCCACAAGATCGTAAGTGCGCTCAGCCCCGGCGGATACGTGCTGGTCGGAGATCATAAGCAGAGTACGTCAGTAGAAAATGCATGGTGGGCCAAGCGCCTTATTCGCGGAGGTAAATGGGTGGTCGGTAGTTTTACCGATGATCCCACTCTGGCAGTGATCGAACAGGTTGCGACCGATACTCACATACTCGCCCTGCTGCGCAAAAATCGCTGAGCTGAGTTACTTCCGTGATGATGGATCCCTCAGTCAAACTATCGGTCGTGATACCGACCTGCAATCGCCGTGAGATTCTCGCGAAGACACTGGCGACCGTCATCGGACAGGAGTTTCCAAACGACGAGAGAGAAATCGTGGTCGTGGTGGACGGTTCGACTGATGGTACTGTCGAATATCTGCGCACCGTCCGCGCGCCATGCAAATTCACGATCATCGAGCAGCCCAATTGCGGGCCTGCGAACGCGCGTAATACCGGCGCGCGCGCATCCGCGGGCGAGTTGATCCTGTTTCTTGACGACGACATCTTTTGCCCTCCAGCGCTGCTTGCCAAGCACGCGGCTCTGCATGCCGGCGTTCCAGAAGCGGTAGTGTTTGGCCCCGTCCTGGTCGCACCAGATAGCCCTTCCAACTCCGCTTCGTACCGCGTGCGGCTCTGGTATGAAAAGTATGCCAAGCGGCTCGCGCGGGAGGGCAAACCACGGTCCAAGTTCGATGTATGGGTCACCAATTGTTCGCTGCGCAGGACGCTCTTCCTCAACTTCGGTGGCTATGATGAGACCTTCCGATGGGCCGCGGAGGACGCCGATCTGGCTATCCGCCTATGGGACGCGGGAGTACCGTTCAAATTTGAGCCATCGGCGCCAGTATACCAGTTTTACGACAAGCTGCCCGCGCAAGTGGTATCGGTTGACGCACCCCGGACCGCTAGGAGCGAGCTTTTGTTGTGCCGCAAGCATCCGAGCTATCGGGCGCACAGCGGGCTTGGATCGTTGAATACCAGCGGTATGCGACTGGCTTTCGCGCGCCAGATTGCGCGGAGCCCGATATCTCCGGAACCGCTGCTGAGACCTCCATTCTGGATCGCAGAACGGCTACGAGGGCTTCCGCCTATGCGATGGCTGGCGGCGCAACTGCTCCGGACCCGCGTCCAAATGAGAATCCTCGAGGCCGCGTTCGATGAACTCGGGTCGTGGCAGGAGTATATCAGGCAGTTCGGAGCGCGATTGCTGGTGCTCCGCTATCACGACGTCGGCCAGCCAAATGGTGGTGATGCTGTAGCAACCATCGATCCTGACAGCTTCGAACGTCAAGTAAACCAACTCGCCTCACGCGGATATCAAGGAATTGGGCTGTCGGACTGGCTTGCATGGTGTCGCGAAGGGCGAGAGTTGAATGAGAAGGCGGTCATGGTCACCTTCGACGGCGGCTACGCGGGTGTAGCGCGGTACGCGTTGCCGATTCTGGAGCGACACGGATTTCGCTCGCTTGTCTTCGTGGCAGAGAATGCTGTCGCGAGAAATGGCCGCAGCGCCAGGCAAACCAGCAAGGCCTCACCGGCGCTGATGAGCGTCGATGAGATTCGTGCATGGGCGTCGCGCGGCGTCGAATTCGGTTGTTACCTCAAACCTCATCGAGCGGTGTCGGTCTCGAGCCGCGCCGAGTTTCAGCGGGAAGTGAACTGCGCACGTGATACCCTGAGTGAGATTCTGGGTGAAATTCCACGGGCCTCCGCATGTTCAGATGACGCTCTCCCGAACGCGCATATCGAGTGCATCCGTGCCGCGTTCGAGGTCGCATTCACGAATGTCCGGGGACCAAATACAATCCTGACCGACCCTCACCAGCTTCACCGCTACAACTTCAAACACGCTTGGAAGAGCAACGGCATTCCTCTCGCCTGACTCCCGGTGCGAGATGGATCGCCAGCTTCGATGCATTATCGCATCCATCGACGAGTGGACGGGAGCGCGAGTTGCGGCTGGCCGAACGATTACTCGGTCGCGATGCGCGCTTGCCGCGCAATCAAGTCATTGGTCAGCGCCGCTCAACAGGGAGATTGACTTGGATTCCACTGAACGCCTTGGTAAACACGCGTACGTTCCGGCGTTGGATGGGCTGCGCGCGATGGTCCTCCTGGTTCCGCTATCTCATCTGGAATACGCATTTCCGCTGTTCTCGGGGACTCCGATCGACGCGATTATCAGACGCCTCGGATTCACGTTGGCGTTGTTTTTCGTTTTGAGCGGCTTTTTGATCACGTGGATACTGACAAGCGAATATCAGGCAACCGGAAGCATCAGCCTCGCAGGAT
>Ga0307373_10008695_pt1 | contig 15370 bp, 5 predicted proteins | sample OX2MG_FD_202534 | JGI IMG/M metagenome (GOLD analysis project Ga0307373, IMG submission 202534) | Soil microbial communities from Risofladan, Vaasa, Finland - OX-2 | ecosystem: Environmental > Terrestrial > Soil > Coastal area > Acid sulfate soil | place: Finland: Risofladan, Vaasa | collected... | reverse complement strand
GCGCGGGTCAGGCGGCTTTCTGCGCGGCCAGCTGCCGCAACACGTAAGGCAGGATGCCGCCGTGACGGTAGAACTCGCGCTCTTTCGGGGTCAGCAGCAGCACCTTGACGGTGAAACGCTTCTCACCGGCCTCGCCGCGGGCGATCACCTCGGCTTCGCGGGCCTCGCCGCCCTTGAGCCCGGCGATGTCGAAGCGCTCCTTGCCGGTCAGCCCCAGCGACAGGGCCGAGTCACCGTCCTTGAACGCCAGCGGCAGCACGCCCATGCCGACCAGGTTGGAGCGGTGAATGCGCTCGAAGCTCTCGGCGATCACCGCGCGCACGCCCAGCAGCAGGGTGCCCTTGGCGGCCCAGTCGCGCGACGAGCCGGTGCCGTACTCCTTGCCGGCGATCACCACCAGCGGCGTGCCTTCCTGCTTGTATTGCATCGCGGCGTCGTAGATCGCCAGCTGCTGGCCGCTGGGCACGTGCAGGGTATAACCGCCCTCGACGCCGTCGAGCATGCGATTGCGGATGCGAATGTTGGCGAACGTGCCGCGCACCATCACGTCGTCGTTGCCGCGTCGCGAGCCGTAGGAATTGAAGTCCTTCGGATCGACGCCCTTGGACATCAGATAACGGCCGGCAGGCGAGTCTTTCTTGATGTTGCCGGCAGGCGAGATGTGGTCGGTGGTGATCGAATCGCCGAACAGGCCGAGGCAGCGCGCGCCGTGGATGTCGGCGATCGCGCCGGCCTGCATCGTCATGCCCTCGAAGTACGGCGGGTTCTTGATGTAGGTGGAATCGTCCCAGCGGTAGAGGTCGCCGTCGGCCGAGCGGATCGCGTTCCAGCGCGCGTCGCCCTTGAACACGTCGGCGTAGTTGCGGGTGAACATCTCGGCGGTCACCGCTCCGGCAATGGTGTCGGAGATTTCCTGATTGGACGGCCAGACGTCGCGCAGATACACCGGCTTGCCGTCGCTGCCGGTGCCGAGCGGATCGTGCTCGAGGTCGATGTCGAGCGTGCCGGCCAGCGCGTAGGCCACCACCAGCGGCGGCGAGGCCAGGTAGTTCATCTTCACTTCGGGATGCACGCGGCCCTCGAAGTTGCGATTGCCCGAAAGCACCGACGCGGCGACCAGGTCGCCCTCGGCGATGCCCTTGCTGATCGCCGCCGGCAGCGGACCGGAGTTGCCGATGCAGGTGGTGCAGCCGTAACCCACGGTGTAGAAGCCGAGCTTTTCCAGCTCGCCCAGCAGGCCGGTCTTCTTCAGGTAATCGGTGACCACCAGCGAGCCGGGCGCCAGCGATGTCTTCACCCAGGGCCTGGGCTTGAGACCGCGCGCGACGGCCTTCCTGGCCAGCAGGCCGGCGCCCAGCATCACCGCCGGATTGGAGGTGTTGGTGCAGGAGGTGATCGCGGCGATCACCACCGCACCGTCACGCAGTTCAAAGGTGTGCCCGTCCTTCTCGACGCGGATGCTGCCGTCGGCCATGGCGTTGGCCGCGTTGCCGACCGCGCTGGCGCCACCCTCGCCGGCAAAACGCTCGGCATCGCCGTTGCGCATCTTGCGGCCGGTGATCAGCAGCTTCAGGCCGTCGAGGTAGCTCTTGCGTACCTCGCCCAGCAGCACGCGGTCCTGAGGCCGCTTCGGGCCGGCCATCGATGGCCGCACCGAGGCCAGATCCAGCTCGAGCGTCGCGCTGAACTCGGCGTGCGGGGTGTGCTCGTCGTGCCACAGGCCTTGTGCCTTGACGTAGGCCTCGACCAGCGCGATTTGCTCCTCGCTGCGGCCCGACAGGCGCAGGTAGTTCAGCGCTTCCTGGTCGACCGGGAAGATGCCGCAGGTGGCACCGTACTCGGGCGCCATGTTGCCGATGGTGGCGCGATCCGCCAGCGCGAGATGCTTGAGGCCGGGGCCGAAGAACTCGACGAACTTGCCGACCACACCCAGCTTGCGCAGCATCTGGGTGACGGTCAGCACGAGGTCGGTGGCGGTGGTGCCTTCCGGCAGCTTGCCGCTGAGCTTGAAGCCGACGACCTGCGGGATCAGCATCGACGACGCCTGCCCCAGCATCGCGGCCTCCGCCTCGATGCCGCCCACGCCCCAGCCCAGCACGCCGAGGCCGTTGATCATGGTGGTGTGTGAGTCGGTGCCGAACACGGTGTCCGGATAGGCCCACGCCGTACCGTCCTCGACGCTGGTCATCACCACCCGTGCCAGATGCTCCAGATTGACCTGATGCACGATGCCGGTGCGCGGCGGCACCACCTTGAAGTTGTTGAACGCTTTCTGGCCCCAGCGCAGGAAGCTGTAGCGCTCGCCGTTGCGCTGGAACTCGATCTCGACGTTCTGCTCCAGCGCGGCCGCGGTGCCGTAGTCGTCCACCTGCACCGAGTGGTCGATCACCAGTTCGGCCGGAGCCAGCGGGTTGATCTTCTTCGGATCACCGCCCAGCTTGACCATGGCGTCGCGCATCGCGGCCAGATCGACCACGCAGGGCACGCCGGTGAAGTCCTGCAGCACCACGCGCGCGGGCATGAAGGCGATCTCGATGTCGGGTTCCTTCTTCGCGTCCCAGTTCGCCACGGCCTCGATCTCGCGTGCCGTGACGTTGACGCCGTCCTCATGGCGCAGCAGGTTCTCGAGCAGGATCTTCATCGAGTAGGGCAGGCGCCTGAGATCGAAGCGCTCGCCCAGCTTCGCCAGACTGGCGTAGGCGTAACGCTGACCGTTGACCTCGAGCACGGTGCGGGTCGCAAACGAGTCTTTCATTCCCATCTCCTGGATGTTGCGGCGGCAGGGCGGCGGGCGCGCACTGCGGACGCGGCGCGCAGGGGCGGTCCAGCTCGCCATTATCGCGCAACCCGGGGCCGTGCGGGCAGCCCGCAACCTGCAGACATCGGGAAGCTCGCGGGTCACGTACGAAGAACCCGGGGTGGGCGTGGGCGGAGAACCGGCTGCACGATCCGGCATCGACCCGATGATGGCGACGGCCCGTCCCGGGCGTTGCGTTCCAGCGTACAGTTGCACGATGACGTCAAGCATTGCGAGTCATCCGCAGGTGCCTGGGCATGGTGCGCCGGTCGGTCTTAACGCGGTCCTTCTACCCTGCAGTGTAGAAACGACGAGGCGGGTCGACGGCATCGCAATGAACGCTGGCGCCCGGACCTGGCTGGGACGCCGCCAGGTAATCATCCCCCGCATGGATAGTGGCTTTTGAAGACCCGCAACCCGCTCGCTCTGCGCAGCCTTCGCCGCCTGCGGGCCATTCTTCGGCAAAAGTCCCTGACGCGCCGGAGCCCCGAGACCGAGCCGACCCTGCGTTCGGAGCTGTTCAGCGCCGACCAGATGGACGTGTACGGTGCCGTGCTGGCACGCCGACACCGTTCGAGCGAACTCTCGAGAGCGAATTCGCTGCTGGCGCGCCTGGCGGACAACGAAACCGTACTTGCACACTCCTGCGAAATGCTCACCCTGGCCATACGCAGCGGCCGCCGCATCACGCCGGCAGCCGAATGGCTGCTCGACAACTATTATCTGATCGAGGAGCAGATCCGCACGGCCCAAAGGCATCTGCCCAAGGGTTACAGCCGTGAATTGCCGCGTCTGCTCAATGGGCCGTCGGCTGGCCTGCCGCGGGTCTACGACATCGCGCTGGAAACCATTTCCCATGGCGACGGCCGCGTGGACAGCGACAGCCTGAGCCGTTTCGTGACCTCGTACCAGAAGGTCACTTCGCTCTCGCTCGGCGAGCTGTGGGCCATTCCGATCATGCTGCGGCTGGCGTTGATCGAGAACCTGCGCCGCGTGGCGGCGCGTGTCATGGCTGACTGGAACGACCGCAATCTGGCCGACCAGTGGGCGGACCGGATGACCGAAATCGCCGAGAGCGATCCCAAGAGTGTCGTGCTCGCCGTTGCCGACATGGCGCGGTCAAATCCGCCGATGGCCAGCTCTTTCGTCGCCGAATTGACGCGGCGACTGCAGGGGCAAAGTCCGGCGCTAGCGCTGCCCCTGACCTGGATCGAGCAATGGCTGTCCGAATCGGGTCTCGGCATCGAGCATCTGGTGCAGATGGAAGCGCAGCAGCAGGCGGCCGACCAGGTCTCCATCGGCAACAGCATCGGCAGCCTGCGTTTGCTCTCGGCGATGGACTGGCGCGAGTTCGTGGAGAGCACGAGTATCGTCGAGCATGTCCTGCGCGAGGATCCGGCCGGCATCTATGCCGCGATGGATTTTGTCACGCGCGACCATTACCGCCATGTGGTGGAGGGGCTGGCCAGGCACAGCGCCCGGTCCGAAACCGAAGTGGCACGCGCGGCGATCGAGCTTGCCCGCGGCGACGCGCGGCAGAGCCTCCAGCGGGAGGTTGCAACGCATGTCGGCTTCTACCTGGTCGACAGGGGCCTGCCGATGCTGGAGCAGCAGATTGCTGCGCGACATACCTTCGCGCACGCATGGCAGCGGCTGATTGGCCGTGCACCGTTGAGAATCTATCTGGGCCTGGTCACGCTGCTCACGGCGTTGCTGACGTGGCCATTGCTGCTGGGCATCCAGCTCAACGGCATGCACGGCTGGTTAGCCGTGCTGATCGTCATACCCGTCGTGCTGGCGACCAGCCAGTTGGCGATCGGCTTGCTGAACTGGCTCGCGACCATCGCGGTGACGCCGCAGATGCTGCCGCGCATGGATTATTCCGACGGCCTGCCGGACCAGGCGCGCACCCTGGTGGTGATTCCGACGTTGCTCTCCAGCACCCATGATGTCGAGGAACTGATCGATGCGCTGGAAGTGCGCTTTCTGGCCAATCGCGACCAGCGCCTGCACTTCGGCCTGCTGACCGATTTCGCCGATGCCCAGGCCGAAGTCCTCGAGCAGGATGCGTCACTGTTGCTGCTGGCGCGACAGCGGATCGATGCACTCAATGAAAGCCATGCCGATGCACACGCCGACCGTTTCTTTCTTTTTCACCGGCCACGGCGATGGAACCCGATCGACAAGGTATGGATGGGCTACGAGCGCAAGCGCGGCAAGCTGGCCGAGCTCAACGCTCTGTTGCGCGGCAGGGGTCGCGAGTGTTTCTCGCTGATCGTCGGTCGCACCGCCATCTTGGCCGAGGTGAAGTACGTCATCACCCTGGATGCCGACACCCAGTTGCCGCGCGATTCGGCGCGTCAGTTCATTGGTGCGATGGCGCACCCGCTCAACCACGCCGTTTATGATCCTGACAAGCGGCGCATCACCGCCGGTCATGCGATTCTGCAGCCGCGCGTCGGCATCAGCCTGCCCAGCGCGACGCGATCGGCGTATGCCCGGCTGTTCGGCAGCGATGCGGGTATTGATCCCTACACGCGAGCGGTATCGGATGTCTATCAGGATCTGTTCCGGGAAGGATCGTTTATCGGCAAGGGCATTTACGATGTGGACGCCTTCGAGCAGGCCATCGACGGCCGTTTCCCCGAAAACAGCATTCTCAGCCACGACCTGGCGGAGGGCTGCTACGCGCGTTCGGGCCTGATCAGCGACGTGCAGTTGTACGAGGAATATCCGTCCCGCTACAGCGCCGATGTGAAGCGCCGTCATCGCTGGATTCGCGGCGATTGGCAACTGTTGCCGCAACTGCTGCCCTGGACACGCACGCAAAACAGGGGCCGTGAGCGCAATCCGCTTTCCGCGCTTTCGCGCTGGAAGATTTTTGACAACCTGCGGCGCAGCCTCGTTGCGCCGGCATTGCTGGTGCTGCTGTGGCTCGGCTGGATCGCGATTTCGCCAGTGACCGCCTGGACCTTCGCGGTGCTGGCCGTCGTGCTGGTGCCAGCGCTGCTGGCGTCGCTGCTGGATTTGTTCCACAAGCCGCGCGATGTGCTGCTCGATCAGCACCTGCGCGTGGTCTTGCGTTCGACCGGCGAGCATTTCGCGCGCGCGCTGCTTGCACTGGCTTGGCTGCCGCACGAGGCCTTCTACAGCCTGGATGCCGTGGCACGCACGCTGTGGCGCATGGCGATCAGCCGGCGGCGACTGCTGCAGTGGGATCCATCAAAGGAAGTCGAGCGCACCAGCACCAACGACCTGGTCGGGCTGTACCGGTGGATGGGAATCGCACCGCTGCTCGCTGCGCTGGGGCTGCTGGAACTGTTGCTGTCGCGGCCGCATGCGTTGCCTGTGGCCGGACCGCTCCTGCTGCTGTGGTTCGTATCACCGGCGATCGCCTGGAGGATCAGCAGGCCGCCTTTGCCGACTGCGTTCGATCCCACCCCCGATGAATTGCGGTTTTTGCGCAAGCTGTCACGCAAGACCTGGGCATTTTTCGAGGCTCACATCGGCCCGCAGGAAAACTGGCTACCGCCCGACAATATCCAGGAACAACCGGCGCCTGTGATCGCTCACCGTACCTCGCCCACCAACATGGGCCTGGCGCTGCTGGCGAATCTGGCGGCCTACGATCTCGGTTATCTGACGGCAGGACGTCTGCTCGAGCGCACCGGCGATGCCTTGCGGACGATGCAGGGCATGCAGCGGCATCGCGGCCATTTCTACAACTGGTACGACACGCTCTCCCTGCAGCCGCTGCCGCCGCACTACGTCTCCACCGTGGACAGCGGCAATCTTGCCGGACACTTGCTGACGCTGCGCCCCGGCCTGCTGGCGCTGGTGGACGATCCGCTGTTCGACAGGCGTCTGCTGGAGGGGCTGGGCGACACCCTGGATATCCTGCGCGATGCGATCATCGCAGGCGCTGCCGATGCGGACGTGCTGGTCGCTGTCCGCGCCTGCCTCGACGACGCCCTCGCCGCCCCACCACAGACGTTGGGCACGGCGGCAGCCTGCATGCAGCAACTCTTCGACGCGGTCGAGGCCGTCGCGGCCGCGCTCGCAGCCGACCCCGCCGGCGATATCGGGTTCTGGCTGCAGGTGTTGCTCGCGCAATGCCGCGACGCATGCGCCTATCTGCGTCCCTTCGCCGACTTGCCGGCAATCGATGCGGGGGGCGGGCAGGGCGGCATCCCCACGCTGCGCCAATGGGCGGATCTCGATGCCGGGCCCGGGTTCGTCGATGCGCAGCGTCACGCCGCCGAGCTCATCGCAGTCATCGGCAGGCTCGCGCAGCAGGCCCGCGATCTGGCGGTCATGGAATACGGCTTTCTTTACGATGTACGTCGCGATCTGCTCTCGATCGGCTACAACGTGCAGGAGCGCAGGCTCGATGCGGGGTTCTACGATTTGCTGGCCTCGGAGTCCAGGCTCACCAGTTTCGTGGCGATTGCGCAGGAACAGCTGCCGCAGGAGAGCTGGTTCAGCCTGGGCCGGCTGTTGACGACCGCGGGCGGTGGGCCGGTGCTGCTGTCGTGGGCCGGGTCGATGTTCGAATACCTGATGCCGATGCTGGTGATGCCGGGTTATGCGGGCACGCTGCTCGATCAGACATGCCGTGCGGCGGTAGCCCGGCAGATCGAGTACGGCAATCAGCAGGGTCTGCCCTGGGGCGTTTCCGAATCCGGCTACAACACGCAGGATGCCCACTTCAATTATCAGTATCGGGCGTTTGGCGTCCCCGGACTGGGCCTCAAGCGCGGCCTCGGCGAGGAGCGGGTGGTTGCGCCTTATGCCTCGACATTGGCGCTGATGGTGGCGCCCGAGGCAGCCTGCGCGAATCTGCAGCGGCTTGCTGCCGAGGGGCTGGAAGGGCGTTTCGGATTGTACGAAGCGATCGACTACACCCCCGCCCGCCTGCCGCGCGGGCAGAGTTCGGCGGTGATCCGTTCGTTCATGGCACATCACCAGGGCATGAGTCTGCTGGCGCTGGATCATGTATTGCGACAGCGGCCGATGCAGAAACGTTTCGAGTCCGACCCGAGCTTCCAGGCAACGCTGCTGCTGCTGCAGGAGCGGGTGCCGAAAACCGCCGCGGAATACCGGCATGCCGCGGGATTTTCGACGCCGAATGCGCTGTCGCGCATGGCGGAATCCCGGCTGCGCGTCTTTTCCGATCCGGATCGGGCGCGGCCCGCCGTGCAACTGCTTTCCAATGGCCGCTACCACGTCATGGTCAGCAGCGCGGGCGGCGGTTACAGCCGTTGCCGCGATATGGCCGTCACGCGCTGGAGCGAAGACATCAGCAGCGACAACTGGGGCATGTTCTGCTACTTGCGCGACGTGGCCAGCGGTGAATTCTGGTCCGGCGCGCATCAGCCAACCCTGAAGAAGCCCAGGCATTACGAGGCGATTTTCTCTGACGCACGCGCGGAGTTCCGCGTGCGCGAGCGCGATTTCGATGCGCATACCGAAATCGTCGTTTCGCCGGAGGACGATATTGAACTGCGCCGCGTCCGCATCACCAACCGCGGGCGGGCGCGACGCACGATCGAAATCACCAGTTACGCCGAGGTGGTGCTGGCACCGGCGATTGCCGATGCGCTGCACCCCGCCTTCAGCAATCTGTTCGTGCAAACCGAGTTGTTGCGCTCGCTGCAGGCGATCGTGTGCACGCGGCGTCCGCGCTCCAGCAGCGAGCAGGTGCCCTGGATGTGTCATCTGCTGTCCGTGCACGATGCCGACATCGACGAGATCTCGTACGAGACCGATCGCGCCCGCTTCATCGGCCGCGGCCGCAGCGTCGCCGACCCCGTGGCGATGGGCAGCACCACGGACAATCACCGCAGCCTTTCCGACAGTGAAGGTTCGGTGCTCGATCCGATCGTCGCGATCCGCTGCCGGATCACGCTCGAGCCGGAGCAATCGGCGCTGGTGGACATGGTCACCGGCGTCGGCGAGAGTCGCGATGCCTGCATGCATCTGATCGGGAAATACCGCGACCGGCACCTGGCTGACCGCGTGTTCGATCTGGCCTGGACGCACAGCCAGGTGCTGCTGCGGCAGCTCAATGCGAGCCTGTCCGACGCGCAACTGTATGAGCAGATGGCCACGTCCATCATCTACGCCAACGCCGCGCTGCGCGCCGACGCCGGCATCCTGCGAGCCAACCGGCGCGGCCAGTCCGGTCTGTGGGGACAGGCCATCTCCGGCGATTTGCCGATCGTCCTGTTGCATATCGCAGATCCGGCCAATATCGAACTGGTGCGTCAGCTGGTGCAGGCGCACATCTACTGGAGACTCAAGGGGCTGGCGGTGGATCTGGTGATCTGGAACGAGGATCACGCCGGCTACCGGCAGCAATTGCAGGATCTGATCATGGGTCTGATCGCATCGGGGGTCGAGGCGAGCCTGATCGATCGTCCCGGCGGCATCTTCGTGCGTTCGGCCCAGCAGATATCCAGCGAGGACCGCATCCTGGTGCAGTCAGCCGCACGCCTGCTCATCGCCGACAGCCGGGGTACCCTGGCCGAGCAGATCGGCCGCCGCCGGATGCAGACGCAGCCCGTACCCTTCAACCCCACCCGTAGTCGCTACGCCGAATCGAATGGTGCCGCCAGCCCCCATTCCGATCCGGCGCCCGGCGAGTTGCAGCTGAGCAATCCCTACGGCGGCTTCAGCGCAGACGGCAGCGAATATGTCATTTCGGTGATGGCGGGGCAGATGACGCCGGCGCCATGGGTGAACGTGCTGGCCAATCCGCAATTCGGCACGGTTGTTTCCGAGAGCGGCAGCGCCTACACCTGGGGCGAGAATGCACACGAATTCCGGCTGACCCCCTGGCAGAACGATGCGGTCACCGATGCCAGCGGCGAGGCAATGTATCTGCGTGACGAGGAGACGGGTCACTACTGGTCGCCCACCTTGTTGCCCCGACGCGGCGAAGGTACGTACCGGACGCGGCATGGTTTCGGCTACAGCGTGTTCGAGCACAACGAGGACGGCATCCGCACGGAGCTGTGGGTCTACGTGGCGCTGGACCTGCCGGTCAAGTTCTCGGTGCTCAGGGTGCGCAATGCATCCGGTCGCGCGCGCCAGCTTTCCGCCACCGGCTATGTCGAATGGGTGCTCGGCGATCTGCGCACCAAAACGGCCATGCACGTGGTGTCCGAGGCCGATCCGGCCACCGGTGCGCTGTTTGCACGCAATGCCTACAACATGGAGTTCCCGAGAAGGGTGGCGTTCTTCGATGTCGACAACTCTGCCCGCAGCATCAGCGGTGACCGCAGCGAATTTCTCGGCCGCAACGGCAGCCTGCGCGCGCCGGCGGCGATGACCAATGCGCGCCTGTCGGGCCAGGTCGGCGCGGGTCTGGACCCCTGCGCGGCCATCCAGATCGCTTTCGACCTCGACGATGGCGACGAGCACGAGATCATCTTCCGGCTGGGCATGGCCAGCGACGCCAAGGCGGCGAGCGAGCTCGTTCAGCGGTGCCGCGGACTCGGCACGGCTGCCGCCACGCTCGCTGCCGTGCACACCCACTGGCGCCGGACCCTGGGCGGGGTGCAGGTGCAGACCCCGGACCCGGCCATCAACGTCCTCGTCAACGGCTGGCTGATGTATCAGACCATCGCCTGCCGCTTCTGGGCACGCAGCGGCTACTACCAGTCCGGCGGCGCCATCGGGTTCCGCGATCAGTTGCAGGACTCGATGGCGATGATCCACGCCGTCCCAGACGGCGCGCGCCAGCATCTGCTGCTGTGCGCCGGTCACCAGTTTCCCGAGGGCGACGTGCAGCATTGGTGGCATCCGCCGCTGGATCGCGGCGTGCGCACCCGCTGCTCCGACGATTACCTGTGGCTGCCGCTGGCCACCAGCCGATACGTGCTCACCACCGGTGATCGCGGTGTGCTTGACGAGCGCGCCGGTTACCTCGAGGGACGGCCAGTCGGGCTCGGCGAGGAGGCCTACTACGATCGGCCGGCGCGCTCGGAGCTGCGCGAGACGCTCTATCAGCATTGCGTGCGCGCGATCGAACACAGCATGCCGCGTGGCGCGCACGGAATGCCGCTGATCGGCAGCGGCGACTGGAATGACGGCATGAACCGGGTCGGCGAACAGGGCCGCGGCGAAAGCGTCTGGCTGGGCTTCTTTCTCTGTGACGTGCTGCTGCGCTTCGCCCCGATCGCGCGCTTGCATGGCGACGCGGCATTCGCCGCCCGCTGCGAAGCCGAAGCAGCCACCCTGCGCACGAGCATCGAGCAGCATGGCTGGGACGGCGCCTGGTACCGACGCGCGTATTTCGACGATGGCACGCCACTGGGCTCGGCCAGCAACGACGAATGTCGGATCGACTCGATCGCGCAAAGCTGGTCGGTGCTGTCCGGTGCCGCGGACGAGTCGCGCCGGCGTCAGGCCATGGCCTCGCTCGATCAGCGGCTGGTACGCCGCGAGGAGGGGCTGGTGCAATTGCTGGACCCGCCGTTCGACCGCTCGACACTCGACCCCGGTTACATCAAGGGTTACGTGCCCGGTGTGCGCGAGAATGGCGGGCAGTACACCCAGGCGGCGATCTGGGCGGCGATGGCGTTCGCCGAACTGGGTGACGGCGCGCACGCATGGGAGCTGCTGCGCATGATCAACCCGGTCAGTCGCGGCCAGAGTGCTTTGGGCATCGACGTCTACAAGATCGAACCGTACGTGATGGCGGCCGATGTCTATGCCGTGGCCCCGCACGTGGGCCGCGGCGGCTGGAGCTGGTACACCGGTTCGGCCGGCTGGATGTACCGGCTGATCGTGGAATCGCTGCTGGGCCTGCGGCGGGAGGGCGAGCGTCTGCGCATCGCGCCGGTGCTGCCGGCTGACTGGCGTTCATTCAGGCTGGACTATCGTTATCGCGACACGGTTTACCGCATCTCCGTGCTGCAGTCGGATGCCATCGGCGACCGCAGCCAGTTCAGCCTGGACGGTACGGTTCAGGAGCAGCAGAGCATCGTGTTGATCGACGATGGCCTGGAACATCAGGTCGAGATCCGGCTCCGGCACGAAGCATAGAATCGGGCCAAGGCGGGCGTTGCTTCGTAGCGGACCGCCCAGGCCCTGTTTTGACGCGGTGTGATCCACGCTTGATGTGCCTGGTGCTTCGCGGTCGAGATGGAAGTCGCGTTTTCAAGCAACGATGGAGTGGACGAACCGCCATGACGACCCCCCGCTCGGATGCCCTCGTTTTCTTCGGTGCGACCGGTGATCTGGCGTACAAGCAGGTCTTTCCGGCACTGCAGGCCATGGTCCGTGACGGCGAACTGGGCATGCCGGTCATCGGCGTAGCGCATTCCGGCTGGACCCTCAAGCAGCTGCGCCAGCGCGCCCGCGACAGCGTGGCACAGGCGGCGAAGGACAGCGGCAGCCGGTTCGACAAGGCCACGTTCGCCAAACTCTCGGCCTGTCTGCAATACGTCGATGGCGACTACAACGACCCCGCCACGTTCGCGCATCTGCGCAACGTGCTCGGCAAGGCGAAGCGGCCGTTGCACTACCTGGCCATTCCGCCAAGCCTGTTCGGCACCGTGGTCAAGGGCCTGCAGCAGGCCGGCTGCGCCGACCATGCGCGGGTGGTGGTGGAGAAACCGTTCGGTCGCGATCTGGCCTCGGCGCAACAGCTCAATCGCATCCTGCGCTCGGCGTTTCCGGAAGATTCGATCTTCCGCATCGACCACTTCCTCGGCAAGGAAGCGATCATGAACATCCTCTATTTTCGCTTCGCCAATTCATTCCTGGAGCCGATCTGGAACCGCAACTGCGTGGCCAGCGTCCAGATCACGCTGGCCGAGGATTTCGGCGTGGAAGATCGCGGCCCGTTCTACGAAACCGCGGGCTGTCTGCGCGACGTCATCCAGAACCACCTGCTGCAGATCGTCGCGCTGCTGGCGATGGAGCCGCCGGCCTATCAGGGCTTTGGCGCGGTGCACAGCGAGAAAGCCAAGGTGTTCCAGGCGATGCGCCCATTGCAGCCGGAGGACGTGGTGCGCGGCCAGTATGCCGGTTACCGCAAGGAACCGGGCGTGGCGAAGGACTCCGATGTCGAGACCTTTTGCGCGCTGCGGCTTTTCATCGATTCGTGGCGCTGGCAAGGCGTGCCGTGGTATCTGCGCTCCGGCAAATGCCTGGCTGAAACGGCGGCCGAGATACGGGTGGAACTGAAGCCGCCACCGCAACGACTGTTCGACGATTCGGCCCCGGCGATTGGACGCGCCAATTATGTACGCTTCCGGCTGTCCCCCAACTCCGCCATCGCGTTCGCCGCTCGCGTCAAGCGCGCCGGCAAGGAGTTCATTGGCGACCAGCACGAGCTGTACCTGGTGGAAGATCAGGTGGGAGAGGAGCCGCCCTACGAGCGGCTTCTGGGCGATGCCCTGGCGGGCGACGGTGCGCTGTTCACGCGCGAGGACGCGGTTGAGGCCGCCTGGGTGGTGGTCGACCCCGTCCTGGAGGCCCATCATCGGGCGCTTCCCTACCAGCGTGGCAGCTGGGGACCGAAACAGGCGGATGCGCTGATCGCCGCCGATGGCGGTTGGCACAACCCCAAGCTGGAGCGGACCCAAGCATGAGCGCGCCGGCCCCGGTCGTGTTTCTGCTCGATGTCGACAACACCCTGCTCGACAACGATCGCTTTGCGGCCGACCTCACGGCATGGCTCGATCAGGCCTTCGGCAGGGCGGAACGCGAGCGCTACTGGTCGATCTATGCCGGGCTGCGCGACCAGCTCGGTTACGCCGACTATCTCGGCGCGCTGCAGCGGTTCCGCGCTGGCAGCGATGACGAACCGGCATTGCTGCAGATGTCGAACTTCCTGCTGGACTATCCCTTCCATGAGCGACTGTATCCACGCGCACTGGATGCGATCCGGCATCTGCACACGATGGGTACTGCGGTGATTCTCTCGGATGGTGACATCGTGTTCCAGCCGCGCAAGATCCAGCGCTCCGGCCTGTGGGGCGCCGTCGCTGGCCGGGTCCTCGTGTATGTGCACAAGGAACGCATGCTCGACGTGATCCGGCAGCGCTTTCCCGCCACACACTACGTGATGGTCGACGACAAGCCGCAACTGCTGGCCACCGTGAAACGTGTGCTTGCCGATCGCTTGACCACCATCTTCGTGCGCCAGGGCCATTACGCCGCCGCATCGAAGCACATCGCGATCGACCCCGCGCCCGATGTGACCGTCAAGAACATCGGCGACCTGTGTGATCTCACGCTGCGTGATTTGCATGCCGTCACGGCCAGCCGTACCGCGGGTGCAGATCGCGGTCAAACACCCCAGACAGCTTTCCCGGAGCAGCCATGAAACCAACCCGAAAACTGCACGAGCTCGGCCAGAGCCTGTGGCTGGACAACATCACCCGCGGACTGCTGGACGACGGCACCCTGCGTCGCTATATCGAGGATTTCTCGATCACCGGCCTGACCTCGAACCCGACCATCTTCGACGGCGCGATCGGCAGCGGCAATGCCTATGACGCCGGCATCCGCGAGCAGGCGCAGGCCGGGAAATCCGGCGAAACCCTGTTCATCGAGTTGGCGCTGGAGGATCTGCGCCGTGCCGCCGATCTGTTCCGCCCGGTGTTCGACGCCAGCCATCGCACCGATGGCTGGGTTTCGATGGAAGTCTCGCCACTGCTGGCCGACGATACCGCGGGCAGCATCAAGGCCGCCCGGCAGATCCAACAGCAGGCCGATCGACCGAATCTGTTCGTGAAGATTCCGGGCACGCCGCAGGGCATCCCGGCAATCGAGGCATCGATCTTCGCCGGCGTGCCGATCAACGTGACCCTGCTGTTCTCGCGCGAGCAATATCTCGCTGCCGCCGAGGCCTATCTGCGCGGCATCGAACGGCGACTCGAAGCCGGGCTCGACCCGCGCGTCGGCTCGGTCGCCTCGCTGTTCGTCAGCCGCTGGGATGTGGCGGTCAAGGGCCAGGTGCCCGCGGAGTTGCGCAACCAACTCGGCATCGCGATCGGCGGGCGCACCTACCGCGCCTATCGCGACCTGCTGGCATCCGGACGTTGGCGCAAGCTTGCCGACGCGGGCGCCCAGCCGCAGCGCCTGCTCTGGGCCAGCACCGGCACCAAGGATCCCGACGTATCTGCCACGCTGTATGTCGAGGCGCTGGCCGCGCCGGACACCATCAACACCATGCCGGAAAAGACCCTGCATGCCTTCGCCGAACAGGGGGCACTCAGGGGCACGCTGGCCGCGGACGGCGGCGCTGCCGAGGCCATGCTGGCGCGCTTCGCGCGGGCCGGCATCGACATCGACGCGCTGGCGATCCGGCTGCAGCACGAGGGCGCGCAGTCCTTCGTCCAATCCTGGCAACAACTGCTGCAGCGCATTGCCGCCAAGAGCGCTGCGCTGGCGAACCCCCGCTGAGGAAGGTCTGAACTTGTTCAGACCTTCCTCAAGCCATGGATGGCTTGCCGCGCATCGAGCACACCAGTGCTTGATGCGGCGTAGCCGAGTCCGGACCTGCGCCGGACTCGGCGCCCTCTGAAAAGTCCAGGGTGGACTTGTTCAGAGGTT
>Ga0307373_10008694_pt1 | contig 15371 bp, 15 predicted proteins | sample OX2MG_FD_202534 | JGI IMG/M metagenome (GOLD analysis project Ga0307373, IMG submission 202534) | Soil microbial communities from Risofladan, Vaasa, Finland - OX-2 | ecosystem: Environmental > Terrestrial > Soil > Coastal area > Acid sulfate soil | place: Finland: Risofladan, Vaasa | collected... | reverse complement strand
GGGGCCGCGGCCCGGGCCACGGCGGCGCCCGACGCCAGCAGCCGGTTGACGGCCCGGGCCGCGGCGTTCGTCTCGCACCCCAGCACGTAGCCGAAGCGGCCATCACCGCCGACCTGCCCGGCCGGGAGCGCGATCCGGTCGACCGGAGTCAGGTCGGCCGTGAATGGCGCCTCGACCTGCACCGCGTCGACGCCCATGTAGAGCGGCAGCGTGTGCGCCGTGATGTCGTAGGGGGGCTTCGGCGGGCCGCCGGGGTAGAGGCGCAGGTCCGGGTAGCGCTGGACCTCCAGCAGCGTCTTGGCGTAGGAGCCGAAAGGCTGCGCCAGCCGGACGACGTGCGATCCGGCCGGGTAGTCGACCCCGCCAGCGCTGAAGCGCTGGCGCGCCCGGTGCACCTCGACCGCGCCGTCGCGCAGCACCTGGAGCATCTCCGCGGTCGTGAGCGGGTCGCGCTGGTCTGCCGGGATGACGAACGCGTAGGGGCGCTGCCGCTCGACGGCGCGGGCCTGGACCCGGCGGAAGTTGTCGACCCACTGCGGCCGGTAGGTCGCGGCGTTGCGCAGGCAGCCGTAGACCGCGATCTTGTTGTAGTCGACGATGTCGCGCAGCGTCCAGTCGCCGCCCGACCAGGGGAGCGGATGGTTCCAGCGGCGCTCCCTGGGGTCGAAGCCGCGACCCTCCCGCAGCTCGGAGCCCGACAGGTGGATCGGGGTGGCGATGCGGCAGCTCGCCGCCTCGGACAGGATGCGCACTCCGCCGTGGTAATGCTGGTAGGCGCGCGAGGGGGAGAAGCCGTCGAAGATGATGTTGGTGGCGACGCCGGCCTTGTCCGCCGCCGTCAGCTCGGCCGCCATCGACGTCCCCATCTGGGCGATCTCGGCGACCAGCGCCGGGTCGACGTTCGGATCGTAGGGGTCGATGAAGGGCGGCAGGACGTAGCGCGCGCCGTCGGAGCCCATCTGATGCTGGTCGAAGACGACGTGCGGGTGCCAAACGTTGTGAACGCGCTCGATCGCCAGCCGGTTCTCGACCTGGGTCAGCATGAACCAGTCGCGGTTGTTGTCGTGGCCGGTGTAGGTCTGGTAGATCTGCGGCGGCGGCGTCCCCTCGGCCGGGGTGCCCAGCGTGCGTGCGTACCAGTCGGCCACCAGCTCCATACCGTCGGGATTGAGCGACGGGACCAGCAGCAGGACCACGTTGTCGAGGATCCCGCGCGTGGCCGCGTCGTCCCGCGTGGCGATCTCGTAGACCAGCTCCGGCGTGGCCTGGACCGCCCCGACCTCGGTCGCGTGAATGCTGCAGGTCAGGAGCACGACGCTGCGGCCGTCCGCGACGAGCCGGTCCGCCTCCGCCTCGGTCAGCCCGCGCGGGTCGGCCAGCCGCTCCTGGATCTGCCGCAGCTCCTCGAGCCGCCCCAGGTTCTGCGCCGACGAGATCGTCAGCAGCACGAAGGGCTGCCCCTCGGTCGCCCGCCCCAGCTCCGCGTAGCGCACCCGGTCACTGGCGGCGGCGACGGCCTGGAAGTAGCGCAGCATGTCCGGCCAGCGCGCGAGCTTGCGGTCGCTCCCGAGGCGAAAGCCGAAGTGTCGCTCGGGTGGGACGAGCTCGCCGTTCGGCCGGTCCATGCGGCCTGCTCCCTTCGCTCCTGCATCGCTGACGACCGTGGGTCTGACGGATCCGCCCCACACTCTAACACCTGCTCGTCTGGACGGTGCTGCCGCGCGGCGAGATTGCCCGTGGTCGTGCCATCACCCTGACAGCCGGCGGGACGGTGCTAGAATGCGGCGACCGCACTGGAGCCGACGGAGGAGAGGGAGGACCCGATGGCAAACGGCGAGCTGAACGCGCTGGACCGGCACATCCTGGGTGAGATCTGGACCTCGGACGAGGCCTATCGCAACCTGGCGTACCTGTGCGACGACGTCGGGCACCGCTTCGCCGGCAGCCCGAGCGAGCACGCCGGCGCGCAGTTCCTGCTCGGCAAGATGCGTGAGTACGGGCTGGCGAACGTGCGCCTCGAGGAGTTCCCGATGGCCAGCTGGGAGCGGGGTAGCTGCACGCTGCGGCTGACCGCGCCGGTCGCGCGCGAGTTCTCCGCCATCGCCATGCCCTTCTGCCCCTCGGCGGACATCGAGGCCGAGGTGGTCGACGTCGGCGAGGGGGAACTGCCCGACTTCGAGCGGCTCGGCGCCGCGATCGCCGGCAAGATCGTGCTCACCGACGCCGAGACCAATCGTCCGGGCGAGCGCAAGAGTCACCGCAATGACAAGTTCGGCTGGGCGGTCGAGCGCGGCGCGCTGGCCGTCGTTTACATGAATCAGAACCCGGGCCTGCTCCACATCACCGGCAGCATCACCGGCCGCAATCCGGGCGGCTCGTCCGCGGCCGACCGCGAGGCGCCGATCCCGGGCATCGGCATCAGCTACGAGGCGGGCAAGGCGATCCGCCGGCTGGCGGAGCGCGGCACGCCGCGGCTGCACCTCACGACCACCAACCGCACCTTCGACTCGACATCGGCCAATGTCGTGGGCGAGGTCGTGGGCACCGAGCGCCCCCATGAGATCGTGCTCCTCGGCGGCCACTACGACGGTCACGACGTGGCGCAGGGCGCGGGCGACGATGGCGCCGGCACAATCACCGGGCTGGAGGCCGGACGCGGTCTCGCCGGGCTCGCGGGACAGCTCAAGCGCACGGTGCGCATCATCTGCTTCGGCTCGGAGGAGGTCGGCCTGCTGGGCGCCTGGCACCACGCGGCGTTGCACGCCCGCGCGAGCTCCGAGGAGCGCTTCCGCTTCGTGATGAACCTCGACGGTGCCGGCCGCGGCAACGGCGGCGGGGAGCAGGTGACCGTGTCCGGCATGCCGGAGGTGGTGGCCTACTTCGAGGGCGTCGCCGACGCGCTGCCCTACGAGTTCGGCGTCAGAAACGAGCTAAACTCGCACTCCGACCACTTCCCGTTCGCCCTGCGCGGCATCCCCAACGGGACGCTGAACAGCCGCGATACGAGCGCCGGGCTGATCGGCCGCGGCTGGGGGCACACCGAGGCGGACACGCTTGACAAGGTTTACCTGCGGGGCCTGCAGACCTCGGCGATCCTGGCGGCGCGGCTGGCGGTGCGGCTGGCCAACGACGAGGGATATCCGGGACGCCAGCGCACGGTCGACGAGGTCCGCGAGCAACTCAAGGACGCTGGGCTGCTGGAGCGCCAGGAGCGTGCCGGCCGCTTTCCGCCGCGGTAGGCGGGCGAGGTCTCACCGGAACGACTACGCGGGGGCCGACTGATCGGCCCCCGCGGCGCGTGCCGCCCCGCAGCGCCGTGACCCTGCAGCCACGACGCGTACATCATGCGAGACGTTTAGGGGAACACCGTAGTTGGAGGCTAGACCTCTCGCGCCGTGTGCCCGGCCTCGCCGGACGGGCTCCCGATGAACGGTGAATGCGGTGCTCACGCGCGCTCGATCCAGCCGGTCCCCGACACGAGCTCCCAGAAGCGATTCGCGGTCGGCCGCCCCGATCGCAGGAGCCAGTCGATGCGCTCGGCGGCGTCGTCAGGATCATGCAGGGCCACGCGGTGAGGGATGACGAGGATACCGGGATGCGGAGGAAAGAGGACATCCCAAGAAAACGGCGATAATGTCCACGCTTGGTGAAGCGCCAGGTAGTCGTCGTGGTCATGGGTAATGACCGCGCGTCCCAGTCTGGTCGCCTGAAGCAGAATCCGGGGATCCGCGGTTCCGGCGGGCAGATCATCAATCACGCGCAGGACGTCGTACCCCAACCGTGCGAGTGCCTTGACGATCCTCCGGTTGATGCACTCGTCGGCATAGAGGAGTGCCATCCGCTGCTACGCCGCGGCGGAGGGGTCGTTGAGGAGGATCCGTGCCTCGATCAGGTCCGGCACCTGGCGGTAGTAGAGCACGGCAGCGAGGACCTCGTCGGGCTGCAGGTCGAAGTCGTCGGCTGCTTGTTGCAGGTCTCCGTTCGTCGCATCCAGATCAGCAATGACGACCCAGACCGAGACGCCCCGACGGCGAAGTACGGCCCGGTCCGAGCCATACCCATGCGGCCGGGGCTCGACGCACTGGGCCACGAGTTCGTCCGCCCTGGCGAGGGACAGATCATCTGGAATGAGCGCGAGCAATCGATTTCGATCGACGTACCTGTGGCGCGTTCGCATCGGCAACTCCTCGACCGGGTCGCGCAACCCGCGTTCGGAACTATTCTACGTCCCGCGCCGGTGGATCAGAGCACGATGACCGGTATCCCCTGCCCTGCGCGCCTCGCGCGTCACTCGTCGAGCGGCTGGTGGTGGTCGTAGTTGACCACGGCCCGCTTCCAGTAGCCGGTCATGCGCATCTGCTCGGCCGGGATGCCGCGCTCCTGAAGCAGGTGGCGCCGCACCGCCCGGATCGACGAGGCCTCGCCCGCTGCCCAGGCAAAAACCTCACCCCGCGGGAAATCCAGCCGGCGGATGGCGTCCGCTAGCAGTTCCGTCGTGTCCGCTCCGGCGGCATCGCGATAGAGCCATGTCAGATCCAGCGCCGCCCGCGTGTCGAACGACTGCCGCTCGCCGGCATCGGCGACCTCGAGCACCGCCACGACGGGCGTCCCGGCCGGCAACTCCTCGAGGCGACGTCCAATCGACGGGATGGCCGTCTCGTCCCCCGCCAGCAGGTACCAGTCGACCTCACCGGCGACCACGCGCGAGCGGCGCGGGCCGCTGACTCCCAGGTAGTGCCCCGGCGCCGCGTTGGCTGCCCAGGTCGAGGCAGCACCCTCGCCGTGCACCACGAAGTCGAAGTCCAGCTCGCCACTCACCGGGTCGTGGCGGCGCGGCGTGAACTCGCGGCTGGTGCCGCGCACGCGGTCGTCCGGGAAGATGAGCTTGCCGTCCTCGACAGCCGGCACCCAGGACGCGTCCGTCGGATCGGGCGGAAAGTAGAGCCGGGCACCGTCGTCGGCCCCGTCGGAGCGGAACCCCGCGAGTGCGTCGCCGCCGAGCGTGACCCGTACCATGTGGGGCGCCGGCCGGTGAACGCGGGTCACCTGGAGCAGGCGAAACGCAAAGGCGTGCTGTGTGACCCGGACCTGGATGCCGGTGCTCGTCATGCTCTCCCCAACCTGTGTTCGGTCGAATTGCCCATCCGTCCAGGCACGTCGCGGCCACCGGCCCGTCGCCCGGCGCGCTCAGCGGCTCGTCCGGTTCGGTCGCGACAGAATACCAGACGCACGATATGCTGCGCTGGGCTGGCGCGGCGTGTCGCGGACCGGCCACGAGAGGGATACCGACGTGGAGGGAGGACACGAACGATGAAGTGGGTCACCCGGCAGAACGTCCGCATCGACCGCGTCTCGAGCACCTGGCTCATCCGAACCTTCATCGATCCGGAGGCGGAGATCCTCTTCGTCCCGACCGAGGAGGTCATCGCGGTCGCCGAGCGGGAGGACGGTATTCCGTTCGACGTTCCCGGAGTCCCCATGGGGCACCACGGCAACGAGTGCGCCTTCGACGCGATCTTGCAGAAGTACGGCCCACTGGACGACCCGGCCCTGGAAAAGCTGGCGACCGTCGTGCGCGGGGCCGATACGCGGAGACCGGACCTCACGCCACAGTCGCCGGGGATGGACGCGCTGGCGCACGGCTTCAAGGCCATGATGCAGGCCGAGGGGTACGACGACGAGGAGTCGATCCGCCGCCAGTGGCACAACTACGACGCCCTCTACCTCTTCCTCGGCGGCGATCCTGCCAAGCTGCGGCGACCATAGCTCGTCGCCGATCCCATTTGACGCCGAGCCAGTGAGGGAGGTTCGCCGGTGTCCGAGTCGCGTGCCTCGCTCGCGCGGTGCTACCGCGGATGGGATACCTACCAGCAGTACCTCGTCGCGGCCGTGGCGCCGCTCTCCCCGGAGCAGCTCACCTTGCGCGGGGCGCCGCACCTGCGCTCGATCGGAGAGCAGGCGGCGCACATCGTGGCGGTGCGGGCGCGCTGGCTGTCGCTCGACCTGCACGAGGGCGGTCCTGAGCTCACCGACCTGATGGGCTGGGACGGCTGGACCGCGGCATGCGGCGTGGCCGTGCCTCCGCCGCTCACCGCCGCGGAGCTGGTGCGGGGTCTCGCCACCACCTGGGGCGTGATGCACGCGGCACTGCAGCGCTGGACCGTGGCCGACCTGGACGACGTCTTCCCGCCGACCTATCCCGGTGAGGAGAGCTTCACCCGCCAGTTCGTCCTCTGGCACCTCATCGAGCACGACGTCCATCACGGTGGTGAGCTCTCGTTCGTCCTGGGCATGCACGGGCTGCCGGGACTCGACATCTGACGCGCGCCGCCCGTGCCCTCTCCGTCCCGGTCGCACTCCGGCTCCGGGTCCACCGGCCCACGTGCGCTGTGCTATAGCACAAGTTAGCGCCAGAATATCCCAAACACTCAGAACCTACTGTGCTGTTTGCATAAGTATGATGACGCGGATCCGTGCTGCAGCACCTGTTTCCGCCTCGCGGCCGATCCTATGCTGTCCACGCGGCCCAATCAACAGGGCCGTGTCGCGGGTGAAGCACGAGGAGGGTAGGCCGAATGGCGAGTCGGGAGATCGCGAAGCCGAGCGTGCGTGAGGTGCTGTCGTGGGCCGAGGAGGACCACGTCGGCTTCGTCAACATCCAGTTCACCGACATCACCGGCGGGCTGAAGGCGGTGACCCTTCCGGTCGGGGAACTCGACGAGGCGCTCACCAACGGCATCTGGTTCGACGGGTCGTCGATCGACGGCTTCGCCCGCATCGCCGAGAGCGACATGTTCCTGATGCCCGACCGCTCGACCTACGGCGTCATCCCCTGGGAGGAGGGGGCGCACCGGACGGCCAGGCTGATCGGCGACGTCTTCACGCCGTCCGGCGCCACCTTCACCGGCGATCCGCGCGCCGTGCTGCAGCGGCAGCTCGACCGGCTGGCCGCGCTCGGCTACGGCTACAACACCGGTCCGGAGGTCGAGTTCTTCCTCTTCCAGACCGAAGGCGGCCGGATCGCGCCGCTGCCCTACGACCGGGCCAGCTACTTCGACGTCTCGGCCGACGTGGCGTCCCGCGTCCGCAAGGACATGGTGCTGACGCTGACCGAGCTCGGCATCATCGTGGAGCAGGCGCACCACGAGGTCGCCGGCGGCCAGCATGAGATCGACTTCCGCTACGGCAACGCGCTGGCCACGGCGGACCACGTCATCACCTTCAAGTACGCGATCAAGGAGGTCGCCCAGCGGCATGGTCTTCTCGCGACCTTCATGCCCAAGCCGGTCGAGGGTATCAGCGGCTCCGGGATGCACGTCCACCAGAGCTTCTGCCGGCTCGACGACGGCGGCAACGCCTTCGTCGACGAGCGCGACGACTTCGGGCTGTCGACGGTCGCGCGGCAGTTCATCGCCGGCCAGCTCCACCACGCGCGCGGCATGGCCGCGGTGCTGGCGCCGATCAGCAACTCGTACCAGCGGCTGGTCGCCGGCTACGAGGCGCCGGTCTACATCAGCTGGGCGCGGACCAACCGCTCGGCGCTGATCCGCGTGCCGGCGGTGCGGCCGCACAAGGCGCAGTCGACGCGCGTGGAGCTGCGCTGCCCGGACCCGTCCTGCAACCCGTACCTGGCGTTCGCCGTGATGCTGGCATCCGGCATCGACGGCATCGAGCGGGGACTGTCGCTGCCCAAGCCGGTGGAGGAGAACCTGTACGACTGCACGCCGGAGGAACTGAAGGCCCAGGGCGTGGGGTCCCTGCCGGGCACGCTCGGCGAAGCCATCGAGGAGCTCGAGCAGGACGAGGTCGTGTGCGAGGCGCTCGGCGACCACATCTGCAGCCGGCTGGTCGAGGCGCAGCAGCGCGACTGGGACGCCGCGCGCCAGCACGTGGGCGAGTGGGCGCGGGCCCGCTACCTCCAGGTCTGCTGACCGGCTGACGCCCGGCGCCGGCCTGCGCAATCCTCGCATCTGCCAGCATGGCCCCGGGCGGCCACGATCGAGCCGACCGGGGCCACGTGACGCGCCATGTGTCCGGCCGGCGAGCGGGCCGATCCTCCCTCGGCTGTCGCCGGGCCTCGACTCGGCGCGCCGGGCGTGCTATCAACACCCCGAACGCAGCCGGTCCGATCACGCCGAGTTCCATCCGCCCCGTGCCGTCCGTGCCGGAGGTGGTCCGATGGTCCCCGCGACCCTGCACGACTATTTCATCGCCAGCGCCGGAGCCAGTGCCGCCCTGATCGGCCTGCTCTTCGTCGCCGTCAGCATCGCCCCAGAGCGGGTTTTCGGCTCCGCCGCCTCCGGCGACCGGACGTACCGGGCCTCCAGCGCCTTCTTCGTCCTGGGCAACGGCCTGTTCGTCTCGCTGGGGGGCTTGCTGCCGCAGCTCAACGTCGGCAGTGTCCTGGTGGCCGCCGGCACCGTCGGCCTCGTCAATACGATCATGCTCGTCGTCGACCTCTGGCAGCGTGGGCGTCGTGAGCTCGGCCGCGGCTTGCTGCTGGCGACGGGGAGCTTCGCGATCTTCGGCGGTGAGGTGTGGACCGGGGCGGGACTGCTGCGCCACCCGGATGCGACGGCCGCGGTGTACGTGGTGACCTACCTGGTACTGGGCGGCTACGTGATCGGGCTGGCGCGAGCCTGGGAACTGGTCGGTGGGCGGGATTATAGCCTCCTGATGACCGTCCTCCTCCCGACCGTCCTCCATCGCGGGCGCATCAGCCCGCCAGCGGATAGCGTGAACGACGGTGGCCAACCCCGTCCACAGTCGCGCGCGCGGCGACAGTCTCACCCGAGCAGAAGCGGCTCGGGGCGATCGCGCCGAGGGTGATCACCCCGAGCCCGCTCCGTGGTTGCGTAGCTGGCGCGGCCAGGGTGGGACGCGCGATCACGTCCCGCACCTATCGCTGAAGGACCGCGGTTGCCTCGGTCTGCTCCACGATCGGATCGCCGTGGCGGTGGATGAGCTTCCAGGCGCCGCCTTCACGACGGAAGATGTGCGTCACGCGGACCGCGAGCGGTCCGGGCTCATCGCGCCCGTCCACCCGCACCTCCCCACGCTCGATCCAGACGGTGTAGGCCAGGTCTCCGCTCGTCCCGGAGGCCAGCGGCTCGATCTCCAGCTGGCCGCCGCGGAATCGGGAGGCCGCGAACGCGACGTTCCGACTCACCTGTTCCCAGCCGCGCTCGTACGCGCCGAAGCCGCCGAAGACGGTCACATCCGCCGTGGGTGAATAGAGCGCCTGGAACGGAGTGGGGTCACCCGCAACCAGGCGGTTCAACGCGGCGACCGTCCGATCCACGATCTCGCCAAGTTCCCGGTCGATCGACATGCCCTGCTCCCGCCGATAGGCACGCGCTGCGCGACGTTTGCGCAGCGTACACAGTCTGCCACCGCGAACTCACATCGCACTCCGTGTGCGACGGCCGCGTTCGGGGGAGACGGCCATTCCGGCGGCGCACGCTCCCTACCCTCTCCGCGGGGAGGCCCGTTATCGCCCCATGATAACCGGTGACCCGAGCCCGGCCGATCCTCGACCGGGGCACTGTAGAGCGCCGGAGGATGGGAGCAGGTCCTCGGGCAGGCGGTTCACATCCTCGGACCGGCGCCCGGCCCCGTTAGCTCACAACACGAAGGTCAGGAAGGCCAGGTAGATCGGGATGTCCAGGCCAGCGTGCAGGATGGCCGGCGCGACGACGCCGTCCGAACTGCGCATCAGATAGCCGGCCAGCAGCCCGAGCGGGAAGACGGCTATCAGAATGAAAACCAGGGCACTCGGCGTGTAGGTTATCCCGACGTGGGCGAACGCGAAGACGAGCGCCTGGAGCACGTTCGCGAGGTACGGCCCGAAGAACGCGTTGTAGCGCTGCAGGAAGAGCCCGCGGAAGAGGAATTCCTCCTGGAAGCCGTTGGAGAACACCAGGACGAGCAGTGCGGGTGCCAGAGTGAGGTAGCGATGGAGGGTCATGGTGCCGTTGACCGGCAGCATGCGGTGGGCGGGGGACAACCCGACCACGGCAGCAACCGCCACGAAGCCGAGGATGGCGATCAGGTAGGCCCGGCCGAACCGGCCCACCCGCCAGTAGATCGATCCGAGGTCCAATCCGGCCAGCTTGACCAGCGCGACGATCGGCACAAGGGCGATCGCGGTCTCGAGCAGCTGGATGACGATGCTGCCGGAGACCGTCGACGCCAGGGGATTGCCGGAGACGGTGTGCTGGTGCAGCACGTGGGCCAGCACGAAGGGCGGGACCGCGTTGTTCAGCACCTGGACGACCGCGAGCACGAAGAAGGCGAATGGCAGCTCCCACAACCGGTTGAGCGTGGCCGACCTGCGGGCGAGCACGGTTACCGCCAACAGGACGGCGGCCACGACCAGCCCGTACGTGACCTGTGCGGCCTCGCCGTGCAGGGAGCGCGCCGCGAGCGGGGCGACGCCTCCGGTGAGACAGAGGACGGCGAGGCCGCACTTCCTGGCGACACCCAGATCGACGCCTTGTGCTCCCTGCAGTTCATCTCCGGACATCGAGGCGGTCGATGCCAATGGTTCCCCCTCACTCGTATCGGCCCGACGTGGCCGTCCTACACCGTCCGGAGTTCTTCCTGGGGCTCACCGGCCCAGCGGCGTCTTCAACCGGTTATGATCGATGGCGGGTTCGCTGCGGGATACCATCGAGCGTCCTCCTGCCACTGCCGGAGTGGGCGAACCCGGGCTCCTGTCCGTCACCGTTGCGTTAGCCTTACCGTATGGCTTACGATATAGCCAGCGAGACCGGTTGTCAAGAGGTCGGGGGAGAGAAGCACGATGACGCCTGATCGAGGAAACGGCGCCCCGTCCGCCGGCGGGCGGCGTGCTCGCCGGCCGCGAGGATCGCTCACTCGCGAGGCGGTGGTCGAGGCGGCGCTCGCGATCGTGGATGCCGAGGGCGTCGAGTCCCTCTCCATGCCGCGGCTGGCACGACGGCTCGACGCGGGCGTTATGACGCTGTACGGCTACGTGCGCGACAAGCAGGAACTGCTGGACGCCGTGGCGATGCGGGCCATTGCCGAGGTGCGGGTTGCCAGGCTCGACGTGGCCGATCGGCAGGAGATCTTACTGAACTGGGGCCGCGGTATGCGCGCGGTGCTCCTGGTCCATCCGGGTGTGGCGGGTGTGCTCGCCCGGCGCGCGGTGGTGGGCACGGGGATCTTCCGTGGGGTGGAGACGCTGTTGGGGCCGCTGCGGCGCAAGGGCTTCGACGCGGAGGGGGCGGCGCGGGCCATCTACGCGGTGCTGATCTACACGCTGGGTTTCGTCATGTGGGAGACGCCGCGGGTGCGGGAGCAGCCGGCGAGCGCTTACGCGGCGCAGTGGCGTGAGGGGTTCGCCCGCCTGCCGGAAGGCCAGTTCCCACACGTCGCCGCGGCGCTCCCCTACCTCGGCACGCTGGCCTCCGAGGAGCAGTTCGAGCTCGGGCTCCAGGCACTCGTGGTTGGGCTGGGTCGGGCCGATGCAACGGCCTGCCCGGATGTCGAGGCGCCCGCGCAACCGCCGGAGTAGCGCCGGACTCCACCTGCTAGACTGGAGCGCACCGGATTGGTCGATACTGGCTCCACGCGCACCGCGTGGTTGCCACACGTCGAATCAGATGCGGCGACGGAACGTGCCCCGGGTCCACAGGAGAGGCGGCAACTGGATGACCACCTCCATGCGACCAGACGTCGACGACCAGGAACTTCGGATCCCGCCCGCGGAGGCGCGCGCCTTCCGCGCCCGAGCGGGGATGTGCGTAACGGTAATCGACCTCGAGGGCGAGCAGATTGGCGATTTCGTCGCCCTGAACGCGGCGGATCACCGGGAGCGGCTCTCCACCTGCCACACCCGGTCGGCGCTGCGCCGGATCTACGTGCGCCAGGGCGATCACCTCTACTCCAACCTGCGCCGGCCCATGTTCGAGGTCGTCGAGGACCGGGTCGGCCGGCACGACCTGACGATCGCGGCCTGCGACGCCCGGCTGTATGCGGAGCGGCATGGTCTCCCGGATCATCCAAACTGCCTGGACAACCTGACCGGGGCGTTGGCACCGTTCGGGATCGAGCAGTGGCTGGTCCCGGAGCCGTTCAACATCTTTCAGAACACGACGCTGGACCCGGACGGGAACTACCGCTACGCGGCGCCGCTGTCGCGCCCTGGGGACCGCCTCGTGCTGCGCGCGCTGATCGATGTGGTAGGAGCCGTCTCCGCGTGCGCGCACGATCTATCGACGGTCAACGGCGGGAAGCTGACGCCGCTCCTGCTGCGGGTCACGGCCGTCCCACCCGCGTAGCGTGCCTGCCCGGCACCGGGAGTCAGACGGAGCGCCTCAACCGCGGCGGCGACGCGCCGGAGGCAGTCAGCGAGGACGGACGACGGGCTTGGCCAGGTCGGCTTGACCACGGCGCCTGGCTGGCAATCCGACTGCGCGAAGTCACGAACTGAGCTGCATCGCCGTGGTGGCGCGACACTGCCGGGGTGGCAACAGTATGGGGAGCACCCTGGAGGACAGCGCGTCGCTGTCGATGGACACCGCCACTCTTGAGCCATGCCGCGGCACCCCAATCTTCGGGGTACCCGTCGCGGTTGCCAGCACGACCTTCTCCCCGTTCCAGTGGAAACCGATTGGCCCGACGCGGGGCGTGCCGTCGCGCCTGGTGGACACGGCCGGCTCCGTTGGCGGGGGACATGGACCTTCCGCGCGCATACCGCGTGCCGCTCGGTGTCTCACGGACGAGACGACGCCTCGGACCGGCCACTCCGCTCCGGCGAGGCAGAATCCGGAGACCAGCGCGCGGGCAGCCGGTCAAGCCGGGCAGCCGGCGTCTGGATCACCGGCCGGCGAGGCGGTCCACGAGCGGGGCGACGGTCTCCAGGTCGCGGTCGGAGATCACGTAGTAGGAGAAGCCGTAGCGCTCGCGCCGAGCGTGCAGCTCCTCGACGACCTGGCCCAGCGACCCAATAAAGACCGAGGGCATCGCCAGCACGTCCTCGGGGCAGATGCCGTCCCAGCCGCGCGCCCGGGCAAAGTCGGTCGCGGCCTGCTGCCGGTCGTCGGCGATCACCACCGTGGCCACCAGGCTCAGCTCGACGGCGTCCAGGCGCACGCCGGCCGCCTCGCGGATCCAGGACAGCTGCCGCGCCACGGCCGGTGCCAGCCGTGTGGACGGGTCGGTCGAGAGGACGCCGTGGGCGGTCGACGTGGTCAGCAGCCCGATGATGTCCGCCTCGCGCGCCGCCAGCTGGAGCATGCGGCGCCCGCCCGCGCCAACCAGGATGGGCGGGTGCGGCCGCTGGACCGGCGTGGGAAACCCTTCCATCCCCGCCGGCGCTTCATGGTGGCCGTCGCGCGGCGCCGGCTCACCGGCGAAGAGGCTTTTGAGCACCCGGAGCGCCTCGGCAAAGCGCTGGACCCGCACCCGAGGCGGGTCCAGCGAGAGCCCGGCGCGGTCGTACTCTGCCTGGAGGAAGCCCGTCCCCAGCCCCAGCTCGAAGCGCCCACAGGAGAGGAGATCCAGCGTCGCCGTCTCGTGCGCCAGCATCACCGGCGGGCGGTAGTCGTTGGCGAAGACCAGGCTGCCGACCCGCAGCGTGGTCGTGTGGGCGGCAACCGTCGCCAGTGCCGCCAGCGGCGCGAGCTGATGGCCGAACGGCTCCGGCAGGAAGTGGTCGCGAATGAGGAAGGTCGCGTAACCGGCCGCTTCGGCGCGCCGTGCGGTTCGCAGGAGTTGCTCCCGTGTCTGGACGTGCTCGGCCAGGATTCCGAAGCGAAAGGGGTGAGCCGCGGGCATGGTGCTCCCTCCCACCGGCGGGGCGGGAAGAACCCCGCCGGCGTCGTGCGCGTCAGGGATTGTCGGTGTGAAGTCGAGCTACTCCGGCGCTCAGGCCGGCACGGCGCTCCGCTCGCGCTCCAGCAGCCGCTGCTTGCGCTCGGTTCCCCAGCGGTAGCCGCCGAGCGTGCCGTCGCTCCGGACGACCCGGTGACAGGGGATGACGACCGCGGCGGGGTTGCTGGCGCAGGCCGTCGCGACCGCGCGCACCGCCGACGGCTCGCCCAGCTCCGCGGCGACCTGGCCGTAGGAGCGGACCTCGCCGCGGGGGATGCGCCGCAGCGCCGCCCAGACGCGCGCCTGGAAGGCGGTCGCCCGCACGTCGAGCGGCACCTCGGCGGACACCGGGTCGCCGTCGATCCGGGCGACGACCAGCCGCACCCACTCCTCGAGCGCGTCGCCGTCGCGCCGCACGTCCGCGGCCGGGTACTCGCGCTCCAGCAGGGCCGCGAGCTCGCGGTCACCCTCGCCAAAACTGACCGCGCAGATGCCGCGGGCCGTCGCGGCCACCAGCACGCGCCCGAGCGAGCAGTCGGCGATCGCGTAGCCGATCGCCATACCCTCGCCGCGTCGCCCGTAGGTGCGGGGCGTCATACCAAGCGCGGCCGGTGCGCGCTCGTAGAGGCTGCTGCTCGAGCCGTAACCGGCGTCGTAGAGCGCGGTCGTCACGTCGTCACCCTCCTTGAGCCGCGCCTTGATCCGCTCCAGGCGGACGGCTTCGGCGTACTGGCGCGGCGAAACCCCGGTGGACTGCTTGAACGTGCGTTGCAGGTGGGCTGGGCTCACGCCCAGCGCCTGCCCGAGGTCGGCCAGCGTCGGCGACTCGTCGACGTGCTCCTCGATCCAGGCCGACGTCCGGCGGACCAGCTCAGCCCGCGGCGCGATCGCCTGCTCCGGCCGGCAGCGGCGGCAGGGCCGGAACCCGGAGTCCTCGGCGGTCGCGGGGTCGGGGAAGAATACGGTCTGCTCCCGACCCGGCCGGCGCGACGGGCAGGACGGCCGGCAGTAGATGCCGGTCGAGCGCACGGCGTAGACGAAGCGGCCGTCGGCGCCGGCGGCGCGCGCCTCGACCGCCTGCCAGCGCTCGGCGTCGGTCATCTCGCTGCGTGTGGTGGTCAACGATGGGGTTTGCATCGGCATTTCCCTCCTGCCACGATCTTAGGCTTGCATGCGGAGGGCCGCTATCGCGATCTTGCGCTCAAAGTCGGTACGGGTCTCGGTGAACTGGCATAGATATTGCCCCCACGCCCCGACCGCATTGGCGGGAAGGGGGCACATCGTGACCGACGTCGAGGCTCTAGCGCGCATCGGCGTGGCCACTTTGCTGGGGGCGACGCTCGGGCTGGAGCGCGAGCGGAGCGGCAAGCCGGCCGGCCTGCGCACCCACATGCTGGTCGCCGAGGGCGCGGCCCTCTTCATGGTCGGCTCCATCCTGCTGACCGAGCAGTACATCGGCGTGAACGCCTCAAACCTGCGGATCGACGTCACCCGGGTGGCCTCGACGATCGTGACCGGGATCGGCTTCCTGG
>Ga0307373_10008693_pt1 | contig 15374 bp, 12 predicted proteins | sample OX2MG_FD_202534 | JGI IMG/M metagenome (GOLD analysis project Ga0307373, IMG submission 202534) | Soil microbial communities from Risofladan, Vaasa, Finland - OX-2 | ecosystem: Environmental > Terrestrial > Soil > Coastal area > Acid sulfate soil | place: Finland: Risofladan, Vaasa | collected... | reverse complement strand
CGGCGCGGACACGCTGCCGCGCCCGGTCAAGGAGCGCTTCGAGAAGCTGGTGGCCGCGGGCGGCGGCCGGGTCAGGCTGCTCGAGGGCTACGGACTCACCGAGGCGGTGACCGCGATCATGGCGATGCCGGTCGACGAGTACCGCGAAGGCTCGATCGGCATCCCGTTCCCGGACACGCTGGCGAAGATCTGCGCGCCCGACAGCGTCGCCGAGCTGCCCGTGGGCGAGACGGGCGAGCTGTGCGTGGCCGGGCCGGCGGTGATGCTCGGGTACCTGGACGATCCTCAGGCGAGCGCGCAGACGCTGCGCGTGCATGCCGACGGCCGCACCTGGCTGCATACTGGGGACCTCGCCAGGCAGGACGCGGACGGCTTTTTCTACTTTACCGGGCGCCTGAAGCGCATGATCAAGACCTCGGGCTTCAACGTCTATCCCGCGCAGGTCGAGGGCGTGCTCTATCGGCACCCGCTCGTCGCGGAGGCGTGCGTGGTCGGTGTGCCCGATCCTGCGCGCGTCGAGCGGGTGAAGGCCTATGTCGTCCTCAAGGATCGGTCGCGCGCCACGCCCGAGACCGCGGCCGCGCTGCTCGCCTACTGCCGCGAGGGGCTGATCCACTGGTCGTGCCCGAGCGAGATCGAGTTTCGGGCGCAGTTGCCGACGACTCGCGTGGGCAAGATCGACTACCGCGCCCTCGTGCGGGAGCACGTCGCGCGGCACGCGACCGGGAGGATGGACGAGTGAGCGCCGCGGGCATTCCGGCGCACGGCGGCGAGCGTGTCGCGGCCGCGCTCCAAGCGCACGGCGTTCGCGTGCTCTTCACCCTGTGCGGCGGGCACATCTCGCCGATTCTCGTGGCGGCCAGGGCGCACGGGATCCGCGTCGTCGACACGCGCGACGAAGCCACTGCCGTGTTCGCCGCCGATGCAATGGCTCGGCTGACCGGGACTCCCGGAGTCGCCGCGGTCACCGCCGGCCCGGGCCTCACCAACGCGATCACCGCGCTCAAAAACGCGCAGCTCGCGCAATCGCCGCTGATCCTGATCGGCGGCGCGGCGCCGACCGCACTGCAGGGTCGCGGAGCGCTGCAGGACATCGAGCAGCGCCCCCTGGTGGCGCCGCACGTGAAGCTCGTCAGGCAGGTACGCCGGGTGGCCGAGCTCGGTTCCGCCGTGACCGAAGCCTTCACAGCCGCGCGCGAGGGCGTGCCCGGGCCGGTATTCGTGGAATGTCCGGTCGATCTGCTCTACGACGAGGCGAGCATCCGGCAATGGTATGCGGACGCGGCGGGCAAGGGACGCTCGCTGCCCGACCGGCTGCTGCGCTGGTATCTCGGGCGCCACGCGAACCGGCTGTTCGCGGGCAGCCGGGACCCCTTCGCGCCGCGACCGGACCCGGTGTCCGTGCCGGCCGCGAGCGACACGCTAGTCGAGCGGGCGGCGGCCGTGCTCGCGAAGGCCGAGCGCCCGGTGATCGTGATCGGCAGCCAGGCGCTCGCGCAAGGCGACATCGCCGCGCGACTCGCCGGCGCGCTGACGCGGCTCGGCGTTCCCGTCTATCTCTCGGGGATGGCGCGCGGTCTGCTCGGGCGCGCGCATGCCCTGCAGATGCGCCATGCGCGCCGCGAGGCGCTGCGCGCCTCCGACTGCGTGCTGCTCGCCGGCGTGCCGTGCGATTTCCGGCTCGACTACGGGCGCCACATCCGGCGCTCGGCGACGCTGATCGCAGCCAACCGCAGCGCGCGCGAGGCGCGCCTGAACCGCAAGCCGACGCTCGCGGCGCTCGGCGACGCGGGCCTGTTCATCGAGCGGCTCGCGGCGCGCCTCGGCGAGCGCGCGCAGCGCCCAGCGTGGATCGGCGAGCTACGCGCGCGCGACGACGCGCGCGAGGCCGACATCGACGCACGGGCGGCGAATGTCGGCGAGCACGTGAACCCGGTGGCCTTGTTGCGCGCGCTGGACCGCGTCGCGGCCGATGACGCCGTGTTCGTCGCCGACGGCGGGGACTTCGTGGCCACCGCGTCCTACATCCTGCGTCCGCGCGGCCCGCTCGGCTGGCTGGACCCGGGCGTGTTCGGCACGCTCGGCGTCGGCGCGGGGTTCGCCCTCGGCGCGCGGCTGGCGCGCCCCGGGAGCGAGGTCTGGCTGATCTGGGGCGACGGCGCGAGCGGTTACGGTCTGGCCGAGTTCGACACCTTCGTGCGCCACGGCGTGCCGGTGATCGCGGTGGTCGGCAACGACGCCGGGTGGGTGCAAATCGCGCGCGAGCAGGTCAAGCTGCTGCATGACGACGTCGGCACCGTGCTCGCGCGCACCGCGTATCACCGGGTGGTCGAGGGTTTCGGCGCCGAGGGCATCGAGGTGAAGCATGCGGGCGAGGTGGAGGACGCGCTGCGCCGCGCGCGTTCGCTCGCGGCCTCCGGCCGGCCGGTGCTCGTCAACGTCTGGCTCGACCGGACGGACTTCCGGGAAGGATCGATCTCGATGTAGGACCGACGCGCCAGGGGGTGCGTCAATCCTTCTTGGTCACCTCGACGATGCCGCGGTCGGCGTCGACCTTGACCCAGTCGCCGGTGGCGATGACCGCGAGCGGATCCTGATCGAACTCGGTCATGGCGGGCGCGTGGGTGACGACCGCGCCGAGCGCGATCTTGGTCGTCATCTCGTTGAACAGCATCGCGAGCGGCGCGGCGCCCGCGAGGCGCGCCACGTGGAACTGGCTCGACCATCCCGAGGAGCCCTTGGCGCCCGGAAACACCAGCACCTTGCCGCTGAAGCTCTGGCCGCGCAGCTCGTGGCGGGTCTCGATGATGGTCCCGGTCCTCGGGTCGATCCCGCCCCAGCCGGAGATCTGGTCCCGGGTGACCAGCGCTTCGCCTTCGGCGCTGCCGCCCACCACCTTCCTGCCGCGCAGCACGATCTTGCTCATCGCAAGCCCCCGGACCAGCGCCCGGTGAGCGCTGCCTCGATGCACTCGGCGGTCGTTCCGAACCAGGCTTGCACGCCCATGATCGCCGGCAGGTAATGCGCCTGCTTGGCCGAGTCCAGGGCGACGACCTTGGTGCCCTTGGGCATCACGCGGCCGAACGCCGAGCAGTTGTCGGTCATCAGCACGCCGCCGGCGTCGTGGATGATCCTGGTATAGCCGTTGCGGTCCGCGATCTGCTTGATCGCGCTCGGCGTGAAGATCCACAGGCTGGTGTTCGCGTGCAGGCGCTGGCCCTCGAGCAGCTGGCACGCCTCCCAGATCTGCTCGAGCGAATAGTGCGGGCAGCCGAGCATGACGAAGTCCACCTGCCGCTCGCGCGCGGTCGAGTTGACGCGCTCGTAGGCCTGCCTGCGCTCCGCGGCGCCGTACTTCAGCGTCGCGAGCGGCTTGCGGCCGCCGAAGGCCTCCTCCAGGCTGCGCGCTTCGGGCGTCACGCCGGCGATGTGAAACATCTCGACCCCGCCCGAGGAGGCGGCCGCCGCGCCGAAGTGCTTCAGCCGGGCGAGGTTGGGCACCTGGCGGATGCCCTCGAGAACCGGGACGCGCTCCTGGACCGCCTCGCCGATCCAGTAGCCGAGCAGGCCCCAGTCCGCGGTGCTCGTCACCTCCACCTCGACCTGGATCAGGTGGGTGCCGAGGCGGTTCGCGTCGAGGTGGTAGCCCCAGTACGGGATCTTGCCCGTGAGCATCGCCGCGCCGGCGCTCTCCTTGCCCTCGGCGTTGGTACGCGCGCCGAGCACGCCGTTGCAGTAGATGACGGCCGAGGATTCCATCCAGGCGCAGTGCTCGCCTTTCACCGGGACGTTGCCCACCTGGTAGGGCGTGCAGGTGTTGAGCAACTGCACGCCGATGCGACCCATGTAGGCTTCGCCTTCGCGATACAACCGCACGATCTGCGGCGCGATGCCCTGCTCGGCGGCGTGCTCCGGGTCGATGCCCTGCTGCACGTGGCAGGTATAGGCCTTGACGCGCGGGATCTCGACGACTTCGGCGCTGTCGAGGCTGAACTCCGAGAACACCGCGTCCATGCCGCCGCCGCGCTGCTCGGCGTAGTCGCGCACGAACGGCGTGGTCGCGCTCACCGTCGCGCACACGTTGTTGGTGTCCACCAGCCGCTCCGCGCCGAGGGCCTCGCCGTAGCGCACCAGGAGGTCCATGGCCTTTTGCCGGGCCGCGCCCTGCTTCCCGTCCAGCATGGCCCGTTCGTCGTCGGCCAGTCTCATCGGCTCGTCTCCGCGTGGCGACGCTCCGGGCGCGACCGCGCCCGGAACTTTTTGAAATCACGTTTTATTTAAAATGTTCGTATTTCCGGTACCGCCTGTCAATGCGGCTCCGCGCGGCGGTTTCCTCGGAGCGCGCTGCGGCGCTTGCCGGCGCTCCGTGCTGCGCCGCGCCATCCATTTTGTAATGAAACGCAGTTTCAGAATATTGACAAAGCGGTCACCGAGCATCGAGAATGCTCCTCGCCCTTCCCGGAAAAAATCCTCACCTCTCGATCCCCCGATTCATGCTCCTTCGCCGTCGACCCCGGATTGCAGCCCAGGAACCCTGCGATCGCCGCTGCCGGCATCGCAGCCGAGTGAGCCGAGCCCGGACGATATGGTGAAGTTCAAGCCCGGCGAGCGCTCCGACGAGAGGATCCTCGCCTCCGACATCTTCGAGGGCGAGCGCACGCGCGCCAAGCGTGCGCGGGCGGGCACCTGGCGCGAGGATGCGCGCGATCTTCCGGTGTACCGGGACTGCGACGTGCTGGTGGTCGGGGGGGGGCCCTCGGGAACGGCCGCCGCGGTGGCCGCCGCGCGCGTCGGCGCCGACGTCGTGCTGCTCGAGCGCTACAACCATCTCGGCGGATTGTCGACCGGCGGCCTGGTCATCTGGATCGACCGCATGACCGACTGGGAGGGCCGTTGTGTCATCCGCGGCTTCGCCGAAGAAGTTCTCGACCGGCTACCGACCGATGCCGTAGCCGGCCCGGCGCGCGGCGAGTGGGGCTCGCGCGACCCGGCGCGTGCCGCGCACTGGTCGCAGCGCACCGCCGCCTATCACGGCGTCGTCACCTGGTCGCCGACGGTGGACCCGGAGCGGCTCAAGCTCGCCTCGCAGGACATGGTGCTCGAGGCCAAGGCGCACCTCGTGTACCACTGCTGGGCGGCGGCGCCGCTGGTCGAGGACGGCGCGGTGCGCGGGGCGATCTTCGAGAGCAAGGCTGGCCGCCAGGCGCTGCGCGCCAGGGTGGTCGTGGACGCGACCGGCGACGGCGACCTGTTCGCGCGTGCCGGCGCGGCCTGCGAGACCGACATCGAGAAGGACGACATCCACCACTGCATGAACACCGCCTGGCTGTTCGGCGGCGTCGACATGGAGCGCTGGATCGCGTTCAAGGCGGGGCGCCCGGAGGAATTCTCCGCTTTCATGGCGCGCGGCCGCGAGCAGCTGCGCTACTTCGAGCGGCCGTTCGTCTCGTGGCGAAACGACATCGCCCTGTTCATGGGGCCGCGGCAATCGGGCTTTTCCGCGCTCGATCCGGACGATCAGACCGAGGTCGAGATCCGTTCCCATCGGCTGATGGCCGAGCACCTGGATTTCTTCCGTGCCCATGCGCCGGGGTTCGAGAACGCGCACCTGCTGCTGAGCGCGCCGCAGCTCGGGGTGCGCCACAGCCGGCGCCTGGTCGGCCTGAGGAAGGTCACCCGCGCGCAATGGCCGACGGCGATGGTGTTCGAGGACGAGATCGGCGTCACGCCCGCGGTGTCGCCGAAATTTCCGAACATCTCGATTCCGTACGGCGCCCTGGTGCCGGAGAAGCTCGAAGGACTGCTCGCCTGCGGCCGGCACGTCGCCTGCGATCCGAACTCGCACGGCTTCCTGCGCGAGATTCCGCAGTGCTGGATCACCGGCCAGGCGGCCGGGGTCGGCGCCGCGCTCGCGGCGCGCGACGGTGTGGGGCCGCGCGCGGTGAACATCGGCGAGCTCCAGGCGCTGCTGGAACGCCAGGGCGTGTATCTGCGGCCCGCAGCGGCCGCGGGGGCTCAAGCCGGACGCTCGAGCGCAGCAGGCTGACGCGCGGCCGAGCGCAGGGATACGCATTTTTTTGGGCAGCAGACACCGCAAGGAGGAGGCACCACAATGAAGACAGTCAAGTGGTTGGCAGTATCGGCGAGCATCGCGCTCGGCGCGTTGTCCGCCGCGCCGAGCCAGGCGCGCGATTTCATCTACGGCTCCTGGCTCGGCCCGAAGTCCACGACCAATACGGTCACGATGACCCGCTATCTTGAGAAAATCAAGAAAGATACGGACGGCGCGATTTCCTTCAAGCTGCTCGCCGGCGGCCAGGTGGCCACCGCGAACGGCACCGTCGACGCGGTCAAGGACGACACCATCGATGCCGGCATCGCGATCGCGCCGTATTCCCCCGGCGCGCTTCCCGCGACCAACATGCTGTTCAACACGAACACGCTGGGCAACGACCCGGTCGCGGCCACCGGCGCGCTCATGGAGACCATCCTGCTGCACTGTCCGCAGTGCCTGGCGGAGTACAAGCGGGCCAACGCCGTGGCGTTCGCAGGCTACGCTGTCCCGCCCTACGAGCTGATGTGCACCAAGCCGGTGAAGACGGTCGCGGACCTCAAGGGCCTCAAGGTGCGCGCCTCGGCGGGCGGCATCTACATTATGAAACTCGCCGGAGCCACCCCGGTGGCGATGACCGTGCCCGACGGCGTCGAGGCCATGGAGCGCGGCACCGTCACCTGCTCGTGGTCGGTGCTCAACTGGCTCACCAACTTCGGCTACATCGACGTGACCAAGTACGTGCTCGACTATCCCCTGGGCATGGCCGGCCCTCCGCTGCCGTTCTACCTGAACCGCAAGGTGTGGGAGGGCATGACGGCGGCGCAGCGCAAGGTGCTCTTCGACGACGCCCCGTTCCTGGTCGCGACCGAGACGATGGACTCGGAGCTCGCCTCGACCGAGGCGGCAGTCGCCAAGGCCAAGGCCAAGGGCATCGTCTTCATCAAGGGCGGCAAGGACTTCGACGCGGTGATGGAGCAGCACGCCAGGGATCAACGCGCCCGCAACGCCAAGATCGCGGCCGAGCACGGGGTGAAAAACCCCGAGGCGGTCCTCGATGCGCTCGATACTGCGATGATCAAGTGGCGCAAGCTGTCGAAGCAGATCGGCCACGACAAGCAGAAATTCATCGAGGCCCTGCAACGCGAGATCTACAGCAAGGTCGATCCCGAGAAGCTCTGAAGTACAGACCGAGGCGCGCGCCCCGGCAGCGCGGGGCGCGCGCCGACCTCGTGTAGTAGCGCCTACCATGGAGGAGGCCTCGATGTTTCGCGCCGCGACCCGCGTGGTCGATGTTCTCGTCGACGCGCTCACCTGGCTCGCCGGCGGCGTCTGCCTGCTGATGGCGCTGCACGTCTCGGCCGACCTGGTCGCGCGCGGCTTCTTCGACCATCCGCTGCTCGGAACCGACGAGATCGCCACCAACTATTACATGGTGGGACTCTCGTTCCTGCCGCTTGCCGTGATCACCCGGCAGCGCAGCCACATCATGGTCGGTCTGTTCACCAACCACCTGCCGAAGAGGGCGCTGCTGGGCGTCGATGCGCTGGCCGACTTGGTCACGCTCGGCTTCGTGGCGATCGTGACCTGGATGGCGGTCGGCACGGCGATCCAGAAGACCGCCGAGGGGGAGACGAGGGAGGCCTCCACCGGTTACCTGCCCATCTGGGAGGCGCGCTGGATCCTGGCGGTCGGCTTCGCGCTGATGTGCGTCTACCTGGTATTGAATCTGATCAAGGACATTGTGGCTTTGCGCGGCGACCAAAGGCAGGCGACCAAGTGACCCCCGCGCTCGTCGTGGGGATCGTGAGCCTGGCCGCCGTCCTGGGCCTGATCGCGATCCGCATTCCGATCGGTGTGAGCCTCGGTATCGTCGGGCTGGCCGGCTTCACCTGGCTGCGCAGTTTCGACGTCGCGCTGGGCAACATCGCGCAGATCCCCTTCGAGACGGCGGCCAACTGGGGGCTGTCGGCGATCCCGATGTTCATCCTGATGGGCTCGATCGCCTTCAATTCGGGGATCAGCGAATCGCTGTTCCGCGCCGCGCGCCTGTGGTTCAGCGGCCTGCCGGGGGGGCTCGCGGTCGCGACCAACCTCGCCTCCGCCGCCTTCGGCGCGGCATCGGGCTCGAGCGTCGCGGCGGCGGCGACCATGTCGCGCGTCGCGATCCCGGAAATGCTGAAGCATGGCTACGACAAGGGGCTCGCGGCCGGCTGCGTGGCCTCCGCCGGGACGCTGGCGGCGCTGATCCCGCCGAGCGTCATGTTCGTGCTCTACGGCGTGTTCGCCCAGGTTTCGATCACCAAGCTGCTGATCGCGGGCGTGCTGCCCGGCTTGCTGACCGCAGGCGCCTACACGGTCTTGATCCTGGTGCGCTGCTCGCTCGATCCGTCGCTCGCGCCCAAGCTCAGCAGCGCCGAGCAGGCGGATCTGAAGCGCGAGCGCTGGGCCGCGCTCATCCCCATCTGGCCGCTGCTCCTGCTCATGGCGGGCATGATCGGCGGCCTGTACGGCGGCATCTTCACCGCGACCGAGGCCGGCGCGGCGGGGGCCTCCCTCGCGCTGGTCGTGGCGGCCACGCAGGGCCGCTTGAACTACCGCATGATCAAGGCGAGCGTATTCGAGACGGTGACCACCACCGGGCAGATCTTCTTCATCGCCATCGGCGCCGTGCTGTACACGCGCTTTCTCGGCCTGGCCGGGTTGTCGGAAGCGATCCACGACGTGATCGGCACCTGGGCGCTCAATCCGACCCTGCTCATCGTCGCGGCCTCGATCGTGTACCTGATCCTGGGGATGTTCCTCGATCCGCTCGGCATCCTGCTGATCACCCTGCCGGTGTTCCAGCCGATGTTCGACGCGGTGCACGCGGACCCGATCTGGGTCGGCGTCATCGTGGTGAAGTACATCGAGATCGGATTGCTGACCCCTCCGGTCGGATTCAACGTATACATGGTGAAGTCGGTCGTCGGCGACTCGATTCCGCTGGAGACCATCTTCCGCGGCGTGGGCTGGTTCCTGGTGGCGGAGTTCTTCACCATGCTGCTGCTGATCGTGTTCCCGTCGATCTCGACGGTGCTGCCGCACGCCATGTGAGCGCGCGGCGGCGCCGGGCCCGCGCCGCCCGCCATCGAGAGCCTGAGGAGGTACCTTGAAGACCTACAGTTTCGCGCGTGAAATTCCCGTCGACGACGAATACGACCTGGTGGTCGCAGGCGGCGGGCCCGGCGGGTCGGCGGCCGCCATCTGCGCGGCGCGCCTGGGCGCCAAGGTGCTGCTGGTCGAGGGCACCGGCACCATGGGCGGCATGGGGACCTCAGGGCTGGTGACCGCCTTCGACCCGATGGCCAACGGCGAGGAAGGCCTGGTCGGCGGCTTCATGCGCGAGGTGGTCGAGACCATGTACCGGCGCGGCTTCCTCGGGCCACAGGTGGTCCCGGACTTCTGGCGCAAGGAGTACCACCGCTGGACGCCGTTCCAGCCCGAGGGGCTGAAGCTGGTGCTCGACGAGCTCGCGGTGCAGGCCGGCGTCGAGGTGCGCTTCTTCACCCGCCTGATCGATGCCGACGCCGGCAAAGACCGGGTGAACGGCGTCGTCATCAACAACATCGAAGGGCACCGCTACGTTCCAGCGAAGACCTTCATCGACGCCACCGGCGACGCGGTGCTCGCGCACCTGTGCGGCGTGCCCTGCCGGGAGGCCGGGCGTGACAGCCCGAACATCATGCCGGGCACGCTGTGCTCGCTGTTCGCCGGCATCGACTGGGAGCGCGTCAAGCAGCAGACCGGATGGGGCGGCAAGCGGGTCCACGAGGAACCGCTCAAGAAGGCGCTCGCCGACGGTCACTTCACCCAATACGACCGCTTCCTGCCCGGCATGTTCCAGGTCGGGAAGTCCATGGGCAACCTGAACGGCGGGCACATCTTCAACCTCAACGCGCTGCGCTGCCAGAGCCTGACCGACGGCATGATGCTCGGCCGGCGCATCGCCCAGGAGTACACGTCCTTCTACCGCAAGTACGTGCCGGGCTTCGAGAACATCGAGCACGCCACCACGTCCTCGCTGATGGGCGTGCGCGAGACGCGGCGCATCGTCGGCGAATACGAGCTGAAGTTCGACGACTTCACGCAGCGGCGCGAGTTCCCGGATCAGATCGGCGTGTTCAACAAGGCGGTCGACATTCATCCCTACGAAGCTACGGAGCAGGAATACGAGCGCTTCGTGAAGGAGTTCAGGAAGGAGGCGATCCCGGCGCCCGGGGAGCGTTTCGGCCTGCCTTACGGGATTCTGGTGCCCAAGGGTTGGACCAACCTGTGGGTCGCGGGGCGCTGCAACTCGAGCGACGTCAAGGTGCACGGCTCGATCCGCGTGATGCCGGCGGCGGCGCTGATGGGGCAGGCGGCGGGCACCGCCGCGGTGCAGTCGATGCGCAGCGGCGAGCCGGCCTGCGACCTGAACACGGCGACGCTGGTCGAGACGCTGCGCGCGCACGGCGGCTACCTGCCGCAGAAGAGCGTGCGCGCGGCGATGACGCGCTAGCTCGCGACAAGGAGCGAACGATGACACGCAAGCTGCGCAGCAATTTCGAGCGCGGGACTTTTCGCTGGGCGGTGCGGCGCGCGCAGTGGCGGGCGCTGGGGCTCTCGGACGCCGACCTGGAGAAACCCAAGATCGCGGTGGTCAACTCGTCATCGGAGCTGGCGATCTGCTTCAGCCACCTGGACGGCGTGGCCGCGGAGCTGAAGGCCGCGATTCGGGCCGCGGGCGGGGTGCCCTTCGAGGTGCGCACCGCCGCGCCGAGCGACTTCATCACCAGCGTCGGGCACCGCGGCGGCTACATCCTGGCGGCGCGCGACCTGATCCCGAACGAGATCGAGGTCGCGGTCGAAGGCGCGCTGCTGGACGGCATGGTGTGCCTCGCCTCCTGCGACAAGACCGCGCCGGGCCAGCTGATGGCCGCGGCGCGCCTCAACATTCCGACCCTCGTCGTGCCCTGCGGCTACCAGAAAAGCGGCGAGTACAAAGGCAAGCACGTCGACATCGAGGACGTGTTCGTCAGCTCGATGCACGTGCTCGCCGGCAAGCTGAGCGTGGACGATCTGGCCGGCATGAGCGAGAACGCGATCCGCGGGCCCGGGGTGTGCTCCGGGATGGGCACGGCCAACTCGATGCACGTGGTGAGCGAGGCGCTCGGCATGGCGCTTCCCGGCAGCGCGCCGGTCGCCGCCAACAGCCCGAAGATGATGGCCGACGTGCGCGCGGCCGGCGCGCGCATCGTCGAGATGGTGTGGGCCGACCTCAAGCCGCGCGACATCCTGACCCCGGGGGCGTTCGCCAACGCCACCATGGCGATGCTCGCGGTGGGCGGCTCGATCAACACCATGAAGCACATGCAGGCGGTGGCGATCGAGGCGCAACTCCATGCGGTGAGCGTCTACGGGCTGTTCGAGCAGCTCGCCGGCAAGGTGCCGGTGCTGAGCGCGGTGCGACCGAACGGCGAGCGCACGATCGAGGAGTTCGAGGCGGCCGGCGGCACGCGCGCGGTGATGAAGCGGCTCGAGGGCATGCTGCACCGGGACGCGCTTACGGCGACCGGGCGAACCCTGGGCGAAGACCTGCGCGACGTAAAGGTAGCCGACGACGAGATCATCCGGCCGGTCGAGCGGCCGGTGGCGCGGCGGCCGGCGGTGCTGGTGCTGCGCGGCAACCTCGCGCCCGAGGGCGCGATCGTCAAGTTCGGCATCGACCCCGACAAGGCGACGCGCTTCGCGGGGCCGGCCATCGTGTTCGAATCGTCGGACCAGGTGATCGAGGCGGTGCAAAAGGGCGAGATCAAGGCGGGCCAGGCGGTGGTGCTGCGCGGACTCGGCATCACCGGCACCCCCGGCATGGGCGGTGCTTCGCGCGCGGTGTTCGTGCTCGACGGCGCCGGCCTGGGCGATCACGTCGCGGTGGTGACCGACGGGCACCTCTCCGGGCTGGTCAACAAGGGGCTGGTGATCGGCGAAATCTCGCCCGAGGCCGCAGCGGGCGGGATGCTCGCACTGGTCGAGAACGGCGATCGCGTGAGCATCGACGTCGAAGCGCGCACGGTCGACCTCGAGGTCGAGGCGGGTGAGCTCGTCGCGCGGCGCGCGCGGCTGCGCCCGCCGGCGCCCTCGCAGGAGCGCGGGTGGCTGAAGATCTACCAGCGCAACGTGGCCACGCTGCCGCACGGCGGCGTGCTCACCGAGCCGAAGTAAGGCGCCGGGCGCAGCCGCCGCAGGCCATGGACGTCCGCTTCATCGACACGACGTTCCGCGACGGCTCGCAGAGCCTGTGGGCCACGCGCATCACCACCGGCATGATGGACGCGGTCGCGGCGGACATGGCGCACGCCGGATTCCAGGCGATCGAGGTGCCCGCCAACCCGATCTACTTCAAGAAGTTCGTGCGCGACCTGAAGGAGGATCCCTGGGAAATGCTGCGCCTCATGGCGAAGCGCATCCCGGACACGCCGAAGGCCTGCATGACCGGGGCCCGGATCCACGCCTTCGGCGCACCGCCTCCGCGCGAGATGGTCCGGCTGCTCTATTCGCGCGTCGCGGCGACCGGCGGACTGAATCGCGGCCAGTTCATGGCCAACACCATGGACCAGCGCACGCGCGACTTTCCCTGGCTGCTGCCGCTGTTCAAGGAGCTGGGCCTGCAGGTGGCGATCGCCCTGGCCTACCAGGTGTCGCCGCGCCACACCGACGAGTACTACGCGCAGTTGACGCGCGAGGTGCTGAAGTTCGAGCCCGACGCGATCTACCTCAAGGACCAGGGCGGGCTGGTGACGCCCGAGCGCCTGCGCACGCTGGTTCCCGCGATCGTGAACAACGCCGGCAGCGTTGCGGTGGAATTTCACTCGCACTGCACCACGGGACTCGCCCCGCTGTGCTACCTGGAGTCGGTCGCGCTCGGCGTGCGCACGCTGCACACGGCGGTGCCGCCGCTGGCGAACGGCTCCTCGCAGCCCTCGATTTTCAACGTGGCGCGCAACCTGCGGCTGATGGGACACGCGACGCAAGTCGATCTCGAGGTCCTCGAGCCGGTGTCCGGGCGGCTCAGCGCGATCGCCAGGCTCGAGGGGCTGCCGATCGGCGCCCCGCTCGAGTACGACTACGCGCAGTTCATGCACCAGGTGCCCGGCGGCGTGATCTCCAACCTGGCGCACCAGCTCGCCGAGCTGCGCATCCAGCACCGCCTGGACGAGGTGCTCGAAGAGGTGGTGCGCGTGCAAAGGGAGCTGGGCTACCCGATCATGATCACGCCGTACTCACAGTTCGTGGTGACGCAGGCGGCCATCAACGTCGCCACGGGCGAGCGCTACAAGGCCGTCATCGATCCGCTCATCCTGTTCTCGATGGGCATCTTCGGCGAGGACTCCGGCTACACCTGGATGGATCAGAACCTGAAGGACCGGGTGCTCGGGCTGCCGCGCGCCAGGGAGCTGGCGGGCCAGGGCGCGGCGCAGCCGAGCATGAAGGAGATCCGCGACACCTACGGCGCGAGCGGCGTGTCCGACGAGGAGTTCCTGCTGCGCTACATCATGCAGGGCGAGGACGACGTCCGGGCGATGCGTGCTGCCGGGGCGCCGCCGCGCTACACGGGCGGCACGCCGCTGATCAGGCTGATCGCGGAGCTGGCCAAGGGCGGCAAGGCGCGCACCATCCACGTCCGCAAGGGAGGCGACTCGCTACTGGTGCGCAGGAAGGCCGCCGGCCGAGGGCAGGCGGGGAAAGGACTGGGATGAAAGACGTGCCGGCGCGGCTCACCGACGAGGACGTGCAGCAGATCGCGAAGCTGGTGCGCGAGCTCGAGCAGTCCGATTTCGAGTTCCTGCGCCTGGAGCTGGGAGATCTCACTCTTACGATCAGCAACGGCGGGCAGCTCGAGGAGCCGCTCGGCGGCGCTCCGGCCGCGCCGCCGCCACGGACTCAGACGCACCCAGCCGCTCCCGTGGCCGCGCCGCCACCTCGCGGCGACGCCGGCGCGGACGAAGGCGAAGGGAGCTTCGCGATCCGCGCGCCGACCTTGGGGCGCTTCTATGCGCAGCCCGAGCCGGGGGCCGCTGCGTTCGTCCGGATCGGCAGCGAGGTCAACGAGGACACCACGGTCGGGCTCCTCGAGGTGATGAAGGTGTTCAACGCGGTGAGCGCGGGCTTGCGAGGGGTGCTCAGCGAGATCTGCGTGCAGGACGGGCAGTTCGTCGAGCACGGGCAGATCCTGTTCCGCGTGCGGCGCTGACCGGTCAGTGCACTTTCCAGGTGCTGAAGCGCGTCGCGGTGCCGACCGCGTTCCCGGAGGAATCCAGCAGATTCACGACGTCGCCCATCTCATGTCTCCGGATTCGTTGCGTCCCAGCCGCGGCCAGCCAGTATAGTGCCCGCTCCAGGGTAGGGCTGACGCAACCAGCCGAAGGAGCCAGCGATGAGCAATGATGCGCGCGAAGTGGTGGTGGTCGATGTCAAGATTCCGTTCTGGTCGATGGTCGTGCTGCTGGTCAAGTGGGCGATCGCGGCCATTCCCGCGTTCATCATCCTGATCGTGCTGAGCGCGCTGGTGTCGGCGCTGCTCGGCGGCGCGTTCCACTGGGGATTCTGGCAGCACGGCGTCGTGTAGCCGCGCCGCCTGCGCGGGCCGCGGCCGGCCCAGCGGCAGAAGGCCGCTGGTCGGTGCCCGGCGGGAACGGCTCTGGACCGATCGTGCCGGCTCGCGGGACCCCGCCCCCCGTTTGATCCAGCGCAAACGCCGCGCGTCCGGATCCGCCTTATAATCTGCGACCTTAGCGCATTCGACGCCATGACGCTCTACGCCCTCGGCCTGAATCACCAGACCGCGCCGCTCGCCATTCGGGAGCGCGTGGTGTTCCACGTCGAAAAGCTGCGCGAGGCGCTCGCCGGGTTGATGCGCGGCCAGGTCGCCTCCGAGGCGGCGATCCTTTCGACCTGCAACCGGACCGAGCTGTACCTGTCGGCCGAGCAGCCCGCCATCGCGGTCGACTGGCTGGCCGAATACCACCGGCTCAAGCCGGGGGACCTGACGCCCTACCTTTACACCCTGCCGAAGGACCAGGCGGTGCGGCACGCCTTCCGGGTTGCCGCCGGGCTCGACTCGATGGTGCTCGGCGAGCCCCAGATCCTCGGGCAGATGAAACAGGCGGTGCGCACCGCCGAGGCCGCCGGCACGCTCGGCACGGTGCTGCACCGGCTGTTCCAGCGCAGCTTCGCAGTGGCGAAGGAGGTGCGCGCGACGACGCACGTCGGGGCGAACAGCGTGTCGATGGCCGCCGCGGCG
>Ga0307373_10008692_pt1 | contig 15375 bp, 16 predicted proteins | sample OX2MG_FD_202534 | JGI IMG/M metagenome (GOLD analysis project Ga0307373, IMG submission 202534) | Soil microbial communities from Risofladan, Vaasa, Finland - OX-2 | ecosystem: Environmental > Terrestrial > Soil > Coastal area > Acid sulfate soil | place: Finland: Risofladan, Vaasa | collected... | reverse complement strand
CGGCCGTGGACGCGGCATTGGCCTCCGCGCAGCTGGCGGCGGCGACGCTCACGGTGCGCCAGGGCCCGGCGGCAGGCAGTCCGGTCCGCGGGTCGATGATGTGGTGCATGACCTGCCCGGCCCGCAGCCACTGCCGGCAGGTGACCGACGAGGTGGCGAGCCCGCCGTGGCCGAGCCTGATCTGCTGTGCGACGGCAGGGTCGGCGAAATGCCCCGCCGCAGGCCGGCCGGCGGCGGTCAGATTCCGCACGACCCTGGTCTGGCGGTGCTCGTCGGCGATCAGCAGCGGCCAGCCGCCGGCTGGCGGCCGCCCGGCGACTGCGACGTCGCCGCCCAGGCTGACCAGGACACCGCCCCCGCCGGCCGCGTCGTAGGCGGCCCCCGCGGCCCGGTCCGCGCCCAGGCCCTTGGCGGTCGCGCCCAGGTCAAGCAGGACGCCTGCGGGTACGGTCAGCATGCGCCCGCTGAGCCGCACCACCTGCCAGCCGGGTGCTCGGTCCCGGGCTGGCGGCGGTGCGACCAGGCTCGGCTCGATCGCCGCGAAGTCGCGGTCGTAGCCGAGCGAGATCAGCGCGGTGCCGATGGTCGGGTCGGCCAGGCCCCTCGTCCAGCTGGCTGCCGCCAGGGCGATGCCGACAGCCTCGGCGAGCCCGTCGCTGATCAGGTAGCTGCCCGCGCCCGCCTGGTGCAGCGCGGAGATCTCCGAGTCGTCGCGGAACCTGCTGGCCTGCTCGTCGAGCAGGGCAAGCTCGTTGTCGATCACGGCCAGCAGCCTGGGCAAATTCTCCGGTGGCCAGGCCACGAGCCGGGCGGTAGTGCCCAGCGCGTCCCGGTCGGCGACCGCGATGTCCGGCGAGCCGACGCTGACGCGGCTCCAGGCCGGTCCCGCTGACAGTGACAGTCCGGTGACGCTCATCAGTTGTCCCCACCGCCGCCTGCGCCGCCCGCGCCCGATCCGCCCGATGTGGCGACCGGGGCGGTGACTGCGGGAGTGCTTGGCTTGACGACCGTGGCCTTGCCCGCGGGCCTGGCGGTCCCCTTGCCGGTCGTGGTACCGCCGGTGCCGCCGGTGACAGGAATGGCATGCGCGAGGTATCCGGTCGTCGCTGCGACCCCGGCGATCAGGGCCGCGGCCGTCCAGGTCGAGGCTCGCCGTGAGCGGAGGACTCCGCTGTCGCTGTGGTAGTACGGCGGCCAGTGGCCGCCGGGCGGTCCGTACTCGTTCCCGCGAAAGGTGTAGGCGGGCCGGCTGTGCTCGGTTCGCTCGTCGAATCCGGGCAGGCGGACTCGCTCTGGCCTGTCGGCTCGATCGTTCTCCATGACGTTGTTCCTTTGCAGCTGGTCGCGTCCGGTGCTCCGGCTACTTCAGGTTGCCTCGGCACTGATTCGAGCAGCGTGAGAGAACGATGTGAGCGGCTCACATCTTCGGCGCCGTGCGTGTCTGGCCTGCCCGGCTCGATGATCGGGCGGGGTTGCGTAGCCTGCCGGTATGCGCGTTCTTGTGGTCGAGGACGAAGCCAGGATGGCCAGGCTGCTCAAGCGCGGGCTTGAGGAGGAGGGGCACGCCGTCGATGTCGGCGTGGATGGTCCTGAAGGGCTGTGGCTGGCCACGGAGAACAGCTACGCGGCGATCGTGCTCGACGTGATGCTGCCCGGTTTCGATGGATTCGAGCTGTGCCGCAAGCTGCGGGCGGCCGGTGACTGGACGCCGGTGCTCATGCTGACGGCCAGGGACGCCGTGGACGACCGGGTGCGCGGCCTGGACGCGGGCGCCGATGACTACCTGGTGAAGCCGTTCAGCCTGCTCGAACTGGGCGCCCGGCTGCGCGCGCTGGCCCGCAGGGACGACCGGGCCAGGCCCGCCGTCCTGAGCGAGGGCGACCTGCGGCTCGATCCCGCGACCAAGCGGGCCTGGCGCGGCGAAACCGAACTTCAGCTGTCACCAAAGGAGTTCGTCCTGCTCGAGCTGTTCCTGCGGCATCCGGGGGCGGTGCTGACCAGGTCCCAGATTCTCGAGGCCGCCTGGGACTTCGCCTACGAGGGCACCTCCAACGTGGTCGACCAGTACGTCACCTACCTGCGGCGGAAGATCGACGTGCCGTTCGGCCGGCACGACCTCGAGACCGTGCGGGGCATGGGCTACCGGCTCAGGCAAGCCGAGCAGGCGTAGTCCATGTCGATCAAGCTGCGGGTGGCGCTGGTCTTCACGCTGGCGCTGGCCGTGGCGTTCGCCCTCGGGAGCTGGCTCTTCCTCACCCAGCTGCATAACCAGCTAGTGCAGAACCTGGACAGCACGCTCTCCGCGCAGCTGGCGCCGTACCGATCAGCGAGCAGCGCCTCGCGGCCGGCCAGGCAGATCCCGGCGCCGGAGAACTACCTCATCCAGGTGATCAACCCGGCGGGTCAGGTAGTCAGGCACAGTCCGGAAGCCCCGGCCGCGCCGATGCTGAGTCAGGGTGAGCTCCGCGTTGCCAGGTCAATGACCCTCAACGGGACCACGACGATCGAGGGGGAGCAGATCAGGTTCGTCGCTCAGCCGCTGCAGCCGCGCACCGGCGCAGTGGCCATCGCCGGGGTCTCCCAGGAGGACCCGGTCACCCGCACCGTGCGGACATCGACGATCTTGCTGGTCACCGGCGGACTGGTGCTCGTGCTGATCGGGGGGGCCGGAGCCTACTGGCTCGCGGCCGCCGCGCTCTCCCCGGTTGAGCGGATGCGCCGCGAGGTGGCGGCGCTGTCCGCCCAGGACACCCATGCGGGCGTCCAGCTGCCGCGCACCAGGGACGAGCTCGCCGCGCTGGCCGGGACCATGAACGAGCTGCTGGCCAGGCTGCACGAGGCGCTGGCCAGGCAGCGCGGGTTCGTCGCCGACGCCAGTCACGAGCTGCGCACGCCGCTGGCCGTGCTCGGCGCCGAGCTCGAGCTGGCCGCTCGGCCGGGCCGGAGCCGGGAGGACCTGGTCCAGGCGGTTGCCAGCGCCGAAGACGAGGTGGCCAGGCTGACCAGGCTGACCAACGACCTGCTCATGCTGGCCCGCAGCGACGAGGGCAGGCTCCCGGTCAGGCCCGCACCGACCGAGGTGACGGAGCTGCTCGACCGCGGCGCCGAGCTGGCCGCTGGCCGGGCTGGCGAGGCCGGCGTGGACGTCGTGGTCAACGCGCCGGACGGCCTCGTCGCGCTGATCGACGAGGACCGGATCCGGCAGGCCGTCGACAACCTGATCGACAACGCGCTGCGGTTCGCCCCGGCCGGCACGCAAGTCACGGTCTCGGCGAGGGCGAGCGGGACCGGCCTGGTGATCGAGGTGGCTGACGCCGGGCCCGGCTTCCCCGCCGACTTCCCGACGCACGCCTTCGAGCGGTTCCGCCGGCCCGATACCGGCCGGGCCAGGTCGGACGGCGGAGCCGGCCTCGGCCTGGCCATCGTGGCCGCGATCACCGCCGCGCACGGCGGCACGGCGACGGCGCGCAATGGCCAGGCCGGCGGCGCGATCGTCCGGATCGAGCTGCCCGGAGCGCTCGACACCGTGACCCGCCCGCCAGGCGACCGCGAGCCGCCGAGCGACGGCGAGCCGCGTGGATGAACGGCACATTCATCCCCGGAATCAGGGATGGATGGCACATTGATCCGGCTAGTTGATCCGGCTAGTCCAGCTCGGACCGGCCCGGAGTACTGGCAAAGTAACTGAAACGGTATATATCTGATGGGCCTGGCCCGTTGTCCAGACCCGGCCAGAGGGAGAGCAGGATGCTCGCGGTCAGCTGGGACACCGTGCGGCTGTTCCTGCACGTGCTGGCCGCGACGGTCTGGGTCGGCGGTCAGCTGACCCTCGCGGCGCTCGTTCCCGTCCTGCGCCGGCAGGGGCCCGACGCCCCGCGGGTCGCGGCCCGCCGGTTCAACCTGGTCGCCTGGCCCGCCTACGGCATGCTGATCGTCACCGGGGCGTGGAACATCGCGACGGTCAGCCCGATGACGGCCAGCTACCGGGCGACGCTGATCGCCAAGCTCGCCGTTGTCGCGGCCTCCGGCATCAGCGCCGTGCTGCATGCCAGGTCAAAGAGCACGGCTGGTCTGGCTGTATGGGGCGCGCTGACCGGCCTGACCGCGCTCGGTGCGCTCTTCCTCGGTGTCCTGCTGGCCGGCTGAGCAGGCCTGGGCCTGCTCGGGGACCATGTTGATGGCGCCGCAGGGGCACTCGCTTGCGCACATGCCGCAGCCCTTGCAGTAGTCCAGGTCGATCTGGTAGCGCTGACCCGGGCCGAGCTTGATGACGGCGTTGTCCAGGCAGATGCCGAAGCAGTTGTCGCAGGTGCTCAGGCGCTCAGCCGGGCGCCGGTCAGTACTGCTCGGTCAGTGGTGCTTCGGCAGGCGGACGACAACCACCGGGCAGTTCGCGTGGTGCAGGCAGCGGACGCTGACCGAGCCGATCAGCGCGTCAGCGAATCCGCCGTGGCCGCGATTGCCCACCACGAGCAGGTCGGCGTCCTCGGCGGCGTGGAGCAGCGCCTGGGCGGCGTGGCCCTCGACGACAACCTGGTGCACAGTGACGCCGGGCGCCGGGCTGACGTCGGCGATCGCGGCGCTGAGCGCCTTTTCAGCTAGCTTGGCATAGTCGGTGTCGTCCAGCGGGGACGTCGGCGCCCACCCCATGCCGCCAGCGGCGATCGGGAACCCCCAGGCCATGACGGCATCGACCGTGCCCCCGGTCAGCTCGGCCTGGCGCACGGCCCAGCGCAGCGCCATGATCGACGACGGCGAGCCGTCCACTCCGGCCACGATCCGGGGAGCAGTGCCAGTGTGCGGTGCGGACATCTCGGCCTCCTAGGGCGATGAGGCGGCGGGTTCTGCGTTATGCCGCTCCTATCTCCAGCATCAGCCAAGAGAGCAGTCGCTGCTCAGAGCCATTGCGCCCGGCGAGATGGGACCTTCGGCCGTTCGCGGGGCGTGTCCCTAGCGCAGCCGGCGCAGGAACGGATCCTGCGGCTCGGCGGGGACGAGCCTGATCCGCGCGTCCACCGGGCAGGCGTCGTCGGCTCGCGCGAGCACCGGGTTGAGGTCAAGTTCGGCGATCTCGGGCACCTCGTCGGCCAGCCTGGAGACCCTGAGCAGCACGTCATGGAGCGCGCTCAGGGCGACCGGGGTGCTGCCGCGGTGGCCGTACAGCAGCGGCGCGGCCCTGATGCCGCGGATCATCTCCTCCGCGTCGACGTCGGTGAGGGGCGTCAGCCTGGCCGCGTGGTCGCCGAGCACATCGGTCGCGACGCCGCCGAGCCCGAAGACGACAAGCGGGCCGAAGACGGGCTCGTGCACGACGCCGATCAGCACCTCCACACCGTCGGTGATCATCGGCTGGATGAGCACCTTGCGCAGGTCAGCGCCGAACCGCCCGGACAGCTCGGCATATCCCCGCTTGACATCATGCACGCTGCGCAGGTCGAGCAGGACCGCCCCGGCGTCGCTCTTGTGGACCAGGCCGGCGACATCGGCCTTCATCACGACGGGACCGCCGTCCAGCTCGCTGACTGCCCGCACAGCGGCGTCGGGGCTCGTCGCCTCGAGCGTCGGCACCAGCTTGATCCCGTAGCAGGCGAGCAGGTCGGCGACCTGGTCGGGCGGGAGCCAGCCGCCGAGGTGCTGGCCGGCCAGGAACCTGGCCACGATCTGCCGTGCGTCGTCCCGCCTGATGCCGCTGATGTCCGGCACCGTGCCTTCGGCACTCGACCGCCAGGCGCTGTAGCGCGCGGCATAGCCGAGCGCGCGGGCAGCCCTCTCCGGATACAGGTAGGACGGTATCGCCCTGTCGGCCGCGTGGTCGTCTTCCCCGTGGTCGTGGACTGGGCCAGGCGGCTGGCGGAGCAGCCTGACCGACTCCTGCTGGTCGAGCATGACGGCGACGAGCGGCTTGGTCAGCTTCGCGGTCAGGATGGCCGGAGCGAGACGGCCGAGCGCGGTCGGCACCGTGATCGCCATGACGGCGTCGACGCCGTCGTCCTTTGCCGCCCGCTCCAGGCACGACCGGAACGCCCGCTGGCTGACCGCCGCTGAGGTGTCGACTGGGCCCGCCACGGCCGCGCCGCTGGGCAGCAGCCTGCGCAGCCGCTGCTGGGTGGCTTCTGACAAGGTGGCGACCTTGAGGTCGTTGTCACCGCAGGCGTCCGCGGCCAGCACCCCGGCGCCGCCGGCGTTGGAGACGATGGCGACCCGGTTCCCGGCTGGCAACGGCTGGCTGGCCAGCAGCGCGGCCGCGTCGACGAGTTCGCCGAGGCTGGTCGTGGCGATGACCCCGGCCTGGCCGAACAGGGCTTCCTGGGTGACCAGCGGGGTGGCGGCCGCGGCGGTATGCGACGCGGCCGCCCGCTGGCCAGCGGCCGACCTGCCGCCGATCACGGTGAGCACGGGGAACTGGCGGCCGACCCGCCGCGCCGTCTGGGCGAACCTGCGCGGGCTGCCGAACGACTCCACGTACAGCAGGGCGAGCTTGGTCGTCTTGTCCTGTTCCCACCACATCAGCATGTCATTGCTCGACACGTCGTACTTGTCGCCGACCGAGGCGAAGGATGACACGCCGATCCCGAGCCTGGTCAGGTGCTCGAGCACGGCGATGCCGATCCCGCCGGACTGCACGACCAGGCCGGCGCTGCCGGGCGGCGGCTCGGCGGCGGCGAACGTGGCGTTCAGCCCGAGCGGCGGGATCGCGATGCCGAAGCAGTTCGGGCCGACCAGGCGCATGCCGTGCCTGCGGCAGGTGGCCAGCAGCTCGGCGCCGTCCTGCGCATCGATCCCCGCGGTGACCACGACGAGCGCGTGGGCGCCGCGGCGGCCGCACTCGTCGGCCACGGCGTTGACGTTCGCCGGCGGGACCGCGATCACGGCCACGTCAGGGGGCTCAGGCAGGTCGGCGACCGACGGCACGGACGCCACGCCCAGCACCGACTTCGCGTGCGGGTTCACCGCGAAGACGCGCCCGGCGAAGCCGGCGGAGACGATGTTGCGCAGGATCGCGTGCCCGACCCGGCCTGGCTTGCGGCTGGCTCCGACGACCGCGACCGAGGACGGTTCGAGCAGGTGACGCAGGCTGGCGACGTCGGCGGACCGCTCCCGCCAGGCCACCGAGTCGAGGTAGTGGTGCAGCCGCTGGTCGGCCTCGTCCGATGGCAGCGGGAAGGTGGTCTCCACGACCCCGTCCGACACCTGCCGCCGCGCGGCGAGCCCGGCGTTGGCGAACACCCGCAGCATCGCGACGTTGTCGGCCAGCGTCTCGGCGGTGAAGGCCCGCAGGCCGCGGAGCCTGGCGTTCGATACCAGATGATCGAGCAGCAGGGTCGCGACGCCGCGGCCGTGCATGTGGTCGGTGACCGCGAACGCGATCTCGGCGACACCGGGCTTGCCGGTCGGCTCGTAGCTGGCCACCCCGACGAGCTGGCTGCCGAGCCAGGCGAGCAGCGCGCAGTGCCCGGAGTCCGGCGGCCTGGTCACCCGGCTGGCCTCGCGGTCGGCCGCCAGCGGGCTGATGCTGAAGAAGCGCAGGTAGATGTTGTTCGGTGACATATGCGCGTGCATCTGCCTGACCGCTACCTCGTCTTCGGCCCTGGCCGGGGCGATCAGGACGGTGGTGCCGTCGGTGAGCAGCGCATAGACGCCTCCCGGGGGCTCGGGCGCGGCGGATACCTGAGGTCCGGCCGTCATCGCCGGTTACCTTGCGGGTCACCGTGCTGGACACTGATGACCTCACCGACCCGGTCCGGGTTGCCGTCGATGATCACGCGATCGCCCGGGACCGCTCTGATCCGGCACTCCATGGCTGCCTCCGTCCACTGCCGATCAAACACTAAAGATGCCTGTCCGGGCCACCGCTTCCCAGGGCAGGCGGACCCGGCCGGCCAGGACGTTGGCCACCGGGAGGCGGGATCAACGACGGGTCTTTAGGCCCTAACCAGCAGCCGGTCGGCGCGACAGAGTGGATCGCATCACGCGAGGGTCGCACGGAGGTTCGAACGGGAGTGGCGCAGGGATAAGGAGATGCCCGATGGACGAGCAGAGATGGCTGCAGCAGCTCAGCAGGACCAAGGCACTCGAGCTGCTTGGCAGCGTCAGCCTGGGACGGCTGGTCTTCACACATCAGGCGCTGCCGGCGATCCGCCCGGTGAACCATCTGGTCGAGGGCGAATCGGTCATCGTGCGGGTCACCTCTGGCGCCGCGATCACGTCGGCCGCGGGCCGCGGCAGCGTGGTGGTCGCTTACGAGGCGGACGCGATCGACGCGGACACCCAGCTCGGCTGGAGCGTGATCGTGGTGGGAACCGCCAGGCTGCTCACCGACGAGCGGGCCGCGACGCGGTACCGTGCGCGGTTGCGGCCCTGGATCTCCGGCTCCGTTGACGACGTGATCACGATCTCGGCGGACTTGATCACCGGGTACCAGATGGTGGCATATGAGCCGGCCGGGCTCGGCCACCCTGCGGCCGCGAGCCTTTAGAGCTCCCCATTGCGGGCCGATCGGCGGTGACGTGCCGGACCTTGGACCCTAGGGCTCCCGGATGCGCTCACCTAGCGTTCGAATTAGCGCGGGACCGCGCCGGATTGAGCTGAGGAGAAGGCCATGAGCAAGACAATTCTGCTAGCCGTCGACACGACAAGCCACACGGCCGCGGCCGCCGACATGGTGCGCGATCTCGCGGCCGCTACTGGTGACCGGGTCGTCGTGCTGCATGTACACGAGTTCGCCGTTGGCCGGTTCGGGCGGATCCAGGTCGACTGCGGCGACGGCGAGGGCGAGAAAGTCGCCGCCGAGATAGTGGACCGCCTGACCGGGGCGGGCGTGGATGCGCAGGCGGACATTCGCAAGACGCCGGTTGGCCACATCGCGCGGACCATTTCCGGCGTGGCCGACGAGATGGACGTCCGGATGATTGTTCTGGGCTCGGGCAGCGCGCACGACGTGCCCAGGCTGCCGTTCGGGAGCGTCTCGCTGCGGCTGCTGCACACCGCGAGCACGCCCGTTCTCATTGTTCCGAAGAGCCTGGCCCCGGCACCCGAGCCCGCGACGACCGTCGCGGCCGGCCCGACGAGCTAGCGCCGGCTGGCAAGATGGGCCTATGCCGACTCATGTCGCCCTGCTGCGCGGAATCAACGTCGGCGGCGGCGGGAAGGTGCCGATGGCCGAGCTGCGCGAGCTGGTTTCCTCACTCGGGCATGCCGAGGTAGTTACCTACATCCAGACCGGCAATGTCATCTTCTCGCCGTCGCATGACGACACGGTCGCGCTGGCGGCCGAGCTGCACGAGGCGATTGCCGCCTCCTTCGGCGTGCACTCGGCCGTCGTGGTGCTGTCCAGGGCGCGGCTGGCCGACGTGATCCGCGCCAATCCGTATCCGGACGAGCCGAACCCGAAGTTCGTGCACGGCGTCTTCCTGCTCGCCGACCCGGACGAGACCGCGCATGGGCGCGTGGCCGACACCGTGGACCTGGTGGCCGGCAAGGGCAGCCGGGACGAGGCAGTGATCATCGGCCGGACGCTGTACCTGCACACCCCGGACGGATTCGGCACCAGCGACCTGGCCAGGGAACTGACGCTGAAGAAGCGCAGCAATCCGCTCGCGGAAGGCACGGCGCGCAACTGGGCGACGATCACCAAGCTGCTGGCGCTCTGCGACGGCTAGCCAGGCGGCCGCCTTAGCCGCTGATCGCCTTCCTGGCTCGCTCGTGCGCAGCCCAGAGGGCGCTCCAGGTCTCCGCCCGCCCGGGGTCGGGCTCGCTGACGACGGCGGCCGGTTCTCGCCCGGCCGGCCGAGGCTGGCCGGTCGCCTGAGCAGCCGGCGGAGGCTGGCCGGGCGCCTGAGCAGCCGGCCGAGGCTGGCCGGTCGCGTGAGCGGCCAGCAGCGCCGCGCCGCGGGCAGAGAAGTCGGTGTCCGGGCCGCCGGGCGCGAGGACCCGCCTGCCCGTGGCGTCGGCGAGGTCGGCCCGGAACGACGCGGCCGCGGCACTGCCGCCGGCCACCAGCAGGTCGCGGCCGAACGGGCCGGCCTCGTCGAGCACGGCCAGGCACCGCCGGCTCTCCAGCAGGATGCCGGTGACCAGCCCTCTGGCCAGATGCCGCCGGCCGTGTCCGAGGGTCAGCCCGGTGATGGTGCCGCTCAGGGCGGGATCCCACAGCGCGCCCTGCTCGCCCGGGCTCAGGTAGGGCAGCACCACCGGCGCGGCGGCCGGGTCGGTGCCGGCGGCCAGCGCGATCAGCGCGGCCTCGTCGAGGCCGTCGCGGAGCAGGCCGGCCAGCCAGCGCATGGCGCTGCCGGTGGCGAGCAGGTCCATCTCCAGGCCCCAGAGCCCCGGTTCGGCGAGCGGCGTGACCAGGAACCTGTGCCGCGGATCAAGCAGCGGCTTACTGGCGACCCCGAGAATCACCGTGCTCGTGCCCGCCACGTAGGCGATCTGGCCGGGCGCGCGGACGCCGAGTCCGAGCGCGCCGAGCACGGAGTCGGCAGCACCGAGGCAGACCGGGACCTGGCCGCAGCCGAGCCGGGCCGCGACCTCGGCCCGCAGCGGCCGGGTGGCGGCAGAGGGGAGCACCGGCGGCAGGGCCGGAAGGCGCCGGTCCGGCCCGGCCGCGGCGGCGCACGCCGCGAGCATGCCTTGGTCCCACCGGCCCGTCTCCAGCCCGAAGCAGCCGAAGCCCGTCGCCGTGCTCGGGTCGGTGCCGACCCGGCCGGTCAGCCAGCCGAACAGGTAGTCCTTGGCGGCCAGCAGCGACTCGGTCGCCGCGGCCCGGCCTGGCTCGGCCGCTATCAGCCGCAGGAACATGGGCAGCAGGTAGCGGCCGTCCACCCACTGGCCGGTGACCGCGTACAGCGCCTCGCCGCCTGGCGCTCCGGCGGCGGCGCCGAACGCTTCGCGCAGCCGGTCCGCCTGCTCGTCGGCGCGGCTGTCTTCCCAGATGATCGCTGAGCCGACCGGCTGGCCGCCGGCATCGGCGGTGACCAGGGTGGGGATCATGGCCGACAGCCCGATCGCCCGCCATCGCCGCGGTGGCGCGTCGACGGCCAGCTGCACCGCCACCTGCCCGATCGCGGCGATCCAGTCTCCCGGTTCCTGCTCGGCCGCTCCGGCCGCCGGCCGGCTCGTCGGGTAGCTGGCGCTGCCGCGGGCGACCACCTCGCCCGATGCGTCGAGCGCGATCCCCTTCAGCCCGGAGGTGCCGAGGTCGAGTCCGAGGTACAGGTGGTCGCTGCTCGCGGCCTCATCCCCGCCCGATGCCCGCGTCACGCCGGACAGCGGACACCCCAGTCCCTGTTCCCTGGCGCGGGCAGCAGCTGCCGGGTCGCGCTGCCGGCGAAGGCGAAGGCGAACTGGTGCGCCGGGTAGAGCTGCTCGAAGCAGTCGAACGGGAGCCCGGCGCTGTCCGCGCTGAGCCCGCGGATCCGCACCACCTGGGTCCTGGCCCGCAGCTCAAGCAGCCTGGCCTCCTCGCCGGTCGGCCCGAGTACCTCCAGGTACTGCTCCTCATAGGCGTCGACCAGGTCGTACTCGGCGGCCAGCAGGTCGTACCGGGACCCGGTGAGCCTGGAGACCAGGGCGTCGAGCTCCGGCGCCAGCGCGACCGGGATGACCGACGTCTCGAGTACCGCTGGCTGGCCGTCGAGCAGGCGCAGCCGGCGCAGCCGCCACACCGGGCTGCCGGTCTCGATCCGCAGCGCCTGGGCCAGATCGGCCGACGGCTCGCCCTGGTCAAGCCCGAGCACCCTGGTGTGCAGGTGCGTGGCCGGCTCGCCGTCCTTGGCCAGGGTGGCGAGCAGGCTGCCGGTCCTGGTCGGCTCGGTCACGATCCGAGGCTTGGCCACGAACGTGCCGAGTCCCTGGTGGCGGCGGACCCGGCCGGCCCGTTCGAGCTGGTCGAGCGCGCGCCGCACGGTGATCAGGCTGACCCCGGCCTGGTCGGCGAGCTCGGCATAGCTGGGCAGCAGGTCACCGGGCACGAGGCCGCGGTCGGCGATCAGCTGCTCCACCAGGGCCACCACCCGCTCGTACAGCAGCGCGGTCCGAGGCAGGCGTCCGGCCGGAAGCCCCTGGCCGGCGGCGCGACGTGGCCGGCCGCCTGGGTCATCTGGTCCTGGCGCGCCCGGCGGGCTGCCTCCGAGATCGAGCACCATCAATGGGGCCTTCATTTCAGCCGCCGGCTGCCTGGCTGGCGGGCCCGCGGCGCTCACCGCTCTCCTGCCGCGGCTACGTCAGCTACTCGGCAACCTTAGCCCCGCAGCCCGGCTAGCTGCGCGGCGCTGCTTGTCACGGCGAATGCCTCCGCCGCCGCGTTCAGCATCGCGTCCACGTCGGCGTCGGTGTGCACCAGCGATACAAACAGGTTCTCGTACTGGCTCGGGTGAAAGAGCACGCCGCGCAGCAGCATCTCCTGCCACCATCTGGTGAACAGATCCCCCCTGGCGTAGCGCTCGGCGTCGCGCCAGTTCCTGATCGGGCGGTCGCTGAACCAGACCTGGAACACCCGAGGCCCTCGACGATGACCGGCAGGCCGGCGGCGCCGGCCAGCGAGCGCAGCTCGGCCATCAGCCGCTCGCCAAGCGCGCGCTGCCGCTCGAACAGCCCTGGTTCGGCCAGCAGGTCCATCGTGGCGCTGACCGCCGCGCAGGCCGCAACGTTGGCGTTATAGGTGCCTGAGTGCGAGTACCGGCCGTCGGCGATGATCGACATGACCTCGCGGCTGCCGCCGATGGCGGCGACGGGGAATCCGCCGCCGAGCCCCTTGGCCATGGTCGTCAGGTCCGGCGTGACGCCGAAGTACTCCTGCGCGCCGCCCCTGGCGAACCGGAAGCCGGTGATCACCTCGTCGAAGATGAGCAGCGCCCCGTGCCGGGCGGTGAGCTCCCTGAGCAGCTCCAGGTAGCCGGGTTCCGGCAGGATGCACCCGGTGTTGAACACGGCGGGCTCGGTGATGACGGCGGCCACCTGGTCGCCATGCTCGGCCATCACGGCGGCGAAGCTCTCGGCGTCGTTCCAGGTCAGCACGATCAGCGTGGCGGCGAGCTCGGCCGGCACGCCAGGTCCGGAGGGGACCGGCCTGGGGCGGCTGGCCGGCCCGGCGGCCGCGGGATCGACATGGTTGCTCCAGATAGACCGTGTCCTGCCAGCCGTGATAGTGACCCTCGAACCTGATCACCAGCCGACGCCCCGTGCAGGCGCGGGCGATCCTGATGGCGCTGCCGACAGCCTCGCTGCCCGAGTTGGTGAACCTGACCATCTCGACGCCAGGCACGGCGTCGACCAGCTTGCGAGCCGCCTCGATCTCCAGCTCGTACGGCAGGCCGAAGCAGGTGCCGTACTCGCTGATCGCGGCCGCCACGGCCTGGGTCACCACCGGATGCCGGTGGCCGAGGATCATTGGCCCCAGGCCCAGCAGGTAGTCGACGTACTCGTGGCCGTCCACGTCGCGGATCCGCGATCCGGTTCCCTGCGCCATGAACGGCGGGTACGGCATCCAGCCGAACCTCGCCGTCCGCGCGCTGCTGCCGGCGCCGCCCAGGATAACCTCGCTGGCCCGATCGAAGAGCTCGCGCGAGCGGCTCGCCCAGGTCGCGTACCTGTTCTCGAACGTCACGTCGGTATTGCTCCCGTGTCTGCCATCGGCCCGGCCTCAGCGGGCATCGTACCGTGTATACTCTGCATATTCAATACCCTTTGCCCGTTATAGGGCGATAGGCACGATAGGCACGATCGGCACGATAGGGTGGTGGCGATGATCGGCTTCGAGGCCGTACCGGGCGGCGTGCCGCAGGCACAGGCAGACCTCCTGCTGCTGCCCTGCTATGCCGGCCCGGACTCCCGTCCCGAGCCAGGACGCGGCGCGGCCGAGGCGGCAGGCGCGCTCGGCATCGACCTGGTCGCGACGCTCAGCGCGCACGGCTTTTCCGGGGACGTCGGCGACGCCTTCGCTACCCTGAGCCTGGGCAGGCTCGGCGCCGGCTCGGTGCTTTTCGTCGGGGTCGGGCCCAGGGACCAGGCCGGACCGGGCGCGCTCCGGCAGGCGTCGATGCTGGCCGCGGCGCACCTGGGCGGGGCGGTGCGGGTCGCGACAACGCTGCCGGACCCAGACCGGGAGGCCGCCGCAGCTTTCGCCGAGGGACTGCTGCTCGGGGCCTACCAGTACGACAGGTACCGGCGGGAACCGGTCACCCCTGGCTGGCGCCGCCCCGCGCTCGAGCGCGTCGAGGTGCTGACGGCCAGTTCGGATCAGGCGGCGGTGGCCGAGGGCCTGCGCCGCGGCGAGCGGCTGGCCGGCCTGACCAACTGGGTCAGGGATCTGGTCAACGCGTCCCCGTCCGACACCACGCCGGACGACCTGGCCGCCGCGGCGCGGCTGCTGGCCGACGAGCACGGCCTGACCTGCTCGGTGCTGACGGTGCCGGAACTCGCGGCCGGCGGCTTCGGCGGGATACTCGGCGTCGGCCAGGGGAGCAGGAACGAGCCGCGGCTGGTCGAACTGGCGTACCGCGGCGGCGGTGAAGGCCCGGTGATCGGGCTGACGGGCAAGGGGATCACCTTCGACTCGGGCGGCCTGACGCTGAAGCGGACGTCGGAGATCGAGTGGATGAAGGCCGATATGGCGGGCGCCGCGACGATCATGGCCGTGCTGCGCGGCGCCGCCGAGTTCGGCCTGCCGGTCAATATCGACGCCGTGCTGCCGTTCGCCGAGAACATGCCGGGCGGGGCCGCACAGCGTCCCGGTGACGTGCTCACCCACCGGGGCGGCAAGACCTCAGAGGTCAGGGACACCGACGCCGAGGGCAGGCTGATCGTCGCCGACGCGCTCGCCTATCTGGCAGAACGCAACCCCGCGGTGCTGGTCGACGTCGCGACGCTGACCGATGCGGCCGGACTCGGCGAGAGCCTGTGGGCGGTGCTCGGCACCGACGACCGGCTGATCGGCGAGCTCATCGAGGCCGGCTGTGAGGCGGGCGACCCCGGCTGGCACCTGCCGCTGCCGCTCGCGTACCGGCGGTATCTGGCGTCGGTGATGGCTGACGTCCGCAACACGCCGGCCGAGGTGGCCGACACGACCGTGATGGCCGCCATGTACCTGCGGGAGTTCACCGGCGGCGTGCCGTGGATGCACATCGACAACGGCTCGACGGCCTACCTGGAGCGCCCGGGCGATGGCTGGCCGGAGGGGGCGACGGGATCGCCGGTGCGGGCGCTGCTGCGCTGGGTCGAGCGCTGGAGCCAGGACCACGCAGCCTGACCGGGGTCGGCCGGCCCCGTCGGCCCCCGTCGCCCCCGTCTGCCCCGTCGCGCCCGCGCCGGTCCCGCGCCCGGCCCGCCCCGCCTGGACCCGCCCGCGCCGGTCCCGCGCCCGGCCCGCCCCGCCTGGAC
>Ga0307373_10008691_pt1 | contig 15375 bp, 13 predicted proteins | sample OX2MG_FD_202534 | JGI IMG/M metagenome (GOLD analysis project Ga0307373, IMG submission 202534) | Soil microbial communities from Risofladan, Vaasa, Finland - OX-2 | ecosystem: Environmental > Terrestrial > Soil > Coastal area > Acid sulfate soil | place: Finland: Risofladan, Vaasa | collected... | reverse complement strand
TCTTGTCGCTGTCCGCCCAGCGCCCGGCTCGCGGATCCTCGCCCGGCCTGACCGGTCTTGTCGTGGGTGCACAGCCAATGGAGAGATAGCCCTGAGCCAGCAGGGGATGGACGGGAAGGTGGTTGGCGCTGATATAGGCGGCGATATCTTCGTCGGTCCAGGGGGCCAGCGGGTTGATCTTGACCATCTGGCGACGCTCGTCCCAAGCGACCACCTCAGTCTTGGTCCTGGTGGCAGCGTCGCTGCGCTTGAGTCCGGTGATCCAGGCGGACTTACCCACCAAGGCCCGGAAAAGAGGTTCCACCTTGCGTCGCTGGCAGCACTCGGCGCTGCCGCAGGGCCAGCCATCGGCGGACGCCGAAGGATGGGTCACGGTTAGGTTGGGCTGATAGCGGTCGCGCACCAACTCAACGAATTCCAGGGTCTCCGGGAAATGGAACTCGGTGTCGAGGAACACCACCTCGAGTCGGGGAGCGACCTTCAGCGCCAGGTCGACGATGACGCAGTCCTGGAAGGAGCACGCAAGGGCCACCCTGGCATCGAAGCGCTGCTGTGCCCACCGGATGGTCTCGGACGGGCCGGCCGCCTCCAGCCGGGCGGACTCCCGGGCCAACTCGGCCGGGCCTAGGCCAATTGTGTCGACCGCCGCCATCCTCTCCTCCAATCGGAACTTCCCAGAAAGCTCACCCAGGGATATGCCATCAGTCTAGTAGAATTAGCCACAACGTGCCCCATCAAGCCTCGCCGCAGGCTTTCACCGACCGCTTCCCGGACCACCGCAAGCGTGGAGGCGGCCACCCTTGGAGAAAATTGGCGCAGCCGCTTCCTGGCCAGATGGCGCACTCCGGTCCGGCGTCGGGCTTGGAGCCAACGGCCCCGGGTTACCTAGATGTCCTGGAGAGCCACGCCGTCTTCGTGATGCGCGAGGTGGCGGCGGAATGCCAGCGCCCGGCCTTGCTCTTCAGTGGCGGCAAGGATTCAGCGGTACTTCTCCGCTTGGCTGAGAAGGCCTTCCAGCCGGGGCCCATCCCCTTTCCGCTGCTCCATGTGGACACCGGGCACAACTTCCCCGAGACGCTGGAATTTCGGGATCTACGCGTCTCCCAGTTGGGAGCGGATCTGAGGGTGGCACTGGTCCAGGATTCCATCGAGCAGGGCCGGGCGGAGGACCCCGGTCCGGGCCAGTCGCGCAATCGAATCCAGAGCGTCACCCTGACCGACGCCATCAGCCGCGGCAGTTTCGACGCCTGCATCGGCGGAGCCCGTCGGGACGAGGACAAGGCACGAGCTAAGGAACGCATTCTCTCGGTGCGCGATGAGCACAGCCGCTGGCAGCCGGACCGGCAACGACCGGAGTTGTGGAACCTCTATCACGGAAGGGTGGGAATTGGCGAACACCTCCGGGTATTTCCCCTCTCCGACTGGACCGAGATAGACGTCTGGCGCTATATCCGGCGTGAAGACATGGCACTTCCCTCCATCTACTACGCCCATCAACGCCAGGTGATACAACGCGACGGGATGCTCTTGGCGGTGTCCGAGTGGGTGACTCCTACGCCCCCCGAAGCGGCCCAATGGCTGAGCGTGCGTTACCGCACGGTTGGCGACGCGACCCTGACCGGCGCGGTGCGCTCGCACGCGTACACCATCGAGCAGGTGATCGCTGAAATTGCCGAGTCACGGGTCAGTGAGCGGGGCGCAACCCGAGGCGACGACAAGTTCTCGGAGAGTTCCATGGAAGACCGTAAGCGCGAGGGGTACTTCTGATGGTCAGCGCTGTCGCAGCGCGCCGGGCTGGCACCGACTCGACCGGTGTCGCGCTCCTCCGCTTAGCCGCGGTGGGTGCTGTCGACGACGGTAAGTCGACCCTGATCGGACGACTCTTGCATGATGCCGACCAGCTCACTGAAGACCAGTTGGCTGCCCTGGAAACTGCCAACCGTGTCCGCGGCCAATCGGGGGTGAACTTGAGCTTCGCCACCGACGGCCTGCGCGCCGAGCGAGAGCGGGGAGTCACCATTGATGTCGCCTATCGCTACGCGGTCACACCACGCCGCAAGCTAGTCATCGCCGATTGCCCCGGCCACTTGGAATACACCGGCAACATGGCAACGGGTGCCTCCACCGCCGACCTCGCCTTGGTAGTTGTGGACATCAGCAAGGGGTTGCGCGAGCAGACCCGCCGCCACACTGCGCTGGCGCTGCTTTTCGGAGTCCGCCATGTGCTGGTCGCGGTCAACAAGATGGATCTTGTCGACTGGAACGAAGGTCGCTTTCTTGCCGTAGCCGAGCAGATGCAGGTGCTGGCCGGCTTGCTCGGCAATGCCCAGGTCCAAGCGGTGCCCATTTCCGCCCTGCATGGCGACAACGTGGTGGAGCGATCCGGCATGGCACCCTGGTATCGCGGTCCGACCCTGCTGGAAGCCCTAGAAGAGACCCCCACCTCCACCGTCGCCACCGAGGGCGCGGGTGGATTCCGGCTGCCGGTTCAGTCGGTCAGCACCAGGAGTGACGGTTCGGTCCACATCGCGGGGATGCTTACAGGAGGCCAGTTACGCGGCGGGGACGCGGTCGTGGTACTGCCTGAGGGGCGCCGCACCACCGTCACCAGCCTGGCCACACTCAGTGCACCAGTCCCCTCCGCGCTGCCGCCGCTCTCCATCTCCGTGACTCTGGCCGACGGCTCCCGATTGACGCGCGGGAACCTGATCGCCCCCGCCATCGACCCACCACCTGTGGGACGCGACCAGCTCACCACGGTCTGCTGGTTCGCTGAGTGTCCCTTGGAGGTGGGGCAACGATTTCTGATCAAGCACACCACCAAGGTCACCCGGGGCGAAGTTGTCGCCATCGAGAGCAGGCTGGACATGAAGAGTTTGCGCTTGACCGCGGCAGCGCAGCTGAGAACCAACGATATCGGCGTTGTCCGTTGGCGCTTGGCCGACCCTATCGCTGCCGATCCATATCCGCACAACCGGGTCACCGGTAGCCTGATCGTCATCGATCCCGAGACCAACGCCACCATGGCAGCGGTGATGGTGGGTACGCCTACCCTGCGCTAGCCGCGCCTACCGGTCCAGGCCGTTGGCCAGAGAGCGGCCAAGATTCGGCCGATTTACACCTAGAGCGCCGACACCACCGTAAGATCGCCGCGGTGCTCGATCGTGTCGGATCCACCTGCCCTAGGCTGCACCTGGCCAGGCGCTCGCCTCAGCCGCGGCGGAAAGCGCCCGCGCGGGGCTCAGCAAGAGCTGGCTTGCCTCTCATGTTCCCACCGCTTTGCGTTGGGATTTAGCCCGGTGCCGCACTTGGCACTGAAGACCAGTTTGCTGAGGAGGCTCTTATGAACTTCGTCCACATGCCGCATCCGCGCGCCACCGCCATCCTGGAGGGCAACGCGGCCGGGCCGGTCCGAGTCAAAGACCAGCTGGACCGGAGCAACGCGATCGCCCGAGCCAACTCCTGGGTGGCCGTGAAAGTCACCCAGGGAGTCGGTTCAATGTGGTGTGCCTACATCTTCGCCATCATCGCCTTGGTTGGACTGCCGGCAGCCCTCAAGCCCGGGGGCGAGGGAATCATCGCCTGGGTCGCGCAGACCTTTCTCCAGCTGGTTCTGCTGAGCATCATCATCGTGGGTACCAACATCCAGAGCGCGGCCGCCGACAAGCGCGCTGAGAACACCTACGCCGATGCCGAGGCGGTACTGCACGAGGCGATGCAGATTCAGGCTCACCTGGCGGCTCAGGACGAGGCCCTCAACGCGATCATCGCGGCCAACAAAGCCTGATCGGAGCCGCCTCCCAGCTGCTCGCCTACACTGCGTTGTGGCCCTCGGTTGGCCGGTGGATTCGGGAGCGGAGGTGCACGGGATTTCCGGTCGGGCGGTCTTGGTGACGGGCGCATCGCGTGGAATTGGCAAGGCCACCGCTCTGGCCTTTGCCAAGGTCGGCGACCGGGTCGTCGTCAACCATCGCGACTCGCGGGCGGAGGCCGACGAGGTCGTCCGATCCCTGCCCGGATCGGGGCACACGGCGATACAGGCAGACCTGGCCATCCCCGAGTCGGCAGCGGCGCTGGTGGAGTCGACGGTGGCGGCCTTGGGAGGACTCGACGTCCTCGTCAACAACGCGGGAGTGAGCCTGCCCCATGACGTCGCCGTCGACGATTTCGAGACTTGGCGCGCCGCCTGGGATCGGACCCTGGCCGTCAACTTGAGCGGGCCTGCCTTCGTCACCTATTGGGCAGTTCAGCAGATGCTCAAGCAGGGTGGCGGCAGGATCATCAACATCAGCTCCCGAGGTGCATTCCGAGGTGAACCTGGACAGCCGGCCTATGCGGCTACCAAGGCGGGGCTCAACGCCTTCGGTCAGTCGTTGGCATTGGCATTGGGGGGTCGCGGCATCGCCGTGATGACGATCGCTCCGGGTTGGGTGGAGACGGAAATGGCAATCGCGGAGATGGAGAGACCGGGCGGTCAGGAGGTCCTCAAGCAGAGTCCCCTGGGGCGCATGGCGCGGCCCGATGAGATTGCCGCCGCCGCCGTTTTCCTGGCCTCCCCGGAGGCGGAGTTCAGCACAGGCGCGGTGCTGGACATCAACGGGGCGTCCTACCTGCGCACCTGAGCGACCGCGGACCAGCCGTGGGCTGCCTCCACCTACTGGCTCCCGCTGACCGCCAGGCTCGGTCCAGCTCTTTGGTCAGCGGCCGGCGCTGGGGATCGGGAAAGTACCGAAGAGGCGCAGCTCGGCGGTCACCCTTCTGAGCGCTTGGAGAAGCGCGGGAAGCCGGTCAGCATCGGCCACCACCCCGTCCAGGTAGAAGCGGTAGTTGAAGGGCTGCTCTGGGACTGGGCGCGAGTCCAGGCGGGTGAGATTGACCTCCTCTTTGGCAAACACCTGGAGCACCTGGGCCAGCCCGCCGGGACGGTGCTCAGCGACCAGTCCCAGGATCAGCTTGATCGAACCCACGCCTGGCGCCAACCGGGGACTCTGGCGCACCACCAGGAAGCGGGTCCGGTTGCTTGGTTGGTCGGCGATGTCCTCGGCCACCACCTGGAGCCGGTAGCGCTCGGCCGCGGCCCGGCTGGCGATGGCGCCATCGCCTGGCTGACCTCGCTCGGCGATCTCGCGGGCAGCGCCGGCGGTGTCGGCGAAGACGACCGGCAGGATGTGATGTTCGGTCAGCCATCCGGCGCATTGGGCTAGGGCCTGGGGGTGCGACAAGGCCCGGCGGACCGGCTCCGAGCCGCGGCGGAGAAGGTGGTGACGGATGGGAATCACCCTCTCCCCGACCACGTTCAGCTCGGGGTGGGCCCAGAGCTGGTCGGAGACCTCCTGAACAACCCCGGCAACGCTGTTCTCTACCGGTAACACCGCCGCCTCGGCCTGCCCCCCCGCGACCGCTTCGAACGCCGCGGCGAAGGTCGCGTACCCCTCGTGGACGGCATCCGGAAAGAGGTGCTGCGCCGCCTCCTCGGAGTAAGCACCGGGCTCGCCCTGGTATGCGATCGGCCCTTCGCCCGGCTCCACCGGACCTGGGCCGTTGAGCTGCGGAGTCAGGACCCGTCCGCCGTCTCGCCGACGCTCACCACCGCGCCCCGAGACGCGCTTCCCACCAGATGGGCGTAGCGTGCGAAGGCGCTGGTTCCGGTCGGCGCTGGGCGAGGTGACCACGCCTGGGCGCGCCGTTGCCACTCCTCCGGCTCCACCGCAGCCGTGATCGCCCGAGCGCTCAGATCGATGGTGATCTGGTCACCATCGACGAGCAGCGCGATCGGTCCACCAACCGCCGCCTCGGGGGCGACGTGCCCCACCATCAGCCCGTGGGTGGCGCCACTGAATCGGCCGTCGGTCATAAGCGCCACGGTGTCTCCCAGGCCCTGGCCCACGATGGCCGCGGTCACCCCCAGCATCTCGCGCATCCCGGGGCCGCCTCGGGGCCCCTCGTAGCGGACCACGACCACGTCACCCGGTTTAATCCTCTGGTCCTTCACGGCCGCCATCGCGTCCTCCTCGGAATCGAAGACGCGGGCGGGCCCGGTGTGCTGGCGCCGCTCGTGCCCGGCCACCTTGACCACCGCTCCCTCGAACGCGAGCGGGCCGTAGAGGATTACCATCCCGCCGCTCGGGCTCAAAGGCTGGTCGACGCGCCGGACCACGCCCTGCTCCGCGGGCTCGGGATGAGACAGGAGCGCCTTCTGGGCCGCCTCCCCTAACGTCTCCCCAGTGCAGGTCCCCGCCCCGCCCCGGAGCAGGTTGTGCTCCAGGAGCCGGCGGGCCACCAGCGCGACTCCCCCGGCACGACTCAGGTCGACGGCGTTGTAGTGGCCGCCGGGTCGCAGGTCGGCGATCCAGGGAGTGCGCCGGCTGATCTCATCGAATTCCTCTATCACCAGCGGCACTCGGGCGTCCCGGGCCATCGCCATCAGATGGAGCACGGCGTTGGTGGACCCACCGCTCGCCATCACCCCGGCCACCGCGTTGTGGAATGAGTCCTGGGTCAGATATGAGCTCGGGCGGCGCTCCAGGCGGACCATCTCAACCACCGCCGCGCCCACCCGTTCCGCCACGTCCGCCTTGACCGGGTCGGTGGCCGCCACGCCGCCGCTCTGAAGGGGCGCGATCCCGAGCAGCTCAATGGCCATCGCCATGGTGTTGGCGGTGAACTGCCCGCCGCAGGCCCCGGCGCCGGGACAGGCCACGTCCTCGAGCTCGCGCAGGTCCTGCTCACTCATCCGGCCAGCCTCGACGCTGCCGATGGCTTCGAAGACATCGATGATGGTGACGTCCCGCCCCCGGAAGCGACCCGGCTGGATGGCCCCACCGTAGAGAAGGCAACCGGGCAGGTCGAGACGGGCCAGGCCCATGGCCGCGCCGGGGATCGTCTTGTCGCAGGCGACCAGCGCCACCAACCCGTCCAGCAGGTGGCCCCGGCAGACGAGTTCGATGGAATCGGCGATCAGCTCGCGGCTGATGAGGGATGCCTTCATGCCCTGGGTACCCATCGACACCCCGTCGCTGATGGCGATGGTGTTGAACTCCAGAGGAGTGGCGCCGGCCGCCCGGATCCCCCGCTTGACGTGTTCCGCCAGGACCCGCAGCCCGAGGTTGCAGGGCATGGTCTCGATCCAGGTGTTGGCGATCCCGATCAGAGGTCGCGAGAGGTCCTCGTCGGTTAAGCCGGTTCCCTTGAGCATGGCTCGGGCGGCGGCACGCTCGGTGCCCTCGACCAGGACCCGACTGGGCAACCCAGGGCGTGTGCTGCGCGTCTCCACTGAAGTCCTCTCCCCTAGCAGACTGCGGTCAGGACCGGACAGGCCGATTGGTGGGCCAGGTTAGCAAGTCGGACTTGCCGGCCCGGACGGCCTGCCCGGGGAAGGTCAGGCTACTTGGACTTGGTCTTCGAGCCGATCTTCGGCCGCGGTGGTGGCGTTGCGCGGCACCTCGAGGCTGGCCGAAGCGGAACCGCCCAGAACCGTCATGGGAATGGTCACCCTGGGTAGAGGCTGCGGACTCGGGGCTGGCACCCGTACTGCGGCGATCTGCCGGGGTTGGAGCAATGCCCCCACCGCCACGACCGCGATTCCCACCACCACCGCGGCCACCAGGAAGCCCTCGTGGAAGCCGTCAACCAAAGCCGCCTGGGCCGGGGCACCGGCCAGCAACTTCTGGGTGGCGGTGCTGCTGGAGATCCCCGCCAGAAGCGCGACCCCGAGAGCGGCGCCGAGCTGCAGGGTGACGTTTGCGAGGCCCGAGGCCAGGCCCGACTCCTGGGGCCTGGTCCCTGCCATGGAGAGAGCGATGCTGGGCATGAAGAACAGGCCCGCCCCCACCCCCAGCGCCACCAGAGCGGGCAGGATGTCGATGAGATAGACCGCGTGCTGGGGAGCGCGACCGAGGAGGAGGAGGGCCGCGATCACCAAGACCAGACCGCTCAGAAGCACAACCCGGGCGTCGAAGCGGGCCACCAGCCGCCTCGTGATGACGAGCGAGAACACGGCCATCAGCAGGTTGCATGGCAAAAAGGCGAGTCCCGTCTCGATGGGGCTGTACCCGAGCACCTCATGGAGGTAGAGCGAGGAGAGAAAGAAGGTGCCGAACATGCCCACCGGGAAGAGGGTCCGAGCCAGTTGGGCTCCGGTCCTGGTCCGAGAGTTGAAGATCCGCAGGGGCACCAAGGGGTTGCTCACGCGACTCTCCACCGCCACGAAGGCGAGCACTGTCAGCAGCGTGAGCGCGGCGAAGAAAAGTGTCCCCCGGGCGCCCCAACTCGTCTGGCTGGCGGTGACGATGGTGTAGACGGCGAGGGACGGCGCGGCGGTGACCAGGAGGGCGCCCAGCAGGTCAACGCCACGGTGCAGCCCCAGTCCCGGCGTGCGCGGTATCAGGATCGCGCTGAGGATCAAGGTGGCAACCCCGATGGGAATGTTGATGAAGAAGATCCAGTGCCAGCTCACTATCTGGGTGATGACGCCGCCCACCAAGAGCCCGATCGAGCCTCCCGCGGTGGCCACAAAGGCATAGACGCCCATGGCGGTCAGGCGCTCTTTGGGATCGGTGAACAGCGAGACCAGGATGCTCAGAACCATGGCCGCCATGGCCGCGGCGCCGGCGCCTTGCAGAAAGCGGGCCGCGATCAGAAGTTGCTGGCTATCAGCCACGCCGCAGAGAAAGGAGCTGATCGTGAACAGCGCCATACCGGCCAGGAAGATCCCCTTGCGACCGAGCAGATCACCGAGCCGCCCCGAGAGCAGGAGCAGGCCGCCGAAGGTGATCAGGTAGGCGTCGATGACCCAGGCCACCGAGGAGACGCTGAACTGCAGGTCGTGCTGCAGCACGGGCAGGGCCACATTCACCACCGTGGCGTCGAGAACGATCATCAATTGGCCGATGCAAAGGATCACCAGGATGAGCCAGCGGCGCCGCTCCGATCCCACTGCGGGCGCCTCGGCACGGGGACGGGATCCGTTGGCGGCGATGCCGCTGATAGGGGAATTGCGGGTGATCTCAGCCATATGTGGTCGCCTGCCCTCCAAAGTGGTATGTTTGACGTGGATCGTACTACAATAGTTCGATGGATGTCAAACAATGAACGGCCACGACCCCCTTGCTGCCACCGATCCGATCGGTCCGGTCGCCGACATTGCCACTGTGCTTCAGGCGATGGCCGACCCGGTGCGGCTGGCGATGGTGCGCTCGCTGGCCAGCAACGACGAACCCATCTGCTGCGGTAGTTTTCAAGTACCGGTGACCAAGTCCACGTTGAGCCACCACCTGCGGGTGCTTCGCGAGGCCGGCCTCATCGAGCAAAGATCTGAGGGGACTCGGAGGCTGACGACACTGCGCCGGGCCGAGATAGATGCGGCCTTCCCGGGCCTGGTAGAGACGCTCGTGCGAGCTCCTCTGCAGCTGCCAGAGTCCCTGGAAATGCAGGAATTGCCTGGCGAAAGTGCGGTGGTGGTTTCCCCGCACTAGCGCCGGTCTGGCTGACCCTCAGCTCAACCGGCTACCTCGGTTGGGGCCGACACCGGGCTATCTGGTACCAATCCGCGACTTGACATTGGCCAGGGTGGCCCGCATACTGGCGTCACTTTGCCTCAAGTTGAGCGCGTCCAGCTGATCGCCGAGGACCTACAGGTCCTAGTAGTCCTAATTCCCGGAGGGCTGATCAGCTAGCGTCTGCGCGACCTGGCGAGATCACCGGCCCCCCGGAAACCCCGGGGGGCCGTTTTTTTTACCCATCGGAGTGTCACGCCCCACTGCAACCGCCGACTTCGAGGAGAAGACAGATGACCGATTCCGCCACCCGAACCGGCACGGCCGGCCCTCCCGACGACATCCCTGAGGACATCCACCTCGACGAGGCGGGTCGCAACTGGGTGACCCGACAGAGCGCGGCAGACCCGGCGCGGCCGCTGCGCAACCTCGCCGCCGACGCGGCGGTAACCGCGGCCATTGGCCAGGCCTACGGCGCGGACTGAGCTGTTCGCAGATGACCGTCGCTACCCGCATAGATCGAGCGACCACCCGCGCACCCAAGGTGAACCTCACTCCGGAGTCCACCGGTGCGGAGTTGCTGCTCGCCGCCCTGATCAAGGAGGGAGTGGACACGGTGTTCGGTATCCCGGGAGGAGCCAATCTCCCCATCTACCAGCACCTGCCTGATTTCCCCCTGCGACACATCTTGGTTCGTCATGAGCAGGGTGCCGCCCACATGGCTGACGGTTACGCACGGGCCAGTGGAAGGGTTGGTGTGTGCCTGGCGACCTCTGGACCGGGCGCCCTCAACCTGATCACGGGGCTGGCCACAGCGCATTTTGATTCGGTCCCGGTGGTAGCGATCACCGGTCAGGTGCCAGCGGCGGCCATCGGCACGGACGCATTCCAGGAGTCGGACGTGATCGGCTCCAGTCTCTCCGTGACCAAGCACAGCTACCAGATTCTCGATGCTACCGAGATCCCAGGAGTGGTCGCTGAGGCCTTCCACATCGCCCGCACCGGGCGTCCAGGAGTGGTACTCATCGACATCCCCAGGGACGTTCAGCAGCAGCTGGCTACCGAGTCAGCAGAGCCGATCCGGCGGCAGAGGCCCCATCGCGCCCCGGAACAGCCGGCGCAGGCGCAGATCGCCCAAGCGGCGGGATTCCTGGCCGCGGCAGAACGGCCCATGATCCTGGCCGGTCGGGGAGTTGCCATCGCGGCGGGCCAAGGCGCGCTGAGAGAGCTGGCCGAGATCTGTGATGCTCCGGTGGGCACCACTCTCCTTGGGACAGGGGTCTTCCCTAGCACCCACCCCCTGGCTCTCGGCCTGGTGGGCTTCATGGGCACCGGCTATTGCAACCAGGCCGTCACTGACTGCGACGTGCTGCTGATGGTGGGGATGCGAGCGGATGACCGGGTCACATGCCGTCTCGACCAGTTCGCCCCCAGGGCGCGCCACATCATCCACATCAATATCGACCCCGCCGAGCTGGGCAAGACGGTGAAAGCCGACTGCCAGGTCGTCGGCGACGCCTGCACCGTTCTCGCCGAGTTGGCAGTCCAGATTCCCACTCGGCAGCGTCCCGCCTGGCGGGCCCAAGTCGCCCTCTGGCGGGAACTGCACCCCCTGCGCTACCCCAGCAACGGCCTGCTCCAACCCCAGGAGGTGCTGGCCGCCTGCTATGCCCGGCTCGGTCCCGGTGACATCACGGTCGCTGATGTCGGCCTGAATCAGATCTGGGCGGCCGTGGCCTGGGCCGGAGCGGAACCAGGAAAGTTCCTCAATTCTGGCGGCCAAGGGACAATGGGATACGCCCTGCCGGCAGCGATTGGAGCTCAGGCCGCCCATCCTGAGCGCACCGTTCTCAGCGTCAGCGGCGAGGGTGGCTTCGTCATGACACTGCAGGAGTTGGCGACTGCCGTCGAGGCGCGCCTCCCGGTCAAGGCAGTGGTTCTCAACAACCGTCACCTGGGCATGGTCCGCCAGTTCCAGGACGATTTCTACGGCGGGGTCCGCTCCCAGGTCGATCACCACCTGACTCCAGACTTTGTGCTCCTGGCCAAGGCCTTCGGCTGCTTCGGAGCGGTGGTCGAGCAGGTAGCCGAGATCGGTCCCGCCCTCGACGCCGCGTTTGCCCACCAGGGTCCGGCAGTGGTCGACTTCCGGATTGATCCCGGCGCCAACGTATACCCGATCGTCCCTCTCGGCCTGGGATTGCCCGACTTCATCGAGTACTCCCAGGCCTGATGGCTCCTCAGACGACCCCCCAGACCCGGCAGGCCCCTGGTAGAGACGGGCTCACCACCACCCGCCACCCGGCCCGGATCCGGGTCATCTCGGTCCGCGTCGAGGATCGCCGCGGAGTTCTGCAACGAGTGACCAACCTGCTGGGACGGCGCGGCTTCGGGATTGAGGCCTGTGCCGTGGGCGCCAGTGCCGAAGCCGGAGTGGTGGCCATGAGCCTGCGCATCGATGCCGGAACTCAGGCCCCTGACCAGATCGTCAAGCAGCTGGCCAAGCTGATCGACGTGGTCAGCGCTGAGGACATCACTCACGCCACCACCGTGGAGTGGGCATCAGCCCTGGTCGACCTGGGCTCCGACGAGTTGGCAGCCACCCTGGAGCAGTTGCCTGAACCCGTCGTCACGCAGGTGGTCCGGCAGTCAGGCTTCCGGACTATCGTCGCCGTGGGCGGCCCTCCGGGCGCCGTCGAGGCGGGCCTGAGGGAACTGCGGCTGCGGCCTAGTTCCACCTGGATCTGCGGCGGCCCACTGGCCCTCGCCGTCGCCTCCGCCGATGGGTCCACCCCGGGTACCGGCCGCGACCGGCAAGGGAGTTGAGCGAAATGAAGATGTACTACGACGAGGATGCCGATCCGAGTTCCCTCGATGGAGCTCGGATCGCCGTCCTCGGATACGGCAGCCAAGGTCATGCCCACGCCCAGAACCTGCGCGATAGCGGCTACCACGTGACAGTCGGGCTGCGCCCCGAAAGCCGCAGCCGCCAGGTTGCCGCCTCGGACGGCTTCGAGGTCCTGGAGGCTGTCGAGGCCGTTCGGCACGCCGAAGTGGTCATGGTCCTCATTCCCGACCACGAGCAGGCGCAGCTCTTCGCCAGTGGTCTGGGAGGGGCGATCAGGCCAGGAGCTCTACTGCTCTTCGCTCACGGCTTCTCGATCCACTTCGGTACCGTGCAGCCGCCCCGACATTGCGACGTCGCAATGGTGGCTCCCAAGGCCCCCGGTCACATGGTCCGCTCCTGTTTCAAGGAGGGAATCGGCTGCCCCGCCCTGCTGGCCATACACCAGGACACGACTGGGCGAGCCAAGGAGCGCACCCTCGCCTACGCAAGAGGACTGGGAGCGACTCGGGCCGGGGTACTGGAGACGACGTTCCGCGAGGAGACGGAAACCGATCTCTTCGGTGAACAGGCGGTGCTGTGCGGCGGCGTAAGCGAGTTGGTCAAGGCCGGCTTCGAGACCCTGACCGAAGCTGGCTACCAGCCCGAGCTGGCCTACTTCGAATGCCTCCACGAGCTGAAGCTGATTGTCGACCTGATGTACCAGGGTGGCCTCTCGCTGATGCGCTACAGCGTCAGCGACACTGCCGAATTCGGCGACTACAGCAAAGGCAAAGTGGTCATCGACGAGCACGTCCGGAAACGGATGCGGGAGATCCTGGGCCAAATCCAGGACGGTAGCTTCGCTGAGACCTGGATCGACGAGAACAGGAGCGGCCGTCGGTCATTTCTGGAGTGGCGGGCCAGCGAAGCGGACCATCAGATCGAGAAGGTGGGTCGAGAGCTGCGCTCGCATATGCCTTGGATCCACCCGGTGGTGGCGGCGCCGACCGAGGCGGCCGGCGCGGTTCCGTCTGGCCGGGGAGTGGAGGTGGGCTCGTGACCGGAGGGAATGGTTCAGGAGCCGGAGCCAATCCACCTGGCTCCCTGGGCAGCGCGTCCGACGTGGTGCAGTTCCTCGACACCACCTTGCGCGACGGCGAGCAATGCCCTGGCGCAACCCTGCATCCAGCCGACAAGCTGCTGATCGCGCGGCAGCTGGCGCGGCTTCAGGTCGACGTCATCGAGGCCGGTTTTCCGGCCTCCTCTCAGGGGGACTTCGAGGCGGTACAGCAGATCGCCCGGGAGGTCGAAGGGCCGGCGATTACCGGATTGGCGCGAACCAAGCGGGCAGATATCGATGCCGTCCATCAGGCCGTGCGCGACGCCCCCCGCCATTTGATCCACATCTTCATGAGCGTCTCCGACATCCACATCACCAAGATGATGGGCCTAGATCGCGCCACCGTCTTGGCCCAGACGGTGGACGCAGTCGGGTATGCCAGATCCCTCTGCGAGACGGTTCAGTTCTCCCCCCAGGACGCCGGCCGTGCCGACCTCGACTATCTCTGCACGGTGGTCCAAGCCGCGGTCGATGCGGGGGCGACGGTGATCAACCTGCCCGACACCACCGGCTACTGTCTGCCCAGCGAGTTCCAGAATCTGGTGGCCACGGTGCGTAGCCAGGTAGGGGGCATGGAGAGGGTGCTCATCAGCGTCCACTGTCATGATGATCTCGGACTGGCGACGGCTAACTCTCTGGCGGGAATCGCGGCCGGGGCCAGGAGAGTGGAGGGCTGCATCAATGGGATCGGCGAGCGGGCCGGCAACGCCTCGATCGAGGAGATCTTGATGGCCCTTCGGGTGCGCCGTCCCGTACTTGGGCTGGCTGACAACCTCTGCGCTACCGAACTGGTTCCGACCAGCCGGCTGGTCGCCGAGCTGACCGGGATGGTGGTGCCCGCCAACAAGCCGGTGGTCGGAACCAACGCCTTCGCCCATGCCTCAGGAGTGCATCAGCACGGGGTGTTGCGCGACCGCCGAACCTACGAGATCATCGCCGCCGAGGACGTCGGCGCTGGAGCTTCCAGGATCGTCCTTACCGCCCGCTCCGGGCGGCACGCGCTGCGCCATCGACTGGACCGGATCGGAGTCGATCTCTCGCCTGGCTCCTTCCAGGCCGTCTGGGTCCGCTTCCTGGAGGTGGCCGACAGTACCAAGGAAGTCGAAGACGAGACCCTAGCCCGGATCGTCGGTGAGGTCGCCACCGCTGAGGCGGTCCTGGGTCCGACGCCAGCGTGACCGCCGCGCCCACGCCCTTTCGGCTAGCGGTGCTTCCCGGCGACGGGGTGGGGCCGGAGGTAACTGCTGCTGCGCTCCGAGTGCTGGAAATTTCGCTGCAGTCGGAGGGAGTCGACCTTTTGGCGACTCCCTATCTAATAGGGGGGGCCGCCCTCGACGCGACTGGCGAACCCCTGCCTAAGGAGAGCCTGGAGGCCGCGCGCCGCTCTGATGCCGTCCTTCTCGGCGCCGTCGGGGGACCAGCCTGGGACCACGCGCCGGTCAGGCCGGAGGCTGGTCTGCTCCGGCTGCGGGCGGGCCTGGAGGCATTCGCTAACCTGCGCCCGATCCGAGTCTGGCCAGGCTTGGAGGAGCACAGCACCCTGCGCCCGGAAGTGGTTCTGGGCGCCGATCTGCTCTTCGTTCGCGAGCTAACCGGGGGGATGTATTTCGGCCGGCCCAAGGGGGTGTCGGGCCAGGCACCGCGGCGCCACGCGGTTGACACCAGCGAGTACAGCGAGGCCGAGATCCGGCGCACCGCCGAGATGGCCTTCCGCCTGGCCCAGGAACGGCGCTCCCACGTCACGTCGGTGGACAAGGCCAACGTCATGGCCACGTCCCAACTCTGGCGTGACGTGGTGACTGAAGTTGGCGAGAGGTTCCCCGACGTGACTCTTGACCACTGCCTGGTGGACAGCTTTGCGCTGCGCCTGCTGCAGCGGCCCGGTACCCTGGACGTGGTGGTCACCGAGAACCTTTTCGGGGACATTCTCACTG